>Ga0073934_10000189_pt1 | contig 183795 bp, 191 predicted proteins | sample LarsenN4metaG_FD_76834 | JGI IMG/M metagenome (GOLD analysis project Ga0073934, IMG submission 76834) | Hot spring sediment bacterial and archeal communities from British Columbia, Canada, to study Microbial Dark Matter (Phase II) - Larsen... ... | reverse complement strand
TTTTTTTGTTTTATAATGAATAGCTTGGTCTTCTCGCTAGCTCTTGATTCTTTTTTCCGAAAGATGAAACTTTTGGTTTTGTTCAAAGAGAATTATGAACAAGTGTTTTTAAAAGTGAAAAAAAATCAATGCTTCCCTTTTTCCTCTTAATCAATGATTTCAAAAAAAATTATACTACTCTTTCTTTTGCAGTCTCGAATCCTTTAAGGTGTTTAGTTGTTTTGTAATGAAAGAAAAAAAAAGGATATGGATGAATAATTAATGGGTTTTATTGAAATTCATACTGAATGGAGTCGAATTTTATGGATACTTTAGATAACTCTGACGTAATGTTCTTGAAATACTTTATAGTAGTTTGGCTTTGTAGACTATTTGGATTTGTTATAACGGAATTTATAGCTACAAGCGATTTCTGATCATTCAACCCGAGATAGAACAAGGATTGATCAAATAACAATTGTAGGAAAAAGTTTTGATACGTTAGATAAATAAAAGTAAAAAACTGATAGGTTTCTTTTAATGGTTTAATGTCAATAGATTTCCATATTTCGAGTGGTTTGTTCTTTCCTTGTTCTTGTTGTGAGAAAACGATAAAGACTATAGTTTTTAACATGGATATAAAAATATGATCTCTTGTTCTTTTTGCGTAAACTTCAACGTCTTTAATCTTTTCTTCTTCTTTTTCGGTTATAGGTTCTTTTGTTATTTGAATTGGATAGTCTTTTAAAGCGAGTTCACATTGAGTTTGTAATAACGAATTTTCCTCTTTTAAAGACGAAACAGTTTGAATCAATTCTCGTACGTTAAGATTTGGAGTTTCTAATTCTAGTTTAGTAATCTCTCCGAGTTCATTCTGAATAAACTTTAATGGTAAATTCGATGTATTCAATATATTTGCAAAGTTTGCATTCAAAGTTGAAAGTTTTGTATTTTCGTTTTGTACAACAATAAGATCTTGGTTCAATTGATCATTCTCTTGTTTTAAACTAGATATAGTTTTTCCAAGTTCTTGATTCTTTTTCTGTAAAGATGTATTTTCTTCTTTAAGTTCTTGAGAGCTTCTTCTTTGTACGGATAACGACTCTTCAAGTTCTCGAATCACTTGCTTCAAAGTTTCGTTTTCATTTTTAAAATTTAAAGCGTTTGTTAACTGTTTTGATAGAGATTGATTCGAAGCTGTTAATAGTTCTCTACTTTGATTTAAAGACTCTACTTCTTTTCGTAATTCATCATTCCTTGCTTTTAATTCATTCTCTCTTGTTTTACTTTCTAGATTGTTTGAATCAATTTTGTCTTGTAAACTACGATTCTTATCTAATAAACTATTTCTTTCTTGCTTTAATTTCTCAATCTGTAAACGAAAGAAACCATCTAACGTTTCCAGTGAAGAACCATAGTCTTTGAGATTCTCTTGACACGAATTTTGTATGATCTCAAACAATGGTAATAAAAACTCTTGTTTATAATACTTCAAATTATCTTCTTTCGAATTACTTAAAGACATTAGAAAACTTTTTTTTTAATTGCTCTTCTTTTTATAAGGTCTCAAAGACTAATCCTTTATTAAGGTAATAACTATTTTCACAGCAGTATGGATTTCGTACTTCTATCGACATTATTTTTATAGAGTTTGGAATCATTCTATAGTTCCAGCCATTGTTATTATCCCAATATTCGCTTTTTAATAAAGTATCCTGAACTTGAACCGCAAACCATATTTCTTTATCGGCTTTATTGATTCTCCATTCCCAAAAAGATTGATCTTTTATAGGATCTCTTTTCCAGTCATATTTGTTCTTGTGTGGTTTCTTTTCCTCTTCTTCAAGAACTGTTATGTATTCAGCCGCATGATGCTTTAATCGCAATCCATTGTGAGTCCAATGACAAAATCTAGCTTCCACAACTTGAACCGTTTTCCATTGATCAGTTGTATAATGAACGTAGACTCGAATTCTTCTCCATTCGGGTTTGTGATTCTCTACAACAAATATGGCTGATAAATAATAATGGGGTGTATCCATTCCTAACATTGATATTTGTAACCGATCAAAATGAATTCTTGTTTCAACATTAGATTGTAGGGCTTTTTGTTCATATCGTTCTTTTCTCCACTCAAAGTCTTGATAGTATAAAGTTGTTCGAAACAAAGATAACCAACTAGAGTCATCAATTCCAGAATTTAACCAAAAAGCATTAGTCAAATAACTTTTATGCCAAATTCCTTTTTGTTCATTCGTTTTATCTTCTTTATAAATATCGATTAGTTGATGATAAAAGCCAAATTTTAAGTATTCTTCTTTTGATTTTATCGTAAATAGAAAATAAAACAGTTTGCATGTTCTCACAATTTGAGCATAATAACGCGATTGAGCTAATGGTTTTAGTATCATATACCATATCTCGTTTGGAATTACTTCCATTCCTTGTCTTTCAAATTCAATCTTAGTGTTTGTAAAGAAATTCAATCATATTAAAAAAAAAGCGTTTTATTGATTAATAAATCGAAAAAAGAAAGAGATTTGTTAAATGGATTCTAGATTGTCTTTGAGTGCTTTACGTCGTTCGTACAAGTAACCTAATTGAACCATGGTTGCGTGGTAAGAAAGAGCAGATATCTTTTTCTCTCTGTATAATCCTTCTATGGCTGTATCATAAGAATCCAAAACTTTAAGTACGTTATTAGATTCTTTAACAAAATTTTTCATATCCATTTGTAAATCTCTAACAAACTCGATTTGAAGCGATTTACTATGATCTTTAATTTCTTGTGAAACACTTGGATCTTTCATAATATCATTGTTTAATCGTTTCAGCTTTCGCATTTGGTTTGTTTGCTTTTTCAAGAATGAAAAGATAAATTCCAATCTCTCCAACTTTTTTGTTTCTTCTTTAAATAAATCGTTTCTCCCTGATTTAATTTGAGGATTAATAGTCTCCACATCAGAATCTGATTCATTTTGATCATCTTCGCCTTCGCTATTTAGTGAAGAATCATCTTCTACTTCTTCTTCTTTAGCAAAAGAATAGATTTTAGATGATATTCTTTCTAAAGTCTTTTCTTGTTTTTTATCATTCTTTTTGTTCCACTTTTCTTTGATCTTGTTATCTGAAAATTTGAGTTTTTCGGACAGTTTAGGTTTCTCTTCTTTCTTTTTATCTTTTTTTGTTTTCCCTCCCTTCTTTTTAACTGCTTTCTTTTTATCAGAACCCGATGTAGTAGCTTCAGAAACAGAATCTTGAGTTCCTTCTGATTCTTCTTCTTCGTTATCTTCTTCAGATCCTTCAGATCCTTCTTCACCCTCCTCTTCTGATTCCCCAGATTCATTACTTTCTTCTTGTTTTTTCTTTCTTGGTTTCTTTTGTTTTATGATATTTTTTTTCGCTTCATTGTCGGTAATATTATCAAGTCTTAGAGATTTCGAATCATCTTCGGGTTCTTGTACTTGTAAAGGATATTCTATATTTCTAACAACTTTTGATTCGTCTGAAATAGTTGATTTTTTCTTTCCTCTTAATCCTCGTCCCCTAAATATTCCTCTTCCTCTTCCCCGTCCTCTTGGCATACTTTCTATTTCTTTAAACTAAACTTTGGAAGAATCACACTTTAGATTGGTCTTTATGAACCTTCTTTTTTTAAATTCGTCAACAAAAAACCAAAAGTAAAGATCCAAATTGAGAAAGTAATCAAAAATTTTAAAAGATTTTTAACGTTTATTCTTCTTTCGTAGATCATAAAATAGGTCTTCATTTACAAACGATGAATAGTAATCCTTCTTTTTTTTTCGACCAATAAACCAAAAAACCTAGGAATCAAAAACAATAGATGAAAATAGATTCTAAGCTGTTAAAATGAATGGGTTGAAGAGACATGCATTCAAAGAAACCGGAGAGTTTTTTGGGGACAAAGTTTCAAAAAAAGCCTACAAAAACCTTAAAGAATAACAGGAAAAAAAACTATGCGAAGATTTGAAAGAGTTTTCAAAAGGTCTGTTAAAAGAATTTTTGATTCCGACAATAGAAACGGGCTTAAAAAAATAAGAGTCGCTTCAATTTAAGACATTTTTAAAAAGTCGATAAAAAACCTTACGAAAAAGAATGGAATCCGGATTTGGAAAAGTAAAATATAGTTCTGAAGAGAATCTCGAAGCCGAAGGAGAATTCCAACGACGAGGATATGGAACCGGTTACGGAAATGGTTACCGAGGAATGAAAAAGGCTAACTACGGAAAGAAATGCCACTTCCCTGGAGCTGGATGTTTGGTCATTGCATTGGCTGTTGTTTTAGCCGCTGTTATTGTTGGAGGATTAGTTTTTGGAATCTGGATTTGCGTCAACAAGGCTGATTCTGATCCTACTACTTTTGATGCTTGGAAAGTTGGATTTTACGGAGCCGTTGCTGCTGGAGGTCTCGTCTTTATCATTGCTGTTATCGTCTATTGTGTTTACAAATACCAAGGACGATTTGGACGAAACGTCGGATACTTTGCCCCAGCTTATTAAAAAGTCTAGATAACTTTATAATCATTTTGAATCTCAAAAAGCATTTTTGTTTCAAAACGAGTGTTTGGGACGAAATAAATCATAAACACAATCATTGTTTGTTCCCTCTTTTTTTTCTTCTTTTATAATTCGTAAGACATAGAAGGATTAAACAAAAAGCAAAATAGAAAAGGTAAATCAAGTTTATTCTTTAAACATTGGAAGATCAAATTTTACAAGTTCTTTTCCAGCAGAAATAGAGGAAATGTATTCATCCGAAGTACCTAATTGAACTAGCTTATAAACAATACACGGTTTTGTTTGTCCAAAACGATAAATACGATAAAGAGCTTGATCTTCTAGAGCTTTATTCCAAAAAGGTTCAAGTAAAACAGCAATAGAACAAAAAGAAAAATCTAATCCAATACCACATGTAGCCGAAGAACACAATAAAACTCGTTTCTTTTTTCCTTGTTTAAACCTAGATAATTTTTTGTTTCGTCTTTTACTATTTTCGCAACTACCATCCACCCTTTCAGAAGCAACATTAAACCAAGAAAGGTACTGTTGTAAAAGTCTTAAAGTCCAAACATAACGAGAAAAGATGACAATTTTATCTGTATCATATTTGTTTAATAGTTTTATAATAAAACAAAACTTTTCAGACTCGAAAAATATGTTTTGATTTGACATTATGTCCAAAACAGCCGTAGCATCTTGTTTTGAAGAGTTGATTTTATCTTGAATAATAGGATGTAAATCAAATTCAATGTCAAAAGGATAGTATTCTGCAAAAAGGTCTAAAGTTTTTGTTTTCTTTATTTCTGCAAGTTCATTCCATTTATGAGTTCTCCAAAGTTCTCGAGCAATGTAAAAAGGATGATTAGAAAGTCGTTGTAAGAATTCACAAAAGATTAATGATTCTTTTATATTAATAAATTGATTACAAAGGTTATAAAGTTTTTTATGTTGTTCAAATGTAAAATGTAATTTAACATCTTCTTGTTTAAGTTCTGGAAGTGATAGTTCTTTTTCAATCAACAATCGATTGGGTTGATAAAACAAATCAAATGAGTCGTTCAAATTTTCTTTTAAACAGATAGATTTAAGACTTTGTAAATCTTTCAAAGAATTCACAAAAGGAGTTGCTGTAACAAGCCAAACAAAACAATTAAGGTTATCATCTATTTGTTTTTTGAAAACAGAATAAACAATCGATTTATTGTTTTTTAAAGAATGAGCTTCATCAACAACCCAAACATCAACAGAAGAATAAAGTTTTGAATGTAGTTCTTTGTTTGTTTTAAATTCTTCAAAACCCATACAAACAATTGAGCTTTGTTCTATTTTCTTTCTCTTTATTCGACAAACCCAATGGTTTATAAGACTTGTTGGACAAAGAATGAAAATGAGTTTGTTTTTTAAACCATTTATAAACTCTAAAACAACTTCTGTTTTACCGCTTCCTATGGGCATAGATAAAACCCCTCCTCTTATTTCTTTGTGTAAATAAAAACGATCGTAAAAACTTTTCATCCACTTTGTTGCTTCGATTTGGAATTTGAATAAAACAACATCTTCTTTCATTTTGTCTTCCTCATTGTTATCGTTTATCGGTTCTGAGTAGAATACATCCTCCATACCTTGTGATGATTCCATCGTATGAAGAATAAAATAAAAAGACAATGTCTAAAAAACAAGCAAACAATGATTTATTATAAAAATAAAGTTCAAGTTTTAAGTTTTTTTGATTTCTTCTTTGATGGTTGTAATGCATTAAGGTAATGTTTGACTATCTTTTTTGTATTTTGATCAGGTGCATCGATATAAAGTATCTGTTTTAATTTGGGTAAGAATAAAGTAGCTAAAACAAGTTCTTTGGTCATAATGGGTACTGTTAAACCTTTTAAATTGGTAAAGTTGGATAAACTTTGATAAGACAAACAAGTGCATTTAGTAATCGTTAGATATTTTACTGAAAAAAATGGTTGCAAATCCAACTTTAAAAATCCAGAATAATGAAAGACTTCTAATGTTGGAAATTCTCCTTGTACTACATCGTTTGTCATTAATAATTTCAAGTTTGGTAAGTTTAAGTAACTCGGATAAGATGATATGTTTGTATCAATGTTCAAGGATACCAATTGTTTTAATTGATTAATCGCTGAGTAAAACTTTCCTTGAATAGATTCAATGGTTTGTATAGATGAACCTAAATCAGCCGAACGACCAGATATTTTTAGTCGTTTTAGATTGGTTAATAGTTTCAAGTTTTCGATGTTTTCATCAACAAGTCTCATAGAAAACTCTAATCTTGTCAGGTTTGGAAACATAGGAAAATAGTTTTGTATGTTATGAGATAAAGAGTTACATTTTAAGTATACAATTGTTTTTAATAAAGGAATCTCCTTATTTGCAAAAGGAATTGATTCTGATTTTCTATTAAAGAATAAAGAACCTTGAATAATCAAAGTTGATAGTTGAGTAAATTGTGTAAGTAATGAATAATGATTTCCAAATTCATAACGATTTACATGCCATTCAAGTATTTTGATTTGTGATGGTAATAAGTCAACGTTTTTAATAGGCGCTGATAAATGTCTAAGTTGTTTTAAATTTTGTAAATCAAAACTCTTATTTGCTTCCGGTCTTTCTTCTATGTTTAAAAGAACTAAACGAGTAAAGTTTTTGAGTTCATCTATGGGAAAAGTTCTATCAACGTTTTGTAGATGTGTTAACCGCGTTAGATTATGACCCCATGTTTTATAATCTGGAACATATTTATGTAAATCAGACGGTAATATTAAGGATTCTAATTGTGTTGCATGTTTTTTGATTAATTCTACTTCGTTTTTTAATCCATAATTCAAATGTAAATCTTTTAATCGTTGGAAAAAAGGTGGTTCTTTTGTTGTAATCACTCGTCTTGCTGAATATGATAATTCTATTCTTGTAATGTTTGGAAATACATTCATTATTTCATCATTCCAGTTATATAAAACATACTTTCTTTCTATCCAAATCTTTCGTAATCTTTTACATGTACAAGCTAATACACCTGGCTTTTTCAAAAACTTTAAAATCAGTTCAAGAATATCATCTGGAAAGTTTAACAACCAAGATTGTTCCATTTTTTTTGTGTCTCAATGCTCCCTTTCTTTGATTTTGATGTTTCTTTCTTTTTGATCATCAAAAAAAAGAACGCCTCTCAAAAACTTTGGTATCTACAATCTGAAAAATAAGTAGAGTTGAACAAGACAAAAAATAAAGAAGAATGCATCTACTTATCGTTTTTGATAGTGATAATTCATGTGTTGTTACATTTGATGAAACGAAAGGGTCGATCTTTCAAGACATAAGTATTTTATTAAACAAAGACTATCAAAAGAACACATCATCTACTAAATGGTTTGGTCCGATTACACGAAAGACAGAAGAAGGAAAAGTCATTTGTCAATATACTATTCATTATTTCGAATGGATAAACGAAAACATCTATAAAGCAAACGATTTAGCCAATACATTTTATAAAAATCTTCATCCTTCTGAATTAAATGAAACCATAGATACTTCATTAATTCGAGGACCTATATTCATTTCTAAAGAACTTAAAGGTTCTTTTAAAGATATAAATTCTGAAGACACAAATTGGCTATTTGATCATTTTGCCTTATTAACTACCAAGCCTAAAAAGTCATCTTGTATTCTCTCTTAAATAAATAAAAAACTTTTATTTGTTCGTTCTATTATGTAATCACATAAAGACGGCGTTTACCACCTTCACTGTAAAAACGTAATTCATACGAATTCTTATGAATTTTTGTTTGACATTTTTCTAAGAACAACAAAAATTTTTTTTTGAAAAAGTTTTTTTTTGTTTTTTCTTGTCTCGTGATATTTTTGTTTGAAAAAATCGACAAAACCTTGTTTCTTTTTGACTAAAAAGATGGCAACTCAAGAAAAAATTACTACGTAAAGGGTTTCATTTTTTGTTTGTGATATCCATAGACAAACTCCGATAACAATGAATATTTTTTATGCAAATAGCTATTTGCTCAAGCTTTCCTTCACAAATGATGAGAGGACCCCCGATGGCAAGTATCAAGCTGATTTGAAACGCAAAGCAGCAATCAACTACTTTACGTCTCTTGGATGGAAATATTGCGAAAAGAAAAAACACCAAAATCAGCAATATTATCTACCTGAAAGCTCTACACCCGAGAATGACTTGAAAGTGAATAATCAAGTGAATGATTTTTGTCGCAAATATACACCCTCTGAAGTGCAGTTACATTATATGCGAACCATTCTCAACACCAAAGACAAGTAGTAACCCTCAAAAACACTACAGGAAAAAAGCCGAAGAATTGGACTTGTGTTTTTCTCGGTGGTGAATGTTCGAAAATAAACATTATTATGACTGATTTGAGGATTCTCTCTATGGCCGAATTCTTTTGGAAAAAGGCCTATTTCCGTTTCTAAAGAATTTAAAGGTGTATTTAAACCTATGGATCAAGAAGATACAAATTGGATACTTGAATACGTTTCATTGATTTAAAAAGAAACCTGCAAAATCTAGTTGTATCTTATGTTGAATAAACTTTTGCTTTTTTTCTATCGTTCTCGATTAGAGATTCTATTTAAGAATGGCAGATCAATTTGAATATGGAATGTATAATGTGAACCCAGAGTCTAGAGTTGCTCGATGGGTTCAACTAAAGAATTCTAATGTGAATAAAAAAAAGATTCAAGAGATACAAACAAAACCGACCGATTTAACTTTGGAAATTCAAGACATTGATTATGAAAATGACGAATTGGTTCAAAGGATTAAAAGTTTTAGTTTTGTAAAAACTTGGCTTGGTAAATGGTTAATGACTAGAGCTACCGATGAAAGACAACCAAAAGAAGCAAAGACACTTTGGACCGATTTTTGCGTAGCGTATGCTGATAAGATATTAAAACTTGAATCGGATAATTTGAAGAATAAGAGTCTTAAAATTGATTTTAGAATCTACGTAATGAAACAATTAGAATCAATGTATTATTCTTCAAGACCTTTGTTTACAACTTTGGATATTCGATCGAAAGCAACTATATCTGATCCTCATGATGCTTTTCAAAACATATTGTCTAATATCGAAGAGTTTATCTATCAAACAAAATCAGAAGAAGAAAACTTGAATATCATTCGCGATCCTACGTTTGAATCTATGGATCAAATTTCTACGTCCACTTTTGAATCAAAAACTAGACAATCATGGATATCAGGAAATAGAAGACCTGCGTTATTTCCTCAAGCCGAAATTCAAAACGCAGAATTTATAGCAGAAGATCACAGTCAAGAAATTCCATTATCGCGAATCACAAAGAAAAAGTTTATCAAGAAACAAGGAAATGATCGATTAGCATTGATTAAAGAAGAGTTTTGTTAATTTTTTAGTCAAAAGTTTATTAAATAAAGCCTTTGGTTTTTTAATCATTTTATACTTACAATATCAATTGGATAAGAGTCGCTAGGTACTTTTTCAAAGGTTATTGATTTAAAATAACATTCCAACCAATCCCGTGAACTAATATCACTTTGATCAAAAATTCCAAAACCAATCAATGTAATATGATACTTTTGATTTGGAACTTTGTACCAACCAGAATCATTTAGATAAGATATTTGATCAGATTTTTTTTCTCTATAACCATAATCTGAAGGATCTTCATGTTCTATAGTAATACGACTTTCGTTCATATCAATTTTTGCTCTTTTATATAACATTCTTATTAAATGACTTAAAATCTCAGATTCATCTTTAGTTTTATCTTCCATATCTATTCAGATTCAAAAAAAAAAACTAGCTTTTCTTATAAAGCAAATGAACTTGCTAATGATTTAGATTTATCTTTTCTTAGCGTGGAAGAAACTTTTTTGGTTTTTATTTTTGATAATTTGTATTTATTTTTAGTTAGTAAGATGTTTCGTACACGAATGTTTGAAGTCATCTAACCATTCTTTTGTTATTACTTCTTCGAATGAAACACTTTTAAACCATCCTTGTAACCAATTTCTAGATATTTTATCATCAGATGAAAATATTCCAAAACCAACAAGAACAATATGATATTCAGATTTTGGAATATCATACCAACTCATATCATTTAACTTGGATAATTTCAAGTTATCTTCATCTAGTTTATCCAATATTGTACTATTCATTCGAAATACATGAATAATATCCTCTCTTACTCTCACTTTTGCTCGACCTTGCAGAAACTCTTGAATAAAAGGTTGAACATCTTTTCCTTTTACTCTTCGAAAGGTTTGTAAAATCCTAAAAAACTAATTTCAATAAACTTTGGTGAGTATTTACTTTTTAAGTTGTTCTCGAACTGCTGATATAGCTTTTTGGTTGATCAAGTTTTTTAATGTTTCCATATCATCGTAAACACTTGAAAACGATTCATTAACTTCATTTTGATTCATAACATCAGAAGTAACATAAATAGGAGTATCATTTGATTCTCTGAATAACATAAATTTTAAATGTGAATTAATGTTTTTCACATCTCTTTTTTCGATCAAAGAAATCAATAAAGCAAGGTTATTATGAATATCCGGAAAAAAGATGTCAAACGAAGAGCTTGAATTCGACATTCTACCGATTTAGAAAAAGTCTTCTTGTTTTTGATGTAGAGGTTTTAGCTTCAACTTTTTTTTTGTTTTTCAAAAACAAAAAACCAAACTTTTTAAGATTGTTAGTAAAAAAAAAGGCAAATAAAGTATCGATCAAACTTGCTTTCTTTTGTTTTAAACATTACAAGTAACAGAATAAGAAAGATGGATAATGATGTTACGGGAAAGAAGCAAATAAATGAATTGTTCGATACTTGGAAAAGACTAAATCTTTATTGTTCTTCGTGGGAACAAAGCCAATCTATTTTTCAAGAACATTTCTTTCCGATCATATTAAACATTAAAAGAAAGAGTATTAAGAGCAAGAAAGAAGAAAAATATGTTAAAAACCAATCTCAAACTATTGTAAATCAAACAAAGAAGAGAAAGTTTATCGTAGATAAATCAGATCCAAAGTTTTTTGAACCTTATAATCCAGATTATCCCGCAATGGACTTGAATCCTCAAGATAAAATGTTAAAAATACAAACGCTTTTATCAACAATAAGTACAACAACCTTTAATAATTTAATTCCTTCGAATCGTGTTTTGTCTTAAGATTCTTTATCCTTTTTCTTTTCGATTTTTGGTTAGCAACGTTTTTGAGATTTATTAATAAAAAGAAGATTTATTCAAAAGAGTAAAAGGTTTTCTTGTGTTGATAAGATATAAAAGTATGGAACCGAATCCTTTACTAATGACCGAAGAATATAAGAATGAAACAGGTTCAAAAGCATCACAAATGGTTATGTTTGGAGATAAATGTTTCGAGTTTCAAGAACTTATCAAGTTATTTGAAGAAAGAGAATGGACAATAAACGAAATGAGTTGTTTTTTGAATCAAAGCTCATCCGTAATATCAAAAAGTCATTTTATTTGTGATCCTATTTTTGTGAATTTGTTAGAAAATCAAGACTTTGAATCTACGTTGAAAGATAAACTTGATAAGACAAAATATAAAGGATTATTAATGTTTTTTCCCGTAAGAATTAATAATTCTTGGGTAGTTTACCGATATTATAAAAACGACGGTTTTATAAAAGTTTACTATCAAAAGACGTCGAATAAGGAAGAAAATATGAAATTAAAAGAGTCTGTTTTATTCTTTGGCACAAAAATATGTAATATAATCAATATCAAACCTAGTATTTCTGAAAATGCTTTTGATTCAAGACTTTTCAAACTTTCTACTCTCATTGTAATCTTTTTTTGTCTTAAACCATCAAAAGAGTTTAAATCTAAAGTATCCGATCCAAACGACATAGCAGAATTCAAACAATGCTTTTATATCGACATACTTCCAGCTGTCTTGTTCTCTTGTAAACCGATTATAAACTCTTTTTAAATAAAAAAACTATATAACCAACAAAAAGGAACAAGTCTTTCTTTTTTTATCTTCTGTAACGTATCAAATGGAATCGATTGATCAAGGAGATCATGTTTGTTATGTTTTAAAATCGCAAACAAAACCAAGAACTTATTGTGGATACACAAACGCTTTTTGGCAAAGAAGAATCTTAGCTCACAATGGATTAAAAACTGGAGGAGCGAAATACACACGAGTTGGAAGACCCTACTTTCCTTTATTTATTGTCAAAGGATTTCGAAACAAAAAAGAAGCTTTACATTTTGAATATGGAATGAAACATACTAGGCTAAGTTCTAGAGGTGTTAAAAATCGTTTAAAGTGTTTAAATTATATGATTAACAAAGAACGTTGGACTAAAAAATGTGATTTAGCAAAAGATATTCCTTTGAAAGTGATTTGGTTTGATAAAGAAGCCTTTGATGAATCAAAACTAATTCTAGAGAAACCAGATTATGTTACTTTTCATCAAGACTTTACAAAAAATGAACAACTTAAAACTCTTCTTTCATTGTAATGATCGTTTTATTAATAAATTCGAATAAAAAGCATTTCGTTTAATAAGATTTTTCCTTTTTCGGTTCAAAAGCAGGAATCAAGAGGCCAAGACAAGCACAGATATTCAAAGCAGCTGATAGAACACAAATACTATAAACTATCAAAGCACCGGTATGGATAAAGTTAGGACTTTGTATCAATTTTTGAAAATCAATAAATCTTATCATGGCTATTTCTCCCCAAACTGGAAAGCCGATAACAAAAAGATAAACCAATCTTTTCAGATTCAAAGCGAGAGCATTTTCGAATAATTCATTGGCAAAATTTCTAAATCCATCTCGTAAATCATCTTCGAACGTTTCTTTTCGGATAAAGTAGCGCATGTAATAAACCGAGTTGTAGTATAAGTAAGTAACAAATAGTATCGCCAACAATGCTCCCAGATTTATCATCATAGCAACGTTTGGTTCTAAACCAACAAAGCTCGTCGCATTGGAAAATATCATCGTAATCCAAGCCGAAAGGATAAAAAGACACATGGGGTTCAACGGATTGCTAAACCGAATGACCAAAACATGGATCACGCTAACAATCAAGTGAACCAAAAGCCAACCAGGATAGCTCGAGGTAAGTGGAGTCTTGTGTCCAGAAAAAAATATCATTGGAAAAGCTGGAATCCAACATTCTTCACTTGAAGAACATACATTATTCCAAATAAATTGGGCTCGCAAAGCATCGCCTTTGGTATTCAAGTATTGAGCAAAGTCAACATAATAAACAACTTTGTAAAGTTGAGAGCAAATCAAAAAGACCAAAGCATTTTGCAACCAAAGTAAACCACTTAACTTGTCGTAATTGGAAATCTTCATCGTTCTTGTTTCTTGTTTTTTTGTCTTTTGAATAATGAAAAAGAAAAACTGTTGAATGGTTGTTCAAAGAATGTTATTCTGTTACTAAGCAATAACGTTAGTACCAAGGAAAAAAAGATCGTTCGTACGATGGGGAAGGAATTAGAGTTTAGTTTTTATTTACTTTATTCGATCAAACAAAGTACAACAAGGAATGGAAAACTCTGATAATAACAATCCTTTTGTCAAGGTTCCGGAAGATCCTTTCGATTTTTCGGTACAACATGCTAAGGCTTTAACTAGCGAAGCACTAACTGTGAAAAACTCTGAAGCCTGGTCAAGATATGGGAAAACGATTATAGAAGAGATAAAAAGGAAATCGCGTTGTGGAAAATTAATGTGTTTTATTGCTATAGATCATGATAGCGTTGAAATTCTTCGATTACATTTCCAACACAAAGGATTTCAAGTAAATGTTTTTGAACGTCCAGGCGAGTCTGTGATTATTCTTGATTGGTCATCGAACTTGGAATAGATTTTGTAAAATCTTATCAATCCCAAAATAAACATATAATCATACAAAAGAGTTTTTTTTCAGAGCAAGACCTATAGCCACCTTTTTGTTTTAAAAAAAAGACAAGAAGATGAATCAAAAACTGATCATCGACGAAGATTATGAGCATAAAAAAGACTTGAGTGTTTCTGATTTGTTAAGGCATTCTGGAGACTTTGTTGTTTTAGAAAACAATAATAAATTAAAACCTTCACTAAGTTCTGATGAATTGAATACAAAGTATTTAGAATGTGAATTAAAGTCTGTTAGAAAGTGTAATCAAGTTTTACAAAATAAACTCGAAGAAAGTTTTGAAAGAATTAAACAACTCGAACAAGAGAATGAAACCTTAAAGTCTTTACAAAAAGAGTACAATCGATTGAAAGAACATGTGGAAGAATTAAAACAAGAACTACAACAGAACGAACAACAATTAAAGTTTTTCAAATCAAGAGAACTTGTTTATTGGAAAGAAAAGTTCCAAAACGCAAAATCATTAAATGAAAGAGATTATAAAGATAGATTTCAAGAATTCTACCAAGGTGTAAGAATGCATAAGCCTGGATTACACTTTTTTGCCTATTCTTCTGAAGAAACATCGGAAGGATTACTGTAATTAATCATTGTTGTAAATATATAAAAAAGAAAGAGAGAATAGCTTGTTTGATTATCGTTTTATTAAAGTTATTTTAAAAGTAAATTAAAACTAATGAGTTATGATTTTTCGTCAAGAGTAGAGTTAAGTTGTTCAAGAGCACAAAGAAGAGGAACTAATCTAGTTGGTTTAATTCCAACTATTTTAGAGACACATTCTACGGCAGTAAGAACATCTCCTTGTGATAAAGATTGTACATTATCATCTCTTGGAACTTTGATAGTAATTTCAATATCATTCCCATTCTTTGTCGCATTAGACTTTTTCTGTTTTTTTGGTGTCTTTTGGTTTTCTTCTTCACTTTTTCCTTCAGAAGAAGGTTCTTTGTTTTTTGGTTTTCTTCCCTTTTTAGCTGGTTTCTTTGGAGTTTGTTCTTCATCGTCGTTTGTAATTGATTCGGTTGAGTTGGTTTTGGAGGTTTTCTTCTTTTCTTTTGCTGGTTCTTTAGGTTTTGTTTGTTTTGTTTTTTTAGCCTTCAATACAGGTTCATTAGAAGCAATTACAGTTTCGGCAGATATACTAGAAGAGATGTTTTTGTGAAGTTTTGATTTATATTCTTTAACATATTCAGGTTTCATAGAACCATCGACATTCCAAACATTTGGAAACCATTCTGCTCTAGTTTTCAAAATCTGTTCTGCAAAATTTGAACTATTTAACGTTTTTGATAAAGGTTCACATTTCTCTGCTAATGGTCCTTCAAAGAACTTTGACCATAGTAAGATTAAACTTTCTTTTGGTTGAGCGATTAGGAACTTGATGTATTTTGCTATTTCTAACTCCCCTTGTGGTAAAGTTAATTCATCATCTTCTAGTATGTTTTTGTAAACATGTTCAATAAACTTTTTTCCATCATCTGTTTCATAGGCTTGAACTTGTTTACCCGACTTTGATTTACAAGGTCGAACATAGAAGATTAATCGCTTAAAAGTCGAAGAAGCGATAGAAATAAACATTTTATCTTCTACAAGTGATTTTTGTTGTGGACTGTTGATTGTTTTGATTCCAATTTGAATTGGAAGTACAGCTTGAAGATATAGTAAAAACTGCTCTGCATTTGAAGTTGCCAAATCTTTAAAGTTTATAGTCTTTTGCTTTTCTTTTGATAATTCTACAAAGATATCTTTTTCTATGTCCCAACTTGCTTCTGTTTGATCTTCATTCTCTTTACTTTCAACTGTAGTGCTTTCTTCAGCATCTGTTATTGGATCCTCTATGGTTTTTGAAATTTCCATCGCTTTTTTTTAATCTTTTTTCAAAAAAAGACAAGTTTAGTCTTGTTGTTTTAAAAAGTTTTTCTGTCTTATGTCTTTTTTTCTTTTTGTAGCGATTAAGATTTTGAGTGTCTTAGAATGAGCTTTTGGAAATTTTCAAATCCATCTTTTTTTAATTACCAAAAAATCTTTATATAAATTTGATTTATCTAAAATTTTTTCTACATTTGTTCGTGTGATTGACAGAAATTGTTCTTTTAATAACCTTTTGTTGTTTTTGCTTATACTAAGCTTATTATTTTTGATGATCAAAAACGAAAGTTAATAAAGCTCTTGGGTTTTAAATAGGTTAGTAACTCATTATTGAGCCAGACTACGTTCATAAAACTCTTAACAACTACATTATCGAAAGAGTTTGGAAATGAGTGACAAGTTCTCAGAAGGTTTCTGTGGTATTGATGATAATAATTCTCTTGGGTCTTCTGAGCAAGGTTATAATTATAATGGAAATAAGCTCAAACCTGTCGATCTTGGACAAGGAGCCAATGATGTAGCTTATTTTGAAGTACCTCCAAATACTATTCAAGCGAATACCAAAACAATAACAACAAAAACACCCGAAGGAATATTTACTCAGATATTACCCGTATCTCCAAAGAAAAAGCAAACAAAAAATTGAAGAAGATTAGTCATCTTTTTTATTTAATCACTTTAAAAACAATTATGTTTTGGATAATTTCTCAATAAACTTTTGTCTCTTCTTTTGTGGATCTCTGGTTTTATCTTTCTGTGCCTTTCCTTTCCTCTTTTTCGTAATAGATGTATTTACTTCTTCCTTATCTTTTATAACAACTTTATAATCTACTTGAGTAGAATTTTTCAATAATTCTTTTCTTTTGGATTTTATTTCATTCTTAATTATGTTCCATTTTTCTTCTCCTAACGTATTTTTTATAGCTTCGAGTAAAACAGCAATCGTTCTTTTTTGATACCATTGAGCAGGTACTTTTTTAATCATGTAAGTTTTGTCATTATCATTTAGCTTTCTAGAAGACCCTATTTCCTCGAGTACATTACTTAAAGTTTCTTTATCCTTCTTCATTGTTTTTCTTTTCTCTTTACGTATGTTTTTTAACAACTCTTGTTTCTTTTCCATCTTTAACATTGCTTTTACCATATTCTTGGTTTTTTCTAGCTCTTCTCGATTAGGAATAGGTTTTGTTTGAACTTGTTCCATTTCCCTTGATCTATCTTAAAAAACTATCAGACGGTCAGAAAATATATATACGAAGCTCTATTGATATTCTTACATAAAATCCAAGTCTAAAAAAAGAACATAAGAACCCTAGTTTACTTTTTTTTTCTTTTCAGTTACTAACGTTTGGTTTATGGTTTAACAAATCATAAAAAAAACAGTGGTGTGAAAAAAACAAGACGTTAAGAAAAACAAGACTTGATGGATTCTACTATAGAATTTAGTAGTCATGTAAATCAAGGATGGATTCATTTGTGGAAGAATCCAGAAAAGGATACTTTTAATGTCGGTATTACAAATGACATTTCAGAGGTTACAAAACTCGGTCATTTGATTATATTTGTCCACAAAGTATTTGATACTGACTACTGTTTGTATTTGCTTTCTAACGAAAAAGCATCTATAGACAAAGAAAGGCTGGGTATCTCTGGTACTATTCAGAAAATCTTTGATATTTGTAAACTGGATTCAAAAAAACACTTTGAATTGAATTTACTAGCCAAAAGCGTTTCCAACTTTTCCTTTATTCCAAATCAATCGACAGTTTTGTTTGAACAAGAACCAGTGAATGTCGATTCTTATTTGAATTTGGAAAGCACTTTATTAAGTGATGAAAGTCTAGAAGAAGAGATTTCGCCATTAGAAGAAGATAAATCCGAAAAACAAAAAGAAGAACTTGTTTCAAAAAAGAGAAAACATACAAAAGAATACCTAACCGATTGTTTTACCGAATTCCTTGAAGCCTGGAAGTCTGGAGAATTAGCAAAAAGAAATGATATAGCCAAAAGAATCCCAGAGAGCTCTAGATCTTACAAAACTTATGGTGGTTTTATCTCAAGAACCAACTTTATCAGTTTATTTCGTTATTGGGCAAGAAACAAGGGTTTTGATACTATAAGAGATGATAGATGTAGAAACATCATCAACCAATACTTTAAAATCCATCATCCCAACAAAAAATTCAGTTTTGAAAAAAAGGTTGGTAGATCTATCGTTTATGGCTATTCTTTTGAATCTGTATTCGAAACCAAATAAAAGAACCTTCATACGAATCACAAAAGCTTTGTTTTTTTTTCCCTACTAAACTTCGTAGAGTGTTCCATTCTTTCGCTTTTACCTTCAAAAAAGTTGTGGTGAAAAAACGTTAAAAACATGGAAAAACAAAGGGCTTTACTGGAGGAAACAGGATGGATCGATGTTAAAAAGTTTAAAGAAAAGAAAAGAAAGGAGAAAGAAGATGAAGAAACTGAAGACGAGACAGATAACATTTTCGAAAGAGAAGAGGAAGAAGATGATGAAGATTCAGCTTTCGAAAACGATCGTATTGTTACCAGAAAATATCAACAAGAGGATGAAGAAACGGAAGAACCTAAAGTCTGGACTTGTTGGTGGGATACATGTCGAGAAACTTTTGATACAAAAAAGCAAGTGATCGATCACCAGAATGAAATGCATTTAAAAGACAAACATTACTCTTGTAATCACTGTGGTAAAGAGTTTGATAGAGCCAGAAAAGTAATATCTCATGCTCGAACGTGTTCGAAAAACCCAGTGAATCAAGGCAAACCATCACGAACTATTCTCAAAGAAGAAGAACAAAGAATAAAAAGAGCAAAGGGAAGACGATCTTATTTCATATCGAAACAAAAGATTTGAAAACTGTATATATGTAAAATAAAACAAAACTCATTTATTATAAAAATCAAGGTATCAATTTTTACTTTTTTCCTCTTCGAGTCTTTTTAGGACTTTGTTCTTTTTCGGTTTCAAAGCGTTGAGGAAAAGAAGCAAATTCAACAGAACATTGTTTATCACTCAATTCTATTTTATCATCAATGTCGATAGATGGGTTTTGACCAATAAAAAAAGATTGTACATATTCAACATAAGCGTCTCTCATAGAACAAGGACCAAACAAGGCTTCTGATTCTTTAAGACCCAAAGAATAAATTCTTCTAGAAACGATAGAAGCTAAATTTTCCATACTTCCTGCTTGAAAAGGAAATAGGGCTTTACCACCATAAGTAATTATTGTTTTTAGATAGTTTAAACCATCGTCAGAAATGATTGAAGGGTCTGTATCATATTGATCTCTTAACAACTTTTGGAATATGTCTACGAGTTCTTTTGGTGAAAAATTTGTTAAGGTAAATCGGTAAGGAAAACGACGACTCATTCCAGGATTGCTTCCTAAGAAATCTTCAATCATTTGTTTAAAATAACCAGCAGCATGAAAAGATAATAAACCTCTGTTTTTATCTAAAAATCCAACAATCGTTGTAATCGCTTCCAGAGAATAACTGTCAAACTTTCCTTGATTATCTCGAGTTGTTAAATTGTATGCTTCGTCAAGAAATAAAACTGATTCTAAGCTATTGTTCAAAAGTCCTAAAGTTTTTGGAGCTGTAGTTCCAACATATTGTCCGACAAAGTCTTCTTTTCCAACAACAATTACATTATCCTTTGCAAGAATTCCAGAAAGTGATAAAACTTTAGCAACATAAGAAGCTAGTTTTGTTTTTCCAGTACCCGGATCTCCCAAATACAAGAAATTAAGATAATCTGATTTTACATAAGCCCAGTTCTCAAAAAAGGCATAAATCACTTGAGCGATTTTGTCTTGAACTTCTTCTCTTCCAAGGTAATTACTTTGAAATTCTTTTAATGAAGATTTTAATTCCTCAAACTGAGATTTCCAATTGTTTTTAAAGTCTTTTTGTTGCTTTTTCAGTGAATCGATTAATGCAGTATAAGTAATCATTTGTGATTGATAAGTAATCCAATCTGGAACTCGTTCATTTAACAATTGATATGAGTTATCTGGTGTTAAAAAACCTCTTGATTCTAAAGTTTTTGACCATATATCAATCAAAGCATTTCGATCTCCAATTAGTTTGTTTGCTTCATTCTTTTTCTTTGTATAAAGATCAATTTTATACTTTAATATCTCTTCTTTTGAATCACGAAATCTCAGCTTTTGTGTATCAAAGTTTTCTAATAGTTCTTTCATTGTAATCAGTTTTAAAGTTGTTTTTTTTATTTCCGAAACATCGTCATCCTCTTGACTTCCAAACTCAGATAGTTCACTGTCTGAAGCCATTGAATACTTTTTTTTTCTTATTCTTATCGTTAGTATTTCCTATTGAAATAGATCTTCAAATATTTACAAAAGCCAATTGTTTATTCAAACTAAATAAAAGAACAATGGAACAAGGTTCTTCATTTTCATCTTCTTCATCCTCTTCGAGTGAAGAAGACCAAAAAACAGACAATAAAGAGACTTACTTTGGTGGTTTGAAAATACCATTTTTGGAGGCCCACGATCATAACAAGGATACCTGTGTTTTTCGTACTTATCCTCTAAATTGTAAGTATGAAGAAATTACTAGCAAGTTAGAAACTATTTCCGAACCACAAGAATGGTGGGATATGGAATTTATGATACCTAAACTCGGTTGTACGATTAGCTTGTTTTTCAAAAGATGTAATTCACGAAGAATCTTCAAAAAGCTCGAAGATGGATTGGATCTTATTGCCGAGCAAATGAATAAAATAGACATTGATTCTAAATTTTTGAATTTGAAAGACTTTGATACATTTACAAAAACATGTTTTGAATTAATTCGATGTATTAATATTAAATCATCTTCGAAAGACATTTACAACCTCATACAAGATCAAACCTATTTACCACCCGTTTCAAACTCTGTCGTTTTTACTCAATTAAATTATAAACGTTCAAAAACTGAAATTAGTTCTAAAGACAGTTTAACTTATTGGAAATGTGTTTTGGTTTCTTGTTCTTTCGATAATCAAGTATCCTTTTGTGAACATTCACAAGAACATTTTGAAACACTTTGGGATATTAAAGTCCCTTTACCAAACAATATCAAGTTTAATCCGAAAACTTGTTCTTTTCTTGAAAAGACTCTTTCTTTTTTTAATCCCGATATTCAAAATTGGAGATTGATCAATCCTTTTCTTCGTCCTGAAGATTCTGAAGAAAAAGATACATGTTATTTAATTTCTTTTCCATCTACACAAACGCTTCTTCAAGTTTTAGAAGTGTTTCAAATCATGTTTATTTCAATTACACAAGGAATCATTCCAAAGGGAACAAAAATAAACAACTTTGTATTATCGTTTTATAATTCACCAGGTCCAGTTATGGTAGAATCCATTGGTGTTGATTATGAACAGGGATTCATTTTCTTTTATATGCCTTATCAATAAATAAAAACCTCAATTTTTGTTCATATTGTTTCAAAAAGCCTTTAAAAATAAACTTTTTATTACTTCATTTTTTTCGATTCATCTTAATAAGAAAAAGGTTAAAGCTACACCAAAAACAAATGACACATTCAATAGAAGATTCTGAAGAAGATTGCGACTGTGAATGTGATCATGAACATCAAATAGGTCCTGATGAAGAAATAATATTGTTTGAAAACCATGATCATAAGAATGAAAGTTGTGTTTTTCGTTGTTACCCTCTTGAATGTAAAGAAGAAGATGATATTCTAAAAGTCATTGATAATGCAACGGGAATAGGAGAATTTTGGCATATTATATTTGAAATTACGACAATGAATTGTTTGGTTAACGTTTATTTCAAGAAAAGTAATTCTAAAGGTCCAACCAAAAAACTACAAGAAGGATTCGATCTTATAGCAGAAGAACTCAATAACAACTTAACCGAAAACAAAATTTCAAGTATTGATCAAGCTGAATTGATTACAAAAAATGTTTATGAATCTATTAAAAACATTCGTATTAAATCATCACCAAAAGCGATTTTCAATAAAATCGATAATGAAGATGGTTTGACACATGATTTTGAATCCATAATTTATACTGGCTTATACTATTTTGAAAACCATGGTATGGAAAAGTTTGAAAAAAAGAAATTAATAACTTGGGAATGTTGCGCAGTTACTTGTGAGTTTTATCAACTACCATCCATTTGTGAAAACGCAGGAAAAGATTTTGAAGCGGTAATGGATCTTAAAGAACCAATGCCTAATAATATGCGTTTTAATGAAAAAAATCAATTGACATTACAAAGGACTTTACAATCATTTAACCCAAAACATCAAACATGGAAATTAGTGAATCATTTTATTCTTCCAGAAAATGACCAAATATTTCAAATTCAAACGATTGATATTCCTTGTACACAAAATCTATTTCAAATCATAGAGCAATTTCAATCTTTATTATTAGATTCTTTACAAGGCAAAACTGAACAAGGAACAAAACCAAATACAGCTATTTTTCCTGAAAACACCACAGATCCAATTTGGTTAGATTCTATTGGATTATTTTTCGAAAAAGGTTGGATTATCCTTTATACTTCTCTTTAATAAACTTATTATTCTCTTGAAACGAAAGAACCTTGCTTTTTTCTGTTTAAAAATTCCTTTGCGTTTTTTCCTTTCAAAATTTTTCTTAACGATTCATTTCTTACAAGCCTATTCACTTTGTTATTTTAAAACAGAAAAAAAGATGAGTGAGATGCTTGATAATACACCAAACCTTGAAGAAGAAGAGGTTAATGAACCAGATGAACAAATTAGTTTATTTGAAAATCACGATCATACAAATGAAACTTGCGTTTATAGAATGTATCCCGTGCAATGTAGCACAGAAGACCAAGTCTTGAAAATGATTCAAGAAGATTTAAAGTTGGATCGTTGTTTTCATATAGAGTTTTTATTACCGAAAATAGATTGTATTATCAATTGCTTTTTCAAAAAGATGACGCCAAATAATATTACAAAAAACTTAAAGCCTGGAATTAAAGATCCAATAGAAAACATGATGGAAGACTTGAGTTCTTTATCTTTACCTAAAACTATTTTAAATCTGACCGACTTTGATTTATTTACAAAACAAGCATTTGAATCTATAAAAAGTATTATGATCAAAGCCAGTATGAAAGACATTATAAAATCAATACAAAAAGGTTTAGATTTTGAACAAGTTAGTGATGTTATCGAATTTAATCAAGTACATCTTTTTTTTGATTCAAAGACAGAAGTTCTTAAAGATAAAGAAAGTATTAGTTGGGAATGCTTTGCTGTTTCTTGTTCTTTTTTGAAACAAGCTTTATTATGCGAAAACTCACAAAACGAGTTCGAAGCAATTATGAACTTGAAAGAACCAATGATTGATTCTATTCGATTAAACAACAAAACACAAACTTCATTAGCAAGAACTTTAGAATCTTTCAATTCAGGTCTTCAAATATGGAAGTTAGTGAATCAATTTCTTATTTCAAATGATCCAAATGTTCAAGCTATGTATGCTAATATTTTACCAAGTCAAAATTTATTTCAAGTTATTGAAATATTCCAAAATAACTTGTCAAAAATCTTACAAGGAATTGTACCTCCTGGATCCAAACGAAATGATGAGTTAATACCAAAAGATCCCGAAGAACCCATTTGGTTAGAAAGTATAGATTTGTATTTCGAACAAGGAGTAATAGTTCTTTCAACATCCACCAATTAAACAAAATAAAAAACACAGTAGTTACTTTCTTCTTGTCTTCTTTGCTTTTTCAGTTTTTTTTTTAAAATTCCAAAGTTAGGAGAAAGAGAGACCTCTTCAAGAAAAAACCATGACAAGTCGCCAAGAAAAAGATGATGTTAATCAAGAAGTAGAAGACGAAGAAGAACAAGAACAATTAGAAAAGAAAGCAAAGAAAAAGTACAAAAAAGGATGGAAAATATTCTTTTATGTGCTCGTAGCTTTGTTAATAGTTACATTTATTATTGTAACTAGCGTTATATTTGCATATTATGCAAATGTGTATAATTCATCCGCTCCAATTCCTGTTTCTCAAGTAGATTTATTCAAGTTTGTTGGAGTTTGGTACGAAATAGCTAGATTACCTACACCTACGGAAAATGGTTGTTTTAATACAGTTTCTACATACGTTCTTCGTCCTTCTGGAACTATAGAAGCAACACAACTTTGTGTTTCTGGAGGAGTCGTTTATTCATCTACAGGAACTTTAGCGCCTAATGCTCCTGTAATTATTACACCTACAGAAGCTCTAGTAAAACCAGGAGTTTTTAGTCTTTCTTTTCCTTTTTACTATGGAAATTATTTGGTATTAGATTTAGATCCAAGTTACCAATGGGCAATGTATGGTTCGAGAGATAGAAGTACATTAAAAATCTTATCAAGACAGAAAACATTAGATCCTTCCATTTATCAATCCTTAGTCGAAAAAGCAAGAAGTTTCAATTATAAAACACAATATTTGATTCAAGTCGTACAAGTGTAAAATCAACTTTCTTTTTTATTGTTAAAGTTAAATAAAACATCCTCTTTTTTAAAACAACCATAGATTCAATCCTTCTATTAACCTTTGATGTTTAATCGAACAACCCCAAAAAAAAAGTTTCGTTTAAGAGTTAAAGGAAAAACTTAAAACGAGAATGGTTATGATTTCTTTATTGGTTTTCTGCTTAGCACGATTGCTAAAAAAAAAATTAATTGATTAATTCGTGGAGATGGATAGTGTGGATTCTTCAAAGTCTACAAGTATAAAGAGTAGATCAAGATTAGATGCTTTAAAAATTGGACTTGCGGTGGTTGCCATTTTCTTTGTTTTAGGATTTATGTTATTTGTATTACTTTTTTACTTTTTAAGACCGAAAGCAATCAGCGTAACAGCTGTACCATTTAGTTATCCTTATGATGTTGGACAATGCGCATTTACAGATATAACACAATGTATTCCTAAAGACTTTTCTGTTTGGGCGTTTACTACGAATGGATCTTTTGCTATAGAAATTCTACCTGATAAAACATTAGCAATTAGAGCAAGAACTTGGAACGTAAATCCCGCACAAAGATGGACTTGTGCTTTACAAAGAGCAGGACTTACTTTTGGTCGTGGAATTTATGTTCTTCAAAGTTTATCTGATTCCTCTCGAGCCATTTGTGTAGACTCCAATGGAAATCCAAATACATGTCCCTTAAACGTTGGAGACCCTACTCAACAATTTGCTATGATTCGTTTAAGTTCTAATGCTATTTCTATGCAATCAATTTATGCTCTTGTAAATCAAGCAAATCAAAAAGCTCTTGCTTTTGATCCAACTACACGAGCTCTTCTTTATTCAGACGTTAATGCAAATGATGAAAATCAATTTTGGAAAGCCGAGATCATTCCTCTTTTTGGAACTGTTTAAATCAATAAACTTGTTATACTTTTAAAACAATCCTTCTTTTCTTTTATAACTCCTTTCAAACGTAATTCAAACGCTATGTCTTTTACATTGTTCTACATAACTGACTACACTTAATTAAGAGGTCTTAAGAACAATTAAGAGCGTTAAGAGGCATTAAGCAGGATTAAGAGGCGTTAATTGAAAGGATTTCATCGATTGAATGAATCCCCTTAACGATTGCTTCAATCGTTTTAAAAAAAGTTTAAAGAGCTCAAGGACCTTCATCAGTTGAGGTCCTCTTCTCTTTTGTTTTTGTTTTTTAAAAAACTTTTTCAATCGATTGATTCATTCGATTGATTGCTTCAATCATTGCTTTGTTTTTGTTTTTAAATAAATCATGAATTCATCGCTTTTAAAGATGTTTACAAGATGTATTTAGTATGTCGAAAAGATAGAAACGTTATAGGATTGATATGGTAAGTAAGATAGAATTAATGACTGAAAAGACGATAGAAATATACACAAAGGTATGGTTTAAAGATGGTTTTAATGACGTAGGTAATGTACAAGTGATATAGAAAAAGTATGGTTTCGGATAGCTAGAGATTATAGAAATCGATGCTTACAATGTCCTAATTATTCTGACCTAGTAGTAACAAAAATAAGACAAAGGAAGACGCTTTTATAAGATGTAAAAAAGAAGCAAATAAGATAAAAACAAGAGATTAGAAAGTTATTAATGTTTATTTATGATCATGTTGTAGACAAGTAAAATAGATCAAGTTCTTTTCGTAAAAATAGCGTCTCTACCTCCCCAATCAGTAGGCTTTTCTTCAATTCGTATAGTAAAGTTTGAAAAATCAAAAACATCAGATAAACTATTCAAACAACGAACTCCAACGTCTTCGATTTTGTTTGTCTTTCCTTCTAAAATATCTTTTAATTGTTTTAAATGTCTCAAATCTTCGCGATTATCATCTATTTTTGATTGAATTAATCTTTCTCTTTGTTTTAGTTCTTCTAGCATATTCTTTTCTTTTTCGATTAACAAACTTATATATTCGATTTTTAACGCTACAAGTTTTAATGTTATTTCGTCCTTGTCTTGCATAGTTTTACAACTTACTTTGTTGATTAAAAGAAACTAACGAAATGAAAGGTTTAACTGATGCAGATAAATTTTCGATGTAATAAACCAAAAGTTGTATCCAAACAAAAACCGTTTTTCATCTTTAAAAATAATGTTTCTTATCTTTTCCAACTCTTTGTTATTAGTTGTTTTATACATTCGTTACATGTTAACTATTGATCTTTTCTATGTTTTTAATACTATCTTTCAATCGTTTAGGTAGTCTCCGATTTACAGACGTTGTAAACCAAAATTGTATCCAAACAAAAAAAGTTTAAGGACTAGAAAAATAAACTAGTTACAAAGATGATCGTAAGATGATTTATAATAGATAAACATAGTTAAATCATGTAGCCGAAAAGGTTTCATTATTGAAGAACAATTGTATCCAAACGAGGAAATGATTTGTATCTTGAACAATAATCAAATACACTCGATTTTTGTTTTGAAAAAGTTTCTTTCTTTAATTTCTCAATCAATAGTCTTCAAAAGTAGATGTGATTCTATTTTGAAGTTGATAGTTCGTAGGATGGATCTACATAGAGAAATCGGTCTTAATTACAGAGCTTGAAAACCAAAATTTGTATCCAATCCAAAAAAAGCTTTTTATCTTGATAAATGAATGTTTGTTATCTTTTCCGACTCTTTGTTATTATTTGGTCTATACATTCGTTTCTTGTTAACTATGATCTTTTGTATGTTTTCATACATTCTTTCGATAGTCTACATCATCTCAAATTTTTGAATCAATAAAACCAAAATTTGTATCCAAACAAAAAACGTTTTTCATCTTTAAAAATAATGTATTCGTATCTTGTCTATCTTTCTTATCCTATGTTGAATACATTCGTTTCTTGATAACTATCGATTCTTTGTATGTTTACATATTCTTTTGATAATCTACATCACCCGAGATTTTCGAACCAATAAAACCAAGTTTGCATCCAAACGAAAATCGTTTTCAGACTCGGAAAATAATGGGTTCGTATCTTCTCTATCTTTTTTATCCTATGTTGAATACATTCGTTTCTCGATAACAATCGATTCTTTGTATGTTTTCATATATTCTTTCGATAGTCTATATCATCTCAAATTTTAGATCAATAAAACCAAGATAGTATCCAAACAAAAATCGTTTTGAGACTCAGAAAATAAAGACCTTACAAAGATGATTCGAAGACAATTTTAATACATCAAAGATGAGAATATAAGATGATAAAGTTGTTCGGAATCAAAGAATTGAAGATGTCTAATTTCAGAACAAGAAAACCAAATTTGTTTCCAAACAAAATTCGTTTTTCATCTTTAAAAATAATGTGTTCGTATCTTGTCTATCTTTCTTATCCTATGTTCAATACATTCGTTTCTCGATAACAATCGATTCTTTGTATGTTTTCATATGTACTTTCGATAATCTACATCATCTCGAATTTTTGAACCAACAAAACCAAAATTTGTATCCAAACAAAATTCGTTTTATATCTTTAAAAATATGTATTCGTATCTTGTCTATTTTTCTTATCATATGTTGAATACATTCGTTTCTTGATAACTCTCCATCCTTTGTATGTTTTCATACATTCTTTCAATGGTCTATATCATCTTGAATTTTTGAATCAACAAAACCAAAATTGTATCCAAACAAAAATCGTTTTTAGACTCGGAAAATAAAGATCTTACAAGATGATTTGAAGATGATTTTTAAAAGTATCAAAGATAAGAATACAAGATGATAAAGTTGTTCAGAATCAAAGAGTTGAAGATGATACGAACAAGTTCAATTTTAGATGAAGAAAACCAAAATTGTATCCAAACAAAAAACGTTTTTCATCTTGATAAATAATCTAAAGCTCTTGTTTCGATGTAATAATTAATGATTTAATCCTAATTGAATCATAAGCGATTTATTATCAAATAAATGATTGATCCAAAAAGGGTTATTCAACTTGTGATTTTCGTAGTTGAAAAGTTCCATACAAATCGGCTTGACAAATGTCTTTTCTTCTCATTAATGAGTCTAATCCTCCTTGGTTCATTGATTCAACGGCTCTTTTCATAACTCCCGAATCTGGGTTTCCATGATATAAAACCCAATGATAGTAATTCACATAACCATCTGAAGACGAAGAAAATAATCTATTTCCCATTTGCTTGTTTCTTGTTTTGTTGTTGTTGTTCTTTCTTAAGGTTTTTTTGTTTTTAAAACGAAAAAGTTTACGAACTACAAATAAAAAAAAATAAGAAGGTTAAAAAGGTTGGAAAGTTTATTAAGAAAAAAGCTTCTTTCGGGAGAAAAAGATGAATATGATAAATGTTTATCCCCAGACTCGGAATCCAGAGGTTTTGTCGGTGTAGAAAGCATTTTCTTCGACATCAATGACGGTGACTTGAACGGGTCCAGTTCCGGCTTTCAAAGTGAAGGCAACTTTAACTTTGGAAATATCGGTAAAGTTTTGACCTCCAGTAATTTGAGTTTCAACCAAAGGATTAGTATCAGCGTTAAAGATGCAATAGATGTGTCGGTTAACTTTAGTTTTGAAGGCTTCAGCAATTCGGACAGTTCGGTAGAATTTAGCGGGCAATCCGTCTTCTCGGGCTTTATCTCCAGTAATCAACATGATGTTTTCAATCAAATCGTCTCCGTTATCATCGCAGCATTTGGTCCAATTCAAATTATCAACATCGTCTTGTTTTTGAACGATAACAAAGCATTGGTGAACCAATCCTTTCATATCAACTTCCATAGAGTGAGGTTGAGCCTTGTTGGAACCATTAAAGTTGGCTTGACCAACAGTTCTCCATTCCTTGTAGAAAACTTCTCGGTAACCTCCAGTGATTGCAGCTCGTTCCTTTTTGGTAACCCAGAAACATTCAGCAGCCATGATGCTTTGGATATCATCGGCAGTAACTAAATCTCCGGTAGCAATGTTTCGAGGCAAGTAGAAAGCTCCTCGTCCTTTGTTGATGACTTGGTTGACAATCAATTTATTCAAAGGTTGACTCTTGAAACAAGCAGTCAATTTGTGAGCAGCAAAAGTTCCAACATTCAAGTATTGTTGAACATGTCCTTGGAAGGGGAATCCAACCCAAGGAGTAATGGTAATAGTTGGTTTTTGAGAATCAGCAATCAAGGCTTCTTCACTGTAGAACAATCCGATCAATTCCTTGTAATATTTGGTCAATCCCAAAACATCCATAATCAACAACATTTTAATAGCTTCTTGTTCGAACATGGGTTGAGAACCAACTTTGATAGACAAAACATCGATTTGAGCAAGACCTCGACCATTGATGTATCGGGTTTTCTTGACTCCTTGTTCATAGTAAGGTTGAAGACCAGGCCATGAAGTCAAGTTCCAACATTTTCCCATAAAATCAGGAGTTCGGGAAACATCAGCAGTTTGATTCTTTCCAGCTCCAGAGTTAGAATAAGGATAAATCATAATAGCATTTGCGTGCCAAGTAATGGGATCCATAGATTGAACCCATTGGGATTTTGTTTGGTCTCCGTCGTATTCACCAAACCAAATGTTTTCGTCTTCTCCTCGAGTGAGGTAAGCTAATTGGCATCCAGCTCCTTGGGGGTTCCAGGGGGTTTGAAGAGACAAAGTCATCTGTTTTTTAAAGCGATTAGAAAAACCTTATATTCGTTAAAATTAGAATACTTTTTTTTAGATTTTTTTACTATCTATTCAATTGCTATTGTTTTTGATGAGATTCGAAAAAAAACTTATCTTTTTTCCGAGCCTTCCTGTTTTGATGTAGTGGATTTTTTTTCAAAGTTACATATCTCCCACTGCTCTCCTTTTTTTAAGAAAAACATCCTTTGATTATCATACCATTTTGCGTAATTATTTTGTCTTTATTTAGTTTTTTTTTCCAAAATACTCATATCCGTAATACAAAATTTCCAATCTCCAAAATAAGAACCCAGACTCTTTCGTTTCATATGTATCTTGATTATTCTTTTTCTATTTGATCCTTTTTTTTAAACTTGAATTTCAGACGAATCTAAGTTTTCACGTATCTTATTATGATTGAGAAAAAAAGTAAGCATAGATAATGTCTTGGCTTTGGCTGCAAGAGAGAAAAGAGTATTATGATATCATTATTAATAATATGAAAAGGATACACGATAAAATAGAAGAAAAACAATACAATCTAAAAGAAATCAAAACACACGATATATTTGATCTTATAGAAGAAAAAGATGATATTATAAGAGAATATTCTTCAAAATGCTATGTTTGTCGGGTTACTTATAAAAAAGAACCTTTACAATATTACTGGTCTTGTTGTGGTTCAAGAAGTCAAAATCATTTGATTAAAGAAGATCATTGGTATGAAATTGATCAAGTAAACTCTTGGTTAGACTCAAAAAGAAAACAAGTTTAAAAAGTTATGATCGTTGTTTTATTTTAATGAAAAAGAAAATAAAAACAAACTATGGTATTATCGAAAAGAAGAGAATTTTTGGGTTAAGATGAACGAATTGTTTTCTGAAAGGAAATTTGATTACTGACAATAGCTCTTAGAACCTTTTTTTTTCCTTTGAAAATCTGAAAGAAAGAAATAGAGAGAGTTACGTTTCAAATTGTTACTTAAAACAATGGATGATAATACTTCGAAAGAAGATCAAGAAAATGATAATGTTTCTAATTCTGATGAAAACGAAACTTTAGAAACAAACGATGAAACTACAAAAAAAGTAGGGAAAACTAAAACAACTGGACCTTCTAAACTTTCTACTGGTGCAATAGCAGGAATAGTAGTTTCTATCATTGTTGTAATTGTAATTGTAGTTGTTGTAGCAGTTTTATTTTCTGGAACTTCTTCAACATCTTCCGGAACAGCATCATCTTCTATAAATTCTAGTTCTTCTGGTAGCTCTGGATCTTCTAGTGGTTCGACATCAGCCTCTTCTAGTTTTGGTATACCAACAAATACACAACAAATAGTAAGCACGAATGTTGTTGGAGTACCAAGCCCTCCGTTTCCTGGAAATACATTAATCGATGGACCTTTTACTCTTGTTATTCCACCTTCAGAAACATCTGTTGTATTTTTTGTTTGTAACAATGATCCTGATGCTCTACCTGTAAGAATGACAGGACTTAGATATGTAGGAGGAGACGAATTGCTTGTTAGATCAAGCGGAAATTCGGGTGTAAACACCGTAACTTTGGCTCTTTTAGGATATTCATTAAGAACTGGTTTTTCTATATTACCGCAAGATCCATTTGTTCCCTTTTGTTCTTCTTATGTTATTACTTTACCTGGAACATTTTCTACTGGAATACAACTTGGAATTCCTTTCACTTTGGCAGAAAACTTTTCAGATTATGTTAGCTTTGTTCAAAACGCAGATGTTGTTGCTAATGGTGCTATAGTTTTTGGAACTCAAGTAATTACAAGAACTCAAGTTCAAGTAGCCTATAATGCAGGAACAGGAGGACAACCATGTAGATTTAATTTAATAGTTACGAGAATTAGAACAGCTTCTGGATCTACGGGTCCAGTTTTGTATGCAGAAAACATAAATTTAACAGTTACCCCAGGAACTACATTTGTAAATTATACTCTCGCATCCAGCGTAACAAATCCTTCTGGAACTATACAATGGTTTGCTCAAGGTGGAAGAGCCGATCGTTTTTCAGAAGTTCAAGGAATAGAACAAATATCGGCTACAGAAGTTAGATTATTAGTAACTACTATTACAACTAGTATCAATGTTTCTATTATCGCTTTTCGATCTACTCCTCCTATTTCATCTCAACCATTTACTTTCTAAAAATCCCCTCTTTATTTTTTAAAGAAATAAAACATAAACATAAATGATTTCTTACTCTCTTGCTTTTTAATGAATCATGATCTTTCAGAGTAATGTTTGTTTCATTCAAACATACTTAGAATTCTTGATATATTGATACTTTTTTTAAGCGACTAAGTAGGAGGATTATCTTTTGAGTAAAAAATATAACGAGCTTCCAACTTTTATTTCGTTTGATAAATTAGTGATTACAATCATTTGACTTTTCAAACAAGAAAGAAAGAAAAAAACTAGGTTCTCAAGATGTCTTCAGATAATGATACAAATGAAACTGAAACAAACCAAGAAGAAAACGAACAAAATGAAGAAACTGAAGAAACTGATAAAACCGATGCAGATGAAGAAACTACTACTGTTAAAAAATTAAGTAAAGGAGCAATTGCTGGAATTGTGGTTGCTGTTTTAGTTGTGGTTATCGTAGTTGTAGTTGGTGTGGTATTAGGAACTATGAATACAAATAGATCTTCTAGTTCTGGAACTGCTTCAGGATCAACAAGCGCTTCTGGTTCTACGAGTTTTTCACAATCAAATACATCGACACAATTTTTGCTTGGAACTCTTATAACTGGAGTACCTGATGCGTATCCTGGAACCGCTGCTATAAGTGGTCCTTTCACGGATGTGTTACCCGCTAGTTTCGGAGATGAACCAAATGATACAGCGTTTTTCTTATTTAATCAAAATGGAGACAATTTAGCAAATCCAATTTTTGGAACGAGATTTGATTATACTACACCTGAAGATTCAATCTTAAGTTCTTCTGCTGCTTCTGTAACAGGACCTGCGACTGTGGGATTAATAGGATTTTCTTTAAATCCTAATTTTGCGAGTGTGACTCAAGATCCATTTATTCCATATGCTCGTAGTCATATTGTAACTTTAGCTGCTCCTAATTCGATAGCTTTTGATATTACGATTCCAATTACATTAGATGGAACTTTATCAGATTTCTTTCCTTTTGTTCAAAATGCCGACATATCGGCAAATAGTTTATTAATTACTGCTGCTGGAATACTTAATAGTACAACAGTTAGAATTAGTTATCAGAATGGATCCGTGGGTCAAGCAAGAGTAAATATTATCATTGTGAAAAAGACTGGAAATAATATTCCTAATCAAAATCAAACTCGTCTATTGTATGCTAAGGATGTATCTATTAGTAGTGTATTTCCAATTACCGTCAGCGCAAACGTTCCTCTCAGCCCAACTATAGTAAAAAGTTCAACCGTAAATCCTATTTGGTTTGCAATGAATCAAACAGCGAATTTGGGAAATATAGTTTTTGCAGTACGACAAACAGCCGCTAATAATGTTAAAGTCTTATACACTACAAACTTACCTTTTATGAACTTTTTCTTATTTGCCATCAATGCAAACAATCTTTCTACTGATTTTGCTTTTGAATAAAATAAACTTGTTATGATTTATAACCCATCATGTTTTTATTTTTGAATAGTAAAATCTGACATTCTCGCGGGTGATGAAAATAACCATCGTTCAATCCAATTCCATTCAAAGATATAACATCTAAACTCGACATCTTGTGCTTCTGCAATATCGACCAATTGTCTGAAAGTTAGATATTTTGTTTTTTCTTTATTTGACCATTGATCAGGTAATCCGAATTGATCCCATATATCATTAGCTTGCCATGCTGGATATGTTTTCGTATAAAGAGAAGCAATGATTTTAAAATTTGTTTGTGGTCGATTATCAAACTCTATGCAATTCAATATATCAGATGAAAATTTTGAATATTTTTGAAACAAAAGTACATCTCCATATCGTTTTAATAAATCTTCTTTTGAAGCCTCTTTATCTTGTACTTCGTCTGTAAATGTTAAAGGCTTTATTTTATTCTTTTCCATTCTTGTTTTCCTTGATAATGGTTTTTTAATGGTGTTTAAAAACGCAACTTTTGGGTTTATTGTTCAACCAACGTAAATAGAAGAAACTTTTGGTTTTTAGCGTTGTAAAAAAAACAAGTGATTAGGAACTATGAACAAGATTGATTTGTTTGAAGAATCAGAACGTATGAATAAAGAGTTTATTGAGAAGACGTTAAAAAGCAGTTTGGAAAACTTTCCAGATTTTGGTGTTAACAAAGTCGAATCAAAGGAATTAGTAAATCCCAACAAGTTAAAACTTTGCGATAGTTTGGAATTGGGAAAGAAGAGTTTTAAAAACTTTAAAAACTTTAAAGATGATATTCACGGTACTATAGAGTTTTCAAAGAAACATCTTCCTTTTATCGATCATCCATTATTTCAACGATTAAGAGGTCTTAAACAATTGGGAGCTACCCATTGGGTTTATATAGGAGCAACACATACTCGTTTTGAACATTCTCTTGGTGTTGGGTATTTAGCAAAGAAATACCTTACTATTTTGAAAGATCATAATCCATCCATTGAATGTTCTGGTGAAGAAATCTTTCTAGTTAGTGTAGCTGGATTATGTCATGATTTAGGACATGGACCTTTTTCACATACGTTTGAAAAATGGATGAGAACTAAAAAAGAGTATAAGCATTGGCATCACGAAGACTTTTCAATCGAGTTTTTAGAACAAATCGCAAACGAATCACCTATAGATTTTGATACAGATGAAATCAAGTTTATGAAAACTATTATTCAAGGAAATCCACGAAGAAAAGAAGAAAGAATGTTTCTTTATGACATTGTTTCTAATTCAAAAACTGGAGTTGATGTAGATAAGTTTGATTATATTGTTCGTGATGGAAAAAGAACAGGATTTCCAACGAATTTTGATGCTGAATTTTTAATGAATGCAACTAGAGTAATTGATGGTGAACTTTGTTTTAAAAGAAATTATGGAAAGAATATTTATAGTTTATTTGATAATCGAAGCGCAATGCATTTACAAGTTTATGGACATAAAACAACTTGCGCTATAGAAAACATGTTGTTTGATATTTTTAATGCTGCGGATCCAATCTTAAAGTTTTCAGAAAGACCTGTTTCTGAATTGAAAGATGATATTCTATCAGAAATACAACTTGGAAAAGATCCTGCTTTAAAAGAAGCTAAAGACTTGATTTATCGAATTAATACACGAAACTTTTATCGCCTGGTAAGAGACTTTATTTTACCTCAAGTTTATGATAATGAAAAAGTTTGTTCTCAATTAACCGCTGAAAACTTGTCCATTTACTCAGAAAGCATGAAACCAGAAGACTTTGTTGTTCAGAGTTTTATTATTAACCATGGTTTAAACGACAAAAATCCATTATCTCTAGTTCAATTCTTTGATGATTGGGATTCAAAATCATCCTTTACTTTAAGAAACGATGAAATTAGTAGTTTTCTACCCATCAAGTATAGCGAAAAAAGATTTAGAGTTTACATAAAGAATCCTAAGCTTTTTACTCAAGCTATGGTTGCTATTCATACTTTATTAAGAACGCTTGGTTTACAACATTTGTTATAAAATACGGTTTTAAGTGTTAGATACTTGAACACCAACAATAAAGTTATATCCGTCTTTATCTTGTGTTTTTGTTATTTGGCTAATAAAAGCACCCATCTTGTTTTTATCTTTGATACTAGATAATCGTTTTCTTATTCTTTCTAACATTTCTGCAACTTGATCTTCTTCTATTCTTTCAGGAGAAGCGAAACTCTTGAAGCAGTTAAATATAACTTCTTTGTCTATGTTTAATAAGTATCCCGACCATAGAGGATTCAATAAAATTCTTCTTTTTGTTTGTTCAATTATAAACTTAATTAGCTCCTCATCAAGTATATTTTTTCTTTCTTGAGAGTATTTCCAAATAGCAATCGCTTCTTCTTCGATGGTAAGAGGTCTAGGTATTTTAGCTTCATATGTTTTCCCAATAATCTCTGCAAGTTGAAAGTTTGGTTTTGCTATACTAAATTCTATTCTACAAAAAGGACACTTTGTTTCTGTAAGTTTTTCACAGCAAGTTTCACATATTGAATGTCCTTTTTAAAAATGTGTAACTCTTTAATCACTCTCTAAAGACAACTTACCACAACCTCCTAAAACCATGGGATAAGAATCGCCTGTAATATAAATTCCGCAAGTCCATATTGCTTTTGGTAACTCCATCTTCTTGCTCTTCCTTTTTTCTTGTTTTGATCAAAAATTTGTAACTTAGCAAACTCGTACCAGTTTTCTCTTTCGAAGGTTAATAAAAAATTTCAAGTAAAAACTATTCAGAAGAACAATATCGAGATAACGGAAGAAAGTGATTTTGAAAAGATGTTTTTATTGTTTTGAAACTATGTTAATTACAAGGACTATAATATTCGTCTGAACAGACTTGTTGAGCTCGAAGAGAATACATAATTGGAAATGTAATTAAAGAACCTAATACAAAAATAAAGGATATCACCAAAAGAATAAGATAGTTTCTCTTTCTAGGATTTTTGATTGGAATATCGTCATAAATGATTAATGTGATATTTTCAGTTTCCTCAAGTAAAGTGTTACTTTCTTTGTGAAAGAAACCTTTACCAGTTTTTAAAACCTTTGTCTCGCTCTTTGTTTCGACAGAATAGGTCCAAAAGTTTTTAACAATCGAATAAATAATAAGTGTGTTTAAACAAAGACAAAAACATCCAATCACTAAACCCGCGATTAAAATAGGGCTTAATTTTCCAGATAATTGAGCAATCTCCTGGTCGCTTGTGAATATTCCATTAAGTAGAAGAAAAATGGAAAAGTAATTAACAAGCAAGAAAATAGACACAACAAATCTTAGGATGATATGACTACAAGTCATTAAACCAATTGTACTTGATTTGTAAATAAAAAAAGGTAAATAGTGATCAACGAAACGTTTATTTTTTAATGAAAGAGAAAAACGCAAAAAGTTCTGTTTTAAAGAGTTTGTGGTTTGTATTGTAGTTTTTGAATGGATTTCATCGTTTTTTCTTCTAATCGACCATATTTGTCGGGAAATATAAGTCTAAGACCAAAAACTACATGTCCGTTAGATATCCATCGAGCCCGTATGAATTTAACAGAAGAATTTTCGAGAATATGATCATAAACTTTGAATGCTTCAAATGTTTATCCTTTGATAATTTTATTAATCACACAAGCAAGAACCGCCGTTAAAATAGGAATTGGATAATTGATCAAAACTTGAATATCCGGATGATTATAGTTTTCGTAAAGCCCTTGTGTGAAAAGGTTTTTTCTACCATGTCTATCTTTTTGATTGTAAACATTACGAATCAAAATTCCTGTTTCGAGAAACAATCTCAAACTTTGATTTATCTTTTCTTCAGTTCCACATCGTAATTCTAGTTTTCTTTTAATCTCTTTGATTTCTTCTTCATTATACTCTTCTAAAGACTTTTTGTAATTTCCTCGATAAAATATAGATCTTGTTTTCTTATCATCTTGTTCATCTTTGAATAATGGTTTCTCTTCGACTTCTAACTCTTCCATTGTTTTCTTATCAAAGTTTTTTTGGTTTTAAAGCACAAAAAAATAAACTAACGAATGAAACTATCTTCTCTTTGAATAGAGCGTTTATTGTGATCTGCGAACTTTTGATGTTTGTACGAATTAAAACTTTTGGTTTTAATATTCTATAAAGTTTTTGAGTGTTTAAATGTTTTATTTGAGAAACAAGATGAATAAAGAAGATTTAACATTACATTCTGTATCTCATGATATTATTCTTCATATATTTGGTTATTTAGATGTTTCTGATTTAATAACAACTCAAAGAGTTTGTAGATTGTTTTACGAATTGATTAAAAGTAATCAAATTTGGAAACCCTTATTCACTCGAGACTTTACAACTGTTATTTTTGACATTAGTTATTGTTGTTCTATCGACATTATAAATGATCAAAGTTGTTGGATGGAAAAGTTTAAAAAAGCAACATTATCGAACACGAAAGAGAAAGAATTATATATTCAAAGTGTTCTTAGTTCTTATTTGATTATTGTTTCCGCTGAACCAACTCCATTGATTTTGGGAAAAGAACCATTTTCTATTGTAAATGAAACAAATGGTTTAGTATCTTCTGCTTCTTATAACATTGCTCTTTCGAAACTTGGAACTTTTTGGAAATACTCTTATCAAGCAGAATATAAGCGTCAAGAATCGAATCCTTTTCAAGATAAAATTCTCGTTGAAGAAGCTAAACATAAATTCGATGAAGCAAAGAAACTTGTAAAACTAATGACATTTGAAGAAAGATGTTTATTTTCAAAACTACAATCTCATAACGTTCACGTAAACAATGTAACTGATCTAAAATTTAAAGATCATTATCATGAATAAAATAATATCAATTACTATGTCATTTATTATATAAAACTAAGGTTCGGTAGTTACTAATGTTCAAAAACCAAACATTAGTAACTTAAAAACTTTTTAAGTTCATTAAATTCAATCATCAAGACAAGGAGAAACTAAAAAGAACTTAACTATGGGACAAGTTTTTCCTTTACCCGAAAGAATTCCTAATCCAAGGAAAAACAAAAGAAAGAAAATGGAAGCAATGGGATTTGTTTTTAAAGAATCTGAAGCAGAATACGTAGAATACGAGGCTCCTAAAGAATGGAGATTAATCGATCAAACTCTTAGAAGGGATCAACCTGACTGGGTTTTTGTTGACGAAAAGAATTTAGTTAGAATTACGATTTGTGGATCTTGGAAAGGAGATTATGATAACAAACTTTCTATGTCCATTGTGAAAGATCCTTACCTTTTTGTTCCAAAAGAAAATGACCATAAAGATACCAAGAATGAGGGACAATCGGGTGCTTCGATAGCTATAGATACTCAAAAAGAATTGGAAACAAAGTTTATTGAGAGAAGACAAAAATACTTTAGCACTTTGGACAGTTGTAAAGGATGTGGCGATAGAGCTCTTACTTTTATAAACAAAGCCTATGACCAAATGAAAGAAGCCTGGGATGTTTTATCGAACGAGCAAAAAAAATTATTACCTCTTCCAATCAAAAAGTGATTAAACAAACTATTACGTTTTTAACAAAGAATAAAAGCATGATTAGAATATTAGATGGAGATTGTTGTTCAACCTTTTCATTTGATTTATAAAGATTTAATCATTTATATCTTTACTTTTCTTGATCTAACAGACTTTCTAAAAGTTGTTGGAGTGTGTAAGTCGTTTTATGAATTAAGTAAGAGCGATGTGATTTGGAAATCTTTATTTATCAAAGAGTTTGTAACTGATGTTCTTGATGTTGGTCTTTGTTGTCCACAAGAGTTATTTGAAAGACAAATTTCATGGATAGAAAAGTTCAAAGAAGCAAAAGAATACAATTCTTTTTTCCGCTCCAACAATCCAAGAAAAGATCTTGTATCACTAATCGTCGAGTATATTACCTTTTCCTTGAAAAACATTGAATATGAAAATGTACGTGGAAATTCATCAAGCAAACTAGCAGAATGTTATTTTCGAATGATTAAGGATGTTATTCAATATACGACTTTGGAAGAAAGAAATGAGTTATCGAAAAAACAAGAATACAATCTAAAAGCAAAAACCGTCTACGAATTAAGAAGATGAATTTAAACTTTTTGGAATAAAAAAGACAGTTTATTAATCAAAAACTTGATGATCAATCACTTTCGAGTTTTTTTACAACCACACAAGAATGAATCACATCCAGATTCTAAATAAATTAGCTGTTTCGATAAGTTTTATTTATTTCGGAGTAAGAACAACTTGGATTGTATAGTTTTCATACTTTTTCGATTCAAAGATTTCAAACAATTCTTCTTTCGACTTTGGATAAAGTTGTATAAGACCACTCGTTTTCTTTGCTGCTTTTTCGGCTGATTGAATCTCTGGTTCTTTTTCAGACTTTCTTTTTAAGGCTCTCTCCAAGTTTTGATAAATAGGAAGAGGTTGAACACCGGGTAATCTTTCTTTTTCAGATAAAAAGGTTTTAACCATTTCAGTTTTAGAGGTTGGTTCTTTTTGAACTTGATTGATAAGTTGTTCGTTAACTAAAGCTAATTTATCCAAATTTTTTAGAGTCTGATCACGGGTAGTGTTTTTGTAAGGCAATATTGGTTTTAATATATAAAAATTGTTTGTCTCTTTTTGATTCAAAATAATTAAGCAGACCTTTCCATTAGACCCAGTATTTCCAAAGTTGTAATCGTTTGTTTTAATATAAATCAATAAATGATCAATGTTTGGAGTTTCTGAGTTTACAATATCATAAGAGTTTTCAGATACAGGTTTTGGTGATTTATCTTTGAAATAGTTATTTAAGTAAATACGTAATTCTCGATCATTCAAAGCTGTAGTAACTTGTAGTTCTATGATCCATACAGATAAATCCTCTTTTTTAATTCCTTTGATCTCTTTCAAAGTCCAAATTAATCCAAACTCTTTTCCGCTTTTAATTTTAACTCGATAAAGTGGAATATATCTTGTTTCTATGTCTTTGCCTTGTCTTTCGATTTGTAGTTGTTTTTCAGTTGTTGCTACTCTTCCTTTTTCGGAATCAAAATAGTCAACTCTATGAGAACTGATCAATTCAGAACTCGATAAAGTCCAAGACACTTCTATAGTGTTAATCTTTTTGTAAAACGAAAACTAATTCTTACTTTGTTTTTCACTGTTCATTGCTTGTTTGTTTGTGAGCTTTGTACTTTTTTTCCTGAAGAACGTTTCTAGAAAACGTTTTAAAGTTGATTAGTAGAAGAACCGTTTTTCCCTACGATGGAAGAATATAAGAAGATAGATACAAAAGTTACAGAAGTTAAAGACTTTAGTTTTGTCGTAGATCCTAAACTTCCTTATCAACCAAGATATTCAGAACAAGCATTAATAGCTCATACTAAACTAAACCAACTCACACAAGACGCTTTGTTTTACGACTATACAAAAAGAAGATGAAGTGTTTATTATTCAAGTTGTAATAAAATAAATGGTTTAGGAATCCTTCTTTTGATAATTGTCAATCAATTGGATTTCTTCTACAAAACTAAGATCACTGAGCATAAAAAAGTCATAAAGTGGATCAAAGCTCATCGATCCAAAGTTTTTGAGGTTTGATTTGATTAAGTAGCTTCTCAAATCTTTTCCATATCCCAAAGATAAAGCAAATTCGTAAGCCTAAGGGTTTTATAAATCATATGAAAGTATAATATATTACCTTTCTTTCTCGAATTTTTATGTAGATATTGTCAAAATAGTTGTAGATTTGTAAGATTGAGGCCCAGATAAAATCCAAAAAGATAATAAATCCTATGAAGCCAGCTTTCTCGGATAAACCGAAAGCTAAATAGATTTCGTCTTGATTGATAACATAAGCCAAAAAGTAAAGAAAGACAGATAATTCCAAATAGCTTTTCACCAAAGAAATAAGTTCTCCATAGTGTTTCCAATAACCCAACTTTCTTGCAATAACTTTTTTAAACGTTAAAAACTTAAATTCTTTGGTTTTCATTACTTGCAATAAGTTCATCAGTGGTAAACGGTGTTTTTTGGTCCTTTTCTTTGAGCAAGGTATCGTCAATTATTATGGTCTGTTTTCCAAAGAATGGAATAATTTGGATAATTCCATATGAATTATAATCTGATTGTACTCTGACAAGAACTTCGAATCTTTTGAGTCCAATCTTATTTGCCAACTCATCAATTTTAGATCTACAAAAACGATCAATTTAAAAAAGGTTAAAAGATTACTTTAATTCTGAATTATCTAAAGATGTAGACTTTTGAAGCCAAGGACCGATAATGATATTATCAATAAAATGATAAATAATAGCTCCAACAAACGCTACAGGTGGAAGATAAAATAAGAAATAAAATCCAGTATAACGCACGACAACAGTAAAAACCGCAACGATGATTGGAATTAAAGCCATAGTTGAAACCATGTCTTTTTTTTAGTAAATAAAGATCGTTAAACGCAATGATTAAAAAAGATAAATTACCTTTGAGTTTGTAAGATAAAAAGGTTTTCAAGCTTTGGTTATTCTTTCCCCATTTTTCTTCGATCACAAAAGTGGAATACAGTTTAAAAGGAAGGAAGAAAATCTCCATGTAAGCGAGCTTCATGATCAAATAGATAGAAACTATTGCAATCTGTGTTTAAAAAAACAATTAGAGTTAATTCTCTTTCATGTTACCTCTTCATAAACTGAGAATTCTTGACTTTCGGTGACTATAGATTTCGAAATAGACCAGATATAGGACATTCCGAAAACCATGATGATGGTTTTCCGACAGTGATCAACAAAATCGAGCAAAAAACCGACTTTGCAACTATCGATCTTGTATAGTCGAGTTTTTTCATATTCTTCCTTGTTGATAGAACCATCGTCAAAAAGAAGTTGAAGTTCTTCAGGGATCTTTGGGTCCAAGTACCTTTTGTATTGTCGGTAGGACAACCAAGTATGGAAAAAGTAATAAGCCCAGAAAGCCCCAAGAGACCCGTATAAAATAGTTTCGAGAGAAAGAATCATTGCTAAGAAAATAAAAGAGAGATGATGTTGATGTTTTGTTGTTTGAAGAATTAATGATTTTTCAAAACGAAAAAAGAAAGTTTACTAACCTTCATACTCCGAACCCCCTAGATTAGTAACTTTAGTATACAAATTGTCGACATTCTCACCATGGTGATCCATTTAAACAGGTTTTCAACGTTTATTTTTCAAAAACAAAAGCTGAAACAACAAGAATGGAACCTAGGAACAAAAAGCCAAAGGTAGAATTATACTTTGATAGATTATCGAAGGATACTGTTCTATCTATCTTTGAGTTTTTTGATATTAAAACTATCTTATTACTTTCGACGATATCAAAAACATTTAATGCTTGGACAAAAGACGATAGAATATGGAAAGCTTTCTTTGCCGTCGAGTTTACAACTACAATCTTTGATATTGGTTATTGTTGTAGCGAAAACATTATCACTATGAATATCTCTTGGATCGAAAAGTACAAAAGAGCTTTGAAAGAAAGAACAAATGCAAAGAAACCCGATAGTAAATTTTATTTGATGAATCTAACATTTTTTTAGATATCGTACAGGATACATTTCATTTAATACAAAGCGTTGCTTTAAATATCTTTGTATCAAACTCAGCGAAACAAGAAAAAATTCAGACAACAAGCATAGATCCAAAAGAATGGGCCATAAAAGCAGAAAAAAAGGCAGCAGATGATTTTGCAAAAGTCAAAAAGTTTATAACTTTTATGACAAGACAACAAAGAAAGGATCTTATTCATAAAATCAAAAATTACAAATTTCATGTCGAAAAGATTGGAGTTTTTACATTCAAATCTCTTGATTCTTTTGACTTGATTAGAATGAATGATTTATTCATGACTTAAATAAATAGAAGAATACAAAACAAACTTATTTTCGAGTAACTAACAAAAAAGAAACTATGAATTATCAAGAGTTGTTTACAGAGAGTGATCATAATTGCGTTAATAAATGGAGTCATTATTTTGAAATCTATGATGATGTTTTTCGTGATGTTAAAAAGAATCCAAAGGTTTTAGAAATCGGAGTTCAAAATGGAGGTTCTCTTCAAGTTTTGTCCAAGTATTTTGGAAAGAAGTCTGAAATTTACGGCCTTGACATTGATCAACGTTGTGCTTCTTTAAAGTTGAAAGAAACAAACATTTGGATTGCGATTGGTGATGCTTCTCAGAAAAAAACTTGCGAAGATTTTCCTGTTTTTGATTTAATCATTGACGACGGTTCTCATGATCCAAATCACCAAAGAGCTTCAATGGAACATCTTTTTTTAAATCATCTTTCAGACGGAGGAATTTACTTAATAGAAGACTTGGAGCATTCGTTTAAACAAGAAAGTAAATCTATTTTATCGCCAAACAATCAGTCATGTGGGTTTATCAAAGACATTCAAGAACAAGTTTATTTGTTACAAAAGAAACAAATCGAACAACCAAAGAACGAAATAGCAAAACAGATTTGGAAGATTATCAATTACTCAGGTATTGTTTGTTTTTATAAAGGAAAACCAAGAGTTCAACAAATTGTTTGGAGTAAAGGTCCTCGACCCATTGCATAATTAAAAACTTTTGTCTTTTTAGAATAAATCGTTTATTGATCAAGTTTCTAATTTCATTTGAATTCGGTTTCTGAATGATTTCCATGAGCTGATGAATTCCGTAGCAATTTTGTTGAGCAAAAAGGTTGGTATGTTTCCTTTTGCATCCATTTCAAACTGTAGGGTCATTATACATTTGTTATCATCTTTCGGATCTTGTATTATTTCCCACATTGCTTTTTAAAAAAAAAACGATTAGTTAAGAATTTAGTAAGCTTACTTTGCGTTGTAGAACGAACATAACCCTTTGTTAAAGGATAATCGATGCTCCAATAGTACCAACGAATTCGTTTTACTTTATTAGTTCCATAAACCAATTCTTTAATGTCTAAGACAACGTCAAAGACACTATCTCTTGGACTAAAAGGAAACGGAGAATTAACAAACAAGTGTATTCTTTTCTCGTAGTCTTTGTTTATCAATAATATTCCCTTTTCGATTTTAGGATGAATCATTTGTTGGACATCTTCGTAATTATCCCATATCCTATTGTAACGTTTTAATGTATCAAAAAACCAAAACTCTTTCTTACTCGTGGAAAACAAAATCAGCAGTTACAGACAATGGAACTATTACTTTCCAAGCATTTAGGCTTTTATTCTAAATGGATTAAAGTCATAGATACTCTTATATTACTTGTAACGATGTCGAATAAACTTGTATTCCAGATTTCTTGGATAAGATTTCTAATTTCCAATTTTGTTTTGAAAGTTGATCATGAAACTTTTTTTGTTCAGAAAGATTTAACTTTATGTTTTCTGATATATCTATAACATCTCGAAGATTTGATTTAACATAAGGTTCTAGTAGTTTAATTAATTGCTGTTCAGATTCTTTTTCATTGTATTTATCTTGAGCTACAGAACCCTCTAAAATCTTTTTAACTTTTTGAATCTCTTTTTCATCGCTTAGTTTATCCGTAAATGTTTGAATGTTATAACAGATTTCATCCATCGTTTCTTTTGAAATATTGAATAAAGCCTTTGATACTTTGTATTCTTATAAAATAAAGATCAAATTAATGAAAGATTTTTCTAAAATGTTTACTGATTGATTCATCACCATTTGAAAGGTCTAAACTCTTTCTGTCTGATGATTCTTCTTGTTTTTGTTTTCCGGAAGCATTTAATAGTATCTTAGAGGTAGCCAACAAGTATTCTTTACTTTTATCTAATTCTTTTGTTTATTAGCTTTGTAGCGATTAAGAATACCTTGGTTTACTTGAAGATAGAATCTAGGGTTCACCAAAGAAGGACAAAAGAATCTTAAGAATAGAGTCTTTGAGAATATTTCGGGTGAGTTTGGAAACTTTTCAACTATCTGCTTTTTAAGACAAACCAAACACTCTCTTATCTTTCTTTTTGTATGATTAAAACGCGTTAGTTTTTTTCATCTTTTAAAACGAAAAAAGTAAAGGTACTTACATTGGACAGTCGTTTAATGATTGTACAAGAGATTTTGTAAAATCTATAATCAATTTATAAAGTTCAGTATAATTCATTTTCATTTCCTAACTTTTGGTTTATAATCGTAAACAGTAATTTAACCTTGGATTGAGATGCTTGCTGAAAATAAGTAACCCATTGTTGACATTCGTTTTCAGATTCAAAATTAAAGATCTTATTAACATGATTGAAAACAGCAATCATTTGTTTTCCTTTCGAAATAAATGCATCGGTTGGTGTAAGATCAATAACTGTTTTAGGTCGATTCTTAAAGAGTTTAAAATAATAAGTCGGATTAATACTTGTGGAGATTTACTAAAGTAGACTCTAGAACCTATGATTTGACACCATTTGTTACGTTTCTTTTCTGTCAAGCATCCAGAAGCAATCTTTGGATTATCCTAAACACATTAAAAAACTTTATCTTGTTAAATATACCAAAAGATCAGGAATCAATAATAACTTATTAATAAAGTCTTCGAACAATAGATTAAGATATCGTTTTCCCAAGTCTCCGAAAAATGCTACAAAGAGTAATCGGGTAGCTAAAGTATCTCCTCTAAACAATTCATGTGGATTGCTTTCTTTTTGTAAATCCTTTGAAATCGCCCAACATAATAAATGATTTGATCTTCCACGAGATTCAAAATAATAGAATAAATTGGGTATGAAATCTGGTACTCTATTGCACTTGTTTATCAAAGTCTCCAAGTCTTTATCATCTTTTAAACAAGTCTATTAAACGTTAGAATTTAGCGAATTAGATTTACTTTGATTAAATCGAGATCAGACTTTGTTAGTTCCAAATTCAAATCCCTATCTTCGCTTGAAGTCGAATAAGTAGAACTATAATCCATTTTTTTTGTTTTTTAAAAAAAAGTTGAAGACTTCTATCTGAAATAGAAATCAATCTCTTGGGATCATTCTGTTTTACATTCTTAATGTGCAAAGAAAACAAACAAGAAAGTGAATAAAAAACATGAGTTTATTAAACGTTTAAACTTTTTGTCTAAAAACAGGATAGTTTGAAACTTGAGTAGTTAAATCAGTAGGATCTCGATCAATTAATCCTCCGTCTTTCAAGTATTTATAAAAAGTAGAACAAAATTCATCAAAATCTTTATTCTTTGATTCAAACTCTGCTTTGAGTTTTTGAAGTTCTCGGTTAGTTATGTACTTTGGTGATTTAAACTTTTCATCAATGTTTTTCAATAAATTGATATAAGACTTTCTTTTCGAAGCTAATTGAGAAAAAGCAGTGTCCAAGTTTGTAATAGAAGTTGTATCCAAAGGTCCAACTTCTCCTGTTTTTCCACTTTCGATTTGAGCAGCTTGATTTGATTTTGTTTGTTGTTTTAAACTTTGATACTTTCTATAAATTTCATCGTAAGCTCCGTCGCTTTCCAAAGAGGAAACAAGACAAAAACCTTTTTCTTTAGAATAAATTTCTTTAAGAACTTTAAGGTTAAACTCTGCTCGATCTTTAACATAGAGAAATAATGCTGTACAAGTTCCTTGACTATTAATAAGATCTTCATTTGTAACTTTTAATCCTAGTTTCTGTCCAAAGAGTCTAAGATCTTCATCTTTCCATTTAGAAAACTTATCTTCAAAAAGTCCAAAGTTTCTACAAACATCAGCTCGATTTTCAACAACGTTTTCTAAAAATGGATTATTTTCGTTATCACCCTTCAAAACAGCATATCCACTTTCTGTAACAAAAGTTTGCAAGTCTTTTTGAAGAGATTTATATATCTCATCAAGTGTATCCTTTTCTTTTGTTATAGTTTCTCTATCAGTAAAAGATTTTGAACTAGAAGCTCCCATTTTTATTAAGCTCTCTTTATCAACGATTATAAAAATATTTTAAGAGTCCTATTTGAATGCTTATTGAAAAATCTTTCATTGTTAATGATGATTGAATGAGTTTTATTTTTCTTAAAGAGAATACAAAAGGTAAAGGGTACTTTTTTTCGTATACACAGACATCTTGTTTAGATCACAAAAATGCTTTCTCTGAGCTTGCACCAAGTTACGGAGAGATAAAATATCTTTGAGTATTCTTTTTTCGCAAAATCCTCAAAGTAATTTTCGATCAAGGCTTTTTTCTGTTCTTGAATCTTTGTCATTGTAAGAATTTCTGGGCAGGTTTTGGATCGATGGTGGAAAGGCTGGTCTTTCGAATCTGGTTTGGTGACAAATCTTAAGACACTAAGGGCATATTCGGTCTTTGTGTTCTTTATCTCATCAAAGGAGATTGTTTCAAGTTTCTTTGTGATAAAGCGCAAAAAGGCTTCCCAATAAATGTTCTTTAATTCGGTTTCTAAAAACGAATTTTCATGGAAGCATTTGAAATGATCAAGGACTTCTTCTGCTGTTTTTAATTCCTGAGCTCCCGGAATATATTTATCTCCTTGTGTTTTAGCCCAGTATTCGAGCTGCTTCTTTCCTTCGAGAATGATGTCTTCCTTATTGAGATAGACTTCGTCATCTTCCGCTTTTAATCCTTTGAATAAAGATCTCTTGGATAAGGTGGTTTTGATTTTGTTGAATAATTTGGCCATTCCTTTCTACTTGTTTTGTTTCGTTTTTGTTTTTAATAAAATGAAAAGGTCTCACAGACAAAGGCCCAGAAAGTGACAGAGGAAAAAAACTTTTTATTTGTTACGAAGTCGAGAAGGTTAGTAACATGTTATTCGTCGAATACAATAAGGTTCTCAATGATCACAGGATCATTAAGGTGGAATAAGATGAATTGTTTTGGCGTATTTTCGGATTGTTCAATAATGATAGAATCATTAGTTCGGAAAAGTTTTGGTTCATCAAGCTCAGTAACTTCTTCCAAAACAGGAGCTTCTTCTTCAGATTCGACTTTAAGTTTCAAACCAGAAGAAATAGGAACAATTAAACCAAAAGAGTTTTTACCATTTAAGCTAAATGGAACCATGATTTTCGATTGTGTAAACGCAATAACTTTAGCTGATCGAATAAACTGACTTGGAATATTAAATTCGGACATTCCTTGGGTTAATAACTTTCCATTTCGAATGATTTCCTTTTCAATGTAGGTTGCTGCATTTTGGTCTTTGCTTTTTTCGAGTTTCTTGGAAAGATTAGGTATTAAGACTTCCATATTAGATAATCGAGAAAACCATGAATACTCTCTAGTAGCTTCTTTCTTTGTGTAAATTCCAACCTTTAATAAGTCTTCTTTTGGTCGTGGTTGTTTATCGGCAGGAATTGGACTAAATGGTTCTTTAATAATAGTAATTTTAGGTCTCTCCACTTTTAATGGGGTAATACTATAAGGTGGTAAAACCATTTTAGGTTCTTGTTTGATAGGTATCAAAGCAGGTTTAGGAGTAAACTTTTTAAATAACTTTTGTTTCCATTCTTCGCCATAAGTATACCAAATAGTACATACAGCAAGAACAACAGCTGTAATTACCAAAAGTACAACAATAAATTTTACAATTCCTTGTGCAGGAGATCGATATTCATAACTATCTATTTCATTTTTGGGATTTACAAGGTAAAGTTTCTTAACGTTACAAGTCGAAGACATTACTTTTTTTTTCTTTTTTAAAAACTAAAACTATTGTTTCTTATCTTTTTTATAAAAAAACTTGTCTTGTCGACTCTTCCCTGACCATGAATCGATCAAAAATTTTTTCGTTCAGTAACATGTTCTTAATATAATAAAGTCTTTCGAAGGAATAAAAAAACTTAAAGACTAAAGGTTTGAATAGAAAAACATAGTTTATTTCCAAAACTTTTTACTAATAGACTTTACTTCTTTCTGATTGTGTACTTTGTCGAGTAGTTTTGAGAAGCCAGAATTGAATTTAGAAACAAAACCTGTTATCTTCTTTGGAATAAAAGCTACAACTAAAAACTGATTATCTTCTTCCGTAATAAATGTTGTTCCTGGTCTAGCAATAAATCCTTTTTCTTTTGCATACTCAATTTGTTTGTAACATCTTTCTCCTGTACATTTTGGATGAATCTCTCCTTCTTTTAATGGAAGAATATAACTAATAGCTCCTGGAATATTGGGTGCTTCAAACGCTCCTTTTTCTACGTACATATAAGAAACATATAGTATTTCAGGCAGATGAAGCCAATCAAGAGAAATTCCTTCTTCTATCTTTCCTTGTAGTTTTACAGTACCATGACTTTTTAATATGGTATGTCTTATATTTTCATGACTTGATAGGTTTGTATTCTTTCCGAATCGAGTAAATTTCTGTAATTTTTCTATGGGAGACAAAGGACTCTTCTTTTCTTGAGAAAACTGTTTTGCAGAGTCTGCCATTGATTTCCATAAACTCCATTTGTTTTCAATCTCGTCTGAAGGAAATAGTTGTTTAACTTCTGTTGTGTAAGGTGCAATCTTTAGAGAGTCAAATATCTTTTCGTTATAAGTATTTGTAAATTGTGTAGGTGCGGCTGAATAAATGATTAAAACTATACAAAGTACAACTGCTATAACCACTAATACAGTGATTATGATCGAAAATAGAATTCCTATTCCTTTCATTCTCTTTCACTTTGTTTCTTTGAAAAATAAAACCTAAAACTTTTTAAAAAACCTATCCTTTTCTACTATTTCAATAAAAACTCTACCTTAGTCTCCATAAACAAGTTTTTTTCATACTACCGCCCAGAGAGTTTGTGTTTTCTTAATCGTTGGTTGAACATCATTCATACTAACTGCCCATGGGCGCTATCAAAGGTTAGTAAGGAAGCAAAGGTCTTTCATTATTTTCAAAACATCGAAAACCAAACAACTTCCAACTCAACAAACTAACTACCTGATGGCTCTTCTCAAAAACAAATTCGACAAGAAAATCCTTGTTTTAGCCTCGTTCCGATTTTTGAATGATACCAAGTTAAAACAGAAAATGGGCGATCTCCGACTCACGATGACTGATGAATCCGACTTTGAAAAAGTTAGAAATGAGGTATTGTTTATTATGCTTGAAACTTATTTGTAAGAAATATGACTTTGTTTTTCATTTGAGCGATTGTATAGCTAATACCAAAAAAGACGTTAAGCCGGAAGATCTGATTGTTGTTGAAAGATGCACTTTGAATCAAGGCGACGAAAATGAAGTAGACATAAAAACAGTTGAACCAGATCATCGATGTTCTTTTATGGTTCGTCATGTTGAAGACTGTATCGACGAAAAGAATTACAGAATTCATCATGGTACAGTCATTTCTTCCGCAAACATGCCTTCCAAAATCGACAAAAAAGATCATTGGAATTCTCTAGCTAAAAAATACTCCACGACTAACATGCTCGGAGTCGTTGATCCAGTTGTTTATTCATCCTTCGAACACTTTACAAAATCCAATGTTCCCTGTTTTTGTCTAGCCTTTCCGCTTACTCAACAAGACCCACCAGAGCTTGACGAACAATACAATTTCTTTACCCGTTTGATCAGCAAGTCTGTAGAGATGTTTAAATCAAAATAATGAATCTAATAAACGATCATACTTACATTCTACTTAATCTTTTCGTTTTTTCATGTTAAAAATTTTTTTTTGATTAACATAACTTAATTATCTTGCTTTAAAAGGTCCAAAAAATCATGATTAAAAGATTTCCAATACGTAATTTTCTTAAAAGCCGTACTTTTTAGATAATCTAGAAGAATTTCATTATTCGAGAAATCAAACAACTATCAAAAGCAAAACAACACATAAAGAAAAAGACAAATGGCCGAAACTCAATCGTTGAAAAGAAAATCAGACTCTGGAGTCTTTGGAGACGAAGACGATGTTGAAACCTCTATTGATCAACCCACTAGTTTACAAAAAACTGAAGCAGAAGGAAAACAAGTAGATGTTTCAGATGCAAAGAAACAACAAGCTGAAGAACCTAGTTCTGTTTCAGATGGAAAAAAAGAAGAAACAACTTCTAATGCTAAAGAAAAAGAACTTGTGTCTTCTATGAGTATGGACAAAGTGACTGCAAAAGTATTGGGAAACACACCTTACTTTAGAATCCGATATGGAACATTGGAAATGTTTGAAAAGTGTTTACTAGTTAAACAAATTACGTGGAAGAAGAGTCAAGGAGGCCACGGATATATGGCTCCTATTGTTTTTGATAACATGAAGTTACAAAAATTGATCAAAGAACTCAACTGTGAATTCCATGTGAAAGAAAAGAAATACTCACCTCAAAAGATGAATAACTTTTATTTTCAAACTGTTCCTGTTCATCTTCCTTATGGTTACTCTCCCAGTGTTCCACCTGGATCAAAAGAACCTTCGAACAAATTGACGATTGATTTAACTTCTGTTTATGATGAAGAAGAAATGGAAGGCTTTGTAGCTGGAATTGAAGCAATGGATACGGCTTTGGGAAAAGTAGCCAGATCATTATTCGAAAATTATCAAAATGGAATATTCAACAAGAATATGGATAGCGAAATGTTGGATAAGTTGTTTAAAGAGAAGTGGAAATCTCCATTCAAAACAAGCAAGACTTTAACATTCGCTTTGGATACCATTAAAGAAAACCCAAAGACTGGAATCGAAGCCGATCCTTACACTGCTAAACTTAGAGTTTGGAATGATAGCTGTGAAGATAGTCCTTTAACGGAAGTCTTGAGTAGAGAAAACTCTTGTCTTTATGATCCCCAAGAATTGAAAAAGAAATCGAAAAACAAGAATGAAGAATTTCCCCCTCAAAAGATTATTATTGTAAAGGGAGCTTGGGCTATTGTAGGAGCTGTACTTAATCGTTTCTTTATTAACGAAACTTGCTTGAATTATCAAATCATGGCTTACGATGTCTTTTTACAAGAATCCCCCACAACTTCCAAAGGAAACCCATTCAAATAACTTTTTACTTTTTTATCAAACCCAAAAAAACCCAACTTAATTAAACCCATTCTTACAAACCCAATAAACCCAAACCTTTTTTCAAACCCAAACTCGATTACTTTTTTCCTCCTAACATTCTTTTTAAACACAAGTACAAAAAACAGAAAGGTAAGAAAGACTATTGAGATTATAATTGTTTATTTGTTTGAATCAAAATAAAAGAGATTTATCTAAGAGATCTTTTTTTGAAAGACGTTAAAGTAGTTATCTTGATAATCGAAAAACTTGATAAGAAAGAAAAAAGTTTTTGTTGAAGGTGAATAAGAAAACAAGATCGAAAACAAAAAAAAAATGTTGAATATATTCAAACAAAAGAATCCAGGTCTTGTGGAAACTTGGGTTAAAAACCTTTCTGGTTATACTCGATTTCAAAGAGAAAATTTTATTAGACAAAGAGCTGGAGTGATTACTGCATTAGGTTTAACTGTAGAACAAGCAATCGATGGAATAGAACAAGAGCTTAGTAAACCCAAAAACATAATGAACGAAACTCCTCTTGTGGAAGTAAAAGAAACTCCATTTCCAAAAACGATCATAACACAACCTATGCCGCAAACTCAACCATTTGAATTAAAAGGTGTTGGTGAACAAAAAGAACCAACTCGAACTGTAAAGTTTTTTCAACCTTTACAACAACCTACAGTCCAAACAGTTACCGTTCCTACTGACGAAAAAGTTTCTAACAAAAAAACCTTGAAAGATCAATTTATTAATCCAGATATTCAAGCTATTCGATCGAATAAATCAAAGACTGCAAACATTACACAAAGAAATAGATCTACAGGAGTTATGAATCAAGCAGATACGATTCCTTTTAAATGGAATCCCGATGAAGTACAAGATCGATTTTCTATGAAAGATTATAAACGTCCAACAAAAAGTTTAGCTAACCAATTTGGTCCATCTGTTGAAGAATTACAAGTTAATTTGCCTTCTGAAAAAGAACTTTTACAAAACTCTGATAACCAAATCATGCCTAAACGCTTTCACATGGGAAAATCTTTAGACAGTCTTTCTGCTCGACCAACAAGTGATGTAGTTGGAACTGTAGGATTTAAAAGCAAACGAAATTTGAAAGTTTCTAATGACGCTCATAAACAAAGACAAGAAAACATAAATGATATGTAAGCGACCTTCTTTTATTATTCTACAAAACAACAAATAAAAGTTAATTACATCAATTTTGTTTTTTCTGTATAAACATCGTTAAGCTTTAAAACAAGTAAGAACATGTTCATTGTTGTCGAGACTAATTTGCGAAGAAAAAAAAAGTTAAGTTGAGGAACTTTAATTGAAAAGGTTTTCCTTTTTTTGTTCTTGTTTTTGTTTGATTGAATTAGAAGAGACAAAAAAATTTTATACTCGAATGAATCCGTTTGATCCAGAAGCTCAAAAGTCTTTTGCAGATGTCGTTAAGAAAACAAATTCTATGTTAACAACTTCTGATGTTGTAGCGAAAAAGAAAACAAGTGTTCCTTTTCGTCCTTTAAGTTCAAAATCGACAAGTTCTAATTCTACTTCTTTATTAACTCAACAAACTACATCTTCTACATCTCTTTCGCAGACAACTTCTTCTTCTAGTAATAATCAATCTTTAGAATCTTCGGCTAGTATTACAAACATAAATTCTTCTACTACGATTCCTTTAGCTCAACCAGTACACACAACTCAACCTTCTTTACCTTCTACTCCTCAAAAGAAGGCGTCTTTAAGTATAACAAACTCGAAAGAACAACAAAAAAAGAATGTAAAAGACTCTGATAGTTCCATTTTCACGTCTGTACCAAATCCTAGTGTATCGCAAAAGGATAATCAAGCAAATGATAATGCAAAAGAAAAACAACCAAAAAAGACTAAAAAAGAGATTGATCAAGAAATAATACAAAAAGGTTCTTACAGTATCGAAGATTGGAAAAAGGAAAAGAAAGAGCTTGAGATATTTACGCAGCAATATCGTGAATGTGTTTCAGAAAAAACAAAAGTAGAAAAGGAGATTGGTAATTGGATGAAACAAACAGATAAAGATTGTCTTTTATACGGAGATAAAGTTATTAAAGTTTGTAAAAGAACCAAAGTCCCTAGAATAAAATACACTGATGTTTGTAAAATGGTTCTTGATAAGTTTGGAAAAGAAGAATTAGATAAAGTATTAACCGAAGTAGATCGTTTAATTACACAAAATACAAAACAAAAAGATTTCCTTCTTATTAAAAAACTCAAGCAAAAACCAGCAAAAAAGAAATCAGAACAAATCGATTTAGGTGAAACGGAATCAATAGAAGAATCATAATATACCTTTATTTTGTATGTAATAAAACCAAAACAAGTTTTTCGACAATAAAAATTTCATGTAAAAAAACTTGACTATGAATCGAGATTATAGAGTATGTGTTTTTTTTCTAACAAGTAGTGAAATAAAAAAGATGTTAAGAAACAAGTGTTTTTGTTATTCATGAGGTTTTTGACGATCAGATTCAAGTGTTTTTTCTTTTTTATAATTTTCAAGATAAAGTTAATCGAGAAAATTTTGTTATCTACAAAACCTTACAAAACAGATAATCTTTTAAACTATTAAACGTTATTTGTCTAAGAATTGAGGCGTTTTTCGAAAAAGAACAAACAAAATGCCTTCTTCAAATTTATCAGATAATAGCTACCAATCTATGGGAAGCGAATATGAAAACGATGTAATGATGGTTCCTCCTGTTTTTCAAGAAATGTTTGAGGGAATGGTTGAAGAGACCCCAATAAACTCATCATCCAAAAATCGTACAAATGGATCTGCAAAAGACACAAAGTCAAAGAAAGCTGGATCTATCCAAAAGATGATTAGAAACTCTTTAACACCAAATATAAAAGATATTCTTTACAAACCACCTTCCAAGAAAGTTACCAAAGTAAAGTCTGATTCTCGAGTTAAAAAAACTGTTTCAAGAGAAGAACTCGATAGAAAGCTAATTAAAAAGACTATAAAGAGCAAAGAATCAAATTCTCGTACAAATTCTTCGGGTAGTGATAGCAGTTCAAAAAGCGGTTCATCTAATGCTTCCAAAACTCCAATTACTTCAAGACAAAGTTCAGAAGCAGTCGTAAAGTCTGAAAAAAAGAAATCCAATGACATTCCGCTAAAAGTAGAACCAATTAGTACAAAACCCGATGAAGAAGTTACAAAACCTCAACCTATCAAAAAAACCGTTTCTACAACTAAAAATAATCTACCTAATGGAAACATTCAAAACACTAGTTCAAATGCTACGATAAATACAAAAGAAGCAAAATTGACTATGGACCTTTTATTTGATCCAATCAAAAGAAAGGATCCTAGTGAGTTTATCGAAGAGAACCAAGAAAAAGAAGAAATTCCAACTATAGATCTCGAAAACCCAGGACAAAATGAAAACGAAGAAGAAGGAAATTCTGAATCAGGATCAGAAGGAACAACGATTGTCCAAGATGATACACAAACTCAAAACGAAGTGGAAATAAAACCTGATGAAACTACTGGTGTTGATGAACCTACGGAAACAAAAGTAGAAGAAGAACAACAAGAAACAAAAGAACAAGATATTCAAGTTCCTGAAAGATCCATTAGTCAAAAGATTGATACTATTATGGATCAAAGAGGAGAATCCTCCAAAAAAGCGAGTCCCATTCAATCACAATCTTCTTCTAAAGTTTCACAAACTTCGGAAAGAACAAAATCTTCTTCTACGATTACATCAAAAACAAACGAAAAGAACAAAAAACCCAAAGAGACCAAGCATTTTCCAAAGTTAAAAACGAAAGAAGAAAAGAACGAAGAAGAGAAACAACAACTGAAAAAGGAGTATGAAAAGTTTAATCCTTTATCGTATTTGGAAGAAGAAGAGCTCAATGAACAAGAGAAAAAGAAACTTATGGCTAAGAAAAGAGAGCTAAAATGGTTTCTCTACCAAATGCAAAACAGCGGAATTCCTGTATCGAGAGAATATACTTATGAAGATGATTTGGAAGAAATGAAATTCGAAGCTAAAAAACTTAAAGATCAATGGGATTTAAAACAAACATCTCGTTCTACTTGGACAATATTTATGACTGCGAATAATGTGATACAAAAGATTTTAGAAAACATCGATCCAGAAGAAACAGAATGGACAAAATGGTGTACGATGGTTGAAAGCAATAGAAAAGAATATATGATGTTAATTCGAAGTATTCATAGAAAGAAGTTGGCCTTTTATCGATCAAATCCAAAGGCTCGATTCTTTTATACTTTTGGAAGTCAAGCTGCTTACTTCTTTGGACCTATTGTAATTTCTAAACTCTTCCGTTGGGGTAAAAAACCAACAGAAATCGTTCCTCCTGTTCAAAAATCAGCTCCAGAAGTATCGTCGCACGTCTTAAACGAAAAGATGGAAAAGAAGATGGAAGACTTGGAAAATAACATTTTAAATAGAGTTCAATCTATCCAGAACGATACCATCGAACAACAAAAAGCATCTAACAAACAATTTGAAGAGTTATCGAAAATGTTTAAATTATTTATGATGTCTCAGCAACAACGATCACAAAAAACAGAACCTACTTCAAACAATCAATCCAGCAAAAGCACCTTTGATCCATCTAATAAAGATAGTATATGGAAACAAACCGTCTCGGTTAGCTCTGAACCGGCTGAAGGACCATCCAAACCTGTAGAATACGTCACTACAGTAACCCATTCCACCATTCCTCCAAAGATATACGATAAGAATGTTGCTGTTACTATGCCAAAAGAATTATTTAGTAGTGTTGTTTCCAAAAAACCACAACAAACACAAGAGGAATCCAACATTAAAGAAATTATCGAAGATACTCAATCAACCGAACAAGGAACCGTAATTACGTTAAATCCTATGAATGAAAACGAAAACCAAGATTCAGAGTCTGAAATCGAATTTGTAATTGCAGAATCTCCTAAAAAACAGAATTCTCCACCAAAAAGTCCTCTATCTACCAAATCCGAAATGAAAGTACCTTCTATGGAATCTCTTTTAAATCGGCCAACTACTACCGCACCTACTATCGTAACAACAACAACGACACAACCCACTCTTCAACAAACCGCAAACAACGCTAATATGATTAACAACATATTTAGAGTAGATCCAAATTGCACAATAGAAAGTCCTCAAATTAAACTTTTAACAAATTCTATGTCTACTTTTGTAAATCCGGTTCTTTCACACATTCGAGATAGCAAACAAACCAAAAGAAATACCATACCCGACGATATGAAAGTATTTAACTCTGAACATCCTCCTACTCCACCGGATTCTGATGACGAATCCGATGAAACTGTAACCCTTCATTAAATAATAAAAAATAGTTGAATTTCGCACATAAAAGTTTAAAGTTTTTTATATATGTTGTGAATTATACGCGAGTAGCTAAGCTACTTAATACAAACTCGTTTTTATGCTTCTTAGATTATAAAGTTCCGGATAATTGAGGCCGTAAAATACAAACAATTCGTTTAAGTTCTTTTTGTAGTTCTTCTTTATCTTTTAAACTAATAGCCAAATGTTGATGTCGTATTAAGAATAAAGCCTTCAAAAGTAAATCTTCTCTCTTCTCTCTCGTGGGTTCCATATCTCGGTTTTTTTTTCTTTTTTTTTGCCTGCCGATGAAGAAAAGGAAAAGGAAAAAAACTTTTTGCAGATACGTGAAAATTCTGTCAAAGAAGTTCAGTGGAATGTGTTTGTTATGAACAATTCTTGTTCCCTTGATTCTAACTTAACAATGGTCAGTAAAGACAAGAACGAAAAAGAAAGGGAGTAAAAATGTAATAAAAACAAGTTTATTATTTTTTTACGATTGAATCATTAAGAATTGAGCAAATGTATCCGATTGAGCTTGCATAAGAGTTAAGTCAAAAGATATGGGAGAAGAAGCAGCAAAGAATCCTGTAGGGCAAGAACCTGTAGTACAAGCTCTACCGTAGAATCCACTAGAAACGCTTTGAATTAAAACAAAACCAGAAGTAGCGCTAAGTGAATTTATAACCGTAAAAACAAATTGAGCTGAAAGTCCTGGATTTGCTCCAGAAGTACATAATTGTTGTATTCCACCACCAGAAGTTCCAGTAAATAAAAAGTTTCCAGCAAATACAAATCCTATAGATATTCTCACGTTATATGTTGATCCCGAAATTAAAGTCATTTGAACTGAAGTAGATCCTTCTGTATCCATAACTACTCCTTGTCCAGTACAATTGGATCCTCCAGTATTATAACATCCATTACACGTATTTAAAGCCGTTCCCAAAGAAGGAATAGTCATCGTATAGTTTGCCCCATTTACAATATTAAATAAAGTTCCAGAAGACGAAGCTACAATAGAAGACGAAGCTATGATAGAACTAGATGCAGAAGCACTAGCACTTGCTATAGCCGATGATGAAGCTGTGTCCGAGGAAGAAGCAGAACCACTTGCTATCGCTGAAGAAGAAGCTCCAATCGAAGAAGCTACAGAAGAACTTGCTCCAACCGAAGAAGATGCTAAAGATCCAGAAGATTCTGAACTTGTAGAACTTGAAGCAATAGAAGATGAAGAAGCGATAGAACTAGAAGTTTCTTTTGGTAATCCAAGACCTATAGCTAAACCTACTGCTAAAACAATTGCTACAACTATAACTGTAACAGAAATCGCAATCTTTTCGTCTAAAGTCAAAGGCTTTAGTTTCTTTGTTGGTACTTGATTTTCTTTTGTAGACATTACGATCGTAAACTCTATTAAACCCTTCTTTTAAAAAAAAAAACAAAATCTTTAGATCTATAACCTGTCTATTCGAAAATAACAAAAAGAAACTCATTCAATATCATCAATGTTTTTTTTATTCGTTAAGTTTTCAAATCATCCAAAGTAGTTTTTTTCTCTTAGTCTTTAACTATCCACCAAACTCTGAAGGATCTTTTTCTTTAGCATGGTTATCGAGTGTTTCATCTTGAATATTGGTAAACCAAGGTTTTAATTCCCAATGAGGCGGTCCTCCTCCCATAAACATTGGAATAAAAATATTGTTCAACATTTCATTGTCAGCTTCTTCAACACTTTCTTCAAGAGGCTCCAATATAGTTAAATCCTCTTCTTCTTTTGTTTCTAGTTTCTTATCATCCATGTTGTTTGTTGTTTTTATGTTATCGAGTTTTCTTACTCTAAAAAGAAACGAATGAAAAACTCATACGAACCACAAAAAATAAATGTGATGAAAAGTTTATTAAGATTGAATCATTAAGAATTGAGCAAGTGGATCTACTTGAGCTTGAACAAGTGTAAGATCAAAAGAAATAGGAGAAGCATCAGCAAAGAATCCGGTAGGACAAGAACCTGTAGTACAAGCTCTACCGTAAAATCCACTAGCAACGCTTTGAATTAAAACAAAACCGGAAGTAGCACTAGCCGAACTTATAATTGTAAAAACAAATTCTGCCGTAGTTCCTGGATTCGATCCTGATGTACATAATTGTTGTATTCCACCGCCAGAAATTCCAGTAAATAAAAAGTTTCCAGCAAACACAAATCCTACAGCTATTCTCATATTATACGTTGATCCTGAAATTAAAATCATTTCAATTGCGCTTGATCCTGCTGTATCCAAAATAACTCCCTGATTTGTACAATCTGTTCCTCCACTATTATAACATCCAAAACATGTATTTATAGCAGCCGCTAATGAAGGGATAGTAATTGTATAGTTTGCTCCATCTACTATAGTAAATACAGAAGCGGAAGAAGAAGTAACAATAGAACTAGATGTGGAACCACTAGCTATAGCAGAAGAACTTGTAGAACCACTTGCTGTTCCGGAGGATGAAGCACTAGAGCTCGAAGTAGCAATCGATGATGAGGAAGAAGAGCTAGATTCTTTTTTAAGACCAAGCCCAACTCCTAATCCGATAGCTAAAGCAATAACTACAACAACAATAACTACAGAAACTGCAATCTTTTCATTTAAAGTTAATGGTTTTAGTTTTGTTTCTTTTGTAGTTGATTTTTTGGAAGTCTTTTTTGGTTTTGTACTTTCTTTCGTTTGTTTTGTTTCTGTAGTCTCTGTTTGTTCTTCTTGATCTGAAGACATTACAAATCGTTTGTAAAAATAAAGATCTTGTTATTGTTTAAAAAAAACTTTTTCCTAACTAATCAACATCCATTCTTTTAATAACTTTTATTGATGATCGTCATTTACAAAAAAACTCTCTTTTAACAAAGTTACTAAGGTTCTTTATGTTCGTGGCTTTGTACCGCTTTAGGAAAAGTTTTTTCTAACCTTCAAAAACGTAAAAAAGTTATTATGGTTGAATATTAAAAAAATCTTCAAGTGTTAATTCTTGAGAGATCGAATGGAGTTGTCTTTAATGAGTGAAGAAATAAAAGCTGCTTTTTGGCTTTGTTTGTTATCTGAAAAACCGGATCTTTATAATGCCAAGCCTAAAGAACGATTAAAATTGATCAAATCTTCGAAAAACAAAAAGTCGAAAAGAAAAGGAGGAACGGCTTGTTGGTATCACAGAAATAGACATCAACTCTGTCCGGCTTATTGTACGAAACATGAACTTCATAAATAATTTTTGGTTTTTAAAAATAAAAATCGTGTAACTAGTCGAAACCTTTCCTGTGTAAAAAATAAGAAAACTATGGAAACCAAAGAGTTGAAGATTCGATGGATTGACGAATGGAATAAATTTGTAGATAATCATATCGAATATGGTCAGTTGTATATAGATGATTATGAGGTTAAAAAGTGTTATCCGCTTCGACAAAAAGCAATGAAGGCTTGGATAAATGCTTTTATTGAAAACTATCAAGATATTATAAGTGGAAAAATTATTATGTCTACAATGTTTTGGATTAGTCCAGCTTCTTGTTATCCAAATAACAAAGATAAACCATATCAATTATCCGAATTTCATTCTCCTTGTGAAACCGCAAAGAAATTAGAAGAATGTAATTGTCCTTTGGCTGAATTTGCAAAGATTTGGTTCGGAAAAGACTGTTCAGATAAAACGCTTCTGGGTCATAATTTTACGGTATTGAGAGATATGTTTTTAAAGCTCTTAAAACGACATTCTTCAAGAGCAAATATTCTCAAAACAAACAAAGAATAAATGATTAACAAAACAATGTGTTTATAAATTTAAAAAGTTAACAAGCTAATATTCTTTTTATTTGCGTTTTGAAGAACTTCGAGTTTTTACTCCTTTCGATTTGCTTGCCTCTGATTTTGCTTCTTCTTTGAGATTCTCCCAAAATTCGAATGATAGCAAAGGATTCGTATTTTCTTTTTTAACTCGCTTAGGATTCTTCTTTTCCTTTGTTTTCTTGACTTTTGGTGTTTCTACAAAGTTTTCATAATTTTAGAAATCGATATTACTTTTTTCACCATTGTCATCTTTCTTTTGTTTCTTTTCGGGTGTAGAAGTTGTTTTTGTCTTGGATAATGGTTTATCTTTGTCCTTATGATCTCGTTTCTTTTTTGTTTTTGGTTCCTCAGACTCATCCTTTTCATTTTGTTCTTTTTCTACATCCGATTCTTGAGTATCTTTTTCTATAAAGATTTTTAAAATTTATCCCAATGTAAATACCGATTAATTCTTCTTTTCGCTTCTCCTTATCCTTTTTTGGACTATTTTCTGGATTACTTTTTTTCGGGGAGATAAAGCTCAAGTCCATCTTCTTAGTCTTCCCACCTTTATTTTTTGGAGACTCATTCATATTCTTTCTCTTCGAAGGTGAAATAACTTCCATCTTTTTTGTTTCACTTTGTTTGTTTGGTTGTTTTTTGATCTTCTAGAACCAATTTTTTTTTTTTCCTTCTGAAGATTATGTGGTCATTCGAAAAACTTTTTTGTGTTTGGATGAGAATTCTTTTTATTAATTAGTTTCAAATAAAATCTTTGATTCCCTTTCTACAGCTTCATAACTATCGCTTCCATGAAATCCGTTCTCACGAATTACAAGAGGATTTCCGAATAATGCTCTTAAAGAGTTTGGAGATTTCTCTTTCGCTTCTTTTGGATCTGTAGGACCAATAGTTTTTCTCCATTCTTGAATTACATTGATTGTATTTTTATGACCTAAAAGATATACTTTACAAGGTCCCGAAGACATAAAATCAATTAATGGTTCAAAAAACGCTTTTCCTTTATGTTCTTCATAAAACTTTTCCCAAATCGACTTGCTAAAAGTTGTTTGTTTTGTTCTACAAAAAGTAAAGCCTCTTTCTTTCATTATCGTTTCGATAGATTCTATGTGTTTTAAAACATTTGGTTTTACAATCGCAATCGTATGTAAATTCAAACTTTCCATCTTTCTTTGTTGTTGAATAAATTCTTGCTTTGAACAATAGGGACCTTTGATCAATCTTACAATCATACGCTTTTTACACTCAATAAAAGTTATTACGTTTTCTGAAAAGAACAAAACAAGTTTAAAATAAACAAAGGATTTTATTTGGTTTTAAAACTTAAAAAAAAAGAGGAAGTTGATTTTCGGATTTTAAGTGGAAGATTGAACTTGAGGAAACTTCTCAGCTAACTTGGATCGAAGAGCATCGAATAAAGAAGTTTCTACTTTTTCCATCTTTGCCATTTCTTGACTAACTCTTTCGGACTCATTTTTCAATTCTTCTATCGTGCTATTCATAGAATAAATTCCTTTCACTTCAATCTTGTTTGTTTGAGCTTTTCTAATGTTCTTTAAATACTCTGACTTCTTTTTCATAATGTTTTCTTGATTGTGTTCTTCCGATTTGGTTTGAGGTTCATATACAAGAGGTGGAGGAAGAGGAATTTGTTTGCTAACATGGTCGGAAATCAGATTAAAACAGATTTGAATTTCTTGAGATAAACAAGGTTGTCCAATATGTTTTGATAAATACCAAAAAATAGATTTAAGCATTTGTTCCATACATTCGTTAGTTTTTGATTCACTTTTTGTTTTCAAAGTATCAAACATTTGAGGCATCAATGTACTAATATCAAGTTCTTTTACATTACACAAAGCGGTTCCTAATGTTCTTTGTTTATCAAGCGATTTACAAAGAAAACTAAAAGCAAAAGACAATTGTTCATCCGAAGCATTCGGAAACAATGCTTTAAAGTAATTCTCAAAATGTAAAGTTTTTTCTTCCTTGATCAAGGATTCAATAAGTTTTGAATCTATTATTTCTAAAGACTTGTATACAAGTTCTTTTTCTATAGCTTTGTTTTGTAAAACTAATTGATCAATGTTTTTGTTATCAAGTTCTATTTTCGATGATACAATCTTAATTCTTCCAACGATTTGTTCGGATAAATAAGAATAAATATATCCACTTGTTTGTCTAAACACTTTAACAACTCCCTCTTCAGGTTCCCATGGTTTTCTTAGAGTTTTAGATTCCAAGATGATTACGTAAAGATCTTCAGGTTTAGGTTCGAATTTATCTTTCACAAAGTGAATTGTTTTTTGTTTTGTAGATTCCGGTTCAAATTCTTGAATCACTTTTTTGATTAAATCCTGTTTGGTTACTTCTTGTTCTTCTTCGATAAAACAAGAACAGGACTTTGTTCTAACATCATTCTCTTTTCCTTCCGGGATTAAGTAAACTTGGTAATTCATTTTTTTGAGTTTTTTTCAACGTAAACTTTTGATTCTTATAACACAAAATGAACACAATGAAGAACGCCAATTCAGTTTTGTTCTCCTTACTTTTCTTTTTTAAACTTGATTGGTTTTTTAATGAGTTTGAAAAACTTTGGTTTTTATTATTCACAAATTTTTTGATTACAGATACTTAATTGAACATATTCGTATCCTATTTTTTTCTGATGGTCGGAGGCAGAATCAATAATTTTTATAACCTACGCTGATAAAAACATGTAAGATAACATAACTAGGAAAAATTTTTGCTTGATAAAAACCAAACTCTTACCCTTAAGATTTGGTTTTTTCAACCGATAAAATATACAGACAATTTTGGTTTTTAGAATCAATAAATCGAGAGTGATATATGTTTTGATACTAAGTAGTAGAGATGGAAATACAAGAAGAAAAGAGAATAAAGTGGATCTTATTAGAAAAAGATTGTTGGGGTCAAATTTTTAATTGGGTAAGCAATTGATTTATAAAGAGTCTTAGACAATAAAAGTTTTCGTTTAGAGAGCTAAAAAAGATTCGATGTGTTTGTAAATCATGGAATCAATGGATTACAGAATCAAAGGGTCTATGGCCTTTACAATACCCAATCTATTCTTCGATCATAGAAAACGTACCTAAAAAAACTTATAAACAAAATACAAAAAAACTAGATCATGATATTGATAAATTGTATATTTCCGATTTAGGAATTATTCTAACCAAGTATACAAAAACCGAGTTTTGGATACATTCTAAAGATACATTTGATTTGTTGTTTTCTTGTGAACAACCTGTTCAAAAAATAAAATCATCTAATAATGATCTCTTGGTTCAAGATCATCAAGGAATGTTTTGGTTAATGAGTTTTAAACACGAACGTAAAGAAAAAGAGATTTTGGAACTTGTATACAAAAAACCTATTTTAGAAACAGAAAAATACACTCGATGTATCTTCAAATGGCCTTTTGTTGGATTTCAAAACATGTATAATTTTAATATTACATTACTTAATATTCAAGATCCATTAAAGATAGTAAAGATTGATATTGATCAACTCACTGCAAAAACCAAAATTCATAGTCTTACTAAAAACTATCTTTTATCTCTAAAGGATCAAGAAATTTGGATTTATAAACTTTCTTATTTGAAAGAACCTTTCATCAAGATACAGGTAGAAAATGGTTATGATCAATACATCGAAGAACCTATGTTTTTTCAATCTTCAAACCAACTAAATCAGTCGGATATCATTTGTTGTCATCTTGAAACTGGAAAGAAAACAAAAACAACCATTTATTGTCATCGTTTAATGAGTATTGAAAAACAATTTGTATTTGCATATAACGCAAGACGATATCTAGAAATTCATGCATGGAATTCCGATTATACAAAACTTACTTGGTTAAAAACAATATCAGATATATACATGTATAAAACAATGAATTGCTTTCATTCTTCTTTACCTTTTTTAGCATTTAAAATTGTATTTGATCAATGGTATTGTAAAGTTTATGTCTATTCTAAAAATCACCAAGAACTTTGTATTATTCAATATCCTAAAGAACATTTTTTCTTTAAACACGACAGTGTATCTAAAATCTATTCTTTATTGAAACTCGAACATTCTACATACCTTCATACAATCGATTTTAACTGTCTTTGATAAAAAATAAATCCTTTCATCCTAATTTGTTTCTAACTTCTTTTTTACAATCATTCTTCATATCTATTCTTCTAACGTGTCTTTATTCTCTTTTATTTTTTTTTGTCGACATGGCCATGACAAGGTCCTGACATCTCATGACATCAACTTTTAAGCGATGAAGTATTTATGAAGCTACATTGCTTCTACATCGTTTTTAAAAGCGATTGAATACATTCATTGCTTCAATCGATTGATTGTTTTTAAAAAACAAAAAGAAAGAAGGACTCAATCGATGAAGCTTCTCAAAGGTCCTACAACTTTTTTTTAAAACTAAAACTCATTGATGATGTACTGCACTCGATCGCGGTACACCATTCAATTAAGGCTCTTAAGACCGCTTAATTAAGAGAGATACATTCGCTTAACGCTCTTAATGTCGCTTAATTAATTGGTTTAAGCAGTTTAAAAAAAAGTTTAAGTTTTAAACGATTAAAAATTGAAACGCTTTTATGATGATGAAAATCAACAAGGTTAAACAAGAAAGATGAAGCGTAAAGCAATAGAACTTCTTTGTAATGAAGATGATAATGTAATAGACTTTATTTCTTTGTCTCCTCAAGAAATCGTTTACAACATTTTGGAGCAAGTAGAAGAAGAAAATTGGAGTATCCAAGTCTTAAAGTTTCGTTTGGTCTGTAAATCGTGGTCTATAAAGTTGCGTTATTGGTTAAGAAATAACATAAGAATGACTATAAGCCTTTCATCTAGCGAGAGGCTAACTTTTTATCAAACTATTTTTCCAAGGTCGATACATATCATAGTGGATAAAAAAATATGTCCGTTTTCAATGTTAAAAAGTATAGATCAATTACAAAGCCTGAAGATAACAGTTAACGGGCAGAATTTGAAGGATTCGATAGTAGAATATTGGCTTGATAGTTTTTCGCATGTAGAAGAACTTGATTTATCAGACATAGATGATCATGAAGAATATTCAAAATGGGAAAATACTCTGGGTGTTTACGCTGAAACAATTAACAAATTAACTAATTTAACAAAATTATCTCTTTCGAGACAAACGCTTGTTGGAAATTTACAATTAACAAAACTTACATCCTTAAACATTATAGATCAAGATTATACTGAAGATTATTATGATCCAAAGGTTATACGACCTTCGTTTTCAGGATTACCTAATCTTAAACGCTTATACATTCGAAATACTAGTATTTCTTACTTATCAAATAGATGTAGTGAATTAATTAACTTGGAAACTTTGATTCTTTTTGACATAAATGAACCTAGTAATGACGATGATGAATACTACAATGAAGAATCATCATTTCCAAGTATCAAATCTATAACTATTTTTAACCAAAATAATTGGTATATTCCTAATATTGTATCTTTGTGTCCAAATATTGAAAGTCTTACTATTGGCAACAACGTAGAAGAAGAAACTTCTTATCTTAAATGTTATTTGCCAAAATCACTTCCTAACTTGAAAAATTTACGAATAGATTGTTATAGTCTAAGAACTGGTTATGATACATTAGGCGGATTTTGGGAAACCGTGTTTAATTCCTATTCTAGATTAGAAAGATTGAATGTTTTTGAATTTTATACCACGAAATCCAAAAAGGATAACAAACAATCGACCATAGATATATGTAAACAAGTTTGGTCCGATTTTATAAAACTTCCTTCCTTGAAACATGCTACTTGGATAAGTGATATCATGGATGAGCGCTTTGAATCAACTACTTGAAGCTATAAGTTTTTCTTTTGTAAACGAAAACTAGTTTTCGTTTGTTTATCATAATAAATAATCATCATTACATTGTTTGTTTTCTAAGTGTTAAACATCTAAGATGAAACGTAAAGCAATAGAACTCCTTTCCAACGATGATAATGATGTAATAGACTTTATTTCTTTATCTCCGCAAGAAATCGTTTACAATATTTTAGAACAAGTAAAAGAAAAAGGTTGGTCTATTCAAGTGTTGGAGTTTCGTTTGGTTTGTAAATCGTGGTCTGAAAGACTATGGGGCTGGTTAAAGAATAACATTAGAATTATGTTACGATTATCAAATAATACTCGTTTAGAGTTTTATGAAAGAATACTACCTACCTCTGTTCATATAATCGCCGATGAAAAAACTTGTCCCTTCTTTTTAATTAAAGATGTTAAAAGTATACAAAAACTTAAAGTTTCGGTATCTATTGGTGATGTAAAAAAGTCATTAGTAGAACATTGGATTGATAAGTTTTCACATGTTAGAAGTTTGGATCTTTCAGAAGTTTCTTATGCTTATATAGAGCGTAATAATTATGGTGATTATAGTCATTGTTTAAAACATTATTCAAATGCTCTAAAACAATTTACCAATTTAACTGACCTTAGTCTTTCGAAGCAGACTTGTCAAATTAATTTTAAATTAAAACAACTTACGTATTTAAGATTAAATTTAAAATCATTATATTATGAATACGATGATCCTTATGATTGTCCCGATTATAGTGACTATCCCGGACCTTGTAATCCTCACTATCCTGACATTTATACTTTATCACTTTCGGGATTTAGAAATCTAAAATCTTTGTGTTTAGAAGAAATGCCCATACATTATTTAATCGAAAGTTATAGTTCTTTAACTAATTTAGAACAATTAAAGCTTTCTAATACTTTTCAATCTGATGGATTTTATAAACAGTCTACTGATTTGAAGGAACTTGCATCATTTCCGAGTATAAAAAGTATTAAAATACTAAAAGATGAATCTTGTATTATAAGTTCTATTGTAGAATTATGTCCAAACCTCGAAGTCTTTAAGTTCTATACAAAATGCGAGTTTTATTTTATATATAGAATTCCCAATAACTTTTGCAATTTAAAACATCTTTTGATTGATTGTAAATTTTTAGATACTGGATTTAAGAGTTTAGATGACTTTTTTTCTGAAGTCTCTTCCACGTGTACTCGATTAGAACGTTTGGAAATTTTTGAAGATAAAACCGAGATTTTTAATAATGAGCCAGTAGAGAACATTATTAAAGGATACAAGAATCAGTGGAATGAATTTACAAAACTTCCATCCTTAAAATACGCAACTTGGAAAAGCGACATTATAGACCTATGGTTTCAGAAAGCCCGAGTTTCTATTCTTGATAAACTATAATTCGCTTCTTGTTATAATAAAAAAAATAAAGCTCTATTTAAAGCTGCTTTTTGATTAATAGTGTTTTTTTTCTTTATTGATAAATGTTAAAAAGAACAAGAGAGGATATGGAGACGATAGACTTGTTCTCTTTAGTACCAAAAGATATATTCTATGTAATACTAAACAAGAAGAAATCAAACTTTTTTTCTTTACGAATTACATGTAGATTATTCAAAGAAAGGATAGATGTATGGTTAGTCAAAAACGGGTCGATTATTGTGAACATAACAAAAAAATTGAATGGTAGATATGACTTTTATAATCGAATCAATCCAGAGTCTGTGGTACTTGTATTCGAAAAAGATGAATGTCCTTTTAAACATTTAAAACAATTCAAACAATTGAAACAAGTTCGTTTAATAGATAGAAGGGAAGTACAAGATGCATTTAGATTTTCTTGGCATTTTATAAAATGTTTTATGAATGTTGAATCAATAGACATAGAAAATACAGATACACCATGGTCTTCAGATCATAGCCATATCATTCGTAAAGATTTAGAATCTTTAACATGTTTAAAAAGTTTATCAGCTTTCGGAATAAATGTTAACAGAATGACACAGTTAACATATTTATCTTATAATTCTGATACGTACATAGAAAGTTTGGATTTAGGAAAGCTGACTAATCTCGAAACTTTGAAATTAAAAAATCATATAATACAGAAGGAAGAATTTGAAGAGATGCTTGAATCGATGTCAAAGTTACATACTTTAAAACTTGTAGATCCAGATATATCTTCTAGTAATTTTCCAGACTTGAAACAAGTTACAAAACTAAAGATAAGTTTTGGCGATTGTCCTGGAATATTTTCTTTGCATGAATGTATTCCTAATGTAAAAAAACTTTATCTATCCGATTTTAGAGGACAAACGTTGAATCCTTTCTTTCGTTGGCAAGATCTCACAAAAATCATAAAACTCGATTTATATTTGAATTCTTTTGAATCAAAAGGGAAACTTGAAGCTTTTTTTACACAAATCTTTACACTGAAGCAACTAAGAAAACTTTATTTATTTGAATACTATGAGAAAGATAGACGCCAAGATTCAAAGGATTTACAAGATGCTTACTTATCATACTCTGAATATGTGAAAACACAGTTAACCCATTTGAAAAAGTTTTCTTGGTGTAATGTTTATTTTCAAATAAAATACGAACCTTAATAAACCCTTTTTGTTTTTTTCAAAGTTTATTGTTTTTTTTACGAAAGAAGAAGAAAGACTATCGAAGCAATGAGCGACTTGATTACAAAAGAACCAAAGAAAGAAACTTTGTTTTTAGAGTTTGATGTGAATGGAACTGTTATTAACTTTGATACTGCAAATACCGATCCTTCTTGTACTATCGAACAAAAGATGGAAATCTTCAGAAAATTGACAATTGTTCGATACTTGAAAGGAAGAGTAGTAAACGATGCTTTTATTCCCGATGAAGATGGATATATTACTTACAAGAGCTTTCTTGAATCAAAGTGTTCCAAAAAAGAAAGACACGAAATAAGCCAAAATGTTGCCAAAGGATTTGAATTTGTTCCAATGGTTGCAGACATGTATTATGTTTTATCCAAACATAAGGATATTTTGGTTCCATCGTTTGTAGAACTCGTAAAAGCTATGTTAGATCGAAAACAATCCTTTGTTATTATGTTTCGAACTTTTGGATCTGATCTTTCTATTTTGAAAGAGGCTTTACAAAAGGAATTTCCTGATATTCCTTGTCCAAAAGATACTTTGAAATACAATTACAAGGACTTTTTCCAATTGAAAAAGGAAAAACAAGACAAGTTTTGCCAAGAGTTTTTATTCTTTCAAGACGATTACAAACGATGGTCGGAAAATGGAGAGAAAGCCGAATTTGGAAAAGACTTTGCTGTAACCCCTAACAGCTTTTTCTTTGACGATAACGAAACGATTGTGAATTCCAGAGATGAAGAAGGAAATTACGTTCCAAACGAAATGTTACCTAAAGGATGTCGAGTTGTGCTTGTAAATAACTATTTGAATGTAGCCGACAAGAATTACTTTTTGAACCTCGTTTACCAATAAAGATATTAAAGGTTCCTAATTTTCGTTTTTCAAAATTGAAAAAGTTTAAAGAGTAAGACCGTAATGAAAAACAAAGAGAATGAAAGAATTACAAGTAAAAAAGATTAGATTAGAGAATGAAATCAAGATGGATTTTCTTGGATTAGTTCCAAATGACTTACGTTTCGAGATATTAAAATTTATGAAAGAAACAAAAAGATATAGGCTTGTTTCTAAACGATGGTGTACTATTATAAATACTTGGTTAAAGAAAGAAGCAACATTCAAGATTGGTCTATCTTCAACAAACTTAGACCACAGATACTTTCTAAAAACGATGGAGCCTGAAATGATAGAACTTGATCTATCAAAAGACTATTTGAAAAAGATAGATATCGATTTATTTTGTAACGTTAAAAACTTATCCTTTACTTATGCAATGTTAATCCCAGAAAATAAGACATATGTTATTTCCTTTCTTTCAAAGCTCTCAGGATTAAGATCTCTTGATCTTTCGGGATTAAGGATAGACAACATATTTAATATCTATCCGTTTTACTTTGATACCGTTTTGGAGAACTTATCTAATTTGGAGTCCTTAGAGATACATTCTTTAACCAATGTATCTAAAAAACTTACAAAGTTAACAAGATTACATTGTTATGAGTTTCAAACACCATCTTGTTTAAAAACCTACACATCTTTGAGAGATGTATATTTTTATTCTGATCAAACCATGATGGATATGACTTTTAGTTTGAAAAAACTGACGCGCTTACAATTAGAATTATCAGATAGTGAGAAATGTAAAACCGGTGAAATTAACGGTTGATTTTCAAAAACCTATTATTGAATGGTTTGAAACCAGCGCATTTTCAGATATAGAACATTTAGTTTTAGAAAAGAGTCGTTTGTGGTGGGGTGGAAATGATATGATTAATTTATTCTTATCAAAGTTTACAAATATTAAATCTTTGGACATTAGTAACTTGGGTCAATACAAGAAATGTTTACCGGAACACAAATTCAGGCCTATCATATCTACCAAATTATTTCCAAGTTTGGAATCTTTACGAGTTTCTACCATGAAAAATGTTTCTCGTCAATTAACAAAACTCACACGATTGGAATGTACAAGTGAACTTGTTAAAGTATCCGATTTAACAACTTTTACATGCTTAAAGTCGCTTTCCATTTATTTCGAAGATCTGATTACGAGTTTGATTGACTTTGCTTCGGATAGAACGACCTTGAAAACTCTAAAGATTGTAGTAAAAAATTATGTGAAAGAATATGATAAAAAACAAACAATGAGAAACCAACATACTTGAAAGAATTATGTCTAGATTTATCACCATCGAAAAACCGAATGTTAACTTTGGACCTTGACTTTCTAAACAAATGTTGTGATTTGGAATCACTTTCTATCATTTCACCAGATCGAAATTCTCAAGATGTTAATATATCTCATTTAACAAAATTAACCAACTTAGAAGTACAATGGTACAACTATCATTCAGGATCGGATAATGGAAATTTTTATTTCTGGTCAAGCATTTTATCCTTAACGAATCTTTGTTCTTTATCGATTCTAGACTATAATAGATTCGTAAACGTTCAACAATATTTTGATCTTTATAAACAACTTCCAAAGATAAAGTCATTAAGAGTTAATAACTTGAATGCCACGATACTACGAACCTAAAATTTTAGTTTTATTTAAAAGAAAATAAACTCTTTTTATCTCGTTTAACAAACGAAAAGTTTGTTGAAAGCATTCATTAAAAGAATAACAAGAGAGCTATGTCCACGATAGAAGATAAACAATCTGATTTATTAGAGTTTCGAGACTTACAAAGCATATGGAGTGATTTAGAGTATGATGAAACATCAGAGTCTTTGTCTTTTAGTTCGAAAGATTCGATAGATTTTACTATGAACACAATATCTGCTCTTCCGAATTTAACTAGCTTGAAAGTTAACTTTGATTCATCCGTCTATAATGGAGAAATAGTAAAGGCAAAAAACTATAATACGTTTAAACATTTGGTTTTAAAACGAAAAGCACCGACAAAACCAACAATGTATGCTGTTAGTTTGGATTGTTTAAAAAAGTTTACAAACTTGGAATCTTTAGAGATTGATTTTGATATGACCTTAGTTTACGATTTCGATATATCTTGCTTTGAAAAACTTAAACGACTAGAATTTAAAGTCTTTAGCTTTGACGCATATTATTCCAATTTATTTTGGGATAGCATTCTTAGCTTAAAACATCTCAAATACATTTCATTACAATTTTCTGCGGATCCAATCAAGGCTCACTCTGTCTTTGATAAGCTCTGTGAATTACCTGACGTTGAATTTGTAAGAGTAAAGCCTTCTGGAGTCCACAATGGAAAGTGTTTTATATTTACCGATTGAAGAATCAAACAACTCAATAAAGACTTTGTAATCGTTTATTATAAACTTTTGTAGTTTATTCTTTCATTAAAACATTAATCCGTTTTAATCTTGTTTATCGAACTAGGAAGTCCATAGTTATTAATAATGATTTGCATTTTGATTTTTTGAATAGCTTCTTCTACGATACTTTTAATCAACTCCTTTTCATAACCGTCTTTTTCTTTCTTTGTTTCCATTCTAATTAATAAAAACACAGACTATTCACAGACTTTGATTCTATTTATTTTTGATTTGCAAAAACTATTTTGGTTGATTTCTGAACTTCTTTACAATGAGACTTCATGTTTGTTTCTATTTCATTCTTTACGCTTTTTGTACAGAAAATTTCTATCACATCACCTCTCGAAATCGATGCAACGAAATGATAAGTGTTTACTTTCTTGTCTTGAATAAAAGGCTTTAAAAACTTTTTCCAATCAAAGCCCTTGGAAACTACAAAAGTCCAAGCTTCTTCCTTCTCAGGTGTGTACAACAAATTCTTTATCCAATCCATTCGATCTACTTAGACAAGATTTTAAAAAAAAGAGAAAGCTTTTATTTTAATCCTTTCTGTCAACATACATCTTTGTTAATATGAAAGACACAAAAACAAATAGGGTAAGAAACAAGATAACAACATAAAGAATAATAGACATAAAACTTGAGTTCATAGCGATTAAAGCAATTTGTAAACAAGTAGTTAAAACTAAATAAGTTTGTGATTTTTGCCACATTGATAAATCTTCTTCATCTACATCGTCTCCTAAAGATTCTATTCTTTTATGTTCGCTAACTAGATTAAGTATTTCGGAAACTGCAAGCAATCCAATTGTAATCCCTCCTAAATACTTCATGGCTGTATCCATTTTACTCATCCATCCTTCGCGTTTTCTAGACATCTTAGTTTTTCGACAATAAAACTCTTTTTAATATGAATATGAAAATTGTTTATTCACTAACAACGAACAAACTCAAATCGAAGGCTCTTGTTGTTTTTGGATCAAGAAAGAATCATAAAAGATTCTTATTACTTTCGATCATAGACACTTGTACGAAAAAAAAGGATTAACCATTTTTGTAGTTAGGAAAAATGGAGTTGTTGAATTCACTTTCATCAAAAGAGCAAACAAACAATTACTTTTCATCTAAATCATTTGAATTTCCAGAAAACGAAATAGAAGAAGCCTTAGTGAAGATTTCTTCAGAACCTGAATACTTTATCTATGATAATGTTGTTTCCTTTCTTCTCGACAAAGACCTTCCGAAAAGAGTTAATAATCTTTACATGAATAAAGTAATTAGCGGAGATCTTAAGATTGTAGAAGCAAACAAAAAACTATCTTTATTCTATTCGCTTAAAACAACATGTCAAATTTGGATAAAACTAAAGGAAAACGATCTCTTAAAGTTTCCATTTCTTTATTGTAAAACCTACATTTCTCAAACCGACTTACCTACGTTGAAAAAGAAGTTTGAATTAGTCGGAAAAGAAACAAAAGATCTTTTAGACATTACAAAGAATAAGGCCATTTCTTTAAAAGATTTAGAAAAACAAGTCAATTCTTTTGATTCGACTATACAAACACTCCAAAAAGCAGTTGACGAGATTGTATCATGATCCATCTTAAACAATAAAGAATTTTCTTTTTTTTAAACACATTGATTTTTCTTGTATAAGGTTGTTGCGAATAAGAGTGTTATTGTATTAAAGGAAGAAGTTTTTGTAATGTTTGGATTGAAGGCTAGAGTTGTTTGATAAGATTTAAAAATTTTTGTAGTAATAAGTAAAGAAAATGGAAACTATTACGTCTGTAGATTCTTTACGATCAATTTGTAAACAAAAACCTCAAAAGAATGTTTCTTTTCATGAAATCAAAGAGTGTTCTACAAGAAGACCTTGTGAAGTTTGTAGAAAGTTTACTCATAGCTTTTGCGAAGGATATGATTTAAGAAAGACATTACCAAAAGACGATTTACTTTTACTAGGCAATGACCTTTCAAAGATTAGAAGAATTAAACACTCGGCTTGTGATGATTGTTTAAAACCTCAAAAAAAAGGACAATTACCAAAACAATGTCTTTCATGTTTTCAGGCTATGGATATTTATTTAACTCAGATTCATGAATCAAAAATGCTTTTACAAGAAGAAGAAATGAGTGAACCTTTATCAAACGATGATTCCGAATCATTTGATTTTAACATGAGTGATGAAGAAGATGTAAATTTTGAAGATACTGATGATGAACTCGATTTGTCTAGTGATAGCGATTCTTAAATAAAAAAAAGTTACTGTAAAAAAGGTTTCAAGTAGTTTTTATTGAAGGAACAGCAAAAGATAATGAAATAGCGATGATTAAGATTACAATAATGGTAAAAGGCAAAACAATTGCTAGAATAATACTTGTATTTGAAGCATTAATCGTTTGGTTTGTATAAAGTGATTTCGAAAAAGGTTGACTCGATGAACTTTGTTGTGATGAGTTTTGTTTTTGGTTTGTAAAAGTTTTTATTGACTTTTTTCCCCAACCTGATCCTCCTTCGTGCCAAATATTATAAGAATAAATGTCTTTAAAAGGTTCTGTAATTCCTGCTTTTGATGAATGAAATTTATACCAATCTTTCGAGTGATTTGAATAGTTTAATTTACAATTACTAGATAATTCACCCCAAGCATTATTCGCCATAACATCACATGTATTTCCAATCCATTCAGGATGATCGATGTGATAATGCTTCTTCTGAAAGAATTCAGATAAACCAGTTGGACCTGTATTGAAATGAATCGTTTTTTGAAAACTAAAATGATTTGAGATTTCATCCATCCATTCTAACCAAAATGGATGTCCTTTACTTGATCCAATAAATCCTACACATAGTCTTGGGCTTACTCCATGATCGTAATCTTCACCATGTTCTTTAGGTTCCCAAAATAAAAGTAGTTCTCTTTTTTCGATTAATTTACCAATGTTTTTTACGCATTTAAAATCCAAGTCCATGTAAACTCCTCCATGTTTAAACATAATAATATAACGAGCAAAATCACATTGAGTCATATGACCTTTCTTTTTCAAACGACCAAAGAAAAAAGGTTTATACTTTTGTAAATCAGGATCATCAAATAGTTGATAAATCATTCTTTTATTCCAAAAGATGTATTCGAAATCAGGATTTTGTTCTTTCCAACTTTGTGGAAATCCTCTAGCTTTATACTTTTCAGGTGGTTCTTGATTATCCCATTCATATTTATCCATCCATACTTGATGAATAATTTTTGGAATATAAACTTTTTCCGTCATTGTTTGAATAACAAAACAAAACAAAAGGAATATCCTATTATCTTATTTCTCTTAATTTGGCTAATTTTGGATCTATAGGTTTTGGTGGCTTTCTTTTTACATTCAACGCGATTGCTAAAATCATAATAATAACAACTAGTAAAGGAATTGCTATCGCTAACACTAAACCTAAACCATTGTTGATTGTACCCATGCTTCTTCTTTAATTAATTTTAAAAGTACAACGTCTATCAGGAAAACTTGGAATTTTTTATTTCATTAAACCAATACTTTTTTTTACAAAGGACGAATGTAAGGCTCAAGATCCTTAGGAATGTCGATGACAGATTGTGTTATGATGTGAGAGAATAAGAACTTATGAAGCTCATCGTGGTTGGTAAAGTTTTGTTGATCTAATTCATGTTTTGAAAACCATTTTTGGTATTGATATTTGTAATCTGAATGTAACTTGACTTGTTTTGTTCGATAGACTAAAGCAGCGACGTGTTTTGGATCTAATGATTTAACCTTTTTGTCTTTTTTAATCCACAAGTTACAAATGAATAAATCATCTTCTATCTTTAACTCATATTCTGATAAAGTTTTTAATAAAACAAGTTTTCTTTCTTCTTTTGATCTAGCTTTCCCGAGTTTTATGGCTTGTGATTTCTTTTTCGATTTCATTAACTCTTTGTTTAATTCATCTTGTGATCCGTGGATTTGAAGAGCTTTTTGTTTTATGTGTTCGATCCAATAATAACAACACATTACACGGTACGAGTTTGGAATTAACATAGAAGGTAAGTCTTTTAAATCAGAACTCTTCAGTTTAAACGCTTTCTTGACATAGGTTTCGCTCACCATTCTATAACGACCTTCTCTCGCTCCTCTACAATCGTAACAAAGGTATCCTTGAAACGGGGGACAAAAACCAATAGTGTTTTTATGACAAGAAAAGCAGCGTTTACGTATGTTTGAAAATAATATGTTTCTGATTTCTGATGCGCTCATATTATTTGGAATAGGTTTGTCGGGTAAAGTAAGTTTCCAATAATGATGCCAAATAAAATAAGATTCTATAATTCTGTGGTTTTGTTTACACGTTTGTCGAAACTTTAATAAAGATTGTAATCCAAGTAATAATATAATTTCGATTATTACATCGATTGGTAAAAACATTAAACTATACGCTGTTTGTTCACCTTCATTTGTTATTCTTTGTTCTTTACATTCTTTTTCTTCTGTATTCTCTTCTCTCTTTCTTTTATCCATTGCTCTTTGTTCTTACTCTGTCTTTTTCAAAAAATAAAAAGAAGTATTATTTTTGAGTTTTTAAAACGCTTATTTATTAAAGCTTAAGATATTCGTCGATAGATACATTCACTTGATTCTTTTTACAATAATCACATAAATCAAACCAAATAGGATGACATTTATCACAAAAACATAGAGAGCCAAAAAAGGATATATCTTTATCTATCGCTTCTTGTATGTCTTTTCTCTTTGTTCCGCAGCACGTACAATATAAATAAATCTTTTGTTTTGTTTCCAAATTTGTACAATCTTTTGTTTCTACAAAATGACAATGTTCATCCAATACGTATGTAATTTGTTGGTTTGGATAGTAAAACAACTTTTTAAGTTGCTCCTTAACATGTTTATTTGCTTCTTCTTTGTTCGACATTGTCTTTTTCTGTGTTTTGTGATTAAAGTGAAGTAACTATTAATTTTGAGGTTCAAAAACGCTTATTTATTGGAACTCCGTATATTTATCATAATCATAATAATCATGGATATTCATTTTGTTATCTTCACAATACTTACATAAATCAAACCAAATACGATGACATTCATCACAAAAACATACACAACCCCAGAAAGAAGTATTTTTGTCTATAGCTTCTTGTACGTCTTCTTTTTTAGTTCCACAACACGTACAATACAAATAAATCTTTTGTTTTCCTTTTAAATTCATAGAATCCTTTGCTATTGTAGTTCCGGTCCAATAAAAACCTTTATCTTCTTGTTTAATTTGTACGTAAATATTTTGTTGATTTGTATAATAATATAGCTTTTTAAGTTGATTGATAACGTGTTTAACTTTTTCTTCTTTCGACATTATTGTTTATCTCTTTTGTTTTTTAGATTAACTATGAAGTAATCATTAATTTCTTGTTTTTAAAACGTTTGTTTATTAGAATTTCATGTATTTATCGTAAAAATCATATTTAGCAAGATTAATTCTATTCCCTGTACAATAATTGCATAAATCAAGCCAAAGACGATGACATTCATCACAAAAACATATAGATCCAAAAAAACTTGCTTTCTTATCTATGGCCTTTTGTACATCTTCCTTTTTTGTTCCGCAACAAGTGCAGTACAAATAAATCTTTTGTTTTCCTTTTAGATCCATAGAATCCTTTGCTTCTATAGTTCCAAAATCTATATAACCATTCTTCTGTATTTTTGTTTGTACATAGAGATTTTGTTGGTTCGTATAATAAAACAACTTTTTAACTTCAGTGTTAACGTGTTTGATTGCTTCTTCGCTCGACATTCTGTTTTTTTTTTGTTTTGTTTTTACTTTCTTCTTCAACTGAAATAAATCAAACCTACGAACCTAAGAAAAAATTAAGGTATGTATACGAATATTCGTAAAGCGTTACCCCAATTTTTTGCGATAATAATCAGATAATTTGATTCTATGGGGAAAACATTTATTACAAAACCCATTGTTTATTATAGAAATAACTTTGAGTTAATGTCTTTTCACACGTCTCCTTTTTTGAGTTTTTAAAACGTTTATTTAATAATAGAGATATTCATATATCGGCATTTTTACATTATTTTCTCTGGAATATCTCCATAAATCTAACCATATACAATGACATCCATCACAAAAATAATTACAGCCAAAAAAACTTGCATCTTTATCTATGGCTTCTTGTACGTCTTGTTTTTTTATACCACAGGACATACAATATAAATAAATCTTTACTGCTCCTTTTACATCCATAGAATCTTTGGCTACTGTAATTCTATACGATAGTTCGTTATTTTTCTCTTGTTCTATTTCTACATAGGTATTTTGTTGATTCGTATAATAAAACAACTTTTTAACTTGTTTCTTTACATAGTTTTTTGCTTCTTCTCTCGACATTGTTTTTGTCTTTTGTTTTTATGAGTAAGACATCTTTTTTGAATAGAAAAACCAAAATTCTAAACGAAAGGAAAGCCCTTGCTTTTTTAAAAACAAAAGAAGAAACAATGTGTATTATAGGGGGTTTGACCTCTTATCAAAACAAGAGTTGGATACAAAAGCATATAAAACGATTACTATGTAAGATTTTGAAAGAAAAGTTTATTCGTATTATAAATAAAAAAAGAATTGTTCTCGTTAAAATACATCATAAGAATCAACTTCTTTACAGTAATCATAAATGTTCAGTCTATTATTATGGCAATAATTGCACAAATCAACCCACCGCTCATTACAAGTATCACAAAAGCGGAGATTTTTCCATAAAAAATCGTTTTTATCAATAGCTTCCTTTACGGATGGTTTCAAAATGGAGCAACAAGTACAATACAAATAAATCTTCTCTTCACCTTTGAACTGTTCTGAATTCGTAGCTTGGGTAACTCCTATCCATTTGAACTTTCCATCTGTGATTTTAGTTTGTACATAGATTTTTTCTTGATTTATAAAAGAATATAAAGACTTAATCTCATCTTTTACATGTTGAATAATCTTGCTTTCCATAATCTTTTTTTTGTTTCAAAAACGATCTTTTGTTCTTGAAGGATTTTTAAAGTAAAAAACCAATATTCAACCTAATTTCCGACATACAAACCTATCATCCAGTAATTATATATCATACCTTTTTTTTGAAAAATCTGATAGTGTATATCTTTTATTCTTTTAATAAACAAAAAAGGGATTACAGAAAAGACTTGAGTAATTTCTTTTTTTAAACTCAAAGACATATCAACGACATAAAGAAAAAAGGATGGGTATTACAGGATTTTGGCCTTTTATCAAAGAAGAGTTGGATACCAAAGCGTATAAAACGATTACTATGCAAGATCTAAAAGGAAAGACTCTTCTATTTGATACAAAAGGTCTTATCTACAAAGTAAAACAAGGACCTCAAGGAATACAACTATATTTGGGAAATTTTATTCGTATAGTTCACGAATGCTTAAAGTATAACATTGAACCTATATTTATTATGGATGGTATTCCACCAAAATCAAAGCAATTTGTAAATAAGAAAAGAAAAGAAAGCCGAGAGAAAAGGACAAATGAGATTATTGAACTTCAAGAACGATTAAAAGATGCTAAAAAAGATTTAGGAGTACCGATTTATTTTGAAGTAGAAGAATTACGTGATATGTCTTATGATCTTAAAAAAGATGATTTAGATAGATTGACTGAAATAGAAATTTCTCTTACACAAAAAGTAAATGGAACCAACATGGTTTCTGACGATGATGTAGCTCAAGTCTATTTCTTATTAGAAAGAATGGGTTGTTGGGTTATTCGAGGTCATGGAGAAGGAGAAGCGTTATGTGCTTATCTTAATCGACTGGGTTATGGTTATGCTGTAGTTAGCGATGATTCTGATTCATTTCCATTTGGAGCTAAGAAACTGATTCGTAATTGGAATTTACAAGGAAAGAAAAGTATGGAAGATCCAGAAGCTGGAAAGATGAAACTCTATGATTGTGATTTAATTTTAAAAGAATTAGGAATCGACATTGATCAATTGATTGAAATTTGCATCTTGTGTGGAAATGACTTTAGTAATGGTGTAAAACCTGCTGGGTTTGGTTTTAAAACTTCTTTTCTTGCGATTAAAGAACTTGGTTTAATTGATAAAGCTCTCGATCGTAAAGTAAAAGAAAACTTTATCAAGAAAAGAAAAAAACTGTTTGAGATTCCTAAAGAATTTGAACCCGAAGTACCAAGAAAAGAGTTTTATACCTACGCAAAGTTTTCAGAGTTATTTTCTTACATAAAGAAACCAGAAAAGTTAGAATGGAAACCTGAAGAAATAGTTTCTTTTCTTAAATCAAACAAGATGTCTATTCTTATTCCTACTTTTTGTAACGTCTATCAGTATGTATTTGGAAAAGAACTATATACAGAAGATATATCCCCAAACTTTGAGAAAGAAATCAAATTACCGTCAGCTCCATCACTTACAATCGAAGAAAACTTAAAAATTGATACTCTTGTTGAAAAAGAATTTGGCGCCTATAGAGAAAAGTATCTTTCGAGTAGTTCTAAAGAAGAAGTCCTTATCGATGAATCTCCAAAAAGAAAACGAGTAACAAAAACCAAAAGTCAAGAGGAAAAGACGTTACAAGTTTTTGAAGAAGAAACGCTTGGAAACCATAAAATCAAAGTAAACTTTACTGATTCAAAAGATGAATTCCTTTTTATTAAACCTATCAAATCCAAAAAGCCCGTCATACTAAACGATTAGATTAGAAAGTTGTTCTAGATAAATAAAGTTGTGATTCAATCATTGTTTATTTGTTATATTCTTGATAATAAAAACAAGTTCTCTTTAAAGAGAAAATCCCAAGACCAAGTTTGTTTCTCGAGTGTAAGTAATGCCGCCAAAGATGGGAGCATTTTCGTGAGTAAGAACCGTAGCAGTAGAGTTTCCAGAGTTGAAAGAAGCAGCAGCTAAGTATATAGGACTTAGAGATTGTCCAGAAATAAATTGTGTAGTATAAGCGTAACCCAATGGTTGACCTCCATTTCCTAAAACAAATCCACTAGGAGGATTATTTGTATTTCCAAAGCGATTTGTAATTGGGTCTCCAAGAGCGGAATTATAAACAAAGATGGGTTGTCTTTGAGAACCAGGTCCATTACAAAGAATAATAGAAGGAGCTCCACCAAGTTGAATTAAGGCTCCAGAAACATTTACAGTTGTACTCATAATTGCATAGTTTCCTGCTGTAACTAATTGAACAAATAAAGGAACTCGAGATCCTGTAGGACAAAGTGTATCTGCACTTGTAACAGATTGAGATCCTGTGGTCATAGTTGTGACTGTGTTATCTAAATTGTTCACTTGAGCTCCTAAAACAGCAAATCCAATAATCAATCCGATAATGATAAGAATTGCAACAACCAAAAACGCGATCAATACATCTCTTGCTAGGGGTTCTGTTGTATCAGTAAATATGTTTTTTGTTTTATCTTCTCCGTTATTTACGGTAGATGTAGGTGTAGACATTCCTTGATTGTTTTTTTATTATTGTTTTTTTAATAAAATCTATTTTGCTAAAGGTCTCTTTTTTTAAACAATACTACTTTTTCAAGACTATACGCCTTAATATCTTTCTTACTACAACAGACTCTGTGAGAACAAGCAGAACGGGATTTTAAAAACAAAATCTTTCTTGGCTTTTTCTTATTAAAATCTAACGAAAAACAAAACTTATTGAATTGTTAAAATCCTTTATTTTCGATTCATTCATCTTTTCTTTCAAACAAAAGAACATGTTTTGCTACGTCACACCAAAGTGTACTTACAAAACTCTAAATACAAAGGTTCATCTTGAGGAGTTTTTTGTTCTGTAATCTTTTCGGATCTGAAACTTTCTTTGTAAGACTTTTCGTTTAGTAACAAGTTTATGTTGATAGATCGATCTCCCTTGATTGTATGATTACTATCAATCCAAGTAACAAAAATCTCTTTCGGTATAGCTAAAGAAATTGATTCATCGTAAATACTCGCTCCTCCACAAATCCAAAGGTCTCCATTTTCTTTCTCTTGCCAATGTTTGATGGCCGATTTAATCGATGAAAAACAGTTTTCTGTTTCTATCTCGGTTTTTGAAAGTTGTAGAATCTTTCTTTTTACTAACTTTCTTCCTTCTAAACTTTTTAATGTCTTTGAACCCATCAATAAACAATTTGTTTTTGTTTCGTCAGGATGAATAGTCATATTCTTGAAGAATGTAAAGTCTTTTAAACTTTTCCATGGTATTTTGTTTTCACATCCAATAATCCCATCTTTCGTACAAGCAACGATAAGATAAATAGATCTTTCTTTTGTATTCGAAACCGTTGGTAAAACTACTTCTTTCTTCACTTCCATCTTTTGTTTCTTAAAAAAATCGATGTAATTGATTAATCAAGTTAAATGATAAACGAAAATTGGTTTTACTAAGTCATTTATTAAACTTTGGTTTCCAAATTGCATAATAATTCTTGTCTGATAATTTCTTGTTTAAATAAATCGATAAATGCTTTAGATGTTTTTGTATCTTCTACTGGACCTTCTTTGGCTTTTTGGATATATTCTAAAAGTTTTTCGATAAATGTTTCGTTTTTGATTATCAAACGTAATTTATCAATATTTTTTTTCAAACTTTCGTCTCTTTCCATAATTGTTTTTCGGATTTTATGCGATGAGATCTCGATATCCATAATATCAGAAACTTTGATTTTTGATATAGATTCCATAGCCTTTAAACAGAATTTATCTACATTTTTTAGATATTCATTTCCTTCTTTAATGTATTTCACATCGTAAACAATATCATGCATCAAAATAAGCAATGAAAACTCTGTTAACTTTGGATCTTTGCTATGTAATGCCGGGAGTCTTTTCCCAACGCTGGATCTACACCTTCTCACCCGAAACACCTTCTCATTCTCACGTCAGTCACAATTCTCCTTCTCCTGTCTGTCAACTCCAATTCTTTTACTCTCACATTCGAATAAACTCGAAACCCAACACAACAACTAATCTCGTACTTTTATTTATTGGCCCTACAGCTAGACTTGATTTGATTTAAAATCTCTTCTATAACGTTTATCATAAAATCCCAATTTTCAAATATTGGATCCTTAAGGTCTACGTCTGGGTTATTCATTAACTTTTCCTTTGAGTTTTTCACCGCTCGTAAAACACGTTCGAAATCGATTTGGTTAGACAAACCCAACATAATACTCGCCATTCTTCTTGTTCCAAAAATTGTCTAGTTATAAATTGGCGTTTTTTTTGTTTTTAAAAAAACGAAAAACTAATGTTCATAAAAACTACCCAAGATTACTAATAACTATCAAGTTCAGAAAAATACAAATAGAGAGTAAGAATGAATGCAAGTTGAAGTTTTTTTTGAAGAAAAGTAGATAAGGATGTGTTCCAATCTTAATAGTTTTTTTTCGGATTGCACAAAAAGAGAAGGCGATAAAACAAACAAAAAAAAAGCAGGCTCTACATAAGAATTTTTTATTCGTTAATTACAAAACATGTCTGAAAAGGAAAACAAACCTAAAAAGAAGATTATTCCTACTTCATCGGCGGAAAATGAAGAATTGATTACTTTGAAAAAACCAGAACAAAAATCTTCCAAACCTAAAGAAAAACCAAGTGAACCTAGAAAACAAGAAAGCAGAAGAGGAAATCCAGAACAATCTACACAAATGAGCGCCGTATATGCTACACCAACAGTCATGGAAGAAAAAGAACGCTTTGATGAAGATCAAGAACAAGATCCTCGACAACAAAGAGCCGAAATGCATCAACAACAAAAAAGAAAGAAATTAATCTTTACCGTTTTCATAATCTTTGTTGTTTTATTAATCGTTGGTGTGGTTATTGCATTCATTGTTTTGTACATTAAACGACAAGGAAAAATGGGAGCTAAGAAACCAAATCAAACCGGTTCTTCCTCTGTTGCTGGTTCTTTACTTCCTTCTACTCAAGCCTCTACAAATCCTTTACTTATTAATAATCCCGCACAACATGCTCTTAATAATCCAAATCTTCAACCCATTAATCAACCTAGCGTTGTAGCTCAACCATTATTAGGACCTAATGGTCAATTTGCCCCTATCGGAAATCAACCTACATCTGTTATTAAAAACGGTGGTAAAACTCTAAAGAAGATTGTCCATGAATCCGAATCTGAAGAAGAAGAAGAAAAATCCGAGTCCGATGAATCTGTTATTTTGATAAAGTCAAACAAAAAGAAACAAGGAGATAAGAAGAAAGCCACCTCAAAGAAACCAAAAGACAAGAAGAAACAAACTTCTAAAAAATTATCAAAACAAAAAACCAAAGTTTCTCCAAAGCAAAAGAAACCCGAAAAAGAAGAATCAGAACCTGAAGAAGAAATCGATTTAGATGGATCTGAAGATGAACCTTTTCAAGAAGACGGACAAATAAGCGAACCAGAACAAGACAAATCAGAAGCAGAAAAAGCCGATGAATAATCAATATCTTTCTTTCTTTTTCTAAAACATAAATAAACCATTCTTTGATTGTTTAATGAAATTGCCTTGTTTATTTTCAACTCTTTTATAAGAAAAAGTACATACAAAGATAGAGCGCTTAAAGCATGTCAAAAGAGGAACTAGCTTCCAAAGCTATGGTAAATTTAGATTCATAAAACTGACGAGATTCTTCTACCGAAGAAAACTTTCTAACAGAATTAAAACAGAGTTCTAAAATTCTTCCACAGGTTCTTGTTGTTGGAAGTTCATCATGCTTTTTTTCGTTTATGATAATGTAAATAGAAGAATCACCGGCACAACCAAGAAGAGGAGAGCCAGTGATAAAATACAAAAACTTTTTGAGATTACGACTGTCTAATTTCCAAATAAACTTTACTAAAGCACTTATCGGACAGATCGAATTATTAGAAGATATAATATGGTCTTTATAAATACAGGTTTGATGTTTCATGCCTTCGAGAGAAGGACTATTAATAATTTTTAAAACTCGTAAAATCATCGGTGGATCGATTTGTTGAGCAGAAGGGTCATAGAATTGATTGTATAAGATTCTATAGGATGGTTTATAATCAATCAAAGTTGTAAAAAAACCATTACGCAATGAATTCAATAAAACTAGTGAAACTTTTTTTTGAATAAATTCTTGCATAGAAGATTTTAAGTACAAATGAACCGTAGATTGTGTGATTGGAAAAGAAGAACCTATGAAAGACATTTCTGATTCAGGAAAATCAGAAAATGCATAGTCTTCTGATAACTCTTTATCGCTCAAGTAATAAAGTTCAAATTTATTAAGACAAAACTTTGGTTCAATATCATAAAGGTCTTGAATTTGAATAGGTTCTAATTCAGGTCGAAAAGATAATAGTTTCCAAAACAAAGGAGGTTGATTTAAATGAAACTTTATCTCATGTATCAGAGCATAGTTTAATAAAAATCCTAATACTTGTGTATGATGACTGTTTTCTTTCCAACTACAATTCATCAAAACAGATGGATCAATTTTTCGTTTTTGATTAGACTCCAAAAAACTTTCAACTCCAATTTCGTTTTTTGTTGTCGTGTTTTGATTGTTGTTTATTGTGTTTGATAAAGACGATGATGAAGAAGGATTGTTTTCTTTGAGCATAGAAAACCAATCAAACATTTTTAGTTTTTCAATAGATTCCCAATACATGGTGATACATTGTTGTTCTACACCACGACCTTGACCAATATCAAGAAAGTTTTGAGCTGTTTGAATACGAAAAGGAATAGAGTTTTTTGCTTTTTCTGTATGTATTTGATAATCTGGAAGTTTTAAACTCTTTGTTATTACAGAAATAATATGAAGAGCCGAATCAATACTTTGATTATCTTTCCAACTCGAAGATAGAATAATGTTATCTTTCAAAAGTGGTTGTGATTCAAACATAGACAAGTAATCTCTTTCTTTAGGATGAAATTTAGCATACTCGTATTCCTTTATTCCTAATTGATAATTTCTAGTCAAATCTTTTTCCTTTTTCCAAATACAGAAAAAAGGGTGGTTTATTACATCATTTATTGTTTTTATTTCACGTCCTGTCATAAAACCTACTAAAGCTACAAATATATCGCCTCCTTTCCATCCTATGGGAAGTATACGACTCATTTTATAGTACAAAAAATCTTTCCACCAATCAAATGGTGTTCTTAATTTCCATGATAAAGGTGTATACACCAAATGATCATAAATTAGAAAGAACCAAAATGTTAATTCCCATACCATTCGTTTATCTTCTTCTTCTTTTGTTAATTGATCAAGTTCCCATTCTTCGAAGTAAATATTGTCTTGAATACAATTAATCCAATCTCTCCAAATCTTTTCAAATTTTAACGTACAAGTTTCCAATCCATAATAAATATCAAGATAACCATCTCCAGAAAGGGATTCTTTTGGATCAAACTTTGGAAGAAATTCAGAGTTTCTTTTTTGTATCTTTCCGATAGAATTATAAAGCATTGGATGAATCATATGATACCATATATCCTTTTTTGAGGCAACGGCTTGATACGTATGGTTCAAAAAAGCTCCAGGAAAGAAACAACAAATTCTTCGTAATTGTATACTTCTTTCAAACCTTTTCCATTTCAAACTAGACCAATAAAGATCTTCTTGATTCAATGAATTTTGATTCTCAAAAGCTATAAAACTAGTCATGATGGAATTTGAGTTGGAAAACGATTTTTTATCAACCAACTTTGTAGGCTTCTTTGTTGTCATTTTCGGACAATTTAGCCATGGAGGAATTCGAGAGTTATGATCATAAAATTGCTTTCCTAGCTTATCCTCATACTCTTTTGGGTTCTTCATGATGGATAACTTCATTCTCCATTTTTTGGTTTTTTCGTTTGATAATAAATTATTTTCATAACGATAAAACGATTGAATGTGTATCTTGAACCATTCTTCCAACTCTTGAATAGAACCTAGTTTTAAAAACTCATACCATAAGTCTAATCCAACAAGAGGTAATTCTAAAGCGGAAGAATATCTTGGTATTTTTGATATCAAGTTTTTCCATAAAACGATTTTTTTAGAAAACCATTCATAATCCTTTCTTTGTTTTTCACAATGAATACTAATGTTTTTCCAATAATCTTCAATAGAGTTTTCAAAGTTTTCAATCGATCGCATGTTGTTCAACAAGTATTCTTTCGAAGTAGCAAAGATCGATCTAGCTGAAATAATTGGATGTTGCATTTTTATTATTATTTTAAGACCTTGAGGTTCACCAGCGCAAATCATTAATCCGCAAGGCAAGTTATATAATAAATTGGGTTCTTCTTTTTCTTCATAAAGTATTGGACATCGATCACTTCCAAAACATTCTATTTGTTGAATTAGCTTTTCTATTTGTCTAGCATCACGACCATCCACATTTAAACAATCTCCTCTTTTCATGTGTTCTTTATATTGTTTAAAACTAATCCATTCAATTTCAGGCCAATGCGGATTTGATTGAATCCATTCACAAATGTCTTCCAATTTAGATTCTATAGAATCTAAACCACTTAAAGATACATTTAAAGCGCTCATAGGTTCTGTACAGTAACGTACAACTCGATCTATATTATGAAATATTTTTATACACGTTGTAAAATCATTGTTTAATAAAATCGGCGAATGATTTAAACCAAAAATCAACTTCCCAAAGTCTTTTGATAACCTTTCCGCTATCTTTTCCCTTTCTTTTTCGTTTATAATTGTTTTTTGATCAAAAAAAGAACATGACCAAAACGGTATCACTGTAATCTTTGGTATAAAGAATAAATAAGGTGAATTATTTCGAGCATCATCAATAAAGTTATTAGAATGTTTGTTATATTCTTGCTCTTGCTTTGTTTCATTCTTTGAAGGAAAATCAAAAGAAAGTGGATCTTTTATTTTTGAACAATTAGGCTCGTAAAGATTTGATTCTAGATTCATTATTCTTAAGATACCCAAATGATTCCATTCTAAAGGATCTATCCATCCATAATACAAACTTCTTTCCAAGTCCCATTGATTTTTATTCCAAGGTTTTAAAACAATCGGGTTTGAATTAACTATATTTGTAGATGTTTCAATAGATGAAGTAATGTAATTACAAGGCGCAAAATAGATCCATAACTTTGAAAACATACTTTCGGTAAAGATATTCCAATCAACTTTATGACTCCACATTAACCATGGAAATAAATCTGGATGTTCTAATGCTCTTTTTAAGAATCTTATAAATGCTAAATAGATTCTACATCGATCAAAAAAGTTGTGTCGATTTCCAACAATAGATCTTTCTTCTGTTATGATCATATGTTGTAAAGGAACGTATTGTAGTTTATCAGACTTCCATTTTTTAATGTAAGCCATTAACGGAATAGAAAATGGTTCATAGTTGTTTTCTAAACTTTTCGTTTTCCATTCCCAAAAAGAATCATACTCTTCTTTCGCTTTAGATTTTGATCTTTCAAACGAAACTTTATGGTGATTTGATTGTTTTTCTGATAACTCAATTTTCAATTCATAAGGAAATAAATCATTTGCTTCTTGTTGATTTAAACTCTTTAACCAACTATTTATTTCAAAATCCTTTAAAGCCTCATAAGACCATTCATAGATAACAGTATTTCCCGAAACGCTCAATACAAACTCCTTTTCTTTTTTCTTTCTCTTGAATACTTCCTCTTCTGTTCCTTTAAACTTTCTCTTATTGTTGTATTCTTCCATTCGTGTTTTTTGTGGGAACAAGAATTCCCTTTAAAAAAGTTTTTTTAATACTTTAAAAACGACAGATTATTATGTATCAAAATTTGCTTCTCTATCCTCATAACTTTGCTTTTCTTATTTTAGAAATACTCTGGGATCCTCAAAGAGGTTTTTTTTAATAAAACGACTTTTTTAAATCGTCAGGTAAATGACTTTTCAAACAAGAAACGACACACATAATTATTTTTTTTGAAATTGTAATTCAAGTTAGAACAAAACATGTGTTTTTTTCGAATTATAAATAAATGGATTAAAGAGAAAAAAAGATGAAGAGGTTTTTCTTTTTGTTACTTTTACTAGAAGAACTTTGTTTTGGTCTTTAAAAGGATTATACATAGATCTAATCGAAAGCAAAAAGTTAAAAAGACCAAAAAACTAGATCCTTGTTTAGATAAAAACGGATAAAAAAAGAAACTTTTAAACGTTTAAGCAATGTCAAACACTAACAAAATCAAAATGGAAAGTGATCCTTTCTTTCAAGGAATCATTCGAAAAAAGCCATTTGATCTTCTGGAAGCCTTTACAAATTTAGAATCTTATAAAATCTATGAATTACGAGATAAAGGAACAAAAAGAGCAAAAGATGCCTATGAAGCCATTCAATCTGATTCAAATTTAATCTATGCTTTTGAAAAGTTTGAAACTTACGTTACTGAAGGATATAATGTGGAAACATTTCAAAACATAAGCAAAGTTTTGTCCTTTTTCTCGATTGCTAGAACCATTCAAAAAGACGTAGAAGATGAAAAAGACACATCAAAGAAAAATGATAAGATCAAAAAGATTAAAGAAAAGATAGAAAAGAATGCAAAGAAACTTTCTAGTACAATTGCTATCTTTGCTTATTATTTTCAAAACATTATAGAATCTTATTATAAACAAGAACAGAATGAATTATTTGGCCCTCCTGAAATTGCTGATGGCGTTGGTTTATTTCTCTTAAAAATGATGAGATACGGAGCTTTTCCTCGTTATGTTGGAGAAACTTTCATGGATCAAACAAGAAACAACTATGTAGTTTTTTTACCTACTTATTTGGCTATTTACTTTGACGATTATAATCGACCTGAAGTTATTGGATCAACATATCAAGAACTTTTAATTACGGATGCTCGAAAACCATTAAGACTTAAAGTAATGACAGATGATTCTCTTGTTCAAAAGAAATCAGAACTTACTAAAGAAACTGTTAGTTTCTGGGAAAAGTTAAAAACTGAACTTAAGTCCCTTGACGATAATGATAACTACCCAAAATTCAAATCTATTATAAATAAACCCGGGATAACTGGTGATATAGATGGTGGTTTTCCTTTCTTCAATACTTCGCGAGATATTGTTGCTCTTTATTATGCAACTGAGTCTCCAACTGGAGTGTTTGTTGCTACTACAAGATCTTACACTAGTACCGACGCTATTTTGGAAAATAGTTTATTGACCATAGTAAATTCTATTCTCAAAGCTATGAACGCCGATCCTATGATGACTCGATTACCGCAATTCAATAATCCGAAAATCATTCAAAAAAGCAACGAAGAAAAGATGAAAGATTTTAGAAATGGAACTTGGCAAAACAAAAAGATATCTGCTCTTTATTTTGTTCCAGTTCCAGAAACAACTACAAATCTCAAGTTTTCTATCCCCGAAAAAGAAGTCAAAAAGATCAAAAAGCCTGAAGAGTTTGTTTCTGCTAAAGTAATTGAAGCCTCCAAATGTATCTTTGGAGAGAAATGTACCAACGAAGAGTTTGCTAAAGCATTTGGACCCCTTATTCAAATGAAGAAAGAAGATCCAGATAACAGTGAAGCGGTTAATTTAGTTAAATCGTTTTGTAAATCTGTTAAAAATCCAGCTTCTTTCGAAACTCTTCGATTAACATTAGGACTTCCTATGATTGATGGAGAATCAGACGATGCAAAATGCAAGAGAATTGAAAAGGCCATTTTGAAAAACATCCAAAGCTAATAAACCATAGAATGAAAATAAGGCATTAATCTTCTTATTTTTATTGTTGAAAAACCAAAACAAATATACTAATTCAAAAAAAACTTTGTTCTTTTTTTCTTTGTGTTTAGTAAGCTTTTCTTTGAAGCTCGGATGTAATTAGACATGAATTTTTATAATCTCTAACGCGGAAAAAAGAATGGAGGTTTTTTAGGTTAAGAGACAATAGAGGATCGAAAAAGACTTTATCAAAAAAAAGATAGGCAAAGGTTTTTTTCGATTATTGAAATCAGCTATAGCTTGGAAAAAAAACTTGATTAAAAAGAAGATAAAAGAGCTATTAAAGAACAATGTCAATTTCTTTTATAAACATTGATGGTCCCGATGGTTCAAAAAAGCTGAACCCAAAGGATCCAAAAGTTGCCATCACTACCGGAAAAAAGTTAGAACAACCATCATCCGATAATGTAAATTATGGAACAGTTGGCTCAGATTTCGATCCTATTAAACCTGTTGTTGAATTACCTGAACCATTCTCCTTTCCAGAAAAAAAGGAACCTAAAAAACTTGATGATATTGAAGATTTAAAAGCTCAAATAAAACGAATTCAAGAAGCTTTGGATGTAAAAGAAAAGGAATCTAAAAAGCAAGAAGAAGAAAAGAAGAAACCAAAGGAAAAACCAGTTAAACCAATCGAAACTTTAAAGGTTCAATATGCAGAAACCTTTTTTGCTCTTGCAATGCTTGATTTTGTCGAAGATCCATTAAGATACGGAGTAGAAGGAAAAAATAATTACCAAGTCCGAGTTGCAAGCAAAGAGTGGTTCAGAAATTATTGGGAAATGATTGCTAATGGTTGGCCTTTGAATGGAAATCTCGGATTAAAGGATTGGTTGAAGAGATCCGCTAAAGTGTTTGAAAAACAATTAGGAATCAAAGTGATTGAAAACGAAGGCAAGGATGACGAAGTAAACCACGTTTACGAAGCTGCTCTTTGGTATCCTCAATTCGATCGACAAAAAGAACGATTTCAAGCTGGAAATAACCGATTATTGTCAGACATTCGACTTCAATCATCTTCTGTAAACCCATTCTTACCTGGAAACATTAAAGAATTATCAAGTGGAAAAACGAAAGAAGTTTGTGCACCAAGACAATTTGATTTTGTTTTGAATGGCGAAGTGTACAAAGACTTTTTAAGAAACTGGACTTACTACAATCCTGACAATGTAACCATTGAACTTTTTGGAAAGACTGGAGTACGACAAACTGTGGAATGTTCTCCTCAACCTGGTTTTGAAGAAAGTTGGGTTCCTTTGGAATACAGAGAGAAAATCTATGCAGCTTACGACATGACTGAATTCAAATACTTGGATGACTTTGAGTTCCAAACATTGTTGTACAATGTTGCTGGACCTATTACGACTGAAGATTCACCAAGAGATATCGATTCAGAAGGTCATACTTTTATTACAATCAAAATTGGAAGCAAATCTTACAAAGTTTATTACGCAGAAATTCAAATGAATTATCCTCTTTGTGCAGACTCTAAAGATAAAGGAATTACACTTGCCGAATGGTGTGATATTAATAATAACGATCCAGAATTACTTCCTCTTTACTATGTTTTATTAAACTTAGAACCTCCTAAAAATGAAGGAATGCCCGGAATGCCCGGAATCTTAAAAGATTTTATTTACACACAAGAAAGTCGAAAAGGAAAAGTTACTAGAATGTGGGCCGATGCTCCTTTATCAGCTTTCCAAATGCAAGCTATGAAAACTTATGGAGTTGATCTCGATAAAAATCCAACTATTTCTCATGAAGAATGTCTCGACATTTTCATTCGAAACATTTATGAAGTTTGTAGATCTGTTCCTTTTGCCGATTGGCCTAGACTTGAAGACGAAGAACCTACTGAAAAATACATCAACATTTTAACCAAGTTATTTGAATATGGAGGTCATCGAGGTTGTTCTGTTGCTGATGCCATGAATAAAGCAAAAACTTCTGGAATTCTTTCTCCCCAAACTGCCATGACTAAACCTGCTACTTACGTAGATAAGAAAACAGTTCTTAATGCTCCAAAGATCGTTCAACAAACCTACAAAGAAGGTTTACTAAAATTCTACGACTCAAAAGTCCGTCCCTTTATAACCGGTGTCTAACCTAATTATTCTTTACTTACTTTAAATAAAAAAACTATCAAACACATCGTTTTGTTGACTTTTTATTAAGTTAAATCGGGGAGTAACAATGATGTTAGTTATTGATTTTCAAAGGAAGAGCTTTGTCAAACACAAATCTTCTAACAAATTTATTATGTTCTTGATTATAAACTACTATGTCTTCTGAAGGTTGTACAATAGTATCATCAAAAGACCAAACGATTTCTAGATTCCAATCAGGTAAATTTGTAAGAAACCAAATAGTTTGCGTTTTTCCAACAATAAATTCATCATTGGGCCATTTTGAATGCATACAAACTATAATCTTTTTCAAGCTTTTTGAAGATAACGTAAACAATTGCAGATGGAAATAAGGACTTGTCTCTAAGTAATTCCTTGAATTATTTGGTTTTTGTACATATCTATGATAAATTCCATTATCCCAATGTAATTCAGCCATTTCTTGCTCCAACGAAGGAAAAGTTTTAATCAATCTTGAGTTTAAAGCAGTCCAAGCTATGTCTAACTTGAATTTATACGCTCCAAATTCTTTTACAATACCATTAACGGATTCAATAACATACCAATTGTAATCATTAATCAAAACGATAAGTAACTCTTGTGGTAAAAACTTATTTCTATGACTTAAAACTATAACATCGCATTCCTTCTTTGGTATAAACATTGGTTTTAGAATAAATATTGCTTTTCTTCTTTTGAGAATAGAATGTACAATGTCTAAAATTGTTTTGTTACACAATCGAATAGTTAATATCTCTTTGTTTGTGATAAACTCGATAATCTCTCCATATATTTCTTTAGGAAGGATAGGTATCTTTCTAATTTCCATTGTCTTCTTTTATTGATCAATCTTAAGACCTTCTTTTTCTTTCTTTCTTAAGTTCTAGTTTACTAAACATGTTAAAAACTCAATAGTTCGTACTAAACATACTTTGATAAGTTTATTGTGTTTTAACGAATAGAAGGAAAAGAGAAAAATCTTATACAATGATCAAGTTTAAACTGATCGACCTTGAAAATGAAAAGGATAATCAAGTTGTAGAAATTGATGAAACAAATACAAAGCTCATAGATCTTGTCAGAGTTTTATTATCAAATTCAAACAAACGATGGAATATAGCTTCCTTTTTTATAAAAACCAATCAAGAACAACTTTCTTTGTTGCCTTTGTTTATTGATCTAAAAACAATTGCGTTAAACAAATCTCTTGTAACTCTTTTCTACAAAATTGAAAGCATCAAGGATGATAAAAAGTTTGTTTCTTTCGACTTTGGAAGTGATTTGTTTTTTAAACAAGTTGTAATCGATTTCTCAATTGATTTGAAAACTGTATTACAAAAAGAATGGTTTATTGATAAACCCGAACTCCTTTCTGTTTTTGTTTTTGATCCAATCAATGCTTTAAAGAACTCGATTGATGTTAATAAAAGTTTGTTAGAACAAAAAGTTTCAAACGGAAGCATTTTACAATTTAGTAAACTTTCTTCTGACGATGAATCGATTCTAAAAGCAAAAGCAATGAAACAAGAAGCAAACTCTTTATACGATTTATTAAAAACTTTTTCTTACAAAAACATTCAAGTGTTTGAAAAGCCCTTAGTTAAAAACAACTCGGATACAAAGAAATGGCAGTTTTCTGATAAACCCTTTTATACAAAGGAAGGAGTCAATTACTACTTATTATACAAATAAACATAACCTTACAACCATTAGCTCTTTTGTGTGTTTTGATTGAAGCATTAAGAGAATCATAAGATTTTTTAAATGTTTATTATTTAAAAAAAGGGAGAGATGATGATTAGGCGAGAGGGGCTTGAGGAGCTACAGCACCAAAACTAGTCGATTGTCCCCAAAGAACACCAAAAACGATGGTCATAATTAAGAAAATCAAAACGAAAGCAGCCAAGATACCAATGGTAATTTGAACATCAGTATTTGAGAATGGAGAAGGAGTAACATCAGGATTTAAGCTGCTGCTAACACAACCAGGAACTGCAATCACATCAACGATTTCTCCGAGAACATTGTCATTTCCATCATTTGTAGCGTCAATAGAAACAATGTTTGGAAAGTCTGCATTAGTAACAGAAATCAAAACGGAGGAAGAAGAGGAAGCAGAGACAGAAGAAGACTCAGAGGCAGAAGCGGACGCAGAGGCAGAACCAGTTTCACTAGAAGCAACGATGCTCGCAGATGCAGATCCGAGACCTGCATCAGTTAAAGTCAAAACATCATTACAAATGTTCAAATAGTAAGTTGCAAAGGCAGGAATTGAAAAGTTTCCCAAGTCGGTAGTTGATTCTACAGATCCATCTGATTTTAAGATGGTAAAAGTAGCTTTTGTGTTATTAGTTGCTCCCAAAGTTAAAATAAATCGAGGAGTAGTTGTGGTGTAATTTTTGAAAAATCGAATTCTCCATAATCCAGATCCAGTATCTGAATTTTCAAGCAAGTAAGTGCTTCGGCTGTTTGCTCTATTAACATTATATCTTGGAACGCTATTTGCTAAACCCATTTTTCTATTCTTTCTTTAAATAGCTTATTGGCTTTTCTAATAAAAAAATCGCTTTTTTTTTCTTTAGCGGTAAGCTATTCTATCTATAATTTTTGATTTTTAGATTCACTCTTTAATAATTTTTACCAATAACTTGTGATATTAGGTTTTTTTTTTCCAAAAATTTTTGATATCTATCTTAACCTTTCTCTCTAGTTTTTTTGGAACGATTGACCTATCTTCTTTGGTTTTTCATGGTATCTTCTTTAATGCAAAACGAGAATAGAAAACAAACAACAAAAGAAAAAAAAGAGTTTAGTTATTATTTAACTTGTATATTTGTTATAATAATAAAAAAAGAGTAATTCAAGTATCTTCTTCTTGAAGACAACCGATAACATAAACCATATCTCCTATGCTTAAATTAAAATGAAATAGCATAATTCCATTTTCTTTAAATCCTATGCTAACTTTTTCAGAAAGATCTGCTATTTTAAGAATGCTTGTTATATAATCAAGAATGTATTCTTTGCATGGAGGAGGCTTTGAATCGGAAGAAGATTCTAATATCTTTTTCATACCATCGATTGATTCATAGTTAGAAGACTTTTGTAAGATAGAATTCAAGTTTTCATTTAATTGTTTAATTTGTGTGGATGAGATCCTTCCGTCTTCTCGAATTTCAGGAATAAAAATATAATCAGATTGTTTATCCTTTTCTTTCTTTTCATTCTTTTTCATTTCCAAAGGAAGAACGATTCTTTTCTTTGCAGCTTCCAAGTAGTTTTTTGATTCACCACCAGAAGCGATGTGAAGTTTAGAATAATCACAACCGATAAGTACAATCTTTGATATAGATTTAAACTTTTCAAAAATAGTTTGAGCCAAGTATTTTGTATCGAATACAATTGGTTTATCTATCATGATTTTTTTGCTACTATTTAACTCTTTTTCTGGTGGAGAAGGATCTCCAACGAGTTCTGTACAATCGATTAAACTAGTAGTTACATCAATCATAGCAATCGTCATATGATTAGGTTCTTTTTCATTTGGAAAGATAAATGCTACACTGCTATATTGTTCTGGTTTTTTGAATTTAGAAGCGAATGATTTTGTAGTAACTCGTAAGTTAAACTTTCTAGTACAGTGATAAATATCAAAACAGTCTGATTCTTTAGGTATGTTGATACATACTAATGCTACGTTTGCATTATCGATTGCAAAAACGGAAATTGTTTTTTCATCAAAAACAAGTGTGATTTCGGGAAATGTTGATTCAAGGTTTTCCATTAACTTTTGAAACTGTTTAACTCCTTGCATAAATGAAATAAACATTGGATAGTTTTTGTAAATCGATTCATCGATAATTCCACTAACAGCTTGACTTTTTTGTTGTTGTTTCTTTTGGAATTTACTTACTTTTGAATCAAAGTCTGTAGAATCTGTCTTCTTTGCTTTCTTAGTATTACTATTGTCTGAATCATTCTTTCTCTTCTTTGCTTCGGCTTTTGAACCTTTTTTTTTACTTTCGCTTGTTTCATCCTCTCCAAATAACTCTTCTTCCTTATCAAAAGGATCTTCTTCAAACAAGTCTGTCATTCTTCTTTCTTTGTTTCCTATTTATTTTTTCCTAACTCGGAACGTAAAAAAAAAAGAAGCAATAGTCTTTTTTGCTTTAAATGATACGTATGTTTTTGTTTAACAAGATAAAAAAAAAATAGAATGGCGTTTGTGTTTTAATACAAAAAGTTTATGAGTGGATAGAAAAAAATTAATCCTTTTATTTTAAAAATAACATAGAGTGATATCGTTTGTAGGATATTGATTCAAACAAAAACTAAATAAAGATTTTTTTTAGAATAGATAAATCACATGGCTTTAATCATAGCTGGAATCAAGGCTTTTATTCATCAAAAATTAGCTTCTATTGATGAGTTTTTCGAAGAAAGAAGACGAAAAAGAGAGTTTGATAACGCAGTTATTACGATAAAAAGAATCTTTATTTGGGATGGAAATGATCTTACAAAGTTACCAGAGAGAATCGATGATTCAAAGATTTTATCTACAAAGTATCCATTACGTAAAAACCAAAGTTTAACCTTTGATCACTTAAACTATGAAAACCCATTAGTAGAAATACATTATGAATTGTTTGATAAAGAGTTTTCCGTTATTTATAATGATAAAACCATTATTTTTCCTCCAATTGATCCAAAGATTAAACCAGAAGACCAAGGAATTTGCACAGAACATTCTTTATTTTCTGCGTGTTATTGTAGAATAACTTCTTCCGATATAGAAGATAATGTAGAGATAGAAGAAACAGACATTGTAGATTCCATTAAACATTATGAAGGATTATTTCATTCTTTTCATATTCATCCTTCTAATCATAAATCAGCTTCGATTCAAGATGTTTTAAAAATTATGCATTCTGTTTGTTCTATTATTCCAGAATCACCTTCCCAAGCTTTAGAAATACACTTTGGTAAAAACGCCCAATATAAAACCATCGAAGAATACATTCAAAACATGCAAAGTATGAACAAAATACATAGTTCGGGCTTCCTTAAACTTGGATTGATTAATCAAACTATAATTCATCCTTCTTTTTGTTGAAAAAAAAAAACCTTTTTACTAATACCAAAATAAAAAACATATCTAAGATACTTTCTAATTTCAAAATTTATATCTGCTTTCTAATGAGTTGATTAGATCAAATTATACTCTCGTCTATAAAAAGGATCAAAGTCATCTTTTTTTTCCTTTTAATTAAAAAAAAAAGAGAGAAAGAGATGAAGAAGAAAGGAAATCGGTTAAGAGTCAAAACAAAAAATTTTAAATGGATTGATTAGAAAGAGTTAGCAAGAGTTTTCAAAAAAAGGAAACCTTTTCCAAACTAAAAATCTTTCAATCGATATAGATTTAATAATCAAAAAAAAGATTAACAAAATGTCTGCTTTTGGATTTATCCCTAAAGAAATTAACGCTAGCTACGTTACCGCTGAAAAGATTCAAGGAAAACAAAGCTGTGAAATCCATGTTTTGGATGTAGCTGATGAAACTGCTGCCGGAAATAACGTTACTTCCACTGCCTTGGTTGATGCCAAAGAACCTAATCTTGTTCATAACATTCCTAAAGGAGCTATTATTGAAGAAGTTTGCATTAAAGTTAATGATGCTGCTGCTTTGGATCCTAAACTCGAATTCTGTCTTGGATTTTTCAGTAATGCTGTTACCGCTGAAGCCAGCGTTGCCTTATTGTCTCAACGAATCTTTGCTGATGATGCCCGAGTCACTGCTAAAATGCTTTCCGATTATGGATGCTTACATGTCTCTGAAGAATTGAAAGGAGATAAGATTGTTTTCATGAACAAAGTCCTCGGAAAGGAAGAAAAGAATGTTCTTGCTCCTCACGTTACCGTCGGAGAACCCGTCGAACTCCAACCCAACATTACTGTTACCAAGGGTAAACTCCTCCCTGGAGTCATTTCCATTATTTTCAAATTCAAATATTAAAAAAAAGACCAATAATATCAAGATGATAGGATTTATCTGATTGATACTATAAATTTTTTAACTTACTTTGAAAATAAACAAATACATATCGACCATTGATTGTCTTTTTTTTCTCGTTTTTCTTGATTCGTAAGAACTTTTTGGTTTTAGTTTTATGAAATTAATAAACATTTTAATGAGTTAAAGTCAATTAGAAGAAGTAATAGGGAAGATGGAAATCGAGAAAGTAAATCAAGATGATGTTTTTAAGAGAGCTAGATTAGCTAGATTAAAGATACGGAATCTTTTAACAAAGGAACTTTTACGCCAGAAGAATGGATATTATTTTACAGAACAATCTGCTGAAATTTGTAAAAGTTTTGGTGTTGAACCATGGCATATTCAAGAGTTACAAGATCAAGAACCTTTGGTTTTAAAGAACCAAAAATTAGACTTTTTCTTTTCTGGCGATCCATTGAGCGATAAAGAAAAGGAAGTTTTAAAGTTGGTTCGATTATGGAGAGAAAACGATAATGATACAAGCATACCCGAGTATGCGTTTTGGATCTTTATAGGAACAAAAGGAAAGTTAGATGAATACTGGAAAACTAGACAACTAACTAAAGACGAAAACTTGAAAAGAGTTAAAAACTCAGGAATCAAAATGTTCAAAGATCCATTAAGTCAAAGATCAAAATTTCTCTCTAATCCAGAATCAAAATATAAAGTTGATCGACTTAAAGGATTAATTACTTTGGCAGAAAACATCTTTGAAGTTTACGAATATGATGGATCTCATTCCTTTGTATTAAACATTGAAATGAGCGAGGTTTTAGATGATCTTTATTATAAAAATTGGGATTTTACTAAAACTGAAAAAAACTCTAGAGTTATTCATATTGCAAACATTATTGCTTCTAGCATTCATCAAACGCTTTTAACATGCGAAAAAAAGAAACTCTTCAACGACGTTAAACATGGAAATGAACTATGGGTTAGAGTCGAACTAAACTTAGATTCCAAACCAAAGCAATAAGAAAAACAGTATATATGTTAAAAAAGATGGTTTTTATTAAGTTTTTAAAAAGAATAAAATGATTCTATTTAAATGAATTCAGGACCAACTGCTCGATAAGGAGGATAGGCTTGAACTAAATAGGTAATCAACAAAGCGAGAGCAATGATGAAAGCCACAACACCTATAACTATAGCAGCAATCAAAGTTTGATAATCTTCAGTAGTAAAAGTAGATTGATCAAAAACTGGAGTTTGAGAGCATTGAGGATTGATACCATATTCAGGTCTGAAAATAAATCCCAAAAAGTTTGATTGTTCAACACTTAATTGGTTTACAGTTTCAACCAAAGAATTAGTAAAGGTAACAGGGGTTCCGAAAGAAGCAGTAGCTAAAGTAAATGATGCTTCATCAGATCCGCTGACAGTTGAATTTCGAGCAGAAATGTTTAAAGTTTTCCCGCAAATAGAAAACATCAAATCGTAGTTGGCATTTACTGCCGAAGAAGAAGCGACTATTGATGAAGAAGAAGGAAGTAAATTTCCTAAAGTAGCGGTACTAATTACAGCTCCAGTTTTTGTGTTTATCAATTCAGCTCTCGTAGAACTTGTAAGAACATTAATTACAATTCTAAAAGAAGGAAAAACATTGTTTCCAATAAAGTAACTAACAATCAAATCGGGAGTTGAGTTGATAGCCTCTGTAGTAATGTTGGTAACAATAAACTTTGAGTTTCTTGACGTTAATATGTATCTAGACATTTTTTTTCCAAAGGGTATTTATAAAAATTTTTGCTTTTTTTTAAAGTCTCCTCTACAAAAGATCTTAAACACTAAAATACACAACCCTTTTTTTTCTTTTAACTCGCCTTTTCTTTTCCGTTAAAAAGACTTTAACCTCTTTTTTCTCTACTCTCTGCCATTTGTTTTTATTCAATTTGAAAAAGGTTCTTTTTGTTTAAGAGGTTTAAAAGGCAAAGAGAATGAGTGAACCAAGCGCTAAGAAAGCAAAGAAGGAAAATGAATATGGAAAATCAGAGAAGCTAAGTTTAACTGCCGAAATAAATCAATATGAAATGCAAAGGATTTTAAAAGGAATGAATATGCATACAAAAAGGATTTATTTTCAATTGGATCAAGTAGAATCTGGAAACAAAACAGAACATTACTATCCGCAAGAGTTTTGTAAGAATTGGAAATGGCCTTGTATAAAATGTGGAATAACTTTTTCAAATGAACCTACAATTCGAATTCCAAAATGGGATGTTATTAAAGATGCTCCTATTTTTGATATGACTATGGGATTTTGTTCTGATGTTTGTTATAAAAATTGGATTATAGAAAGTACCTTTACCGATAAAGGAACTGAATGTCAAAACCTATACAGATTCGTTTTGGAATACAAAAACAAACACATTGATAAAATCTCTTATCTTCCGCTTTCTTTTATGAAATCAAGATCGCCTTGTGGTTTTATGAGCGACGAAGAATGGAAAGCTAAATCAGAAAACTCTTTTGGATTTTATGTTCATCCACCTTTTCAACTCGTAGAAACAACTTCTGTAATCTCAGAAAAACCATTGTATCAAAAGACCGCAAAAGAATTGGGATTCAAGTTAAACAATACTGTTACACCAGAACAACAAGAAAACTTTATTAAAAGTCTAGAAGCCGTTAAAAAACAACAAAAATCAAAATCATCTTCTTCATCATCCTCCGTTTCTTCTAATAACCAATCTACTTCTCATTCAAACGAAGGAATTCGTAGTTTCTTTTCTTAACACTAAAAACCAATACATTATAACAAGAACAAAAAACTCGTGTTCTTTTGTTTAACTTTTTTTATTCGTGATGAGTTATGAAAAATAGATAAAGTTAGGGAAACGAGAGAACAACAGGTATTCCATTATTGATGATCGTTCCTACGGGTATACCAAAGTCATTAATTAAGGTAGAAGTGTTCGGAGGAACTGTTGAATCGTCGATTCCACCTTGACCTTTACTAAAATTAAAGTTTGGATCTTGTATGGGTGCCGTACTGAAAAACGTAATTTGATCATAAAACGGGTTTTGCCAGGTAAGTTGTAATTTTCCAGAAGATGAAATAGACCAATAAAGGAATGAATTTACAAACCACGTAAAGTTTATAGTATCATAATAAATGGCTTCTGAATTATTTGCTGTATTCAATGCATCTACTAAACTTTCTAAATCATTATATGTTCCAGTAGGATATTTGTATACAAAGTAACTCGTAAAGTAAGTAGCACTTCTTATAACTTTAACTATCAATCGTTCATTTGGTCCGATAGTATAAGGTAATTCTGCTTTAAATATCGTCTTTGAAGGTGTTGTTTGTAAAAGTCCAACAGGTTGAGATGATGAAATGGTTTTTTGTTTTGGATTTAAGAGAAGCGGAGCATTTTGAGAGCTTATGTTAATCTTGTTATTATTTTGAATCAGAAAGACTGATAATGTAGGAACAACTACAATAACGATTACAGCTAAAATTACTATAGCAACTATGTAGGAGATTTCTGCCTTTGAAAGAATTCTGCTTTGCTTTCCAGAACCCGTTAAACCTTGATCGTCTTTAAATTCATCCATTTTTTTTTTCTTTCTTAAAAAACTAAATGTGAACTAGCTTTTTCAACCACTCTTATTGCCTCCTCAAAAAAAAGCTCTCTCTTTAAACAAGATGACTAAAATGCTATACTACTCTTTGTCGTGTTTAAAATTTTATTTGTCTTCTCTCTTTCGAGTTATAAACAAACTAGTTTTAAAATAACAATCAATTGAATCAATCGCTTTCTTCATCAAGTTTAAAAAAAAAGTTTCTAGTTTCTTTTTGTTATCGTTCATTGTGATTCAATCACCTTCTGCTTTTAAAATAAAACAATCAATCGATTTCGATAAGCCTTACTTGTAGTCCATCTAAAATCGATTTAATGAAAACCTCCTAAAGTCTTTCATCCCTCGAGTAATTTTCATCTCTTTCTTCTCTGAGTAAAGAATCTTTTAAAATTCTAAACTATAAATCAAGCTAAATTTCTCGTCCGAATCGATAAAAAACAGAGTGTAAAACAAACTAGGTTATTTATAGAGCAACTGTGAATTGATAATCGGATTTCATCGTCATATGGATTCCTATTTGCTCTATAAATAACGTAGATGGATTCCTAGTTTCTCTTTTTTTCCAAAAAACAATCGTTTTTTTTGAACAATTAATTAAGAGGTCTTAAGAGCGTTAATTGAATGGTGTACTGCGATCGAGTGCAGTACATCATCAATGAGTTTTGTTTTTCAAAAAAAAGTTGGAGGACCTTTGAGAAGCTTCATCGATTGAGTCCTTCTCTTTTTTGTTTTTTAAAAACAATCAATCGATTGATTGAATCGCTTTCAAAAAAACGATGTAGTAGCAATGTAGCTTCATAACTACTTCATCGCTTAAAAGTTGTTGTCATGAGATGTCATAGACTTGTCATGAACATGTCGTCAAAAACAGATTGCAGTGTTTTTGGAGAACGATGTAGAAGAATCGCTAAACGTTATGAAAATGATACTTTATTTATCGTTAAAGTAAGGTTTTAAAGATACATAGCATAGATAATGGTGAAAAGATGGTAGTTATAGACATTACTAAAACAAATTAGAAAGTGATTTGTTAATGTATCAAGTTTTATTGACTATGTTTGAAAAAATAAAAGAAAGTTTTCATTTGGAAGAGTTTGCTTGTTTAACGCTCTGCATAGGTTTATCATCAGAAAGATAAATTTGTTCATAATGTTGAATGCATTCTTGAATGGATGTTTTTGATTTTTTCATGTCGAGCTTACTAAAATTTGCAATAGTAAGAGCAATATCTTGAATAGAATAAAGTTTATAATCTACAAGTTCTTCGACAAAAGGATGAATCCAATTTTTAATTGTTACACCTAAAACTTTTGTTTCTTTTTGATCGTAATTAGAGTTCTCTCTTAACCAACCAATTGTCATCGTTGGTTTTTCTTTCATTTTAGCAAACATTAACTCTGCTCCAACTCCAATTCCCCGTTTATCTCTTAAATCAACAAGTACAATGTCTACATCACTAACAGCACATAAATCACGACCAAAAACAGATTTAGCATCTGATAGTTTATCGCTTCTAACACTTGGATCAACTATCAATAATTCGATGTTTGAATCATGTTTAGAAATATTCGTTTTTAACTCTGATATTGTTTTATCATCCCAATTGTATTCTGATATATCATGTTTCTTTGCTATCGATCCACACAAATACAAACTAATTCTTTTCTTTGTTTCCATCTTGTCTTGTTTTCTGATTTGGTCTTGTACAAGTTTTGGTTTTCTTGTGTTGAAAAAAAATGGAAGAGAAAGAGAATAGAAATGAAAGGCGTTCGAAAATTCATGCTTAAGAATAGATAGTAAAAAAACAAAGAAGAAATAGAAAATAAGAATGGATCTATTTTCTGAAAGTGAACAATTAGAATTAAAAAAGAACCAGGAGATTTGGATACACGCAAACAATATACAAAATGGAATGATAAACTTTAATCTTTTGTCTGTTTCAGATCCAAAAGCAAAAGTATTTTTGTTTGCCGCAAACGAAAGAGGAGAAATTGTAGGTCTTTTAAAAAATGTAGAAGATCAAGGCTTACATTATGGAGTTATTTATTATGGAACAACTTCTATTACGGTGTATTCAAAATGGGGAGAAAAAAACTATTATACATTATTTGGAAAGTCAAAACCAAAAAACGAAAACAACTTGGAAATGATAATAAATGTTTGTTTCCAATTTTGGTATGAAACAAATGCATTGTTTTCCCAAGTCTATCCAAACGACAAGGTTGATTTATCAATCGTTAATAAATCTTATGCTTTATCACAAGCTAAATTTGCTATACAATTATTTTCTTTACTTTATCAATCAAGATTAGAATCTCCCGTTTCTTCGGTAAACGAATGGATAACTGTTTTTGATCAAGAATCCAAAAAAGTATCATTAGAACAGTTTCGCTATTTAGAGTCTTTGGTTGGTCATTGGAAAAACTTTCCATTAACATCTTATTCTATGAAACCCTATGAAAAACTTCATTTCTTTCTAGTTTCTGATCGTGATTGTAAAATAGAGTATAGAATATTTCCCTATCCAGTTCCTGTGTCTTCTTCAATATCAAGCTTAAAAGAAAGCAATCTCGAAGAAAAAACCAAACAGGTTTGCCTCAAAATGGAAGGATACAACTTTTTTCGAGAAACTCAAATCGAAAAACTAAAACGACATAATCTTACCGTTCTTGATTTGAAAGAGAAAAGAGATAAACACATTGAATCGTTTACTAACAATGTACACCTTCAATGTTTATTAAATGAATTGCTTTTTTCATCTGGATTCATTTGGACAAATCCATTCTACGTAGAATCGATTAAAAACCAAGATACGTTTTCAAGAGTCGAAAATGAGTGGAGAATGTTAGACGATAGTTGTAGAACATTCCTCGCTAAAACAGAAGATGGTCTTCCTTGTTTGATTCATATTCGTCAAAAAGATAAAGTTCTTTATCAAGAAAATAAAAGAGTTTTTTCTATCGGAAATTTATTAACTATTCCAACTAACATAAAACTAATGCATCTTTGTTTGGGTGATCCAATTGTTTTTTATTATAAACCCGATACTGATCTTTTATGGATTCCATTAGATCAATTAAACTACTTGAAGGAGATTAAACCTAGTGATCTTTGAGTTTTTATAAAAAAAAAGTATTTTACTCAGAAGTGATAAGCATTTTATGTATCACGAAAAAGCAAAAGACCAAACCAATCAGTAATGCTGGAATTCCAGTAAGGATAGTTCGAGTAATCAATAAAGGATAACTACTTTCCTTACAACTTTCGATACATATAATTCCAGTTATAGTTAATACAATTCCAGAGAATAAAATAAAACAAAGAAAGCAAATTAGAAATGTTTCTTGTTTATTCATCCTTCTTTTTCTTTGAATGTGGTTTTTTTACGAACAACTAAGCATGATTTTTCGTTTTACGAACGTTAAATGTTTATTGGTTCTTGTCTAAGAATCAATCTATTTGGAATCGATCGAAAGCATACATAAGCAGAAAGTATAGGAATAATTCCTACAAAAAGACAACAAGGAAATGTAGATATTATGAATCCAGAAATAATAAAATTTGAACTTTGTTTTTCGCAAGAAGTTTCATTACAAATGATCCCAATCACCATCACAATAACCCCAATCACTATAAAACTTATTACAGATAATAAAACAAGTTCAAAAAATCTACGACAGCGACTTGTTTCTCTTTCTTCTTCCATTTGTTTCTTACAATCCAAGTTATTTAAGAAAAGAGTTTCAAAATGATTTATTTAAACCAAAGTTGTTTGGTTTTTCACGAACTTTAGTAAATGGTTTTTTTGATCGTTCCAACCAATGCTTTTCACACCAAAAGGTTTTTTTTGTATTATGCTCAGGCCATTCATAATCTAAACACTGTTTTGTCCAAGGATCATTACATTGAGAACACTTGTCCCAAAAAGATAACTTGTTTCCTTTTTCGCTCATTATTTCCTTTCTTTTTTTAAAATACTAATAAACGAAAGTAAAAAGATGATAGACTTGTTTATTTAGAATGATTATAAAAGTACAGCTTTTTTTGGCTTTTTAATAATAACCAATTGTTCTTCTTTAATTTCAGAAACAAATCTTTTTTTCTCATTTGGAGTGGCTTCGGCTTTCACTTGTATCGGTTGTTCAACAACAATTGGTTTTACGTCTTGAGAATTGATAATTTGTTGTTTCTCGTCTTCTTGTTTTTGAACGCTTTCTTGTACGGTTTCCTTTTCTTCAAAATCAACAGAGTCTAGGATAGACTTTGTTTTTCCATATCTCATATTCGCAATAACTGATGTATTGATTTTCAAATCTTCTCGCTTTAAAGCAATACAAATTTCTTTAATGATTGTATCGTACATTTGAAGATTCTCTTCTCCTTTCAACATGTTTAACATGCTAATAATTTCTGGAGGCATTTCGAGAAAGATGAATATGATTTGTAAAATGATTGGGTTCGACAAAAAGTTTTCTCGATCAATGTTAAGTTTTTGTTTAATAGGTTCCCAAATCTTAAATATCGGATGAAACAAGTCAAAAACAACCTTTTTTAAGTCTTCGCTAAAGGTAACTACAGGAGCTCCACGAATTAGATTTGTGATTTGATAAACATGAGGATATAAATCGGTAAAACTTCTATCTTTATGTTGAGCAATGTAGTGTAGTATTTTGTTGATTACTTCCCAATTTACGTTTTTAAGATCCGTTATTCCTCGATTAGCGAGTTCAAGTAAAATCATGTCCATTTGTTTTTGTTCTAAGGTATACCTTTGTTCATCGATAAAAAACTGAACCCAGTTTTTAAAATGAAAATAAGGTCTATAAGCAAAAGGAGTATGAGCATTTGTTTCTTTATCATGAATCAAAGCAGAAGATGTATCAATAATATCTTCAGAAAATCCACAATTTGGACAATAACGAGTTGGTTGTTGTTTCATTGATAATAGTATAATATTTCCAGGACAATAAGGACATGATTTTTCTTTTTGATCTAAAGGAACTTCTTTTAACCACTGAGCTAATTGTTTGGATGATTCATCGTGAGTTCTAGATGATTTGATTTGATTTCCACCTCCAAGAGTTGTACTAATTGCTTGTACTCGGATCATATTCTTTTTATCATCTTTCTTTGATTTCTTCTTCTTATTTTTTGTTCTGTTTAACGAAACATTCACAGAGCTTTGATTCTCTTCTTTTTTGATTTCTACAAGTTGTAAATCATCTGGTTGTGATTCTAAATCGGGTAATTCACTAGTATCTGTAGATGTATGTTCTCTTTCTATTGAAGGAGCTTTTTTTGTTTCCGTCCATTTTCTATAAGCCGCCATAAATGGTATCAAATCATCCTTTTTTTCTAGTAATGCGTATTCATCTTGTAAGTCTTTAACTTGTGCAACCAAATCACTTTTTTCTTTTCTTGATTTACCATCTTCTTTTGTTATCGACTTGATTTTATCATTCAATTTATCAATCTTTTCTTTTATTTGATTTTTTTGTTGTTGAAGGTAAGCCCATTGCTTTTGTTTTGCTTCCAGATTTTCTGTAACTGACTTTTTAACATCAATACTCCATTCCATTCTTATCAACACAACTTAAAAAAAAAAAGATCTCAAAAAACCACTCTGTTTTTCTTATGATAGAAACAAGCAAGTATTCAGGAAAAGTAAGGACTACTTTAAAAAGTTGTTATATTTCTTTTGAAACAAAGTAAAAAAAGGATTGATACATTATTTTATGGTTCTATAAAAAATTCTTTCTTCTTAGTTATTTTTCTTCCTCTTCGTCTCCTCCCTCATCTAGTCTGGGAGGTTTTGGACTACGAATTGCTTTAGGAACTCCTTTCGGCTTTTTGAGTGCTTTGGCTTTATAACGAAGGGCAAAAAAGGTAACTCCAATTACAAGAACGATAACCACAATAATTACGACCACTATAATGATAATTCCAGCGCTGTTCACCATTTGTTCTTAATAACTTTTTTTTTTAAAAAAAGGACGAAAGACTAAATCAACAAGAAAGGATAAAACGATAAAGAAAATCTCTTATGTAGAGCCTTTCAAAAAAACGGCTTCGTGAATACCCATTAAAGATAAAGTTGAATGTTAAGATGCTTTTGTTTTTATTGATTTCAAAAATAAATGGATTTAATAGAAAAAAAACAAAAAGTATTAAGGGGTTTCTTTTTTCTGACTCAAACATAGATGATCGATAGATTTTTTGGATACTCTTGAAAAGTTTAATTAATTCGTTTGTAACATCCGACAGTGGATTTCTCTAACGTATAAAAGCATCATCGAAATAAAAAAAAGATTTTTAGAAAAATGGGTGGTGATTTCAACTCTACTCGCAATATAAAACCTAAAAAATCTAGATTCGAAAATAAGAATAACAATAAAAGGCCTTTTCCTTCAATACCTATTGTTGATTCAAATAAAGATTCTACAAATCAAGAAGAAAACAAAAACGAAGAATCAAAATTAGAAACAGAATCGCCAAGTCCAGTTCCCGAATCTTTTATAAAAAACCTTGAAGACAAGTTTTCTTTATTAATATCCAATTTGTCTGATAAAATACAATCTAAAGCCTCCACTCAAGAAACTCTTACTCAAGAACCTTCTATAAAAGCTGTCGTAAATGAATCTTTATCAGAACCTTTAAAGGTTAACAAAGTGATGAACATTCAATCCATTACTTCTTCCAATCAAGAAGAAGAACAAAAACAAGTTTCTCCGTTTTTAAAGATTATAAATCCGAAAACACAAACATCGAATCTAAAAAGTTTAAAACTTCAAGGCTCATCGAGCTCTTCTGATTTCTTTTCAAATCCATCTAACGTTGCTCTTGTACAAGCATTGATTATTATAGCTATAGTGTTTCTTTCATTAGCGATTGTTTATTTATTGTTTTTGTTTACTTACAAGTCTTTCAAAATAAGAAAATATAGACCTTATTATTACTGAATCGTGTGTTTATTTATTGTTTTAATAATCTTCTACAAATGTTTCATCCATTACGTCGATACTAGTTTGACAGTTTACGGTAGGTAAAAATGTTTCTTGAGTCATGTTTACAGTATCGATTAATTCTGAGGTTTCAGTAATAATTTTTTCAGTAGACTTTGATTCTTTCATAATGATACTTGTATCGCAAGTATCGTCGTTTGTTTCTAAAGGATCTTCGAAATCTGATGAAAGTAGTCGTACACACTTCTGATTCTTTTTGTTTTCTTCTCGAATATGATCAGAAAGATAAGTAAGATTAGCCATAGCAAACTCATAAGTTTCAAAAGATTTTGTAATCTTTTCTTGATCAACTTTTAACTTTTCGTAATCTATGGAAAGTTTATCCACACTAAGCTTTTCTGGTAAATCATATAGTTGATTTTGTATTGTTTCAAGAAGATTACGATCTTCTCCTCGAATGAGTCTGAATAATTCTTTCGCCTTTTCTTCAAACTGTTGATGAGTAGTTTTTTCGGGGATACCCTTTAACCACTTTAATTGTTGTTCGTACTTTTGGTTTAATTTCCAAAATTGCCAAACATCAATCGTTCCTTTAGTAAAGATTCTGTAAATGTGTACATCTCTCTTTTGTCCTGGTCTTTTTACTCTACATTCTGCTTGTTGATCAATAGATGGATTCCAACTAGCGCTTGTAAAGATAACATGATTAGCTCTTTGTAAATTTAAGCCTATCGCTTTTTCTGTTACAATTAAGAGTATACTGAATTCAGTAGATTCTGCTTTAAATGCTTCTAATCCTGCTGACTTTGTTTTTTGACTACCACAACCTGCATAAAGAATGGGTTTACCAAACTTTTTAACATTCTCAGGTTTTGTAAGATGTAAGTACAAGATACATAAAAACGTTGCGTAATCACAACAAACAATCACTTTTTCGTCAGGTTTGTTTGTTCTTATAGTTTCAATGATTTCGATAACCTTTGTAAGTTTTACAGAAGGAGTTTCCCAAGACAATTCTTCATCCGTTAAATCACACATTTTAAATACATCTCGTAATTGTTCATTAGAAGAACGACCTTTAGATCTAAAAGTTTGTTTTCGAACTTGAGAATCTTTTGAAACTACAGTAGCTGGGTGGTGTAACATCATACACATAAAAATAATAGTTCGAAAAATGGATTGTTTGATTTCAATCATCATTTTCTTTGCTTTTACGCTTTGAATTTGCGTAAATAATAAAGTAAAGAAATGACTAAGGATCGAATATGCTTTAAAGGATATACCTTCGTTTGGTAATTCATAAACATATTTAAAAGTTTTAAACCCCCAACTTTCAGTAACTTTTAAAGCCTCTTCGGGTTCTATAGTAACAATAAACATTCGTTTCCAACACTCATATTCTTCTGCTATTTCTTTCTTTTCTCTTCCTAACGCAGACCACCAAACCTTTTTAACAAAGTTATGTATTTGACCATCGTGTTTCTCACACGGTGGAGAAACATTCAATATCTTTGTTAAACCAGCCAAGTCGTAAATTCTATTTACATAAGGTGTTCCCGTTCCCAATAACATAAATGGTTTTTCGGCTAAACGTTCTAAAAACTTTTCCATGTTGATAAACATGTTTGTATTTACATTTCTCTGAAATTGAGCTTCATCGAGAACAATCATAGATAGTTTAACATCGGCAAAATTTGATATATCATTCAAACTCATTCTCGAAAATGAATGATAAGTAATAATCATAATACATGGCTCATTGTCTTTTGTCATACGATACAACTCTTTAATCATTTTTAAAGAATGAACAATAAAGATCTTTTGTCTAGGAAAGTTTGATTTTGAAGATATTTCGTTTTTCCATTGTTCGGCTAAATCTTTTCCAGATACAACAACAAGAACGTTCTTCATTTCTTTCTTTTTATCTTTGGCCATTTCGATAACCAAAGCTAAGGCAACCAAAGTTTTACCAAACCCCATTTCGAGGAATAATAAAGCTCCATTATTACTCCATCCTTTTCTTTCTTTTACTAACTCAAGCATTCGTTCTAAACATTTCTTTTGAAAGTCAAACAAAGTAACTAATAACATTGGTTCTTCTTCGAATGTAGGTTTTTTGATTCTTTTTACTATTTCATAAATCCTTTCTTGTTTGTCTTCTTGATATTCTTCTTTTCCCGGATTGTGATAATCTTCTTTCTTACTATCTCGAGCATCTTGATTTGAAGGTACTTCTTTTTTAGTCTTTAAAACGTTTCGTTTTTTAGGATGAAAGATTAATCTTTGTCTTTTTGTTTTGGTGATTTGAGGTATAAAATGATGGCCTTTTTTGGTTTCGTCCATCACGATATCAAAATACAATATGCCGTTAGGCATGATTCGGTTTACGGGAGTAATCACATAATTTGGATTATTTAACAACTCTATAGGAGCCGAATCTTCGCTTATATAAATATCTTTCAAGGGTGAAGTCATTCTTGTTTAATCTCGAAGCGAATGTTTCTTTTTTTATTTTGTTCGAAAACCAAACCAAATGATTTTCATACATCGTTTACCAATATTCTTTTTATTGTTTTAATAATCTTTAATATTGATACATCCATCGCCTTGATATCCTAGCTTACTAGTTCTAAACCGTTTTTCTATTAGAGTTTCCTATTGTCATACAGATCTTATAGTAAATAAAAAAGTGAATACTGAGAGATTGAGTTTTTGGTTTTTGAAAATTTTAATTATTTCAATAGTGTTCTTTAATCGTTGATGTTAGATGGATCAAGTGAAAGTAGGTTTAGAATTATGTTCTTTATCAAAATATGATAAAGCAATCTTGTTCTTCAAAAAAGCGGCGGAGTTAAACTATCCTCCTTCTTTTGGATTATTAGTTTGTATGGATTATAAAGGATGTTGGACTTTAGATAACCAAGATCAAAAGTCGATTTATCACGATAAACTGAATATTAAAGCGATTAAATCTTTAGCTTTACAAAACGATGATATTGCTCAGTTAACAATGGGATATATGTTTACGTATGGACTTAAAACAGATCATAAAACTGCTTTAAATTGGTACTTATTAGCCGCTGAAAACCAAAATATATGTTCATATTGTGCGATTGGTTTATCCTATTTAATTGGACTAGGAGTTGAGAAAAATCACGATGAAGCCTTATCTTGGTTTAAAAAGGGTATTATAGTAGACCAAATTAATTGTCAATTTCTAATGGGAATGTATTACTATGATCATAAAAATGATTTGAATGAAGCTATTTATTGGGTAGAAAAAGCAGCAAGACAAGGCTGCTCTATATCACAAAACGAACTAGGAGCTCTCTACGAGAAGAAGAATAACTCTGAGAGCGCAAGCTATTGGTATTTACAGTCTGCTAAAAATGGAAATATGGATGGAGCAACCAATATTGGAATGATTTTGATGGATGGTGGTAAATGTGAAACAGATTACAAAAAAGGATTATATTGGTTAGAGCTTGCGGCTAAAAATCAAAACGCTCGAGCAGAAAATGCCCTTGGTTTTTATTACTCTTGCGGTATTGGAGTCCCTATGGATATTAAAAAAGCTGTTTATTACTACGAGAAATCAGTACAAAAAGGATATAAATATGCTCAAAGTAACCTTGGACATTTATATCTTCAAGGAAGAGGAGTGAAACAAGACGAAAATCAAGCCATATACTTATTCGAGAAAGCAGCAAACCAAGGCCTTGAATCTGCAAAAGAGTTGTTAAAAACATTCTCCAAAGATGGATTTCTTCGTTAGAATAAACTTTTTTTAACTACAAAGTCATTTTGAAAGTTAATACATACCAACCTTAATAAAAGGTTTTTGGCTTTTGAAAATTAAAAAAAAAAACTAAAATAGTCAGTTTGATAAAACGATAAGAGATGAACAAAGTTGAAGAACTCGAAGAAAAAGCTAAAAAAAGAGATCTTGAATCTCAATTAAATTTGGGATACTATTACTTTAACTCTAAACCAAGAGATTTGGAAAAAGCGATTTATTGGTATTCTTTAGTAGCAAATCATGGATACCCCGAAGCACAAAATAAATTGGGTTTATGTTATCAACAAGAAGGACCTTTTCAAGATTTACAGAAAAGCGTTTCATTATATACTCTTGCTGCTGAAAAAGAATATACTTTAGCAGAGTATAATCTTGGATTCTGTTTGAATCGTGGAATTGGTGTTCCAAAAAACAAGGAACAGGCGATGATTTGGTTTGAAAAAGCCGCAAAGAAAGGTCATTCTGATGCTCAAAATGATCTTGCTTGGGCATACCAACATGGATCCGAAAAGAATATAGAAAAAGCCATTTATTGGTACAAAAAAGCCTGTGAAAATAAAAACGCCACAGCCATGACGAATATAGCTTGGTGTTATGAAAATGGAGTTGGAGTTGATAGAGATTGGAACAAAGCGTTTGAACTTTATTCGCAAGCCGCTGAATTAGGAAACCCTACCGCTCAATACAACATGGGTCTTATGTATCTTAACGGACACATCGTTGATAGAGATAAGAAAAAGTCAGATTATTGGTTCAAAAAGGCTTATGATCAAGGATATGTTCGATCTTAATATAACCATTTGATTTATTCAAACTAATCAATAAAACATATACATACTATTTTCGATTTACTAAAGTTAAAAAACTTTTTTTCTTTTTGTATCCTTGAATCATTAATCGCCTTTGGAACGGAAAAAGAGAGTTAGTACGAAAGTAAATAGTTTGGTTTTAGAGAAAGAGAATTTCATTTTACAATCAAGAGTTTTACCTCTACTTGATTTAAAGACGATTTTTACAAATGGCTGAATTAAAAGATAACGTTTTACAAAAAACTGATGAAAAAAGTAATGATAATTGCGTATATTTTGTAAAAACAATTTCTCATCGTTATGTTACTACGAAAGATTGGTTTTATGATAGTTATGTTCAATGCCCTCGAGGATCCTCAGAAGGTCTTGGGATTTTAACTGATACCGGAGACTTTTACTCGAAAAATGTGATGACTAGCGGCACAGACTCTAAGAGATATAAAACAGGCGATTTTTGTAGAGGAGGAATGGAAGGAAAGAGAGTTACTGTACTTTCCGTTCTTGAAAACGGAAATTTCAGAGAGCCAACAGAAGAAGAACAAGAGGGAGAAGATCTAAAAGTTCCTCATAATCCTTCATTTAAAGAAAAGATCAAAAAACTCCAAGGCTTGTTTAAAAACCTAGAGCTTCCAAAAGAATTAAAAGAATTCAAATCTATGATTGACTCTATCATGGAAGTGGATGTGACGAAATATTGATAATAAAATCTTCATCAACATCTAAACGTGTATTTTTTTATTGGTCTTGTTATAAAGAAAACGGAAATCAACTAATTTGAATCAATCCTTTAATTATACGATTAAACAATGAAGGAAGCTCTATTTAGTTCAAGTTTTTGTAGATTTTTGTTATTTGTCGTTTACTTTTTTGAGTAAAAGTTTTGTTCTTATCCAACCTGATTGCTCGTTTGAAGGAATATAGAGCTTCCGAAAAATATTCCTTTCCTAATTTCATTAAACCCAAGCCTCTATAATAGTATTCCGCTGAAACCTTAGGATTAGAATTTAACAACGCCTTTTGGATTAATTGTTTGATTTTATTATTCATAATATGTTTTCTATTCGTTTTAAATAGTTCTAAGAATAAACTACTAACCTAAACTTTTGGTTTTTTGAATCAAAAAATTTTTATTTATTCACTTGTTCCTTCAATTCTACTTACAAATGGTTGATCTATTTCCAACAGAAATTTGGTTACAAATACTAACTCCTCTTGCTCGTTCTTCTTGTTATTCTCAAATTGTAAGAACATGTAAATTTTTTAAAAGTCTTTTTATAATTAACTCAAAGGATAATTATTTAAAGTTTCAATTTGAACATTTTATCGATATATCTGAAGAAGCAAAAAATGATCACAAAAACTACCAAGGAGTTTCTTATTGGAGTTATTGGTCTTCACAATTTTGGGGAAAATGGTGGAATAAGAAAATTGAACAACAAAATGGTTGGATGTTTGCTTTACGAGCAACTTTGTATTATCAAGATTGCGAATGGAGAAGAGATCGATATAAATTAAAAGTTTACAAAAACAATCACGAAATAAGAATTCACTTTGATTGTTTACAAATATCAAGAATCGAGAATAGCTATTACAGAGAATTCATGAATCCTAGTTATTTAGCAGCTATATTTGTTGTTGAAAATCATCAACCAGAATATGAAAGAACCAAAGTCTTTGTACATTACACAAAAGATCAATGGAAAACGACTCAAATCTATGAAGCTGCTTATTGTGATGGCGAACGAGAAGCATTTTACGATTTTGATGAACCCGAAGAAGCGTGCAGATTTGATCGTAAATGGAAAAGAAATAACAATGAAAAAATATCTTATTGGGAATGGAGAATCGATGACGAAAGTTCTGAAATCTGGTTTGCTGTTCAAGTTCAAGACACTTGGTTAAAAACTGAACATTGGGATAACAACTTTGGTTGGAATTATCGGATAGTTCCTAAATCTATTTCTATTTTACCAATCGAAACCCACAATCCTTATTGTGAAGAACATGATTATCAATAAACCTTTTCAACACCTTATTTCTCTTGTTTATTTTTCAATTTAATATCTGTGTTATATTCTCTTATCGACTCAATCTTATAGAAATCAAAATCTTAAAAAAATAAAAGTTGTGTTTAAGAATGTCGAGTATAAGTTATTCACTCTATCGTTGGTTGTATGAAAAGAATAAACAACCAACCGATCAAGCGATCAAGACAGAAACAATTACAAAAGACAAAAACGAAAAATCTTTAGAACAACAATTAAAAAGTTTACACGATGTAGGTTTTTATAATGATGAAGAAAACAAAGCTGCAATAGAAAAGTTTAATGGAAATCTTTCTCTTGTTGTTCAATATTTATTGTTGTTGAATCATCGAAAATAAAACAATTTTTAAATAGTTTGTAAATCTGATCCTCGATAAAGAATGGATGAAAAGTTAGTTCGAATAGAATCTTCTATGTCTTTCTTAACTGCTTCATCAGGAAGTGTAAAAGTAACAGATTCATCAAAGAGTTTTTGTTTCTTTACTCGTAACGATTCAAAGTAAGGATCTTTAGAAAGTATATTTCCATAATCGTATTCTATCTTAAGTTCATTTCCAACATATTCCAACTTTGCTAATCGAGGAAATTGAGTTAAAATATTTTTGGGTGGTAAAGTACAAAATTTAGCAAATACATTTTTAAGATCTTCTCCTTGAATAATTGAAAATTGAGTTAGGAAACTAAAAGTTTCATAAACCGCTTTATCGCCAAATTTCACAGTATATACTTTTCCTACTTGTCTTCTTATGTAGCAAAAAACTTGAGCAAAATCAAATCCAAAGTTTGGACTTTCACAACCATAACCACCGTTACATAAACCTTGCAAACCAGAATTACTTGTTAAACCAACAATAGTAGCCCGATCAAAATCAAATACCAAAACTTCATATTTACTTTCAAAAGAAATATCGTAAAAATTTCCATCGTAATAATAAAAAAATGAATATCTTTTTGGTTTTTCCAAGGTTCTTACATAAGCGTTTGAAGTGTGTAAGTCGTTATGTCTTAATCGAATTATTTTCATACACCACAAAGTCCAAATTAATTGAAATAAAACTTGTTTATAAGATTCTAGGCTCTGAGGAAAACTAAACCAGCTAGTCATGTCTACTTCATAAGGAAGTAACGGACCACCTATGTTTAATTGTTCGTTTATTATAATATAAGATCTTTCCAATTTTGAATGAATAAACTGTCGATAGTTTGGTACATCTTGTTTTGCTAATGTTTTGGCCGTTTGATCATCAAAAACTGATAAAATCTTTTCAATTTGTGTTTTATTAAAAGTAGACAATGGATTTCCTGACTCTCTTGCTAATCGATTCAAAAATCCATCACATTCTTGATAAGCAATAGGTTGTATAAAAAATGGACAATGTTTTGGAATTAGTTTTGCTATTACACAAAAATAAATCGCAGCTTCAACCAAAAGGCTATTATCTTTTTTAAGCGATTGATCATTAAATATTTTAAGAAAAACTTTCTTTTGATTCACTATGCCTAAAACTTGTACAGAGTCTGATTCTGTAGCTTTATCTAAAGTTCTTATTCCACCAAGTTCTCCAAAATTTGTACATAGATTAATCGTAGTTTCTACCATATTCAATAAAGTAGAGTTACTAGGATCAATATTTTGTCTCTCAAACTTTTGTTTTTTAGGATTCTCATCTTGAATAAAATCGCTTGAGTTTATAGCGGATAAAACTTCATCCGAGAATAAAGGATATGGATCTCTTTCTCTCGCAAACTTTCGAGCTTGTTGTGTAGTTGGAAAGAACGAATCCCTGTCCATTAGTAATAAAATTTTTATAAGTAAACAACTTATCGTAAAAAAAATTAAACAACACAAAGATGTCTATGTATTAACTTTTATTTGTTTTGAGAAAGCAATGATGAATAAACAATAGATGGAAACTTTTCAATGATCGATCTATCGATTTCCTTTTTCACAGATGAATCGGGTAGTTTGTAAATAACTCCCTTTCTTTCTTCTGGAATGAAATCTTCTAGATCTTTTGGATTTGGGTTGTATGATCGAATGGATTCAAAGAAAGAACTCGTAGAAAGTATTTTAATGTAATCGTAATCATAAATCAATTCTCCATCATCATTAAAATCCAAGCTATCAATAAAGGTTTTCTTATCGTATCCATCATATATAAGATTTTGAATCAAAATATCTTTGGGTTCTATTTGACATGCTTCACCAAACTTATAATCGTAAAAGTTTTTGCCTTGAATAGTAAACAAAGACTTGAGGAATCCGAGTAATGTTTTTAATCTTGTTCTTTGTTCGGTAGCTAAAGGTTTAAACTTTCTTAAAAACTCTCTTGAGTAACAAATAATTCTTACAAGGTCAAAACCATAGTTGGGTGTTTGACATCCAAATCCTGTTTTACAAGAACTATTTAATCTTGTATTATTGGTTACGTTTACAATCGTAGATCTATCAAAATCATTTACTATGATTTTTATGTTTGTTTTAAGATAAACAATCTTTAACTCTCCTTGGTAAACAAAGGTAAATGGAAAAATCTCAGGAACGTTTAATCTTCGAATGTAAATGTTTTGTCCATGTAAATCATTATGTCTAAGACCAATTCGTTCAAAACAAGCTAACGTCCAAAGGAGTTGAAAATAAAAAGATTGATACAATTCAAGACTATGAAATGTTTCAAACCACTTATAAAAGTTCAAGTCAGTTGTTTTCAATTGTTCGTTGATAATGATGTAAGATCTTTCGTTAAAAGGGTGTAATTTTTTTCTATATTCGTAAACCATATTAGGTTGTAATTTATAAACTTGGTCATCATCAAAGGTTTGAATGATTTTGTTAATTGCTATTTCATCTTCTCTTGTGATAAGGGGATCTTTCTTTTCTTTTTCTATTAATCGATAAAGAAAACCATCACACTCTTGATACGATATAGGTTTTATGAAAAATGGACAGTAATTCTTGATTAACTTGGCAATCGCACAAAAATAAATAGCAGCTTCTACCAACAATCCATTATAAGGCTTTAATGACTTTTGTGTAAAGATTTTTAAGAAGACTCGTTTATCATTTAATAAAGCTAAAACTTGAGAAGAATCTGAAAGAGACTTTTTATCTATTGCATCTGGATAAGCTAGTTTATCAAAATTTGAACAAACGTCAACAACTTCTTCAACGATATGAATGATATCTGATTTATTATTCTTTACTTGAACGTTAATTTCAAGTTTTGGTTTCTTTGGTTCTTTTTTATCTCCAGGAGTTCCAAGCTCTTTCTTTCCCCCTGATCCATAAATGTATTCCATTCTTATTAACACGAACAAAACTTGCTACTTATAACGCAACTAAAAAACTAATCGATTAACTTGATTATAATAAAAGTCTTTTTTTCTGAGAAAAAGATCTTGTTTGACTTTATAGAAATAAGATGCCGACAATTGCTGATCCTATTCTTTACGAAAAGGTAAAGAAAAGAGTTTACAAAGAAATACCAAAACATTCTGCTTATAGATCAGGTATTTTAGTACAAAAATACAAAGCAGCTTATAAAAGAAAATATGGAACTTCAAAAGCGTATAAAGGTTCTAAACCTACAAAAACAGGACTTTCGCGATGGTTTAAAGAGAAATGGAGAAATCAAAGAGGCGAAGTAGGTTATAAAAGAAAAGGAGACGTTTATCGTCCAACAAAGAGAATTACAAAAAAGACACCAACTACATTTAAAGAATTATCGAAATATCAGATATCAAAAGCTCAAAAAGAAAAGAGATCAAAAGGTCGTGTTAAACGTTTTAAGAGATAAATAAACTTTTTTTATTTTTTACCTTCGAAACCTCGTTTATGAACCTTAGTATGTTTTAGAAAAACGTTATTCATTCAACTTGAAAGAATAAAGTTACTCTAAATCGAGAAACAGTTTTTTAGAAAACAAAAAGAAAGCAAAGTAATGGAAATTATAAATGCAATGCCTTTAATTGGAGAGATAACAAATACAAATGGAGATAAAGATTCTATTTTATCGTTTTATTTGCCGGAAGTTGCTACTATGCATCTAGTTTCTTCTCCTCAAAAAGTAAAAATATTCATGATTACTAAACTAAAAAAGAATCAAAATGTATCAATGACTGTGGTTATACAGATGCCTGTACTCGAACAACCTATGTCTTTTTATTTGAGACATAAAACTCTAGTTTCTATTAATCTTAATTCAAAACCGTTAGAAATACAAGGACGATTTGCTCTAACTATCGAATTCAACGAAACTCATGAAGGATGGTTTGAACTTTGTGTCAACGAAAGGTAATTATTAATCTTAAATTAATATTTAATTTAAAAAAGTACATATCCTGTATGTTTTTATTGTTTCAAGGACTTGAAAGATCCAAAGTCTTATTGGGACTTTATACAATCTACGATGAATCACTTTATACAATTAAATTGGTTACAACGTGATCAAATATTTATTCCAATCGGAAACCTTGATGTTTTGAAATATGACGATGAATCTTTCTCCAAAATTACAACTAGTTTATTCAAGTTGTTTTGTTTTATCGCAAGAAAACAAAAGAACTTTGAAACAGATAAATGGGAAAAAGAGTATCCAGGACCTGAAATTAGAGAACAACTATTTGAAGAAAATCCTGCTTGGTTCAAGAACATTCATGTTCATTTTTGGAAAAGCGTTTTAGAACAAGGAAAAGGAAATTCGTTTTCCTTTCTTTGGAATAAGGTTACAGACTTTTATCCTATCTTTTCTAAAACCGCAAAACAATGGTGTTCAGGGTAAGAAAAAGTCAAACGATCGTTTAAACTAATGGAAAAACGAAATAGGGAAATTATAGACTTTCTCTCAAAAGCCGATTCAACATTAATAGCTCAAGAGATAAAAGCTGAACCTAGAGATTTTTTTATTCGCTATGCATCTTCCACGCCTTATCTCCATGGAGCCGATCGAGATAGTCTTACTTTAACGGGAATTGATAGCGATGGTTACTATCAACAACACTTATTCAAAGTAGAAAAGTCTTATGAAGTATCAGGTAAGTTTAACATTATATCTTTGATTTTTTAAAACATCTTTTTATTAAAGATCATAAAGTCGAATGGATCAAAAAAATGAAAACAAATTCAAACCAAAGTCTCAACCAACTTTTTCTATTTATGATTCCCGATGAGTTGAGACGTTCGACGAATAGATTCCAGCCACATAAAATATTTCTACCAACTATAAAACAAAAGGCAATCTTCAAGCCTTTTATAGAAACAGAAACAAACTCAACGAATCCTATCCAACAAACCCAAGAGCCTTATTGGACGCTAGATATTAAACCTTTGAACAAAAAAATCAAAGTCAAAGCAACTACACAAATTCATGAACTAAAAACCAAAGTTTTTGAAGGACTGAAAAAAGACTGTCCTTTATTACCTTCGAAAGACCACATCATCTTTCAAGACCAAAATGGAATTGATCTTTTAGATGTATTAAAGCCTCCAGCTTTTGTTACTTGGGAACCTATAGTTCAATCACTACCTATTGTCCAACCAGTTACGATTAACGCTGATATAAGAAAGACCTTTTTACAGCTTTTGGTAAAACCAAATAACGAAAAGATCAAAGTTCAAATGCCTTCTACTTTGCAAGAATTACGCCTTTTGATTAAAAAGAAACTACAAGAAGGACTTTCGATAAATGTTTCAGAAAACAATCTTTTATTCCACGATTCAGATGGATATATAGTTACAGATTTATCCGAATCTATTCCTGTCTCTGTTACCATCCAATAAACTACTCATATTCATCAATTATACACATTCTTGTACCATAAGATTTTTAATGTCTTAAAACCAATAGTTTTTTTAGTAGTAATAACAACACAAAGAAAAATGAGTAAAAAGGTTTTATTAGAAGATTGTAAGAGTTGTAATAAAAGCGGATGGGTAGACATCACAAAACTAGTACAAAAAGAGGATGGATTAAAGTTTATAAAATCGAAAGTTTGTTGTAGTCGATGTTTTGGAGCAGGAAAAGTTTACAAAGGAAACACGATTGAAGTAGACAAAGATTCGTTTATTGATAACAATAAATAACTAAAGAAGTACCAAAGAAAGAGGAGGACGATAAAGAATTTGTGGAAAGTTTTGCTTGATAGCTTCTTGAATTTCTTTGTTAACTTTTTTATCTGGAATAGAATAAATAACTCCCGAGTTTGTATCATAATCAACTCCCTTTATGTCAGTGAATTGTACGCTTCTGACAGATTCAAAGAAAGGATCTTCTGCTAAAGTTTTTATAAAGTTGAAGTCGTAAAAAAGTTCAGCTCCAATAAACTTTAATTCTTGAAAATCACTTGGAAACTTTTGTCGAATCAATTCTTTTAAAAACTCATCTTTTGGAGGATAAGCACAAAAGGCTCCTGTCCCTGCTAAAGAGGTTTGAAAGTCTGCAAGATCTTTGTCTTGGATTTTCAAAAATTGCGCAAGAAAGTTATAAGTTAATAGTATTTCATTCATATAAAGAATATTAATCTCTTCTTGTTGTTTGTTTAGAGTTTTTAAAGAAACTTGTTTTTTGAGTGCGTCATACAAATAGACTATAGCTGTAACCGAATAACAAATCATACGAGTAAGATCATAACCAAAGTTTGAAGTTTGACATCCGTACCCTTGATCACATAAACTTTGTAAGTATGTATTATCTGTCAAGTCTACAATAGTTCCGCGATCAAAGTCATAAATCAAAACTTTGTATCTTGTTTTCAAATAAACATTAAAAGCCTTTTTATTATAGTTGAATGTGAAAGGAAAAACAGTTTCTTTTTCTAATTTTCGAACATAAATGTTTGTTAAATGAAGATCGTTATGTCTCAAGTTTACAGCAGACATACAAGCAAGCGCCCAAAATATTTCAAAATAAACGGATTGATAAGAAGATAAAGAATGAACTTCTAATAACCAATTCTTTAAAGTGACATCGGATGGTTGTAATTGTTCGTTTATTATAATATAAGTTCTTTCTTGTTGTGTATGAATTTTGAATAAAACATCTTTTTCTTTCTCAGTAATAGGTTCTTTACCAATTCTTCTTGGATTTAACTTTCGAATGATTTCTTGAATTAAATTTTTATCGTCTTTATCGTTTTGATCATAAAACTTTTTAACTAATCGATTCATAAATCCATCACACTCTTGATAAGCTATAGGTTTTATGAAGAATGGACAATATTTTGGAATTAGTTTCGAAATAACATAAGAATAAATAGCTCCTTCTACTATTGGACCATTTGTTGTAATCGAGTTTTGAGTAAAGAGTTTGAGAAAGACATTTTGGTTTTGTAAAGAACCAAGCAATTGAGAAGATTCAGATGTTGAAGTTGATTCCAAAAACTTGGGTTGCTTTAAAACTTTAAACTCTGAACATAGTTTAACGATTGATTCAGCAATCGAGACTAAATCCTTTTTATCTTTTCTCACTTGAACACCTTGTAAAAACACATTATCTTGTTGTTTTGCAGGTGTAAAATCTGCCTTATTTACGGGTAACATTCTTATTATAATTGTTTTACTTGTAACCTTATTAACCTATTGAATTAGTATTCAATTTTTTAACTCTAATTAAAAAACAAGCGGCTTATGATCGTTATGTAAGAAAGCTTTTTATTTTTTATCAGGTTTATTGTTTACAATCGTATTTCTGGGTTCAGTATCAAGTGATTTGTCTTCCATTTCTTGCATCTTTAGTTTAATCTTTTCTATTCCGGATCCAAAATCTTGAAAACAACGTCTTATTCTATGATAAGCCATTTCCGCTTCATAATTAAATTCATAATCATCATGTTTTTTGTTTTTACTCGATTCCATAGTTGTTATAATCATTTTACTACTAAATTTCAAACAAAAACGAATATTAGTTTTTGAAAGAAAAAGTTTTTATTGGTTAATAATTGTTTTCGGAGGAACATACAAGATTTGTGGAAACTGTTCTTTAATGCAAGCCGTTATGGAATCTATAGTTTCTTGAGTAGGCAAAGTATAAACCATTTCATTCGTTGGTAACATTTCTATTTTGAAATCTCTAAAGAATACATCACTTGTTAAGATTTGAACGTAATCAAAATCATATTTTAATTCTTCGCCTTCAAACATAAAGTCTTTATCTAAACCTTTTTCTTTTAAATCACTTTTTTGAGGGTAACGACAAAAACTTTCGTTTTCCTTTGGTGGAATTGGTTTACCATTAACTTTTTCAAAGTTTTTCAAAAACCCGAGTAAAGGAGAAGCAGAATACTTTGGATCTTCTTTTTCTACATCTTGTACACCTGTTTTTGTGAAACAAGTAATTCTAGTAGCATCGTATCCATAGTTTTTTAAATCACTTCCAAATCCATATTCAGAAAGTCTTACAAGAACAGTATTATTAATCAATCCTGGAATTGTAGAACGATCGTAATCATAGATTAATAATTTATAACGAACAGGCAACTTAAAATAGAAACTTTGGTTTAACGTTTTTAATTCAAAAAACATAGTTCGTGGTTCTGCTAGTTCTTCTACATAAATGTTCTCCCAATGTAAGTCGTTATGTCTAAAGTTAATTCGTTCAAAACAAAGTAAAGTCCAAACTAATTGAAACCAAGCACTTTGATAACTTTGTAAATCTCTTTGTTTCATAATCCAATTTTTGTATTGTGTTGTTGTTTGTGTATTTATTTGTTCCAAAGTTAACAAGTAAGCCCGATTTGAACTTGAATATAGTTTATTTCTTATTTTTTCGTTTACTTTGTCTTCGTTATCATCATTTACTCCATCTATGCTTTCTAATCTACTTAACAAATAGATTAGTTCATCTTTCATTCTAAGATCGAATTCAAAATCCAATTCCTTTCTTAATCGACCTATTAAACCATCACATTCTTGGTATGCTATAGGTTTTATAAGAAACGGAGTATGTTTTTCTATCAGTCTTGGAACTACACAAGAATAAATTGCAGCTTCTACAAGTAAATTATTATAACCAATAGGATCATCTTCGTCTTTTGTAGTATCGATTCCACTTTGAGTAAACACTTTGATAAATAATCGTCTATCATTTAAATTTCCAATTACTTGCGCAGAAAGACTACTACCTTCTTTTCCTAAGGCTTCCGTCAATTCTACATTTGTAAAGTCTTTACAAAGATCGATTGTGTTTTGTAAAAACTCGAAAACTTTATCTCCCTTTCTTTCTTTGTTTATAATTAACGGAGCATAAATCTTTGCATCTTTTGCTTTTATAACCTTTGGTTTTTGAACTCTTTCTTCGCTTGATTCTACTTGACCCATTTTTTTCTAAATTCTTTCTATGTACTTATTTTCAACTTTTTTCCATCTCTTTTTTAATAAAAAATCCTCTTTCTATACGCTTGTTTTTGTCTTATTTTTATTACTCTCAGAGTCATTATAATCTGACATATTCGCTTAGAACTCTCTATAATCTTTAACGTCTAAACCATACTTTTCTATGTTCTTGCGCATGAACCTACTTATACCTACTACATACAATAGACATACTTTCTACGTCATTATAACTATCTTTAAAACCATACTTTAAGCGATGAATCAACTACATGTAACTACATTGTTTTAAACATCAATTGAAAGCAATGATCAAAGCAATCAATCGATTGTTTTTTTTAAAACAAAAAACAAAAAAAGAGAAGGACTCGATTGAAGGAGCTTCTCAAAGGTCCTACAACTTTTTTTTTTAAAAAAACAAAACTCATTGATGATGTACTGCATCCGATCGCAGTACACCATTCTCTTAACGCTCTTAAGACCTCTTAATTAAGAACGATAGGCTATTCAGAAATAACGGAGAGAATAGCGTTCAAGGGACTGAATAAAAAAAAGACTTGTTAAATTTTGTCGAATAAAAGAGAATCGAATTGGAAGAAGAAAGGTATTTATTTATTAATTACAATTGTCCTTTTTGATTTGTTCGATATCATGTTTACAAAGAATACAGTTACAAGAGAATTCATATACTTGGAGTGACTTTTTACGCTCTTCATAGGATTTTGTATTATCAATGTAAGTTACAAAGATTTCTTGGCCTTGTTTTATTGTTTCTGTAGAAATAAAATACATTGAACCTTCTTGAAAGTAGTATTCGCAGTTTGGTTTACAACTATGATTAAAAAACGATCCAGGATAAAACAATGCTAGACATTTATCTGCTTTATTTGTAGCATTTTCTGAATACCAAGCAAATACGTTAATTACAAGTATTGAAATCAAGTGTATGTAATCATCAAAGTTAATAAATTTAGAAAACGATTCCTTTTCGAAAACTTGTGATACTTGTTCATAAGTTGATTTCCATTCATGAAGATTTATTCTTGCGTTTTTGAATCCAGATAAGAAAGACAATGATTCTAGTTGTTTCCAACATGTTTTGTTCTCAATAACCATGCGAGCAAATATTTTACAGATGAATAATGGAAAATGAATAAACCATTGTCCATACTTACTTATCGACTTGATAAGACCCAATAAATCTTTACTACATAAAACTTTATGATAAGTTTCGTACGCTTTTGTTTTACAAAATGTTCCGCAGTAAGACTCTTGATTACATTCCTTACACTTTACTGTAACTTGTTCGATTCCACAAAAAGAACAAACTTTATCTGAAAGAGTAACAAACAAGGAAGGTTTCATTTCAATAATTGGATCTAACTTTTGTAAATCATCTTTAGCGACTACTCCCCATTGTTTTTTGGATCCAAAGTTTTTCAATTGTACTCGATTTAAACTATTAACCGTTTCAAATGCTTTTAAAAGACTTTGTTCTTCAAACTTTGCCTGACCAAACCCATCTACACTAACTCTCAAAGACTCTCTTTTCTTCTCGGCTTCTCTTTCTTCTATAAACAAGTTTACTAGATAAAGAATTGTCGTATCATCTTTAAACAAGTAATCTACAGTAATCGATTTCTTTTTAGCCCAAATCAAGAATTCATGAAACAATTCTTCTCCAAGTTTCTTTAGCGCAAAGCCTTTATGAATCTCTAACTCTGCCATTTTATATCTTCCTTTCTTACTATCTTTCTAATCAATAAACTCTTCATTTTAAATCACACGATTAATCTAATCTTTTTTTTTTTCAGAGTTTTAAAACGAAAAACATGGATTGAGTAGAATGATAGAGGACATGATTATTGATCGAGCTTAGACCAGAATTTCTCAAAGTAAGGCATATTGTCTTGAAGCCAAGTTTGATTCTTTTTCACTTTAGTAAACGTAATCATTGGTTTTTGGTTTTTATAATGTGGATTAGGTTCGATACCATATTGAGTAAAAAACATCCAATCGGTTTCAAATCCAATAACTTCCATTTGCATTTGACATTGATGCCAATAGGCTTGAAGTTTATTAACAAAGTCTACATATTCTTCCGATAAGTTTGTAATGATAGTAAAAGCCTTTGGATCTTTTCCAAATAATAAGCATTCTTTTTCCAATACTTGTAATTCTTGTGATTGTTCAAATGTTGTATTATGTAAGATATCACGATAAGCTGGAGCTTTTAATTCAATAGGTGTTTTATATTTCCAACTTAATAGATCGGGAGAAATAGCAAGCCTGTAATCTGGATTTTTATGAGATATAGTTCCAAATTTAAAAGTAATATCATTCCAAAACCATGTATGTAAGTAGCCTGCTTCATCTTCATATTTATTTCCGTGTTGTATAGCATGAACATTAGATAAATCGTGAGAACTTGGATCCTTTTTTTGATTCAATAAATAAGTATGAGCTTTATCTATTGCAACCTCTTTATTCATTGTTTTAAATTCATCTCCTAACGCTAAGACTAAATGTAAGTCGCTTGCTCTAATTCCTTTTTTTCTTAAATTTATCCATTCAACGCTTTTCTGTTCCAACCAAGGAGTTTGAAAAACCCGTTTCCAATCTAAATCCATCCATGATAAATCAAATAAAGCACTTTGTAAATTATGAGGATCATGACCTATTCGAAGCTGTATCCATCCATCGTTATTTGCTTTTGCATCTAATTCATACTTTTCCCAAAATTCCAAGTTTTTTAAAGGTGATGAGTTGTGTAATTCTGCTCTTGAATGATCAAACCAAAGATTTCTATAATCATCATAATTCACAACAATCGGATCTTCAAAGATATCTTCTTTATATATACTTTCCATATCAAAACTCTTTCTAATCACTATAAATTTTGTTTTTCTAACGACTACATCTTCGTTTTCTTTTGAATCCAACAAATGAAACTACCTTTTAAAGAGCATAACAGAAGAAAAACTTTGATTTCGAAACATTGAAACAAAAAAAATTATGGAAAACAATAATAATGCTAAACGACTTGTGTTAGATTGTTTGAGTGATAAAGAATGGAAAGTAGAAGTTTCTTTTCCTTTTATTGATATTCTTTATGTTTTGATAATCGAAAAATCTAGTGGAATAACTTATGAATCGAATGTGGCTTTAAACAAAGGAATTACAAACGATGAACTTCGTGAGATGTTTGGTATAATGCCATTGATTACAAAGAAAGAAAAAAGTTTAATCGCCAAGTTTAAGTTTTTTGGAGAAATTGAGCTTTCTGAAATCATATCTGAACTTTTACAAACTGCTATAACAAAGTTAACTTTGGAACTTGAAGATGTAAAGTCAAAAATCCCAATAGTTCAAAAGCCTTTAATGATTCGATGTACAGATCAATTAAGAACTACTTCAACTGATTGGACTACTATTGCCGAAAAGTTAACAAACATTGAATATGAAACTTTTGGAAATGAATTGAAAGTAACTATAGAATGCGCAGTACATGCGACTGGTTCGGGTGGGATACGGTTAAAGATAGACGGTCAAGTATGGGATCAAAATACAACCTATGGTTTAGATTGGCTTGTTACCGGAGGAAATAAATGGGAGAAATTTTCTATTGTTCGAGTATTTAAAATTTCTGCTGGAAAACACAAGTTTACTGTAGAATTTCGATCTACTGGCGGTTTATTACAAACTCATGGGGGAGATGGTCAATATTCTGGTTTCTCAATCTTATTTGAAGAATTTCCTTGTGTTTCTAAATAAAGTTTTTTATGATTTATTGAAATGGATTTATTGTTGTTGTGGGTGTAATATCTACAAAGTTGGAGGAAAAGGGGTTAGGATTCCCAAAAGGCGATGATGAGTTAGAAAAAGGATTCAAAATAAAAGGGGATGTTTCTTGATTAGATGAATTTGAATTTACAGAAGATGTAGTAGTGTTAGTAGAAAGAAAAGATGATTGGTTTGTGTTTTCTGTTATAAAGTTTTCTTTTAAAGGAGAATAATCAAAGGAAGTATATTTGTTTTTCCCTTTTTGTTTTCCTACAGCTGCTTTTGCTTTTGGATCAAGAGGTTTTCTACCTCTCTTTTTAGGTAAGTTTTGTGATATAATCGTGGCTTCCAAGTTTATATTTGAATCGTTTGAAGATAATGAATCTTCTTTTGGTTTTGTTTCTTCAAATTTCATAGACCATTCTTTCATTTCTTCTTCGGGTGTTGGTTTTTGAACAACTTGTGTTTGTTGTTCCTTTTTATTCTTCTTTTTTGGAGGAGCTGGAACAAACGATGGAGTAGAAGTAGATCTTTCCATTTTGTGTACTTTAGTAGCAAAATTATGATCGGAGGATTTTTTATCCTTTGATTGACAGATTAATAAAAACTGATCAATAATTTCAAAGAAAGAAGGTATGTTTTCTTTAGCTTGGGATAACGAAGAACATTGAGATTTATCCCATTCTATTTCTGCTTGATAAATGGTTTTTGATTTCAATGCATCTTGAGGAGTAGGACCTTGTTTTATACAAGTAAAATCAATTCGAAAGATTCCCTTTTGAAATGATTTTCGTTTTTTAAAACGATAATTTGTAACTTTCGAATAACGAAGAGCTTGACTTTGTAACTCTGAGTTTAGGTTTAATCGAATGTCGATTGGAGAACCATCCAAAGATCCATTTTGTATTTTCATAGTTGCCTTCCATTCAGGAATCCAATAATCTTGTTCATCAACTTTATGAATCAAACGAACGTTTTTTTCAAAGTTCATTTCATTAATCTTTTTCCAATTCGGATGTAAGCAATTCCAAGATGGATCATTTGATATCTTGTTTAAGATAGAAATAAAGTAGTTTCGATCAAATCCATATTCAAATTTATCTTTTTTCTTAATACCAAAAGAAGATTCAAACTCCAAGTTATCATTCTTAAACCACTGAGTTACTGAATCTTCAACATCTGCGAAAAACTTTGGATCTGAATTCCACCATTTTTTCTTCTTTTCTTTTGCTTTTTCGTTTGTTTGTTTGAATAATGATAGAATATCATCATCTTGAATAGATTCCGGAAGAATAGGATTTACTACCGCCATATTCTTTCCTTCTTCTTTTTTGTAGCTTTTTATTTCTTATAATTCAATCCAGACTTAATTTTTAGTATCAACAACGAATCTAAAATTCATTCTATGTTTCTTAAAATTTTTTGACTCTTAATAACGATGTTAACTTTCTTCTTTATCTTTATTGTTTAATATAAAAAAAATTTTAAATCGATTGGTTTTCTGACTTTTGTTCTTCTTGTTATTCCAGTAACTTTGGTGAGTTGAGTGGATTGATTTTTGGTTTGTTGAAACGAAAGGTTGTCATGGTGTTAATGATGTATGTCAATCATAGTTGATAAAATAAAGCGATTTTTTTTAGTTTTTTTCAAAAAAAATGAATGATAAAATTTCGAGTTTAGAATGTTCAATCATTTATGTAAGTCAAAGATTTTATAATCTTTTTTTCGGGAAAATCAACTGAGCTAAAACTTATAGTTTTCATCTAGTAAAGTATGGAAGAATCGTTAGTCAATGATGAACTGGACATAGATTCGGAAATTAAACTAAAGAATAAAAGAAAAGAAATAGAACAAATTATCGATGAATCTATAGAAGATAAAGAAGAATCAGATAGAGATGTAATTCAATCAGACGAAAACAACAACGAAGAAGAAGACACTTCAAATGAAATATCAGAATCAAAAAAGTTAAAAACTAGCCATAAAAGATCAATTTCAGCTCCCGAAGTTTCTCAAGTTTCAAAGGAAACTATCTCTACAATTTCTGCTCCAAGCGATTCTATTTTTGAAAACCCAAACAAAAAAGAAGTGGAAGAAGATAATGATGAATTGGAAAGAAGTGAATACCTTCAAAATTCCCCAGTTCAAAGACAAACAAATGCTAGTGATCATGAACCAGTCGAAGTAGAAGATAATAATGAGGAAGGCGATAGTAGTTCGGAGGATGAAACCATTGAACTACCTATACATGTACAACAAACAGAAGATATAAATCAACCGATTATGAATCCAGAAGCATTTAAACAACAACAAAGAGTGTTTTTTCAAACAAACTATTCTAATCTGATTGGAATGTTAGAAACATTTGATGATAAAGATGTACATCCTCAATGGACAGAAGATACACTAGTAAAATGGTTAAAAGCATTTGAATTATTTTGGACTCCAAAGAATGAAGAAGGTGTAGAATCTTATGAACCAAATGACTTGTTTGAAATGATCAAAAGAAATCTTAACATTACTACATTTGAAAGTATCGATCCAAACTATGTTCAAGAGTTAGCGGATAAAAAGGCATTTTATCCATTGATTAACTTACAAATGAGATTTACTGCAATGGGTTATTTGATGAATGATGTATTTGAAAAATCAGAAGAATATACAAACAGATTTTACAAGTTAATGCATGATATTTTCGAAGTTTGTGAAATGATGTTTCACTATGTAAACTATATATGGATGAAGAAACATAATTATACAGGACCCGTAGAAGCAAAAATTGGAATGTTTCAATGGGATCCAAAGTTTGATCCTAATACATTAAATACTTATCAAAAGAGCTTGATTTTTTGTTTGTTTCAACTGAAAAAGAAAAACTACAGAAGATACGGAGAAGACATTTATGCTCCAATTTATAACCGAAAAAACCAATTTACGTTCTCTTGGAAAAAAGTCAAATCAATTGATGAGTTTGTTGTAAATTCAGCAGACTTGTTATCACAAAAGAATAGTTTTCTTAATTTGACTGATGCAAGAGGAGCTAATCCTTCTGCGGCTGCTAACTTTTTAAAAAAGTATCAATGTGCTTTCTTTCCAGAACTTAAACCATCTCAATACTTGACTTCATGGGAAAATGGAGTTTATAACACTCTTAACTCTACGTTCCATACTTATGAAGAAATAGAAAAGAAACATACAGAATTCCAAAAGGACTTAACCAAGATTATTGATTTTGAAAATGCTGGATATTTCGGGAGACAACAAATCTTAAAGGAGATGTTAGATAAAAAAGGCGATAAACAAAATGAGATAACGGTTAACCAAGTTAACATTGATATTCCAGAAAGTGAATTAACGGATGAACAAAGAGTCGATTTAGAAATCAAAAAATGGTCAGAAAATCAAAAAACACCATTTTCAAATCCTTATGTATCGGCTTGTTCGCTTTCTTTTATTCCACAAAAGTTTATTGATTATACACATGTAAAAGATTGGAGAGAAATTCCTACACCATACTTTGATGGTATTATTAACTATCAACCTTGGCAAAATGATACAAAAGAATTCTTCCATGCTTTTTACGGTAGAAACTTTTTTGGTTTAGGTGACTATAAAGGAGAGAGATGGCAAGCAGCTCCATTTTTATTAGGAGTATCAGACTCTGCAAAATCTACTTTATTAGGACCTATACAAAGCATTATACCTAAAGAAGTATTAGGTATTTTAAACTCGAGAGTAGAAAAACAGTTTGGTTTACAAAACTTGTTAAATTATGGAAAGAATATTGCTATCATTGGTTTTGAAGTTGGAGCGGATTGTACTTTATGTGTAGAAGACTTAAAATCTATTATTACCGGAGAAATAGTCAAAATATCAATTAAAAACTTACAATCGATTGATGTTGTTGTTAAATGTCCTTTGATTTGTGCAATGAATGCTTTTCCAAAGATGTGGAGAAACGATGGATTTTCATTGGAAAAGAGAGCTTTAATCTTTTATTTTTCAAAAAAGATCGACCAACATACTATGAAGACTGATTATTCAAAGTATCTTGAACTCGAGTTATCAAAGGTTTTACAAAAGACTACTAGAGCTTATAAAGAATTAGTAGATAAAATTGGTAAAAATAACATTTGGTTACACGCACCAGAAGAAATCAAAAACAATGTTAAGAACTTTCTTTCTGATAATGATCCATTGAAAGCCTATCTTAAAGATGCTACTTATTGCGAACTAGATAAAGATAGTTATGTTTCAGAACAAAAGTTTCAAGAACAATTCAGTCTTTATTGTACTTCTAGAAATATCAAAATGCCCGCATGGAAAAAGTCTTATTACGATACAATTTTCGAAGCAAATGGAATCGAAATAAAAGCAGCATCCAAACAACAAGCCAATGGAACCTTTCAATATCAAAATTACGTTTTTGGTGTTAAATTAATTGAACACTCGAAACCAAACAATCAACAAAATAACCAACCAAACAACCAATCAAATAATCAACAAAAAACATCAGAACAAAACAAGACTCAAAATAACTTTATTGAACCAATTACCGAAGAAACCACCAAAGATAGCTATACTTTTTTTAGTGATTAAACGTTACGTTTAACGATTATTGATTTGTTACTTTTTTTTTGATCACATAAAACCAAATAAAATCCAAGAGTTTAACGAGGGTATAAAAAAGTGTTACAAGTCTTTGTAAGAGTAGAATGGAAGAGTTTATCTTATCTAAACCAAAAAGGAAACAAGATGTAATTCTTGTACAAGAATCAATCGATGTAATAAACGATCAAGAAGAGGAAGAAGGAAATAAAGTATCAGAGGATATATTCGAAGTAGAAACGAAAGAAAACAAAAAGTTTGTTAGAAAGAGATATTTCGATAAAAGAGAAACCGGAATTAAAAGAAACACAGACATAGAAAACATTGAGTCTTGTTTTGATCATAAACTCATCCAATCTTTACCTGAAGGAATTTTATCAAAACAGGATGATCTAGATTGGTTTCCATTACTTTGGTCAACTGTCGAATTTATCTATTCAAAAGCTAATCCAAATTGTTATCCAAAAACTATAGATGAATTATTTGATCCGATTATTAAAGTGAATCAACTTTTAAAAAATCCTTTGATTACAAACATAACTATCTGTTGGTCTCATTATGTATTAAAGAAAGAAGAAAATACATTCCCAATCTTATGGATGTCTGGGTTAAAAGATCCAGAATGTTACGATGGATTAGGTTGGGAATACTTTTCTTCTAATGTTAAAAAATGGTTAGATTCTTTAGCTAATTCAGAAGGAAAATACATAACTCATATTGCTAAAGATGAAGTAGCTACTTGTTTCTTAAAGTCTAAAATAAATGTATAATCTTTTTCTTTTATTATTGTTATTTTGAAACATGTTAAGTTATATCGGTAGAAAGATTTGTTCCAATAGCTTGCGTTTGAAGAGAATTTCTTGCCATAATATATTGACCAAAGTTTCCTCGGAAAAGCATAATAAAGATCAAAATAACCAAAACGGTAGTAGAAATAGCAAATACAGCAGCAATCCAAGCTCCAGCTTCTGTAGAAGACATTCTATTAAGACTTTTTGTTTCTATTGGATGTTTGAATAAAACAAAACAAAAATTTTTTACAACTCTTTTTTTTGTTCTCTAATGAGCGAATTTTATTAAAATTTCAAATGAAGTATAGATGTGATTAGAAGGTATCTAAATATGCAAGTTTTTAAAAAAGATAGGCGTTGTTTTGTTGGTTCAAGTTTTGTTTTTTGATTACAGAAAGGAACGGCTTTTTTTAAAACAAGAAGCATCTTAATCGATAACGTTGATACTTTTTTTAAACTAACAATGTCAAATAATCCAAACGAAAAACCTACCAAATCTAAAAAGGTTTATACTCTTACGAAAGAAGAAGCAGAAAAGTTGGGATTAACAAAGAATTCAAATAAAAAGTCAATAGCTCAATCAGCCGAAAAATTAGGAATTAATCCAAAAGTTGTTTCTAAACAAGATAAACCTACATCAACTTCAAATGCAAAACCTCAATCCCCATTCGATATGAGAATTTTACAAGACTTTACGAAAAACATGTTTGGAAATAACATATCATTTGATGCTCCAGAACATGGAGATGGAGAAGAACAAGGCGAAGGATTTGATGAACAAAGTTTTAAAGATATATACGATCAAGTTGTAAAACAAACCCCAATGTTTTCTATGGTTAAGAACTTTTTACCCGAAGACCAACTTCAATCTATGATGAAGAACGCAGCTACCAATTTGGTTCAGAAACAAGAAAAACCAAAAACTTCTGTAAATCCTACTTCATCATCACAAACAACTGTTGTTGAAAAAGAAGCCACAGTTCAAGAAACTAATGAAACTACTGTATCAAAAGAAGAAACGATTCCACAAAACTTTACTCAACCTAATCAACCACCATCACTCATGGATATTTTGGGCGATTTAGCAAGAAAGATGCCTGGTATTGCACAAAACTTTAAATTCAACGAGATGAGTGAAGAAGAGTTTGAAAAGATATCTGAAGAAATTGAAGAAGAAGAAAAAAATGGAGATAAAGCAGATAAGGCAGAAAAAGAGGAAGAAAACTCTGATGAGAAAAAGTATTATCTTGCTAATTTATTTACAAATCAACTTATTGCTTTGATGAATTTCTTAATCGATAAAGCGCCTAAAATGACTGAAACATACAGAAGCTATATTAACATTATATGTGAAATGGCAAAGATTGATCCTTTGAAACCTTTACAAACCTGGAAAGAATCGATTGAAGGACATGAACACATTTTCAGAGCTTGTACTCCCGAAAACATTGATGAAATGAAGCGTTATTCTAAAACCGATTTTTTCTTAAAGATGTTAATGTTTGAACAAAACTGGCCTGAATTTTCAAAAGACAAAACCAACATTCAAACCTTGTGGAATATTTTTGGAGGAATGATGACTACAACCGATTTGTTTAGTGTTTTTCCAAATGGCTTTAATTCAATGATGATGGAGTTTGCTATGGGAATGTTTAATAAAACTGGAAATAACTTGAACAATATCGGAACTGCTATCAATCAACAAATCGAATCTATGCAAACCGATAAACGACTTAAAAGAGACATTTTGAAAGTTGCTTTAAAGATTCAAAAGGATAGAAAACCAGGAAGTCAACTTGACGATGATAAAGTTGATAAGATCTATCAAGAGATTAACGTTAGAAGAAACAACCTTGTTTAAAACTTTTAATTTAAAAAATAAAAACTTCCTTTTTTGCCCCTTAACATGTTTATTGATTGTTAGCTTAAAGAATTGTAGGTACAAGTAGTTTGTTCAAATAAAGGATTGAAATTTTCGAGGTAACATCAAGAGAGGATTTTTTGAGAAAAGTTTTTTTTTTTCCAAATAGCTCTGTTATTAAGATTTAACGAGAAGAACAAGAATGGATTTAGAGTGGATTGTACCATTGAATAACTTTTACTTTCTTGATCGGTTGTTATCTGATTCTATTCGATTTGGAATTTCTAAACAAGATAATGTTTTGTTTCATGTTCAAGTGTTAAAAAGATTTGCTGAACGATTTGAAAACGAAATCGATAAAACCTTTTATGAAGAACAATTTAACTTTTGGAAAAAGAATGGATTGTTCTTTGATGACTTGGAAAACCTTCAAGATAAACGAATCGCTAGAACTTCATTATTAATTCATACACTTAATCAATTCGAAAACTCTCTTGTTAAAAAAACAAATGACGATGTAAAAAATCTTATTCTTCAAACAAAAATGATGGTTACTAAATTGTTTTATTCTTCTGATGTTGATGAGTTTCAAAAAAAGTTAGAAGAGATTACAAATAAAGAGTCTGAGATATCAAAGAGCTTAAATGTTTCTTTCATTTCGATGACTTTACCCGATGGATTTGATAGTAGAATTCTTTTGGAAGACCGAATCTACTTTGTTTTGTTTTTAAGCATTTTTGGAAAGAACATTTCCAAGTTTATAAATGTTAAAATCACAAGTCTAGATGTACGAGAATGTATTAAAATGCCTAGATTTTTAGATTATCAATGGCTGAATTTAGATCCCTTATCAGGTATCGACTATAGAACAATCGATGAACACATGATTTATGAACAAAACTTTTGTCAACAAAGATTCAAGTTGTTGGAGAAAGTCGTTTTGTGTCTTTATCATTTTACAAAACAAAAAGCAAAAGACAAGAATGTTACAAAAGAAGAACAATCAAAGTTTGGTTGGTGTTATCAAGAGTTTTTCAAACTCTTAAAATCTAAACAAGAAAGTTTGTTGTTAGAAAGACTTTCATCCGAATCTATTGGAATTGCCGAAAAGAGATTAAAAAGCTTTTTACTTGAACGATTAAATAAAGGATCTAAATCACTTATAGTCATAGAATTCGATGATAAACTATTACAATCCATCTTTCCAGAAATTAAAACCTTTGATGAATTGATATCAAACTATAAAGGCAAGTTAAATGTTTACTCGAAACTGAAAAAGAAGAATGATCAAGAAGGTTGTGACCTCGATAACTCTGAAAAGATGTTATGTCTTTTGTTTGACATTTCGTGTCTTAAAAACTCGAGTTTACAAATGTTTAAGGAGGTGTATGGAAAGTCTTGGCTTGCTAATCCTTCTTACGTTGTTCCAAATACAATCAAAGTACAAGTTAAACACACTCTTCACATAAATGTTTTGAAAGATTGGCTTCGACTTTATTATACATTTAAAAAACCAAACATTTTGGAGACTAAAACCTTTTGTCAAATAAGACCTATTCCATCTCGTTTTCTAAATGATCCCTTTTATTTTGATGTTTCAAAGTTGTACTTTGGATTCGTTCAATCAGACGATAATTCTATTCGACCTTTAGATCCAAATGAAATTCGTTCTTTAGTCGACCAATGGAAGAAAAAGTATAGTTATGATGTAGATTCTTGTTTTCTTACGGAAGACGAAAGTCTTGAATGTAAAAACTCTTCTTGTCCTTTGATTACGTTGGAAGAACAAGTTTTAAATACCGATGAAAAAGAGTTACTTAATCAAATTCTCTACATAGGTCAATTTAGAAATGTATCTAGCGTTTCTCCCAAGATTGAAGAATGTAAAGATTCAAAACAAGAAATAGATGTACCTTTGACTCCAAAAGTAATTGAATCTGATCAAGATGGAAAAACTCAAGTTTTAACAATCGAAAATGATTCTATGGATGTTTTAGAATCCAATAAAAATTTAACGAATCAGTATTCTTGTGTTGAATCTAATCATTCTAATTTACCTGTTTGGGTTTCTCCTTATTATGACTCTGAATTTAAAAGACTTTGTATTTCTTCTTATCATTTAGTTCGTCTGCCTTCTCAATCAGCATTTGATATTCGTTTAAATCCTCTAGATCATTTTAATAATCCAATCGAATCTTTATCCAATGCAAAAATTGTTTGTTTATTACCTCCTTCACAAGAAGAATGGAATACAACTTTATGGAATCGAGTTTGTAAATCTATTTTTTGGCTCGACTTTGTAAAATCTTCAAAAGGAAAAGAATACTATCAAACCGTGGTTCCTCAATCTACTTTGATTGAAACCGTAGATGATTGGTATAATAAAGTAGGACAAAATGATACTTTGAAAGAATCTAAACATTGTTGGCTTCTTTGGAAAGCAGGAAATCTAGCTATTTCTGATCTTATCAAAGAAATTTGGAAGCAATTTGTTTTTATAACGAGTGATCGCTCAAAAACTGAAGAAGAAGAAACTTACGTTTTTGATTCTAAAAAATGTTTGTCTATTTTCGAAAGTTGGAGGTCATTAGACGATAGACCTAGAATCTTACCTCCGTTACCTAGTTCCTTTTTTGAGAATGAACAAGATCCTGATCAATCATTTCTTGATCACTTAAAAATATTAGGATATTTATCAACTCAAGCAAACGAATTTATACCTTGTCGATTGATTGAAGGTTATTGGAATCAAATAGTTAGAAACTTTTATGGAGTATCTGAAGATGCTCTTCAAACGAAACTGATTAAGTTAAATCACATTACTATTGATCACTTGTTTTCTTTGATTTATTTTGATCCAAAACAAAAAGATCAGTTATTTTCAGAATGTATCTCTCTTATTAGTTCTTTACCTACGTTTGAAAGACTATTATTTTGGTTCTTTCTCTCTAAAACTTTACTACGATCTGATCCTTTGTTTACAAACTACAAAAACATTGGAACTGATTTTGAATGTGAAAACTCAAATTATTATCTATTCGAAGGTTCTGAGTCTGTTAAATTAATAGCAAGTCAATGGAAACAATTACATCAATTCTTCTCAAAAGAAAAGGATTCAAAGGTTCTAGATTCATTCTATGCCTTTTCCGATCTCTATATTTACCGTGTTTCCCAACAAATCAAGTTTTTGGAAACAAAGTTATCAGTATGTAAAACGGATTCAATAGACGATAAATGTAATTTATTAAAGATTGAAAAATCGACGTATGAGACAATGCTAATTAATATGAAAGCATTACAAACTCTTTCTAAAAGAAACGTAATGAAAGAGGGGTTAAAGAATCTTGGTCCTTTGTTCTTAAAGAAATTAGATCCTTTTATTATCAAAACAAAGTTATTCGATTACTTATTTGAAGATATTCAAAACTTAAAACCAAAATCAAACATTCCATTTTTGGATCCTCGTCTTATTCCAGACTTTTCAAACTTTATCATACCGACTAATGAAAAAGAAGAATTCATCATTCAATCATATAAATCAAAAAGACAGAAATTTATCATTCTCCATACCGAATTATTAAAGATTGAAAACTCTACCATTTATTCTACACTCAGACAAAAGGCTAAAGATTTTGACTTATAACATGTGTTTATTTTTTTGGTTTTAATACTTATAAATGTGAGTAACAATGCTCGACTTTTTTTGACCCTTTGTTTTCCAACAAAAGATGTAAGAACGAGTTTGGTGATTCAATTTCTTTTGAAACGAGATGAAGGGCTTTCCTTCTTTTTTTGCATTATCAATGATTTTTAATGCTTGAGATTTCAATTGTTCAAACATAAAATTAATCATTTGAATCGATTCTTCCATATTTTTGAACGGTCCTATATGGTTGATAATAGGTGGTTCACCGGTTCCCAAAAATATAATTTCTTTCAAATAATAAGGACGAAAGGTAACTTCTTTTAATGAGTTTTGATTTTTGTCGCTCTCAATTTCAGAAGAATCAAAAATCATTCGACTTGAAAAGTATTGATATTCATTTCTCTTGTTCGTAATCGGAGAAATCTCGAATGTTTTTGTAAAAGCCTTTTTTGTTGGAGTACATAATACAAGGTCGCCTTCTTTCCAGTTTTGATCCATTTTAAAAAAACTTGTTTTTCTTTGTCTTTATGTTTGATTTTTTATGGTTGCGAGATACGAAAGTTTTATTTAACTAAGGTTACCCAGGTTAGTAAAAACGCTTTACTAGAACAAGACAGAAAAAAAGTTAAGAGGTTGATTTTAAAAACAAGGAGAAAGAACTCAGATGGAAGAAAGATACATTAAAAAAAGTTATATTGATGAAGGATCTTTTTCTGTCTGTTATAAAGCTATACGGAAGAACGATCAAACCATCGTAGCTCTCAAAGTTGTTAAGCCTGAAAAAAGTTCTTCTCACTTGGAAAAAGAAAAGGAAATACTTACAAAAATTGGTGATAAAGAAGGAATCATAAAGTTTATAGAGTTTATTCCTCAAGATAAATGTTTAGTTTTGGAATACTTTCCCAGTGAAAACATGTTTAACTTTGTTAGAGGTTGGGAATATCCTACTGAGCCAAAAGCAAAGGCTATATTCAAAAAGATCGTTATGGTTATTCAAACAATACATTCTTCGAGTGTTGTTCATAACGATATTAAATTAGAAAATATACTACTGAAGGATGATGAAATCAAGTTAATAGACTTTGGTTTATCTTTTGTTTCCGAAAAGGGTGAAATGCCTCAAGACCTTAGAAAAGCCGGTTCAAGAAACTATTTATCTCCTGAAAAACTAGATTTTAAAGATGATATCAAAGATGCTTATAAAATCGATGTTTGGAGTTTAGGAATTGTTTTATTTAGCATGTTAAACAAATTCTATCCTTATGACCCAAACGATCTAGCAAAACGCATCCAAACCGAAGTTCTTTATCCAAACATCTATGTTGTATACGAAAGAGAAAAGTTTTCTAAAAATTATATTCATCTTGTAGAATCCATGTTAACAGGAGATCCAAAAACCAGAATCTCCATCTCTGAAATCTTATCTCATCCTTGGCTTCAATAAAACCTTTTTTAAGCTCAAAAACCAATTTTGTTTTACTTGATTTAAAAAAAACAAATAACAATAACAAGCGACGATGATGGACGAAGAAGAAGTAAAGTTATTTGGTAGAAGACCTAAGTGGAATTGGTTACGTAGTAAAAAACTATGGTTTTATTGTGGTCTATGTCCAAATTTGTTTCTTTGTCTTTTGATTTGTATTCTTATCATTCAACTTGTAGCTTTGTTCGAATTATGTTATTATTGTATGTTTACAAATATTGAGTGTTTCAAATCCTTTCCAGAATCACCTATAAAATTTTTAATGTTTATTATGGCCATTATAGCTCTAATCTTTAATATGACTATTATTGTAATTACGGGATTAATGGTATTGGGTCTGATTGTTTATATACTCGGAGAAGTTTTTCTTTTAATAGCACGAATGATATCATCGACACCTATTCAAAACTTACAAAATCGATGTTTGAATATATGTTTCCATCCAAAAGAAGATGTATGAAAAACTTAACAATCCTTGAATAAAATTTTTTATTAATGTGGTTTTGATAATTCCACAACAGGAGGTTCTTCATGTGTTTGTATGTCTAATCTAGCTTCCTTTCGTGAGTTTTCTATACGCAATTCCAAATTGAGAAAACAATCTTGACACATATCAAAGACTCCTAGATAATCAGATAACAATCCACAATCAGAGCAAGGTTTTAAAGGTTCGTCGTTATCCATTTTCTAAAAGTCTTGTTTGAAACTTTTTTAGGTTTTTGAATTTTTAAAAACCAAAAACTATAAGTGAATCATTATAAGTTAATAGAATGTCGAACAAGAATTATTTAGAATTAGACGCAGAAGATACTAATGAGGAAGAAATAAAATGTTGTGGAAAAAGACCCAGAATTGCTTTATTAAGAAGCCGAAAGTTTTGGAAAACAATATCATCAATCATTGATAAATTTTTTACTTATGGCATTTACTTTATTATCGTGATAACAATTGCATATCTAGAATTTTCTTTTGTTTGTTCTATTGACTCTGTGAATGTTCAAAACGAATTAGTTGGTTGCGCTTGGGGAGAAGAAAACGGTTTTATAAACAAGTTTGGAATAGCATTTGGTTGGTTACTTAACATAACATTTTGTATCTTTGTTATTTTTATGTTCATATGTTTGATCGCTTTTAATTGGCGATTCTTGAAGGATACAATTAGAAATAGCTTTATTGTTGAAAAACTTGTAAACCTATGTTGTTTACCTGACCAAGAGATTCAATCTCAATAAAAAGTTTTTAAACGTTTCAATAGCAATTGTTTTTTCTGAGAAAAAAACTACTAAACATAATGACTTCTGGCTATCTAAAATATTATGTATTGAAACTTGTCTTTTGCGATCAAGATAAAAAAGAACAAGCTATAGAACGATTAGTTGATTTAGGATGGGAGTATGACGAACAAACGGAACAATTTCGAATAAAAAAAGAATTTAATCAACAAAATACAGATTTGATTAAGAATCAGATTAGTTTATTTTTGATGGATGGGTATCAAGTGAAACAACTTTCTCTTAATGTAGCAATTACGATTATGGATCTTAAAAGATCACATTAATAAAAAGAAGTTTCAAAAAAAGTTTGAAAGTTTTGTTCAAAAGTAAGAAATTTATTGCTACTAATTGATAAGAAGTTTGTTAATCAAAATAAGGTTAAAGAATAATCTCCCAAGTGTGTTTTAGAGTTTTTTTTAAGATTATAAAAGTTTTTAGATTAGAAAGAAGATGAATTCTCAAATCGAATTTGAAGTAGTTGATAATTTTTGGGACAGATTGAAAAAAGGAAAGAAACTTGGCGAAGGAACTTATGGAAAAGTTTTTAAAGTATCACCTTATCGAGGTGAAGTTTGGGATGAAGATGAAAAAGCATTAAAAATATTAAAACAAAAAGGAGATTGTGTTTTGGAAATTTCACATCTAGCAAATCTTAACAACATAGATGGATTACTTCCATTAAATAAAGTTTATTGTCAAGGAAACGAAATAGGATTATTATTTCCCTTGGGTGAAGATTTTCTAGATTGGTGGAATGATAGAAAGTCTAAACACGCTTCTCCCTTGGAAATGCTAGAAGACATTTTATCTATTTCAAAGTGTTTATTAATGACAATTTCTGATATGCATGAAAGAGGAATAGTACATAGAGATCTTAGTCCTTATAATATTATCTTTTATAACTCAAGACCTTGTATTATTGATCTAGGTTTTTCACGACAACAAAAAGAAAAGGATCAGTTGTTTACAAGCAACTATCATTTAACTATTCCAAGTTTCAGACCTCCAGAAATTCTAGATCCTGATTTCTTTGAGTATACTTCTGAAGCCTCCTTAATTGAAAAAATGGATTTAAAAGACGAAAGCGAAAATGACGAAGAAGAACAAGAAAAAGATGAAGAAGGAAATGAAGAAAATGACATAATTTCGACCAACTTACAAATGATTATGGAGGACTTATCAGATCAAGATCTAAGTTCATCCGAAGACGAAGATGATGAAGAAAATGATAAACGATCAGAAACGATATCATGGAAAAAGATATTTCCAAAAAGTATAATTAATAAAATGGAATGGGTAGAATCAGCCGATGAAAAACAAAAAAGAGTTCGATATTACAATGAAAAAATAGATGAGTGGTCATTGGGTACAATTCTTTACTATTTATTCTTTGATGATTACTTTTTCTACGGAAACATTTATCTTCAATGGTTTCAATTTCATTGTTATTATTACAATCGTTATGGAAAATGGTTAACAGATAAACATCCCGACATATTTTCAAAGTGTGTAGAAGAACATGGTACAGATAACATGAGTCTAAATAAAAAGATGAACGAGTGGTTCAAAAAATCTAACAAATTGATAACAAAAGAAGAAGATAAAAAACAATTATCAAAGTTAATGACTGCCTTTTACTTAATTCTTTATAATTTATTGGATCCCAATCCAAATAAACGAATGAGTTCAAAACAAGTTTTAACAGAAGTATTTGATTCAACCTGTCTTCCTAAAAAGTTCTTTGATTCAAAAGAACAACCATTAACCATTCACCCTCTTCAAAATAAAAGTTTTCCTCTTTCAAAATTACAAGTGAAAAATGTCTTACCATTAATTACTCATCTCTACGAGTTTTCGAAAAAGGTTGGACTTATAGCAACCTGTTACTATCATATCATTTACATTTGGCTTTCTTATTGCTATTTGAAAAACATAGATGATTTAGAAACTTTAACAAAGTCTTTGGCTATATGTTTTGATTTGATTGCTAGCTATAAAAACATTGATCCAGAAGAAGTTAGCTCTTTTGAAAGAAGAGTTTCTATTTGGCTTTGGTCTAAAACCAACAAAAGTTCAAAAAGAAGAAAATCTTTATGGTTTTCGAAAAATGAAAGAAATGAGTTTTGGATTCAAGTATTATCCATTCAAAAGGGTAATGTTTGGATACCTTTAGAAACTTATAATCTTCATTGTTCCGAAATTGAATGGGATGATGAAAGAGAATACAAAATTACAAACTCTATTTTATTTTCTATTCAAAACTCTTCCAAACTACCTTGTTTACATGAATTCTCTCAACTTTTACAATCCTTTGAAACAGAATCAAACGAGTCTTCAACCTAAAAATCCATTTGTGTTTATTTGTAATCAAAATGAAAAATAAAACTAGTTTTATAAAGTAGAGACAAATAGAATTTCCATTTTCATTCTCTATTTTGAATTTCTATTTCCGATAGACAACTTATACGTTGGCCTTTCTACCAACTTACTACAAACTACTGTAGAAAGAGGAAAAAAATGAATGGTGTTTCAAATTACGAAACACGAATGTTAAGAGATAATTCAGCAGTTATGGCTGAAAGGTTATTTGAAATCTATCAAGAGGCGGATAAGTTGATTGATTGGTTTCAAAGTTTCAGTTTGGTAAGAGTTTTTATAAACTTTTTTTACAGAATTTACTTATATTTTATCGTTTTACCATTGTTCCATTTGTATATACATGGACCAAGCGTAGGACCCATAGGTTTTTGGTCAGGAATGTCTTATAGTCAAATCTGTGCAAAATTAACAAACATGAACGATCCTGATTTTTGGAGCCTTACAGAAGACAATTCTAAGCGATGTTACATAATGATACTACAACACTTTCATTCGTTTTGGATCTTATTAATTTCTATACTTTATTTTGTTCTAATCTACTACGCTTTTAGATATTCAATCCAACTAATCACTTTCTTGGTAAGAAAATCTAGCCTCTTATATTTGTCAAGACCATTCGATGAACAAAAAGTTACAAAGTTAACATCCAAAACATAAACAAAGTTATAAAATCTCTTTCTTTAAACAAAAGTCTTTATTGTGTTTTCGTTTTCTAAAATGAATAATAAATGAGTTAACTCTTTTTTTTGTTTAAGATTTTTTTGGTGTTTTATTACAAAACGACATTAATGAATAGTAGCTTGATAAGATGAATATCGTTGTTCCATTAGAAGGAATAGATGTTGTAGACGTTGACGGACAAAGTTCTGAAACAGAAAAGGTCAATTTTATTCAAGATTTATCGAATCAACAAGTAATAAAACAAGAAGAATTACTAGACGAAAAGTATCAAGAATTGGATAACAATGAAAATTCAATAGAACAATCTGAAACAAAAGAAGACAAAAAGTTTATCTTTTTACCTTGTTTGATTAAGATATCTGTGGATCATTCTTCAACAAACAAATCAAAGTTAGAAGAATCCTCTATAAAAAATGAAATCATACTAAAACTACACGATGTAAAAGAATCTAGTATAGATAATTCAGAAAGCCTATTGTTTCTTTGTACTTACTTATCATTTCCAAGAGGAAACGAAACTTTGATGTTAGAATGCGCAGAAGATTTAAAAAAGAATACACCAGATATTCGAACAAAGATTAAAGAAAAATGGTTTTTTACATTCTGGGCTTCTCCTGATTGGTGGAGAAGTATTTTAGAATGTTCATCAAAAGAAGGAAAAGAATATGTTAACTCAAAAATGTATTTAAGTCATCGACTAAATGATAACGAAGAATCAAATTGGTTAGATTGGGATTTTAATGAATTTGTATTCTTTCCACAAGAAACTACAGCTTTAGAAAAGTTTACATCTATAATCGATGAAGAATTAGTTGTTCCTACATGGGCAACTGATTTAGCTGGAACTAATTTTCATTTATCAAAACGCGAGAAACAAACAAGGAAAGAAATTGTTTCAAACTATTCAAATGAAAATTACTTTACTACTTTGAATGATTTTATACAATTAGCAGCCGATAAAGTTGTTAGTGAACACGTAGATTATTTATTATCACAAAGAGTGATTGGAATAGCAGACTTTTCTGGACCAAGAGCTCTTAGTGTTTTACGTAGTATTTGGTCACAAGTGATCAGTGATCCAAAAACTCTGGCTTATATCCAAGGTGATAGAAAGTCTCTTCAAGGTAGAACTAGAAGTTTTCCTCCTAAAAAGGTTTCTTTCAAAAACTCTATGTCTTCATCTTCACCAGATGAAGAAGAAAGTGTTTCCATAGAGCCTCCAGTTACAGCTTCTTCAAGTGTAACAACATCCGTTTTGGAAACCGATGATCCATCTACTTCAAATAGTGAAATGACAGAAAAGAATAACTCGGGAGATTCTATCTCTGTTGATACTTCTGATCCGGTAATTAAGAAAGTCAACAGATGGATAAAAGATAATCAATCAAAGTTATCTGATTCTAGTTTAAACAAAAACGAAAAGCCAAAAAGATCTAGTTATAAAAAACAAAAGACAACAAAAACAAATGATTCTGATGTTTCTTTTGAATCAAAACAATCTTTATTTGATAAAACACCTACTGTTGAATTTCAAGAATTTAAAACAAACGAATCAAAAACAGTAAAACAAGATTTACCTTTATCGCCTGCTGTAACTCCAAAATACTTGAAACAAGATAGTCCTTATTCAAAACTAAATCTTAAACTAACTAAATCAAGCGAGTTTGGAACATTTGATCCTAATGCCCTTGTAAAACAATTTCTGAACTAATAAACTTTTTTTTCCTTTATCGAGTTAGAAGAAAAAAACGAGGCAATTTCGTAAGACTATAAGAGAGTTGAGGTTTAGAAAGAGAGAGATAAGAAGGTTAAAGGAAGAGAGAAATTTTTTATAAACGAGAGAAATATGATCTTATAGTCGAAGAAAGTTTTGAAAAAAAAATTAATTACGAATGTCAAATAACAATAAGATTAGAGTTCCAGACTATCAAAGAAGAAAAGCAAGTTTATTTGGTCATTCACAAATAAATGGATTTCAAAGAGAAAAGTTTCATGAATTACCCGAAGGACCTTTAGAAGAAGAGTATCAAGAACCTATAGAAGAACCATTAATTGATCCAAAAAACCAACGTACAAAAATTACCTTAAAAGGAATGGACATTGATCAATTAAGATTGAGAAAACCAAACTTAACCAATCGAGGGGATTTGGATGAAATGATAAAGCCTAGATTTCCTATTAAAAAAACTAGAGATAGAACAAAACCTCCACCAAAACAAAATGATCAAGTGGATGTTGATAAAGTTTATTCAGATTATCAAAATTCGAAAATAATGGTAGACCATTACCAACATAATGGTGCTCCAAGACCTTTAGCAAAAAAGATTCTTCCACAAAAGGAATCAACAAACGAACAATGGATAGAAGAAGAGATTTATTTAGCTCTTGTACAACCAGGAAAAAAGAATCTTCCTAAACAAATCATAAACCATAAAAATACAAACGGTTCCGTAAAACAAGATCAAACGGAAGACTTACATCCTCTTCCTAGTCATCGTCAAAATAAAAAGGATTCAGATCCAAACTCATTTTATTATCCAGAAGACCCAAATCAAACGATTGATTTTGAAAACTATAAAACGTTACAACTTAAAAACGCAATAGTTTCTGAACATCAATTTGTACAACCAAGACCTTTAAACGGAACTGAGTACGAACTAACAAATGAAGAAAGAAGAACTCTTAGGTTAAATAATATGAATGATCCTAAGTTTGTTTCTTTAAAACATAACTTACTTGAACAAGAAAATACAAAAAATCAACCTTTTACGAATGAAAGAAAACCTATAATAAACCAACCTTTATTACCGACTAGTTTACAAATAAAAGAGGATGAAACTTGGCAAACAAATGTTGATCCATCTTACATTACAAAATTGTTTGATCCGAATAAAAAGAAAACTGTAAATTCGATAGTTGATGAAGAATGGATCGATCAACCTATTTCTGTTCAAGAAGACAATCTAAGAACTATCTCAACAAAGAACCAAGAATACAATCAAAGTGATAAACCTGATTCCTTTGGAAATCAAAATAAGATTTCTACTCCCTTTTATAAAGGAATAAGAAATGGATCAGACTTTAGAGATTTACAGGTTCTCGATAAATCTTTACATGCAAATAAAGAAAACAAAACAACGAGATTACAATACAGAACAGTTTCAGGAAACGGAAATAAAGAATTAAATGATCCAATTTTAAATGGTGATCCTCTAGAGTTTCTTCCAGCTCGATTTGAAAAAATATCCATACAGTCTAAACTGAAATTAAGAGATCCTTCTTTAGCCGTAGCTCCATCCAATCGTCCTTCTCAAAAGGATCCAGATTTTAAACTTGATAAATTACAAACAAAGAAAGTTGATGTAAATGAAAATGTACAAAGTCTTAATCAATTAAAACAACAAAATGTTGATCTTGTTTCAAACTTTGGAAATGTAAATCCAAAGGCTATAAATCCTAGAGAAAGATCCATGAATGAATACGAAAAAGCTACAAAGAATAATCCTTTTCATCCAAATAATGTACAAAGAATAAAACCTGTAGAAACATTAAAACAAAATCCTTCTATTCCTTATCACGACGTAGAAACATTTGATGAACCTTGGTTTACTAATCAGTTAACGAAAACCATTTCTAATAACCCTAAAAATGTAAACGAACAACTGATTGAAGACGTTAAGGAACAAGATCTTATAAACCCTTTATTTAATCAAACAATTTTAAAAACAGAAAGAAAAGCAAATCCAGTTTTCGATACAAGTCGTATTTCTGAAGGTTTCATTCATGATCCTATGCGAGTTTCTGTTCGAAATGAAATGGGAGATCCTAGAGATAAATCTCTTTTATCTACTCAAGGAATTGGTGTTGCCGAGTTTATTAATGATGCAAAAATTAGAAACTTAAATACAACAAATAAACATGAAAAACTAACTGTCCAAACTATTGCGATTGAAGAAGATAAAGATGTTGAAACTAAAGGTCATTTTGTTAAGAAACCTATTCCTCCCAAAGTTTCTGTAACCGTAAAAGGTGATAAAAACACGGAAGCAACATTTCTACAAGAAGAAGCTATTGAGAAAGGAAAAATCTTTACTCGACCAATTGATAAACAAAAAGAACCTAAATTACAATCTATTCTAGAACCAGGAACCGAACTTACTAAAGATGTTTTAAGTACTCGAGAACGTACGAATAAAACAAAATCAAAACTTCAGAAACGTAGTGTGAAAGAAAAGGACTATGTTCTTGTTTTTGAAACCGATACAGATACAGAAAGATTTATTCCTACAAGTTCTACAAAAAAGGAACCCAAAAAGAGAACTATGTCATTTCAATCGTATCAATAATAAAAGTGTTTTTGTTTAGATTGTTTTTCTTTGTCTTTATTTTAAAAAAGTTTCATACTAAGATGAATAACGTTGTCTATAAACCAAGTAATTCAAGAATAGAACAAAACTTGAAAAAATGCAAAAAAGAGATTGAAATACTAGAAGAAGAAGGAAACATTATTAAATTACATCATTATTTATTTGACTTTGCTAGAAGATATTATCACGAATTTCGTTATTGTGTAAAGTATTATTCAAAGATTCTAAATGCCTCGCTACTTAAAAAACAATATAAAGAAGATGAATATCTATACTATTGGTCTTGTTGTGGATCAACATCACCAAAGTTTCATCATCATTATGCCAACTTTGTTCCGATAAAACTTAAAAAGGATTAAATAAAAGTAATCATGTTGTTTATTCTAACGGAACTTGTTCAACACAACAAAAGTTTCTCAAGATACGAACAACCTTGTTCTTTTTTACTTTTTCTTTGTTTTCGTCAATGTATAAACATACTCCAAAACACGCAAAAAGACATAGAATAACATCTAAGAAAATAGCTACTAGTCCAGGAACCTTAGCTCCAGGTTCATCACAAGGGATAATCCCAGGATTGTGATTCCAAAAACAAATCAAAAACGAATGCATAAAAATCAAAACCAAAAGTAAGATAATCAAAACGAAGATTATGCATCCGCCTAAAACACCATTCCAAAATCGCTTGCTTCTTATACATTGATTTTTAGGCGTTAATCCACAAAACTTTACAACATCGGCGTTATTGGAAGCTTCCAAGTTTTCGTATTCATGATGAGCCATTTTTGTTTTTATGGAAATAAGACTATCGTTTCTTGCAATCAAAGAAGAATGAATAACTCTTTTAACTTAAATGAATGAAGATTTATTAGATGAAAAAACGAATAAACGAAGTTCAAGAGGTTGGTTTCTACTTTACTTAATCATAATGACGATTTTTAACGGAAACATTAGTAGTTTCGTTTATTTATAAGTTTTAAGTCTTTGATCAAATTTTGTTTCTTGTTCTTTCTTTTTTGTAATTAACAAAGTCTTTCTCCAGATCGATTGAAGGGTAATATAGTTTTCATTGCTTCTGTCTTTTACGCCTCCTTTAACAATAAAAGTTTTAACATCCATATCACTCTTTCTTTTCTAATTAACTATCAATTGATTAAAATCTACCTTTGATAAACAATACTATACACTCGATTTTTATGCATTAAAAACCATTTCCTTTTTGTCACATTTTTATTACTTTTGTAGTTAAAATAATCAGGACATTAACGTTATTGATTTTCATGTTGTTTAGCTATTCTGAATCCATCATCTATATGTTATTAAAAAGCGTCTTTAAAACAATCTTCTTTCATCTTGTTTCTATATCAACTACGTCTTTTCTACATCATTAAACCATCTTTAACCAAACATTTGACGACATGTCCATGACAAGACCATGACACCTCATGACAACAACTTTTAGAGCGATGAAGTAGTTATGAAGCTACATTGCTTCTACATCGTTTTTAAAAAGCGATTGATTGCTTTCATCGATTGTTTTAAAAATTAAAAAAAGAAGAAGGACTCAATCGATGAAGCTTCTCAAAGGTCCTTCAACTTTTTTTTAAAAATTAAAACTCATTGATGATGTACTGCACTCGATCGCAGTACACCATTCGCTTAACGCTCTTAAGACCTCTTAATTAATCGTTCAAAAAAACAAAAGTGATTAAGAAAGAAATAGTTATCACTAAAATCACTATCTTTAGATTAAAGACAATTGAGTTTAATAAAAGTAAGTATTTCGAAAACATGTTTATTTTTTATACATTCGACAAATTACTATTTTGTATTAAGTTAAAGATAGGACTTTGAGTCGTGATGTTTGCTTTTGGTAAGTCCTCGATCTTTAAAGAATAATCATGGCTAGAACCATAAATAGTTGTATTCACAATTACATCAGGTCCATCAGTTTTTTTCTGGGGAGGAATAAATTTTTTTATCCATTTTCCGCGTACAACAAATGATCCTTTGAGTAATGAAGCATCTACTGTAATTCCGACTTTAGAATCTTTGGGTTTACAATATAAATTTAAACATTCTAAATGTAAGGGCATTGTGAGATGCGATAAAACAAAGTCGTATAAACTAAGCGTTTTAATGTTTGTAGGAAGTAAAGCTAAACATTTTTCAAAAGTTTCGTCCATACATTCCAAATCGTAAGTATCTAAAGCCGAGTTATATATAATCAAGGTTTGAGATGAATTAATATTCGCCCAATCTTTAAGTTTAAATTCTTTTGCTCTTACGAACAATATAGTTTCATTTGTCTTTACTTTATCCTCTTTTTTCTCTTCATTCATCTTTATCAACAATCTTTTTTTTTTTGAATGTTTGTCAATGGTTTTGGTTTTTTATTGTGAATAAATGTTTTGGTTTTTGAACGTTATAAAAAACTAGATTCTTTGTTAGTCGTTAGAGATTCGAGTTGACTCTAAAGGCAAAAGAATGATCTCTTTAATCTTTCATTTCCAAGTACATGAATTATTCGATATAAGGAATGACAAAAAGAGAGAAAAGAGAAAGGAACAGTTTTTCTCCTTTGTATCTCGTCTTATTAAACGAAATGTTCCGTTTATTTGTATCTTTCATGATTACTATTGTAAAAAAGACTTTATAGAAGATTTTATAAAAGAAAACAAGATTGATCGTTTGGATGTTGATAATTCATGGTCAAAGAGTTTTCGATTGTTATCAAAAACTCGATTGAAACAAGTTCAACAATTTTGGTTTATCGATACAAAAATTTGTAAAGAGGATAAACCTTCTTTTAATGGTTCTTTTCCTATGTTACGATTTAGTTGGTTCTTTACCACGAAAAAATCCAAGATTGGTTGTTACGATAAACATGGATTAACTAATTCCAAAGAATCAGATGAAAACTTTCTATGTGAGTTTAAAATCATTCATAAAAAATCTACTTTTATGAGTTTAAGCATAAAACTATCTTGCTTTAAAAAGTATTCTCGAATACTTGATCATATCGATGTTGGAAAAAGAATCGCACAGATCGAACCAGTTAGTTATAAACCTACTTCTAAATTCTTTGGGACTTCAGAATATGATTCTGACTATCTTCTTCCTCGAGAGTTTGTTTTAGAACATATATTTATTCCATCGGGTGTTCATCATATGAAAGTAAAAAAATTTTTACATACTCCTTTTCTAAAATAAAAGGTGAAGAAAGTATAAATGTAGCAACTAAATACCTTGAATCTGACTGGCTTGTGATCGAAGAACTTCCTGGTTTAGAATCTCTCTTGTTATTGAAAAGTCCTTACGGTTAGTATCGACAACTTGATATTCTTACAAAATAAAACAAATTTCATTTAAATATTATGTTTGAGAAACGAATGATTTATTTAGATTTTCAACAAAGATCAGATGTAGGATGTACGTGAGGCTTAGAAATAGGAGGAAACTCTAAAGTCGAAGAGAGCTGAATCGAAGGAATAAAAGTTTGATGGGCAATACGACAAAAGGTTTGAAACCAATAATTATGATTTCCAAATCTTTTCATATGTTGTAAAAACGGAGCAATCATTCTATAATTATAAACTTCCGCTTTTGCATCTGCTAAAGCCAAATGGTACTTTACAACGTTTGATCTTTTTCTTAATTGCAAATGCTTCATTGCAGCTTCTGTTGCGCTAAACTTTGGAATGAGTTTCTTTGTAGCTGTCCAACTTTCTAAAGTATGTTGCGATAAACCAAGGTAATAACTATACAAACTAATAATTGGATTAAAAGTTCCAAAAATCAAATGTAAAGGTGGATAACCACAATTACAAAGTTCTTGATTAACCCAAGAACAATCTACATCAGAATGATCCGCAGCTATAAAAATTTCTCCTTTTGATTCTTGATAACATTTAGTTAAGAAATCTACAAACTCTTTGATGGCTTGTTTTAAAGGTTTTCCTTCTCCCTTTTCTATAGAATGTTTTACTTTAAGTAAATGATCCTGTTTATTCCAAAAATCTTCTACCGTCTTTTCATCCCATTCTTTTCCTTCAGCAGGTGAAATAAAAAGATCAATAGAAGCAAACTCTTCTCCACTAGATGAATTCACACAAACCGCAGCCAAATTAATCAAAGCATTTTTACACAAATTAGGCCCAGTAAGCTCACAATCAAAAACAATCATATAAATCGGCTTTCCATTCCCTTTTTTCTTATTCACTTTTGGATTCAAAACTTGTTCAGGAATTACACCTTCAGACTCCATCGAAACATCTACAGAAAAAAAGATAGAAACCACTCTTTGTTTATATATAAACTTTTTTTTTCTAATCAAATCTCTTTCAATTACTTTTATTTTGTCAATACAAAACAACCTTTCCCTTTATCATATTTAGATAAGCCTAATCATTCAAAAGTATTTTCTACCAACGTTAGTCCTTTTTTTCAGTTGATAAAAACGAAACTACGTAAAAAAGGATTTTTGGTTTTAATAGTTTAGAAACTTTTGATTTTAAAAAAACAAGTAAAATCATCTCACAAACAACAACCAAACAAAGAATGTCTTTCATCGTTAAATCCATTGAAAAAACCTCGGGTAAAGTTACCTTTTATGGACCTTGCTCCGATAGAACCTCTGCTATCGAATGCGCTAAAAACATTTGCTCTATCAAAAGCAATGGAAAGGGAAATACTACTATTCAATTTGACGAAACCGCTGGAGTTTTTTCTATTACTTACTCAACCCCTGGATGGGTTCGAAACACCTACCACACCGTCGAATGTATCATCGAACCTTTGGTTAATTCCGAAAACTTGAAACAAGAAATGAAAAAACAAGAAGAAGAACTCAAGAAATCATTACCTGAAACTCCTAAAACCGAAACTCCCAAATCCGAAGAAACCAAACCTGAAGAACCTAAATCCGAAGAAACCAAAGTCGAAGAATCAAAAGTTGAACAAGACAAAACCGAATCCGTTGTTCCTTCTACTACCGAACAAGTTGTCGAAGCCTCCAAAACCATCTAATTGATGACTATCTATCTTACAGTCTTATCATTTGGTCCATTGAATAAAATAGATTTAAAAAAGCAAGTTTAGTTGTTGTTTTTTTTATTTATTGAGGAGTAAATAAATCACTACCAACAATCTTTGAAGTAACTTTAGTTAGATCATCTTGACTGATTCCAAATAAAGCAAGATTAGCATTATACTTTTCTCTGTCCGCCATAATGGATTGAGCATTCTTCATAATTTCGTTTTTATTAAGACCCTTTTGACTTAAAATTCTTTGAAACTTTTTGGGATCACTTATCAATTCTAAAGGATTTAAAGGACCCGAAGTATTTAGAGAGTTTTTAGCCTTTTGCAGCTTTTCTTTAAGATATTTTCTTTTGCTTTTCGGTGTTAAAGTTTTCAAGTATTCTTCTTCTTGTTTCTTTTTTACTTCTTCATCAAGATCGTTTTCAGGTCCTCTAAGTCTTTCAAAAACTTCGCTTATTTGCTCTTCAGAAATTTTCATCTTATTTAATACTTCTTCATTCATGACTTTAGATCTCGTTAATAAACAAAACGATTCTACTTTTTTTTGTAAAAAAAAACTTGTAAGGTCTGTTGCAAAGACATTGAAGAAAACAACTTACAATCGATCGCTTGTATCTTTATTAACTTACTTAATCGAAAATAAAAAACACAAAGGGTTTGTTGTTTATGGAGAAAGAAAATGGGTTTATTGTCGTTTGGTTGAAATCTTTCCAGTAGATGGATTTTTTGTAGAATGAAAGAGACCGTTTCCTTTCATAGCATGAGACATTTCAACTTTGGTAATTTTCCACATATCGCTAGCCAAATAAGGTTCGGTTAAATAAGGATAAGGTAAATAAAAATAACCTTTATCACCCCAATCGGTTCCCCAACTGTTTCTCATAATCCAAACCTGTTTAGAATCATCATAACCCACACAGACTACAGCATGACCACCCAAAATAGGATCGTTTTCTTTTGGCATAGGAACAATTCCAGTTTTTGCGGCTTCCGCAGAATCTAATCCTGGAAAAACAAGAATACCTAAAGTAATAAGATGGCCACTAGCAAGACAAGATTTTATAGAATCTTTTGTTTGAGCGACGTGTTCGTAAGAAATGATTTCATGTCTTTTTGCTTCGACATAACAATTTTTTGGTGGTTGATGAGTGAATTTCGAAATGTTGTAAGGCCAAGAACTTTCTTTACACAATCCATAATTTAACATGGCTTGAATTCCTGTAGAAATAGTTGAACCATTATCATAATCTATATCTCCTTGAATAGCGCGACAATTATAATATAAAAACAATCTAGATGGATCGTGTTTTGGATCATTGTATCCAAAAGCAGAACATAAAGCCTGTGCAACACAGCTACCTAGAGAACCTTGATCATAAACAGGAGGACATTTTGATCGAAGATCAACTTTTGGTGGTAAATTTGCTCCTGATTTAAAATTTCCAAACATTAAAACCTTTGGAATGCTAGTTAACTTTTCAACCTTTAAGTTGTAAATTCTTTTCGGTGTAGTTGTTGTATTCTCTACGTTAGTTTCCATCTCTTATTTCTTTTTTAAACTCGATTTTAAGCTACGAAAATGCTTACTACTCTTATTGCTTATAAATTTTTTTCAAACGCAGAATAGAAATTGATAATAGAATGAGCTTTATTAAATAAGAGGGTTCTTTTATTTCTGGCCTGGGATCATCAAAATTTTTTAATTAGTAATTATGTGTCGTCATGATCAACGATTTCAGAATAAAACCTATTATTTTCATCGCAAGAGAATTTGATTTTTGTATCTTGAATATGAGGTTGAAAGGGAACTGTTTCACATAGCTTTCTTCTTTTACCAGAATCTTTTGGTTTCTTTTTTTTGAGTTTCATATGGTTATCGATTTCTTCTACGTGTTCTTCACAATAGTCGATTACTTTACGATTAATAGCCCATTCAAAGAATTTGAGTTGACAGATGCTTGTAATAAGATAGAACCAAACTTGATTATTAATCATACGAGTACCCAAAATAAACTTTTTAATCCAATAGACTTTACCATCGTTTGATTCCGGAACTAGAAATTGCTCTAGTTCTTTTGATTTAAAAGCAATTAATATTCTTTCATGACGACAAAAAACACCAAAGTAACTTCTTGTCCATAAGTTTAAGTTTGTTTTGTGGTTTTGATGAAGGTCAAAATGTTTGATGCCTTCTGGTGTATTAATGGTGTATTTTATCGGAAATATTTGACTATAGTTTGTACAAAGCCAATCAATGTTACTTAAAGTAACTTTAAATCTCCGAATAAGGATTTTAGACATATATTCTATTTTATCTAAAGTCCAATAACTCCATATTGTTTTTAGTATTTGATGAGCTTTAATAGGTAAATTCTCTTTAGGTTTTAATGTAAGTTTTTTTCCTAATTCTGGATTTAAGTTGATCATTTCTGATATTTCTTCAACTAGATGAGTGGGAACACAATATTCGTTTGGTATATAAATATCTACATTTCCTTTTTCTTCGTGTAGTATTGGACAATCTGCCACTAACTTAATCTTTGTAGCTCCTGAGTTACACTTTATAGTATTATCTTTGTTTTCAAAATCTTCGTCATCGTCTTCATCATCATCATCATCATTTTCATCATCATAAGATTCGTTTTCAATAATCTTTTTGATTTTGGTTTCTTCATTTTTTAAATGAAAACTGTTTTTATATAATTGATCGAGCTCTTCTTTTTCTTTTTCTTCCTCTTTATCTGTCGTTTCTTCAGGTTCCAAACTATCTGGTTGTTTAGCTTGGATTGGAAGAATCTTCTTTTTTAAATCATGTTGAATTGTTTTGGTTTGTTTCTTTTTAATTGTCTTTTGTATCTTGATTTTATTAACCTTGATTGGGTAAATTGTCTTTGATTTATCATTCCAACAAACCAAAGAACGAAACCTTTTATCCATTTGGTTGACCATGATGTTTTAAATAATTACTCTTTGATTTTGTTTTTGAAGAGATTCAAAAGATCAAACTTTAACGAACATTAAAACAAAGAATAGGAAAAAAAAGTAGAACAAAGAAGCAAGAATGATATAAATTAAATTTTATTAATTGTTGTAGGTTTTTTGATCGTATAAGAAAATGCAGAAACAAAAACAGCTATAATTATGACTGATAAAACTACAGCAAAAGCAATCCATAAAACCCATTCAACTTCGGCAGTTCTAGCGCTCATACCAAAGTTTGCATTTAAATCTACAGGAGCTCCAGCCCAACCTGTTCCTTCATACCAACGAGTAAAGCCATAGCGATTTCTATCTTCATAATCATTGTAAAACACAGTTTTGTTAAATTGTTCTTTTGGTATAATACACATTTTACAATAACGAACTTTACTTGTTTGGGCTAAAAACCAACAAGTATTCCCAAACCATTCAGGATGAGTTTTATGATAATTTCGATTTTTAACAAATCTAGCAAAAGCAGCAGGACCAGTTGTAAAGAATACAAATTTCATTGGATTATAACTTTTTACAATACTATCCATCCATTCTACCCAGAATGGATGATCTGGAGAAGAAGCTAATATTCCATTATAAAGTCTCTTGCCTGGGAGATCATGTTCCGGTGGTTCCCAAATTAATAGCAAGTTTCTATTTTCAAATATTGGATCAATTGGTTTTGTACATATAAAATCCAAATCTACATAAAATCCTCCTTCTACGTACATAATAAGATAACGAGCAAAATCACACTTTTCAATCCATTTTGTTAATCTTTTTTCCCAAAATTCCTTGTATTTACTAATCTCTGGATGATCGTCAAATAACTTTCTAACCATTTTAATGTTCCAAAGTTTATACTCGAATAAAGGATTAAGTTCTTTCCATGATTTATAATAACCCTTTTCTTGATATCGCTTGTTCGGTAATACGTTATCATCTACTTTTTTATCTAACCATATCTGGTGAATGATTTTACTAATAGGCTTTAATTCACTCATAAACTTGGTTTAAAAATTAACTCGATTGTCTAAAAAGAACATCTTCTTAAATAATTCAAAAAAAAAGTTTACTTATCATATCTTAATGATCAATCGAACGCATATGTAACAGCTTTAAAATAAAAAGTGGTTATTTATTTTACAAGTCTTTCAACAGGTTTTTCTGTGGGAAATTCCGCAAGTTCATCTTGTACTACAACAGCTGCTCTCTCTTCATCTTCAACTTTTTCAAACTCTGATCCATCAGAGCTTTTACATCTTTCACGATTACAAAGAGCGGATATTAAAACTCCAATTAATAAGAGTATGATAACAACCGTTAAACAAAACCATAAGATAAACTCTATCACTTTAACTTTTGCGCTCATTTACATTGATAATCCAAGTATCTTCTTTTTATGTTACAACTTTTTAGTTTCTCGCTTCGTCAAATAGAAAAAAAGTTTAAAATGCTTTCAAGCCTATAAACTGTTTTTCATAAATCGCTTTTATTATGATAATAAAGATAAAGGTTTTAGTAATAAAACATGTTTCTAAAGGGATTGAGGAGTACATGGTTGAGAAGGTCGACATGAATCAACCACGCTTTGAACAAAATCTTGGAAACTTAAACCAGATCCTCTTGCGAGGGTAAATAGATCTCTTGTGGTTTCAACGAAATCGTTTGGATTCAAGTTTGTCTCGTTCTTGATTTCAAGAATGTCTTTGATTTTCTTGCTAAATACTTCTGGGCCCATATTCGATTCATTCATAAGCTGAAACATTTCTTCATAGAAGGCTAATAATGTGTTGGCTGGATAATCTCCTTTTGCAACTAAACTATAGCAATTCAAAATAGTAGCGGCATTCGAAGTAGGTAACTGTACGGTTACGGTAGACACTGAGGCAGTAGTTTTTTCTTGAATACTTTTATCTTTTTCTTGTCCAATTTGTTTTTCTGGTGGGGATACCAAAATCGTAATATCATCGTTTTTCTTTCTTTTTTTGGCAGCGTTATCCACTACTTGATTATCATCGGAAATAAAATGCTTTGGTGTCATGGATATTACTTGAGCAGGTATTGGTTGGTTTAAAGGCGTCGTTTGGTTTGCCGAAGCAAGTTCTACATTATTTTGTATGTTCAAATAGATCGAAGGAGTTGGTTGAGGATTATTGGTAGGAGAACCGTTTCCAAAGTTAAAACTAAAAGGAGTTCCAAGCGATGTAATGGCAGTTATTGGTGTACAAGTCTTTTGAAAAAAAGTTTGGGATAATCGTGGATCAGGGTTTGGATTCTCCATATGGTTTGGACCATATTCTAAGCTTTGATCTTGTACGCTTGTATTGTTAGGTACTGCCTCCTCGCTAGATCCAACAGGTAGTGAATCTTCAGAAATGACTACAGTTTCCGAGCTTGTTGTTTCATAAGTTAATGGAACAGGATGGTATTCCTGGTTTTCTAAATCAAAGTCATCCTGAGGAACGGATACACGTTGCATGGTTTGGGGATTTACGTAAGGAGAAGGAGGGGGAAGATTATCATTGATGATTTCGGATTCAACATTTTGGAAGATAACCGCTTCTAACGCTTTAACTCTACTTTCTAACCTTTTAGCACTTGGATTCTGTAATTCGTTTAACTTCTTTGGAGGTCTTCCTCTCGGTTTTTTTTTGTTATTATTATCGGAATCAGATTTCTTGGCTTCTAGAAATTTTTTATCAAAGATGGCCTTGTATCTTCTTGGAATAGTTTCAGATTGCATGATAAAAGTTTTTAAAGCTTCTTGAGCGGTTCCGTTCATCCAACTATAAATACAAAAGCTTCTAAAGTCTTCCAAAGTTTTACAAAATCCTTCTAATCCAGCATCATAAAAGTAACCCAAAAAAAACACTTTGGATTCTTGATATACAAATTCTTCGTTTGTTTTCTCTAACTTTTCTCTTAAATCTTTTCTACGGAAATCGGTCATCCGAGCTTTAATAAAATCGGCCATTGATTTCGGATAGGTAATGTAACTTGAGTTATTTGTTTGTCGTTTGGCTCCATTGGATCGGCCAACTGCGAACTTGGCGCTTTCAAAAGAAAAGATAAATGTTTCAAAAATGAAACGGGCATATTTGTTATCGTTTGCGATTTTTTTAGCAGCGTTTATAGCCGGATCATCATGTTCATTAATATTCCAAAAAACTCTTGGGTATTGATCCGTCTCTTCTTCTTTTCGATAATAAAGAAGCAGAAACCAATGGTAATGTAATTTGCTTTGTAAAGCAAATCTTTGTTTTTCTTCATCCCATATAGATGGAAGAGGAAATATAGCGCGCTCAAATTGTAACTTTCTATCGTCCGGCACGTTGGAATATATTTCCAACATGGCTTCTATAAAATGGTTAAAGTTTTCTTTGGCATCCTGCATGTCTTAATATCTAGATACATATCACTCACAGTTATATATAGCTAACTCTTACCTTTTTTTTCGTATATCAAAGAACAAAACTCGCTTTGATTTTAGGCTAACTTAACCTTGTTTTCCTATTGTTTTCTTCGGTTTAAAATAAAAATTTCTTAAAACCAAAGCAAAAAAAATTTTCCACCAGAAACGTGACCCACTAAGGTTCTAAAAAACTTTCGTAGTTAGTAAACAATAATACATATAGAAGATAGGTATAGAAATAGGATACATTAGATTGTATAGATTTGTAGCTTTATTCATCAATATAAATAAAAAAATAGTAATACAAGATACACAGGTGATATGCAAATAGTTAGTAGTTATTTTCTTATTTCGTAAACCAAAAACCAAAATTATAAAAATCGTTTCAACCCACGACTTGATCATTTACCAAGAAACATCAAAGCAGTCAAATCAAAAAAGAAGAAAAAAAGAAAGAATGAAGACCTCTATCTTGTTTATCGTTTTATTGGTGTTCTTAGCTGTTTCAGAAGGCCGAAAATGTCCTAGTTTAAAAAACTATAACAAAAACGGAGTTCAAGGACGTTATGCTAAAAAGTATGAGCCAATTGCCGAAAGATTCCAAAAGAATTGTTTTGAAAACATTACCTTACCCCAAGGAATTCCGAACCCAAAAGAAAGAGGCCAAGTTGCAATCTACGTTAAAGATTGTTTGGTTTTGGATATGTGGTGTGGAACTTTGAACCCCTTTGATCCTTTTGCCGCCCCTATTGAATCTGATACTTTGATTAATTCTTGGAGTGTTTCCAAAGCTATGTTGTCCATGGTCTTTATGTGGATGGAAAGCGAAGATTACTTTGAATGGAATGACAAGATTTCTGATTATTGGCCTGGATTTGCTCAAAACGGCAAAGAAAACATTACGTTCCAACAATGGATTTCTCATAGTGCCGGATTGACATTGTTAGACGCTCCTGTAACTTTAGACGACATTCGATACGATGCCAACTTCTCTTCGTTAATTTCCAAATTAGAACAACAAACTCCCATCTTTACTCCAGGAACTCAAGTTTCTTACTCTCCTATAGTAAAAGGATGGTATGGTTTTATCATTCCCAAGTTTGTCGACCCTCTCGGAAGAAACATGATTGAAATCTTCCAACAAGAGATTGAACCTTATCTTGAATACTCTGATTTCTTTTGGTTTTATAGACCTGAAGATGCCCTTGATCTCTTAAGAACTGCTGTCTTAACTCCTGGAGTTCAAATCATTGATCCAATTTCTTTACAATACGCCTTGTTATTACAAAATCCATCATCTGTTCAATTCCGATCCATTTTTAACCCTGCTGCTTTTACTGATCCAAACTTTGTAAACACTATCAATTCTACCGTAATTATTGGCCCTGGATTTGCTTGTAGAACCAATGCCCTTTCTGTTGCTAATGCTTACCGTTTCATTGCTGGAAACGGAAAATCTCAAGGCTATAAATTGTTTAGAGTTCCCTCCGTAAACAGAGCCACTACACTTGTTTACTCTGGTCCTGATGCTAATTTACTTAGCAATGCTACCTACTCTCAAGGAGGATTTACTAAAGGACTCTTGTTTGATTCCTTTTCTTACAGAGATTCCGTTACCGGTCATCCTGGCTCTGGTGGAAACTTTGGATTTGCTGATAGAAACAAAGAAGTTGCCTTTGCCTACATTACCGCTGTTCAATCTAGCTCTTCCGCTTCCAACGATACCCCTTTCAACACATATACCTTGGTAGATGAGCTCTACAAGATCTTGGATCCCTCTATCTAAAGAACCTTTGACCTCTCACAAAAAAAAAACAAAACAAATTCACATTCATATTGCATAAGAATGTTTATTTCTTGTTCTATTTTGAAATAAAACTACTTTCATTACAATACTTTAGAGTTTTGTTAACATCACAACCGATGTTATTTTTCGATCGTCAAAAACCAAACTTTTATGAAGGACTTATTAAAGGAGAGTAACGAATCCTCGCTTCTTTGATCGAAAAAGTTTACCACTTTAAACCAAAATTTTAAAGAAAGTAGATAACTTATAATCTAAGAATGAACAAATCCAACCCTTCTATAATAAACAAAGATAAATACGCGATATTAGTTGAATTAAACAAGAAGGTTGAACAAAAAATCATCAGATTTAGCAAAACTAGCATGTGAGATTGAAGCGCTAGAAAATAATAAAAGACAACCATTGGAGTTGTTTGAATTACGTAAAAAGTATCAAGAGCTTAAAGAAGATTATAGAAAAGAAGCTGAAACCCAAGGAAATTTATTAAAAGAATTTAAATAAATTATCAGTTTATTTGTTGTTCGATTGATCAAAATCTACTTGCATCTAGGTCTACGATCGAAGTGATAATATCTTGAAATTGTTCCAAGTGTTTTGGAAGTTTGAGGTCTTTAAATAATTTTTGAAGTTTTTCAATTTTTTGTTTGAATAGAGGTTCACTTAGAAGCTTTAGATTTTCTCCTTCTTGTTCTTCCTCTGTTGGTTCTCTGAATTTGCCATCTTCAAAAACCGCGATCACGCTCACTCTCTTTCCTTCAAATCCTCTTCTAGAAAAATCCCCTATTCGATATTTTGTGGATATAGTAGCCCACGTCATAACTTCCTTTTCACCAAAATTTCCTGTTTCAGCCAAAATTCCAAACCCTTCAGAATATCCTCGAGGAATTGGGTTATAACGATCGTAGAACCAGTCGCCGGTAGTACGATAATGATATGAAATTGTTTTTACAAAGTATACACAATTTTCATCACTCTTTTCTTCAGGTCTCCATAGCAAGTTGCCTTTTAAAGCAATCAAAATCAATAACAAAGCAAGTAAAAACTTCATTGAATTTAAGATAAAAAAGTTTTATTTTAAGAGCCCAAAAACGAATGTTAAGCTTACTAACCTTTTTTCCAAAACGAAAAACGAACAATCGAATAAGTAATTTTATCTAGGTTGGTAAGTTAGTTTTTTGTTTCATTCAAAAACAACAACGACATGGAATCAAATCTCATTTCTGTTTCTTTGGCCTTTTTGGCTTCTATTCCTTACTGCTCGCCTATGGTCACGTCTTTGTTTGTTTTACCTTTAAGAAATTACGTCAATACAAAGACTTATTTTTTGGCTCACGGCTCTTTACAAGCTCTTTGGTTGGTGAACTACTTTCTCAAAAAAAAGACAAAGTATCATGAACAAATGAAAAAATACTTGGAAGAAAGCCAAAAGAAACCGATACTTAGATTTGAAGGTGGATCGGCTGCTGCTACTTTTACTTTCATTTTTGCTCCATGGATATTACTAGAAAAAATGACCATGGTAGCAAAACCTACTTCTTATATTTCGTCTACCATTAAACGAGCGTTTGGAAAAGCTGCTTTATTTGGAATATCTCTTGGAATCGTTTATTTGAGCGACCATATCTCTTTGTCTTGGAATTGAAACAAATTCTATAAATCAAAACAATAAATCACTTACATTAACCTTCTTACTATCGTTAAACTTGCTAAACAAACCTTAGCATGTTATAAAAAAAAACTTTATTATTCGTACTAAGTCTATGTACATTCGTAAGGTTTTCATTAAGTTCATTTTAAACAACCAAAGAAACGTTTAAACACAAGAAAAGAAAGCCGAAATAATGTCAGAACAAGTTAGTTTGATAGTGAACGAAGCAAAAAGAAAGCATCAAGAAGAAGTTGAGAAAAATAGACAAAGACTTGGGGAGAAAGTACCCAAAGATTCTATCCTACGAGAATTTCCTCTTTCAAAAATGTCTTTGAAAACGGAGGGGTTTACTACTTTTGCCAAAGAGTTTGAAACAGAAGAAGAAACCAAAAGAGCCATAGACGAATTTACTTCCAAGTTAAATCAAGAATTAAAATCGAATTCGAAGATAATGAAGATCTTTAACGAAGAAAGGGAAAAATACCTTGTTACTGAAGAAAACAAGTTTCCAGATCCTTCGTGGTGTGAAACTTCCATTGCTGTTCAAATATGTGTTAGAAAAGATAAGCTTGTCGCTAAAACAGAAATGAATCCAGAGGGATGTGGGCTATTAACCTTCAATTTTGTTGATGTTGCAAATTGCACTCATTGCCAAGGCAAAGGAATTACAAGTTTGGGTGTGTGTCAATGCAAAGGAAGAGGATTTGGGTTTTTGACTCCAGTTCAAAAATCAAACTTTGAAATCGATGAAAAAACCAAACTACCAAAACCATTTGATTTTAAAGGAATTGCTTGCGACTTTGTTGATTATGTTGAAAAGGCCTGCAACTATTTTAAAGTTCCAATTTCCTTTTATGACAATGAAGATGATAGCATCCAATTTGTTATAGATGGTCAAGAATTCCATTTGGATTGGAAACACCTTTCTCCTGAAGAGATGGAAAAAATCGCATCCGCTATTGGTTTGGTCGAAATTCCTACACAGAACGAGAGTCTTAAACAAGTTGTCGATGAATCTCCTAAATTATATTATTTGGAAATAAGATCTGATCAAGAACGAAAACAACGACCCTTGGAAAATGGATGGTTCAAATCCAAGAAATATCTTACTACAGAATTTGTTTGGGTTCAAGCCGAATAAAAAAAAAATTGAAGAGTTTGAAAAAACAAGAGTGTGATGAATAGGTTTTCTGAAAAAAGTTTCTTAGGAAAAGAGATATAATGTCAGAAAAAGAAGAATCAAAGACGAAAACAATTCCTAAAATAATTCATCAAATATGGCTTGATCGAGATGTTTGGGATAATGAAATACCACCTGATAAATATCTTGTATTGGGTTATCCACAAAGTTGGATTGAAAAGAATCAAGACTTTCAGTACAATCTTTGGAATAAAAAGAAAATTTGGGCATTATTCGAAACACATCCTGTTTTAAAAAAATACAGAGAGTTCTTTTTAAATGGATTAATTCACTTTATTGAAAAATGTGACTTTTCTCGATTTGCAATCATGTATGCATTTGGAGGTGTATACGTTGATATGGATTTTCGATGTGTAAAAAACTTAGGACCCGTAATTGAAGGAAAAACATTACAACTATGGTTTGAACCTATAGAACATACAGAAGGATGGGATGCTCACATTGGTCGAAGACTCTATAATGGTTTTATGGCTTCTTCACCTGGAAATCCGTTTTGGTTAGAATGGATGGATTATATAAAGAAAAGTTATAATCCAATCCGCGGAGCTTTTATGAATACAGGTCCTCCTGGGTTTTCACAATGGTTTCAATCTAAAAATTACCACAACTTACATCCCGAATGGCTTGGTGATACTTGTGATGTATTACCTATCATTTCAAGAGGCGAATTAGCCGGAATTTGTAAAGAAAAACATCCAAATCCAATACCAACCGATAGAGAGTTTTATAGATTCAATCCAACGAAACTACCCTTTAAACCCTTTGATAAGATATTCGCTTATACTTTATGGCACGAAGGTTCAGGATGGGGAGCAGTAACAGTTACAAATTCTAAAGGAGCTTCAGAAGCTATGAGAAACAAAATGAAAGAATTGATAAGAACAAGACAAGTCAAACTAGGAACTTGTTCACCGATTAAAGATGAACCTTCTTCGGTTACTTTAAAAATAAATCAAAAATCTACAAATACTAATCATTCATCAAAAGAACCAGAAAAGAAATTAAAAACAAATAATGTTTCTGGTTCTAAAAGTCTTTATAAAGGAGTTACGACAGGTGGAACAAACATTCTTTGGATCATTGTCGGCGTTACACTTGGTGTAGTTTTAATTGTTGTAATTGCAGTTTCTGTGTATTATACGTCACCTGTTTATAAAGAAAAAAAGTTAAGACAACTTGAACAAAGACAAACTATCCCTCCACAAAATACATCTAATACCACTTTTGTAAATCCTTTAATTTAAAATCGATTTTTCAAAAGAAAAATACAAAAATTTTAACCCATCAAACTACTTTTTTTTTTGTTTGTTTTACCTTTCATTCTTGTCTTTCTTTTTGAAAAGCTCTGCAACATCATTTCGTTTTTGTTGATCAAAAATAAAAAGCATAGAGTTATCTTGTTAATAAGAGATGGAAGTCGTTGAGGTAAACAACAATGATGTAACACCTAAAGAACAAAGCGTACGTTTTACTTTTCAAGGAAAACACGATTGTAACATCCATCCATGTATTGCTTCTGTTTATTTCTGTCTATCTGATGATAATCAACTTCGAGTTGTGTTAGAACCCGATGAACAAGAGCAATTAGAAAAACACATTATTCCATTATTTTCTGATTTAGAACCTCACAACTTTATCAAATTTGATGAATTATTAAACAAAGATAAAAACGAAACAAATGATGATAAAAACGAAGAAGAAGAAGACGACGATTATGATGAAGACTACGATAATGAAGAAGATGAAGATGATGTAGAATTTGTATTTGTTTTTAAACCATATCCAAATGTTGCCATATCTATCGATCTTTATCAACTATTTTCGGAAAAGGATTTGGAATCATTTATGGAACAAGTATCAGAAGATCCGAAATACTATGGCAAAATAGTCATAGACGAAACAAATGCAAAAAAGGATAAAGAATTACAACTGATGTACAAGTCGTTAAAAGAAAGTCTTGATAAAAAAGAAATCAAGTTTATAAAAGACCTTTTAAATCATGTAGAATCTATCAACTTATACTTGTATAACGTTGATCAGTGTAAATGGAAACCAAAGAATTATAATCTCCCTTTGTTTCCAGAAAGATGGTTTACAGAGAATCATGGAATTGAAAACTTTTCTTATTCTTCTCTCGAAGAAAAGGTTATTTCTGAAAAGTATATTAATTTGGTACTATCTTTTCCTCTTACGAAACCAGTTACTTTTATTTTGCAATCGAAAGATGGAGCTTTTTCGATGAAAGAATTGATTACTCAAATATGTTCTAGATATCAAAAGATTTACGAAAAGGAAACAGATGCTTTTGAAGAAAACCAATTAATCGAAGACTCTAAAGAAGTAGATCCCCTTTATCAACAACTTTATAAAAAGGGGTTTGAACTCTTTAGTTTAATGGTAAAAGAACAAGAAAACTTAGACGAAACAGGACGTTTATTGAATTACGTTCATTTATCCGAAGAAACAGAATCACAAACTTCATCCAATAATGATGATGAAGAAGGAGAAAACGTAGTGTTTCAAACTTGTGGAAATCCAGCTTTATTCTTATTCGTAAACTTTGAAGAATTAAAATTAGACTATTTGGAATATTATCCACAAACAAAAACTCTTGTCCCTAGATTTGATATTTCCAAGATCGATTTATCAAAATATTCAACTTATGTCGACTTTTTTGATTCTGTATCCGACTATGATTTGGAAATCGTTTAAAACGTATTATTTCTTTTTACGAACATTACAAATAAACACTTCAACTCACATGACATTTACTAACTTAGTAGTTTAGTTCTAACCAAACAAAAAAGTTTTTTTTTGACAACCATTGGGTTTTCCCACAAAGAAAGGAAAAAAAGTTTAGCTTTTTCGAAAAAGGAAAGAGAAGAAAAGGTTTAGAGTTTGACAAAAAAAGGGACAGAAAGAAAGCCAAAATGGTGGAAGAAAACGACTTTAGTATCTCGAAAAAAATCCTTTTATTAGATGAAGCCCTAAAGTCTACTATAACTCCTAATCAACTTTTATCGCTACTCGATATCAAGAACCACAAACTAAATCCTATCGACTTTTTACGCGATATAGTTTTTAAGTCTGAACATTCTCCTTGTCTTGTCTTCCTCAGTTCATCATGGAAGATAATAGGAATACCTAGAACTTTTAACTTTTGGGATTTCCAATTAGCTTCCGAAAATTCTAGGATTACTATATCCAAGTTTTGCGAAAATAAGATGCGATATCCTTCCGATGTTAAATCTACTATCCTCGCTTCTTGTTCTATTAAATGGAACAAAAACCTTTATCAAAATGCCTTTAGCATATTGGATTCTCTTTGTAAATCTTTGGCCACTTTCAAGAGTCACTCGGTTCAAATTTTGGAAACCCTAATTCGCAAAATCAATCCTTCTTTTAAATCCAAAGTTTCCGTAGCTCCAACTCCCAAACCTTTATCAAAAGAAGAAGTTGTTGAGCTATTAACCGCCTATCCTGCGATTGCCAATTACTTTAACTACATGGTTAAAAATAATTATCTACACTTAGCTACTACTCCCGTTACTCCCACGATTTTACAAAATCCAGAATTGATACAACAAAAAGAACCCCTATGTCCAAGTCAACCCAAAGTAGTACCCATAGTTCAACAAAAGCCGAAAGAAACTCAGCCTGATTTATGTGCTACCAAAAAGCCATCGATTGATTTAAACAAGGATGATACCAAAAAGAAAGAAACAGTCACTCCTTCTGCTTTTTATAAAGCTCTAGAAAGGTTAAAAGGGAAAAACCTTTTATTTAAATCAAAAGAAGAAAACATTCCCAAAAAGCCCAAGATAAATCCTCCAAAATTTCCTGGATTCCAAAAACCAGACCAAAATATCATAACGTCAAATCCTGAGGTTTCATCCGGTAGAACGCCTTTTCAAAGATCTTCGATTACTCCAAAACAAACCGTTAAATCCCCTATCGTTGAATCTCCTAGCCTTTTTAGAAGCCCTTTGAATCCAAATTTTCCTAACGAAAACTCGACTGTTACTGAATCCCTTTTGGTTCAAAATTCTCCAATCGAAACTGCTTCAACTAAAAGTTCCCCAATCCAGTCTACTTCGATTCAAGCCATCCAAGATACTAGAAAAGAAAAGGAACCTGAAGATTTTCAAGCCGAACTTGTGTTAACACCACCTACCTGTGCTCCTATTGTCGATGATGAAGAAGAAAAGAAGAAACAACCTCAAGTTATAGATACTACAGAAGAGTTTGAGCAGTTATTTAACGAATTCTTCACAAAAGAATTACCGACGAATAGTAAACCGGGAGAATTGGTGATCAAAGAAATAGACGTTTCTGAATCCGAGCAAGAAAAATCAAAAGTAGTAGAACAGCCTTTTGTAAAACCTATTCAAGAGGAACCAAAGGTCGAGCTTAAAGCTATAGAAAATAACGACTTTGAAAAATCCCTTGTGAATGAAGAGCCAATTATTCAAACGATTATTATAGAAACGGCTCCTAGAGTTACCGAAAAATTCATGTTACCAAACAACAGAGAGGAAGAAGAACAAGTTACAACTCCTCCCCAAGTTCTTCCCAATGAACTCACACTAACTCAGCCTCCGGAAGATATTATTCAAACAAACATTATCCAAGAAAGTATCGTTCAACCGAAAGAAGAAGAAAAGATTTTATTGGATATTGAGCTTACAGAAAAGACAAGAGCCAAGATTGCTAATTTAAAATCCAAAGTCTTGAAAAAGTATACTCTTCGAAATGACAAAGAGAAGAAAAAGTTTTGTCGAGAATTATACTTGAAACAAAGCAAACGTCTTATTGGTTTTTGGAAACAACAAACTCAAGAGCTTGGAAGAAATCCAACTGATCAAGAAATTCAATCTTTTATTGTTCAAAGTCAACTCGTTATAAAATAAAACCATCATTCTTTTATTTTGAAAACATTACTTTTATCAAACTTATAAGATGAGAGCCTTGTAAAATCTACGAACCATCCATTTACCACGTTAATCTTTTTGCATTAATAAAAAATAAAAACTTTTTCTCGTACTACCGTAAAAAGACATAGATTAAACGCAAAAAGAGATAAGAAGGATGGAAGCTAAGAATGATTTAGATTGGAATTTATTAGGAAAAGATGTATGGAGAATAATATTTAACAAGTTTTCTTTCGAACAAAGAGTAAAACTACGAGAGACATGTAGATGTTGGAATAAATGGATCATTATATTCAAACCTTTTTGGCCTTTAGGTAAAAAAAACTTCTTAAAATATTAAAAAATTTAAGATCACGATACTTATTCTTGTTTTATAAACAAGCTGACAAAAACAAACTATACTGAAAAGACGATCAAGTTCAATTCGGGATTTAACAGGATTTTGTCTGGATTAACACATGGTTTTGTGTTGTTTAAATATGATCGATTTAAGGAATGTTTTGAACAATTAAAAATCTTTGCGAAACCAAAATTTGAACCAGTTTTCCAGTATAAAGGAGAAGTTACTATAATTATTGATTCTAAACACCACGTTTTATTAAAAGGAAAAGATGAGGTTTATCGAGTGATAAACTTTGAAGATCCAAACAAAACTCCTTTTTTACAACATGAGGTTAAGATTCAAGGCTCTGAAAATGCTTATATAACTTTATTTCACTATCCTTATTTATTGCTTATGACGTTTGGAATGAAGATTACACTTGTAAATTTAATTACTGCGAATCATGTATTGGAAGAACAGAACGTCACCATAGAGAAACATTTTACTTTTAAAGTTATGAATGAAAAGTATTTGATCTTAAAACGTTCAACGAATTTGCTTGTATACTTTTTGAATAACTTAAAGTCTGAACCTATAACGATACCAGTTCCAAAAGGAAAGAAATTAATCACTTTGTTACAAGATTATTTGTTTGTTTGTATACGACACGATAGAAGAACGACAATAACGAGATATGATTTAAATAGCAAGAATTTTACTTCTGTTCAACTTAAAAAGAAAGTTGATTATATCGATAATTATATTGTTTTTACTAAAGGAAAATCAAGAGCTGTTTATTTATGGAATTCAGATTATACAAAGCTTAATCAGATAAGTTTCCAAAGAAAACTTTATTTTGCTCGAGCATTTCCATTCCATCCATCTTTACCTTTTTTAATTTTACAAATTGATTACCTGCATAAACAAAGGCTTTATGTTTATTCGAAGAAAGATGGTCATAGAATTCTAAAACTTAAACTAGGCAAGTTTAGCGAAATAACATCTGATGAAACAAAATTTTACATCAGCGACACACCAAATCAAATCCAAGTTACTATCATCGACTTTGTAAATTAATTAATAATAAAAACCATTTTTCGTATACGAAAACTTTTTTTCTTCTCTTTTATTGTGTTTGTAAGATTACAACAGACAAAGCAAGATGAATTGGAAGTTTATAGGTTATGATGTTTGGAGAATAATTTTTTGTTTGTTTTCGTTTGAAGAAAGATTGAGCTTACGAATCATTTGTAAAGATTGGAACACATTAATCTTGCCTCTTACGTTTTCTAAAGAAAATGATGAATGTTTATTATATTCTTCGATGGTTAAAACGCTTTCAACTAAAGTAGTGAAAGAGACTAAAAACCAATTAAAACATAAACACATGCTTATGAATCAATTGTTTCGTTTTGGAATTGTTTTATTAGGACAAGGTGATTATATTAAGCAAGAAAAAGAAACCTTGTTTGTGTATAAAGGATTTTCTATCTATTCAAAGTCAAATCTCGAGTTATTTTATCATTACAACGAACATGTTCATCATCTTCATGCTTCTAAAGAAGCTATTCTTGTTCAAGATACTCTTTTTAATTATTGGCTTTTCGAGTTTAATGATTCGTTAAATTGTAAAAAGACCAAACTCTTTAAAGCTGATCATGGAAGTTATGGTTATTTTTCTTACCCTTATCTAACATTCACTTATTTTCATTACAAAATGAAACCCAAATTAATTGATGTAAGAACTCAAATAGATGTTTTAGAACAAAACAAGATTCAGATCCCAGAAGGATTCGAAACTCATTCCATAAATGATGATTATTTCTTTATCAATAATCCATGTACAGGAGATATTTGGTGTTATAAACTGGCCGATTTAAAGGCTTCTCCTCTTAAAATTACTAATGAATCAAGAGGGAAAGTCTTTTTTGATCGTGATATGGTTTTCATCAGCCCAGCTTTATCGATTGATTGTTATCACTTGAAAACGGCTAAAAAAACAACCAAAATCCTTTCAGATCTTTTTGTTTTTATGGAAGTTAACAAACGCTTTATTGATCTTAACTTAAAACAAACATTTCGATGGAATCATGATTATACAGATTTTACTTTTTGGAGTAAAGAGATTCATGGTCATAGCTATACATATCTTTTTCATTCCTTTTTACCTTTCTCTGCCTTTTTATATCGCGAAACATTGACTATTGTTTTAGTTATTTATTCAAACAAAACAAAATCCAGTATCTACAAAAGAGAATTTCCCAAAGACACAGAAATATTAATAGAAGATTATACAAACATTATTTATTGTATAAGCGATCGTGAAATTGTTAAGCTAGATTTTTCTTAATCCTCATACATTATTTTCTTTTTATACTTGATTTTTTTGATTTGAAAAAAGGCTTAGAGATTTTAAAACTCAATTCATTAAATTACTTATTTTCTGAATATAATAACAAATAAAGCCATCTAAAAACAATAGTATGGAAAGTCTTGAACATAGATATAAACAACTCGAAAAAAGAGTAGAGTTTCTTGAAAGAATCTTAAAAAAACAAATCGATGAAAATGTTACGCTTCAAAACCAACATACAGAATTTCTTAAATTCAAACAAAATATCATGTCTGAACTCAATTTTTCATCTGAATACGATTTTAAAGAATTTATGAATCAAAGCATTCCACACTTTGAATATACAACGAGTTTATTGCAAAAGAGACCTGATGATTTTTATGTGAAAATACCAAAAGGTGAAAGAGAATATGATGTTGCTAGGGATTTCTGGTTTTTAGAATATAGAGAACAAAAATTGTTTAAGAAGCAGTATCGCCCTTTATTGGCAAAGAAGTTTGAAATGAATGAAGGAGATTTAGAATTTATTTTGGATTTGAGAGAGGATGATGAACCGTCTTATTCATTGGAATGGGGAAGTGAATTGTGCGAAAAAATTCAACAACATCCTTTTCCTTTTGGCTTATATAATAAGGTTTTATTCGAAGATGATGAATACAAAAAGTTATACGAACAATGTAAGATTTATGGAACTACAAAGCGTTGGTCTTCTATAGTAGAAGATTTACAAAACCAAAAAGATACAACTAAGAAATCGTCTTGTAATTGCATTTTGTGTGATCAATAAAAAATTACTTCAAACTATCAATCTTATTTTCTTAATTAAAGTTAAACACAATCAAAACAATCGCATCTACGTATTATTGACTTTTCGTCTTAAATAAAAGCTATTATCCTAAAGCTTTGGAAAAACTCATCATTCTTAATTTTTTTTAAACATCCTTTCCTTACCGATTACAAAGACACCATAACTACAACTTTTTTTTGTTTTCGTTTTTAGAACACGAAAAAACTAGACTAGCTTAGTTGAAGAGAGAAAGAGTTTTTAAAGAAAGAAAAGATGGAAGGAGAAAAGACTGTAGAACTTAAGCCTTTAGAGATCGAACCTATTTTAGATAATGTCTTAGAATATCTATTCTGTCAAGAAGAATTAAGCGATTATTCAAAGGATCAAAACGATGAGGAGAATGATTTTATTGAAGGAAGTGATTTATACGATAAAGAAGCTGAAGAACATTTCCCTTATCCATTCTTTGTAGATTTTACAAAGTCAAATTCAAAAGAAGAAACAGATGGAATAGCGTACAAATTAAAGTTATTTTCTAGAACAGAAGCGAAACAAAATGAAAACGACAGAAGAATGAACATTCAAGAGAACATCAAGTTTTATAAAGAACAAAACAAGTTGTTTGACTTTTGGAGAATCAATTTATTTCAAAAAGGTCAATTATTGACTAATGTAGCTTGTTTACTACTTTATTATCTTCAAAATCAAGAAAAGAGAATTCTTCATTACCGTAACAAACCAATCAAGTTTTTTGGAACGTGTGTGATCGAACTAAAACAACCAGACAAGTTTTCCTTGTCGATTAATGGCAAAAGTTTAAAAAAGATAAAAGATGATACTTCGCATTTGATGAAAGTTTTATTAATCAAAAGAGAAGATGGAGAATCTTTTTACATTGATTATACACTATCAACAAAAGGTGATTCAGTTCGATGGAATCAAAATGGTTTTCCTTGTAATGTTTGGGAACCTTGTACTTGGAAACCTTCTGAAATCAAATTCAAACCTTCTAACATTACTTCTCCAGACTTGGTCATGGAATCGTTTTTAGAGAATAAAAAAGAACTCGATGAATACTTCGCAAGCATTACAGAAGACAAACTACCCGATGAATTACAATACCTTTTTGTAAACATTAACCTTTATTATTTACGACTTTGTGAAGTTGTAATGATTAAACATTTAATTTAAACACTCTATAATTTCTTTTATTTTCTCTCTTTTCCTTTTCTTATTGTCTTTGTAAGATTATTACTTCCACCCTATTTCTTTTGTCTCATTTTTATTACTTTCGGGGTATTAATAATTGGGACATTGACGCTAATGAAAAGTCATATTTTCTATACATTAAAACGTATCTTCTATCATGTTTCGAACCATGGTTATAGTCATGATTACCATCTTTCTAACTATACTTCTACCATACTTTTAAGCGATGAAATAGCTATGTTCTCTATACTTAAATGTTAATCATTTCGTCATTTTAAAAAGAAATAACAACTCATTCATTCAATGCATTGATTGTTTTAAAAAAAACAAAAACAAAAAAGAACAAGAGGACTCAATCGAAGGAGCTGCTCAAAGGTCCTTCAACTTTTTTTAAAAAATAAAACTCATTAATGATGTACTGCACTCGATCGCAGTACACCATTCAATTAACGCTCTTAAGACCTCTTAATTAAGTGTAGTTCTTTCTTCAGAACAATGAAGAAAGAATAACATTCAATATAGTCAATAAAAGACAGAGAAATAATAAAGAGATTTTTTATTCAAAGGATTAAGTGTTTAAAGACATTGTTCGTATAAAAGAGCTTTAAGATATCGATAGATAACAAAAACTGCAAAGAAAACTAATAGATGAACAATGATTCCTGCAACAGTAACTACACTTGGAGTTACACCGGCTTCCCATGGTTGAACGTCTTGTATATCTCGCCCTTTCATGATTGCTATAGCTTCAAGTTTGTTTACAGAAGCAGCAGGTATTAAAAAGAATGTTCCGGGGAAGAAAAGAATACATAAAAACAGAACAAATAGGATATCCATCCATATGCTTGCTTGGCAATTAACGTCCGACATTCTAGTCTTATTGTTTTGTAGCGAATAACAAGAGGTATAAAAACTTTTAAAATTTCGCTGTTTTATCTAGGCTAAATATTCAAGTTTTTTTTAAACTTGATAAGTCTAAGAATCTTACGCAAGATATCAATTACATTAATAAATCAATCAATGATTTAACGATTCAAGTTTTTTGTTGGTGTTTGAAATAGGTTGGTTTGAAATGGAGTTTGGAAATGGATGTTTAAAATCAGATCCTAAAGACATTGATCAGGCTTTATTGCAAAATAAAAATGTAATTAAAGCAATTCGATCTTCTTTTCCTTCAGAAATCGATTATCGATCACAAATGATGCCTGTAAGAAATCAAGGTTCTGAAGGTACTTGCGTTCCTTTTGCTGTCGCTGCTTGTATGGAATTTTACGCAAAAAAGTTTTCTGGAATGACTCGTTATTTTTCTCCTTGTTGGATTTATGATTTAAGAGCAAACAAAACCACAGAAGGAATGAGTCCCGGCGAAGCAGGTTCTATACTGAAAAAGAATGGAATTGTTTACGAAGATATGTATCCTTATTCTGAAAAAAACAATGTATCTTCACAAGAAGATGTAGATAAAGCTGCTCAATGGAAAATAAAACAAGACATGTATTTAATCGGAGTAGATGAAGTTAAAGCAGCTTTGAATGATGTTGGACCGGTTTTATTGGCTTTACCCGTTTTTCACACAGAATCAGAATTTTGGAAACCAAAGGGCAACAGTCAAACTCTCTTGAGTGGTCATGCTGTTGTTTGCGTAGGATACAATAGTAATGGTTTAATTCTGAGAAATTCGTGGGGTTCTACTTGGAATAATGACGGACATACTGTTATAAGTTATCATGATTATTTAGTATCAGTTTGGGAAAGTTGGTCTTTTGTACCTAATCCACCTTATCCAAAAGACGAATCTATTGATCCTTTTGCAGATACTAAACCTTCTTGTTGTAAATGTTGTCTTATTCAATAAAACTCAATGTTTTAAAAACACACACAAAAATAAATGCTGTAAAGTGGTAAGTTTTTATTTCTCTCGGGCCTTCAAAAAGGAGGTGGAAGGAGATTCATCATCAAAAATAGAAGAGGAGGAAGAAGAAGGGGGTTCATAAATAGGAAGAAGAGGACAAAACAAGTTTCGGCAGGGAAGTTTGATTCAGATTCCAAGTTTCTTGTACCAGGGGGCTCTTACCTCAATGTAAAGATCGATGACACGAATATTCTTTCTTCCAATTTTTGAAGCGGTACCAATGGATTCATCAATCATTCGTGTCTTTTTGGCTTTCAAAACGAGGTAGCAATACTTGAATCGCTTGTCTTTTTCACCTAAATGATATTCAAAAAGAGATGGGTTGTCCCGTATCTCATCAAAAAAGAAAATAAAGTCACCTTTAGAAATTTCTCTATTGAGCTTCACTCTTTGTTTTGTCTTTTTTGAAAGCTTCTCTTTCAAATATTCAAATTCTTCGTCCTTGTGGTCGAAAAAGTCTTGCTTCAAAGCATCAAAGTAATGCAAAGCCTTTTCTTGGTAGCTCAAAAGTTTTGCATCTGGATTGTTCACTCTGTTTGTGTGTGCGAATAATTCTCGAGAATAAGTTTGCACAAACTTAAACTCATTAGTTTGGATAAAAAGAGACATCTTTGTTTTTTTTTTTGTCTGGCTTCTTCTACTTGTTCCGAAACAAAAAAAATCCAGCTTGGGATTTTCCAGAAATCTGAAACTAGAAATCAAACTAGAAAAGTAAACTTTATACTTGGAATTTTTTGTTATTCAAAGAAAGAAGAAATAAAGTTGTTTATATAAAGGATCCTTTTTTTAGAACGAAAAAAGTAAGGAGTCAATAGTTTAGAAGAAAAGAAAAGGAAGAATGGTAGATATTTCGTTAACTCAGAATTCTTTACAAAGAGAGATTTCTGAAAGAACAAGAGCTAGTGAAAAATGGCAAAACATTATTCAAAAAAAGTGGTGGTTATTGGCCGTACTATCGTTTATTTTTGTCTTTGTAGTAGTTTTATTAGTTGCCGGAATTAACAAGGCAGTTGAATCGAATAAAACAAAGAGTGGAGCAAAGTTTGGTTCAGGAGTAAAAAATGAATTATTGATGATTCAAAAACAAATAGAAACCGCGGAAACAAACCATGATGAACTTTTATTACAATCATTACAAACAAAGTTTAAGTTATTAGAATCTGTATTTGGAACTTCTGGTTTACAACAAGTTGTTGGTTCACAAATTCCTATTACTACCATGAAGATGAAATTAAACTCTACGTTTTCTTCAAGTCGTAGTTTACAAAGCTCTTTAGAAGAAGAATTAAAGGATGAACCATTTAAGATTGTTGATAGAATCGAATCAACGATAGATCTTAAAAAGAAAGACAAAACAAAACTTAAACCTCTTGTTAAAAAAGCAAATAAACAATATGAATAAACGTTTTGAACTTCAATTTTATTTTAATCGAGATAAATGATTCTATCAAGTTCGTTATCGTAAGGTACATTGCTTGCCCAAACAGTAAAGAATGGGGCTCCATTTGTTTCTGCTCCTCCTTTTAAGAAGTTGACTTTTTCTCTAAACAAATAAATGTTTACTCCTTCGTCTTTAAAAATATCATAACGACCTTGACTTCCAAGTACATAAACAGGAACAAGTAAAAAATATTTCCATTCATTTTCGTGAATTCTTTGCATCACTTTGTTTAAAACGCTATAAGGTGGATTACTCACAATCACATCAAAATCTTTTTTAGGTTGATAATGAAAAAAGTCCATTTTCTCATCCCATTGAATTTCAGATTCTCTAACTTTAAATCCGTTCTTGATTAAAACTTTAGACATACATCTGTTTCCAGCAAATGGTTCCCAAATCTTACAACCTTTTGGAAGATACTTAACAATAGCTTTTGTAGCCCATTTGGGAGTATCATAACAATCCGATTCTTTTACTTCCATTTTTTTTTCCAGTTGATATATCTTTTTTTATAAAGGTTTTTTTTATTCAAACGGGAATTTAAAAGAATCTTACATGATCTGCTTATTTGTTATAAAAGAAGCGTAGAAAGAGTTACGAAAGACTTGTTTTATTCATGAATGTTGTAATGTTTACAATAGATGCATTTTCAGCTAAGAAATCTAGTTTTCTCTTTTCGCAAAGTAGTTTTAGGATAACTAGAATAGTTTCATCCTTACATTCGATTTTGATAGTTTTTGGTGATAAAATAAATAGAGGAATTTGGGGCATTTGTTGAGATTCACCTTGGTAGACTTTTCTATCGTTGATAATTACGCTGATTTCTGAATTTGATTTGATTTGAACCAAATGATCAAAATCAATAGGTAATTCAAATAATCCATTTGCTTTTTTCGGGTTTGCATAAAAGTAAACATAACAAGATTGGCAATCGCTTTGATTTTTATGAAACTTTGAAATAAACTTTCTTATGTCCGAAATATCTTGTATCTTGGTTTCTTGATATTCTTTTGAAATAGAATCAATAATGGCCTTATTATTGACTAACAACGAATTGAAAGACATGATTATAAAACTCTTTCTTATTTCTTGTACTCTGATTTATTGATCTTAAAAACTTTTTCTCAATCATGATGTTTTGGTTTTTATCTATGAAAAATTAATCTTGTCGAAACGATTCGATTAGTCTTCTCTTTTTCGTTTTTCGCTTGATTCAAGAAACAAATTCTTTTCAGCTATCTTTGTAAATGCTTCACATTCTTCTTTAAATTGTTTTTCAAATTCAATAGTGTTAAAACATTTAATAAATTCTTTCCAAGACTGAATTCCTTCTTCTTTTACTCTTATAAGTCTTTCTATAGTTTCTTGGTCTGCCGATTTCTTGGTTGGAATAAGATAAGTTTTTTTAATGATTTCGAAATCATCTAGTTTTTTAATCACATAATACATTGCTAAAATATCATAAACTCTATCATCTTTTGAAATCCAGGGTAGAGTAATTACATAAATTTTTGTTGATAATTGGTATAATTTCTCATGTGTAGCTTTCGCGTTTTTTCTATACCAAAAGTCTTCAAATATATCATGACATTTCTTGATTCCAATTAAATGAGCTTTTAAATCCTTTCTTAGTTCTATCTTTTCTAACGTTTCGGTCTTAATCATCTTGATGTACTTTGTTTCTTTTTAGTATGGTTCGTAGTTGGTTTAAAGGTTTTTCGTTTTTGTTAATGATAATGTTTAACAATGAGGTGTTTGTTCAAAGTAAGCTGAAAAAGAAAGAGTATGGAGGTCGAAAAGAATACGACTTACAAAGTTTGTGATGATTATGAACAAAACAAATATATGTCATTAAAAGAATTGTTCTTCAAGTTTCAAAAACCTATTGATTTATCAAAAGATAAAAAAGATTGGAATGTTCTTTCTTTGGAAGAAAAAACTTATATTCAGCGATGTATTATGATCCTTTGTATTATGATCCATGATGTCGACAAGTTTTGTTCTTCTTATCTATCTTGTTCTTATATGCTTGCATCTGATGATTCACATGCATATTTAGAATTGACTGTCCCAATGCTTAACATGTATAAAGAATTATTCGAAAGCGTTATCGAAACATGCACAGGAAACAAACTAGGTAAACTACATTATTAAAAACCAAAACTAATTTATTTAAAAAAAGAGTATTCAACCATCTTTTTTACCGATCCAAGCGCTTCAAGAAAAGTTCGATGGCATAGCTTGTTCTTAAACTCTTTTAAAACG
>Ga0073934_10000188_pt1 | contig 184244 bp, 183 predicted proteins | sample LarsenN4metaG_FD_76834 | JGI IMG/M metagenome (GOLD analysis project Ga0073934, IMG submission 76834) | Hot spring sediment bacterial and archeal communities from British Columbia, Canada, to study Microbial Dark Matter (Phase II) - Larsen... ... | reverse complement strand
GGCTTGGCGGCGAGCCACGCCAGCCGCTGCGGGCGGTGCGCCACCGAAGCCGCCGGCTTCGCCCTAGCGCTTGCGCGCTTCGTAGTCCTTGCGGTAGTCGATCGCATTGCGGATGTCCTTGGCCTGGGTTCGCTTGTCGCCGCCGCACAGCAGGATCACGATCGCGTCGCCGTCGCGGCAGAAGTAGACGCGGTACCCCGGACCCCAATCGACGCGCAACTCGCTCACGCCTTCGCCGATCGGCTTGCAGTCGCCGAACAGTCCGCGCTCCAGACGCGCCAGCCGAACCTCGATCCTTGCCCGCGCGCCCGGATCGCGCAGCCGGCCGAGCCACGCGCCAAAAACGTCGCGGCCGTCGGCGGTCACGTAATGCCGGAGTTCGGGCATTGTAGCCTAAAAGCCAAAGGGCCGACCGGCCGGGCCGCTCGATCAAGCGCTCGCCCGCCGCGCGCGCGCCGCCTGCAGATCGGCCACGTTCGACGGACCCGCAGCAGCGGCCTTGATCTCGGCCAGCCGCCTTTCCCATGCCGACAGCGCGTTCGCCTTCTCGCGCATGTACGTGTGCCGGTCGTAGTGCTTGTCCTGAATCCCGCTCAACCCGTGCGAAAGAAGCTGTGCCCGTACATCTTTGCTTACGCCCAGATCCGCCAGCATGGTTTCGCAGGTGCGGCGGATATCGCGTAGCTGGAACCCTGCGCGCGCCTGCCGCTTCTGCACCATCTGGTCCGAGATCCCCTTCACGGTGGCCGAAAGCGTCTCCAACCGAAGCGCCGCCTTGCCGTCGGACGAAAAGAGCCATTCGCACCCAAGGGCCTGCGCCGCGTCGAGCCGGCGCTGCACGATCTCGGCGGCCGCGTCAGACAGAGGCAGCACATGCGTTCGCGGTTTGGCCCGCTTGCCTTTGCCGTCGTACAGCGTCAGCGTCCGCCCCGGCAGGTCCGCATCGCTGACGGTCGCGCGCAACAGCTGCACCGGCCGCTGCCCGCCCAAGAGCAGCAGCAGCGCGAAAGCGTCGCGCTGCAGTTCGCTCACGCCGTCCATGGCGTCCATGAAGTGCCGCAATTCCGCCGCGCTCAGTACCCGCTCGCGCGCCTCGACGCCGGAATGCGCCTTCGTCGCGGCGGCCGGATTCGCGGGGAGCCGAAAGCCCAGCGCATCGGCTGGCGCCGTCGGATCGGTCGCCGCGCGCAGGGCCAGGTTTTACGCAGCAGCCACGTAGCTGCGCAGCTTCCCGGCAGTCCGCAACTTGCCGCGCTCGATCAGCCGCCGCAGGATCTGCGCGAACGTGTCGGCGTCCAGGCTGGCCGCGGGTTGGTCCGCCAGCTCCGGATACGCCTCGACCACATGGCGGGCGAAGATGCCCTCGGCATCGCCCGCCGATGGTTTGCGAAGACGCCGCAGGTGCGCCACGTACACCGCCAGCAGCGCCCGCAGCGACTTCGTGTTGGCGGCCTTCGCCTCCATCAGCTTGGCGCGCCGCTCTTTTTGCTCCGTGTGCCTTTGAAGCTCGATCGCCTCTTTGAGGTCCGGCGTGCTCTGCAGCCGCTCACCCAGCCTGCGCGCTTCGTCCGCCGCCTTCTTCAGCGTGAAGTATCCCGGCTTGCCGGCGGGATCGTAGGGACCGATCTTGACCATCCGATCCGCGCCCTGCGCCCGATAGCGAAAGAAGAACGTCTTCGTTCCGCTCGGCGCGATCTGGCAGATCAGCCGACCATGCCCATAGTGCCCGGCGCCCGTCAGCCGGTATGCTCGTTCACGTGCCTTGGCGTCACGCAGGGCCTTGTCGGTGAGCTTGCCCATTTAGTCCCCGTTCTAGTCCCCGTTTGCTCGGCGGCTTGTGGCGGACAAGTATGGACGACGGCGGACTAAGTGACAAGCATTCCCATCGTAAATTCAAGGGCTTAAAGGTGGATCAAGACATGCGGACCAGACCTTGCCGGATGCCGGCGGATTCGTTTGAAGGTGACTTTTAATCCGTTGGTCGAAGGTTCGAATCCTTCACGACCCACCAAGCCCTTCCTCCGACACACTGCCTTCGATGCGCCCTTCGGCATGCGCGCGCTGAATCGCCATTGCGGCTCGCTTGTGATCGCGGCACTCGCGTTCGCTGGCGCGCCTGTGCGGGCGCAGGATAACGGCGTGTTCGCCTTCGGCGGCTGGCGCGCGGGCGGCGGTTTCGAGGACAGCGCAACGCGCGACCGGCTGCGGCTGGCAGACCGCGGCGTCGCATCGCTCGCGATCGACTTCGGTATCGACGGCGCGCGCCAGCTCGAAGTTTTCGCGAGCCGGCAGCGAACGCGCCTCGAAACACTGACAGCCGGTGCACAACCGCTTCCGCTCACGGTGACCTACGTGCACATCGGCGGCACCAACTTCTTCGAAGGACCGATCGGCCGCGGTCCGTACGTCGTCGGCGGACTGGGCGCGACGGTCTTCTCGCCCGGGCTGGACGGCTTTCGCAGTGAAACGCGGCCATCGTTGAACGTCGGCGTCGGTTACATGGTGCCGCTCGCCGGCCCGCTCGCATTGCGCGTCGAGCTGCGCGGCTACGCCACGCTCGTCAACAGTTCGGGCGGGTTGTTCTGCTCGGGCGGTTGCGTGGTGTCAATCCGCGGCGACTCGCTGACGCAGGGCGAAGTGATGATCGGGTTGGGCGCGCGCTTCTAGCCGGCGCGGCTCACCCGCCCGGGCCGCCGTAGTCCCGCTGCCGCAGCCACTTGGTCGCGATCCACTTCTCGCCCTCGGCGACGGGGCTGCCGCCGTGCAGCGTGCGGCGGTCGAGCTGGCCATCCTCGGTCGTGTACGCGAAATAGACCGCATTGCCTTTGCGCGGCAGAACGTCGAGGCCGATTTCGGGAAACACGGTCGAGCCGCCGGCGATGACGTCGTTCAGGTACATCACCAGCGTGGCCACGCGCTGGCCGCCCATCGCGAGCACCTTCTCGTTGCCCGGATACGAGGGGTCGAAGAAGTCGAAGTGCGGCTTGTATTCGGCGCCGGGCCTATAGTGCAGGATCTGGATCGGCTCGCCGCGTTCGACCGGACAACTGACGAGCTCGGCGATCCGGTTCTCGATGCGACGGACGAGCTCGTTCTCGCCGCGCTCGAAGTGGGTGCCGCTGCTGGTCCGGTCGGGATGGACGTCGTAAGTCCCCGTTTCGGCGTTGACCACGCTCGATCGCGTGAGCTTGCGGCGCGACAGCGCGATCAGCTCGTCGCACTCGTCGTCCGACAGCAGCCCGCCGAAGAGCACTATTCGCGGCGCGTTCAGCGCAAAGAGGATGTCGACCTTGCGGTCGGAGGTTTCGATCGCGTTCGGGCTCTGCGCGAGGATCGTCGTCGTGTCGAGCGCCGCGGGTTCGTCCTGCGGCGCCCCGCCAGCCGCGCCGGCCGGCGCGAACTTCGCCAGCGCAGCCTCGACCGCGTCGCGCGCGAAGTTGCGCTGATAGCCCGCCGTTCGCATCGACTGGACGAGCGCGTCGCGGCCGTGACCCTGCTCGATCGAGGTCTTCAGCCACTTCTGAAGGTCGGCAGCCAGATTCTCGAACTGCATACGCTCCGCTTTGGCCTCAATCAAATCAGCGCGCAGGATAACGCGTCGGCGCGGCACGCCGCGGCGGCCCTGGTCTATTCTTCGGGGAGGACTTCGTCATCCCCCGAGGGAGGTCATCGTGCTGCAACGTGTCTCGTCGCTGCCTTCGTTTTCCGACGGCGCGCTCGTCAAGACGCAGGCGTACATCGACGGCGCCTGGGTCGATACCGGCGCCCGGTTTCCTGTCACGAATCCCGCCGACGGCGGCCGGCTCGTCGAAGTCGCCAACTGCGGACCGGCCGAAGCGGCGCGCGCGATCGACGCGGCCAACCGCGCCTTCCCCGCGTGGCGCGCGAAAACCGCGAAGGAGCGCGCCGCCATCCTGCGCAAGTGGTTCGAACTGATGATGGCCGCGCAGGAGGATCTCGCCAAGCTGATGACCGCCGAGCAGGGCAAGCCGCTCACCGAGTCGCGCGGCGAGATCGCGTACGGCGCGAGCTTCGTCGAGTGGTACGCCGAGGAAGGTAAGCGCGTGTACGGCGACACGATCCCGGCGCACGCCGCCGACAAGCGCATCCTGGTGCTCAAGGAGCCGATCGGCGTGTCCGCAGCGATCACGCCGTGGAACTTTCCGAACGCGATGATCACGCGCAAGTGCGCGCCGGCGCTCGCGGCGGGCTGCATGGTCGTCGTCAAGCCCGCGGAGCAGACGCCGCTGTCGGCGCTCGCGCTGGCGGAACTCGCGCACCGCGCGGGCTTTCCGCCGGGGGTGTTCAACGTGCTGCCGGCCGACGAGCAGCAGTCGATCGCGGTCGGCAAGGCGTTCTGCGACTCGCCGATCGTTCGCAAGCTGTCTTTCACCGGTTCGACGCAGGTCGGCCGCATCCTGATGGCGCAGAGCGCGCCGACGCTGAAGAAGCTGTCGCTGGAGCTGGGCGGCAACGCGCCGTTCATCGTTTTTCCCGACGCGGATCTGGACGCGGCGGTCGAAGGCGCGCTCGCGTCGAAGTACCGGAACACCGGCCAGACCTGCGTCTGCACGAACCGCTTCTACGCGCACGCGAAGATCTACGACGCGTTCGTCGAAAAGCTCGCGGCGAAGGCGGCGCAGATGAAGGTCGGTCCGGGCTTCGAAGCGGGCGTGCAGCAGGGTCCGCTGATCGACGAGAACGCGCTTGCGAAAGTCGAGGCGCACGTCGCGGACGCGGTCAGCAAGGGCGCTAAGGTCATCACCGGCGGCAAGCGGCACGAGCTCGGCGGCACCTTCTACACGCCGACCGTGCTGGCCAACGTCACGAAGGACATGCTCGTCGCGCGCGAGGAAACCTTCGGGCCGGTCGCACCCGTGTTCCGCTTCGAAACCGACGACGAGGCGCTCGCCGCGGCCAACAGCGTCGAGTACGGGCTCGCCGCGTACTTCTACGCGCGCGACATCGGTCGCGTGATCCGCGTTGCCGAGCAGCTCGAGTACGGCATCGTCGGCGTCAACACCGGGCTGATCTCGACGGAAGTCGCGCCGTTCGGCGGCGTCAAGCAGTCGGGTATCGGCCGCGAGGGCAGCAAGTACGGCATCGACGAGTACCTCGAAATCAAGTACGTGTGCCTCGGAGGAATCGGATGAGCAACACCGGCAAGCTCAACGCGAACGCTTCGCTGTCGATCAGCGGACACGTCATCGTCAGGAACGCCGCCGGCGCGGTGCTCTATGAAGGCGACAAGACCTGGCTGTGCCGTTGCGGACAGTCCGCCAACAAGCCGTTCTGCGACGGCACGCACAAGAAGATCGGCTTCGCGCACGACGGTGTGGCCGCACCGTGCGCGGTCGTCGAACTCGCGCAGGGGCCGGTGACCGTCACCGCGACGGCCAACGGTCCGCTGCACGTGACGGGCCCGCTGACGCTCGTCGGCGCCGACGACAAGCCCGTCTACTGCGGGACCGAAACGTGGCTGTGCCGCTGCGGCCAGAGCGCGAACAAGCCCTTCTGCGACGGCTCGCACAAGAAGGTGGGCTTCACCGCGTAACACCGCGCGGCACAGGCGGAGTGCTCCGCACGAACGCGTGACGCGCCGTCCGGCAAAGCGCTGCCGCGACACCGGCCGGTAGCCGCGCAGTTCAATGCCGCATCGGATCATGCGACGCTTCGTCAGAATCGCCGGTTCACGACCGAACGGCACGTCCGCTAAGATTCGCGGCGCGCGGGTGTAGTTCAATGGCAGAACGGCAGCTTCCCAAGCTGCATACGAGGGTTCGATTCCCTTCACCCGCTCCACTCCCCTCTCCCACCGCACGACGCACGCGCACGCCGCGGCGACGAGGTAGCAGCCGCCCTCGGCCGAAGCACCGCCACGATGGACCTCGGCACGCTGATCGAAACGCACGGCTACTGGGTGCTCGCGGTCGGCAGCGTGCTCGAAGGCGAAACGGTGCTCGTACTCGCGGGCTTCGCCGCGCATCGCGGCTACCTCGCGCTGCCGTGGGTGATCGGCGTGGCGGCGGCCGCCGGGTTCGCCGGCGACCAGTTCTTCTTCTGGCTCGGCCGGCGTCGCGGTGCCGCCGTGCTCGCGCGGTTCCCGGCGGTCGCACAGCAGGCCGACCAGGTGCACCGCCTGATCGAACGCCATCACGAGTGGCTGATCGTCGGCGTCCGCTTCGCGTACGGGCTGCGCATCGCCGGGCCGATCCTGATCGGCACTTCGCCGATCGCGGCTGCGCGCTTCGCGGTGTTCAACGCGGTCGGCGCGGTCGCATGGGCGGTTCTGATCGGCGGGCTCGGTTGGTTGTTCGGCGCGGCAGTCGAGCGGCTGCTCGGCGAGATTCACCGCATCGAGGTCTGGCTGTTCGCCGCGGTCGCCGCGATCGGGATCGGGCTGGCGCTCGTGCGCGCGTGGCGCCGGAGGCGGCCGTGACGGCCGAGTTCGCTAACATGCCCGCATGACGCAATTTGCGACGCAACCCCTCTCGGTCACCGTCAACGGCGTGCCGCAGACGCTCGACGCCGGCACGACCGTCGCCGACCTGCTCGTGCGCATGGACGCCGCGGGCCGGCGTGTCGCGGTCGAGCGCAACGGCGAGATCGTGCCGAAGAGCCGGCATGGCGAGACGCGGCTCGCCGACGGCGACCGGCTGGAAATCGTGATCGCAGTCGGAGGCGGTTGATGACGCAGGCGCATCGGTTCGAAGGCGAGCTGCGCTGGACGGGCGCGGCGCGGCAGGCCGAAGGCGGGCTCAGGCTCGAGCGCGCGTTCACCGTCGAGTTCCCCGGCAAGGCGCCGCTCGTTTGCTCCTCGCCCGCGGTATTCAACGGCGACGACAGCTTCCACAACCCCGAGACCTTGATGGTGTCGTCGCTGATGGCGTGCCATCACCTGACCTATCTCGCGGTGTGCGAGCGGTCGGGCATCGAGCTCGCCTCGTACGCGGACCGCGCGGTCGGTACCCTCGCGATGAAGGACGGCAAGATGCGGATGGTCGAAGTCGTGCTGCGCCCGCAGGTCCGCGTGGCCGACGCCGCCCACGTCGAGCGCGCGCTGGAGCTTCATGCGAAGGCGCACGCCAACTGCTTCATGTCGAACTCGGTCAATTTCGAAGTGAAGGTCGAACCGAAGGTGGCTGCATGACCGATCTGTCTTCTCCCCGCGCAGACCTGCTGCGCATCGGCGCGCGCGAATTCACGTCGCGCCTTCTGCTCGGCACCGGCAAGTACAAGGATCTCGCGCAGACCAAGGCCGCGGTCGAAGCCAGCGGCGCGCAGATCGTCACGGTCGCGATCCGGCGCACGAACATCGGGCAGAACAAGGGCGAGCCCAACCTGCTCGACGTGCTGCCGCCCGCGAAGTACACGATCCTGCCGAACAGCGCCGGCTGCTACACGGCCGAGGACGCGATCCGCACGCTGCGGCTGGGGCGCGAACTGCTCGACGGCCACCCGCTGTGCAAACTCGAAGTGCTCGGCGATCCGCAGACGCTCTATCCGAACATGCCGGAGACGGTGAAGGCGGCCGAGGTCCTGGTGCGCGAGGGCTTCGAGGTGATGGTCTACTGCTCGGACGACCCGATCCAGACACAGGTGCTCGAATCGATCGGCTGCGTGGCGGTCATGCCGCTCGCGTCGCTGATCGGATCGGGCATGGGCGTTCTGAACCCGTGGAACATCCTGCTCATCCTCGAAAAGGCCAAGGTGCCGGTGATCGTCGATGCGGGCGTGGGCACGGCAAGCGACGCGGCGATCGCGATGGAGCTGGGTTGCGCGGGCGTGCTGATGAACACCGCGGTGGCGCTGGCGAAGGATCCGGTGCGGATGGCCTCGGCGATGGGCAAGGCCGTCGAGGCGGGCCGCGAAGCCTTCCTCGCCGGCCGTATGCCGAAGAAGTTCTACAGCGCGAGCCCGAGCTCGCCGACCGCGGGCGTCATCGAATCCGCGCCCAAGCCCTGAGCGTGCCGATCCCCGCCCGACTCCTGCGCAAGCCCGAAGGCGAAGCCGGGCCGCCCGCGGGTCCGACCGTCGAACGTCGCGCGCATCGCCACATCCGCAGCTTCGCGCTGCGGCGCGGCCACGTGACCAACGCGCAGCGCCGCGCGTACGAGGAGATCTTTCCCCGCTTCGCGATCGCGTACGCGGTCGCGCCGCTCGATCTGGCCGCTGCGTTTGGCCGCAGCGCGCCGACCGTGCTCGAGATCGGCTTCGGCATGGGCGAGACGACCGCGGCGATCGCGCAGGCGCATCCGGAGGTCAACTTCCTGTGCGTCGAGGTGTTCGCCGCCGGCATCGGCGCGCTCGCCCGGCGCATCGACGAGGGCAAGCTCGCCAATGTCCGCATCGTCCAGCACGATGCCGTCGAGGTCGTGCGCGACATGCTCGCGCACGACTCGCTCGCCGGCGTGCACGTGTTCTTTCCCGATCCGTGGCCGAAAGCGCGCCACCACAAACGGCGGCTGATCGCGCAGCCTTTCGTCGGACTTCTCGCCAGCCGCATCGCCCCGGGCGGCTACCTGCACTGCGCGACCGACTGGCAGGACTACGCCGAACAGATGCTGGACGTGCTCTCGCACGAGCCGCTGCTCGAGAACCTCCACGCGGGCTATGCACCCGCGCCGCGCAATCCGCTCGCCGAGCGGCCGACGACCAAGTTCCACGCCCGCGGCGAACGCCTCGGCCACGGCGTGTGGGATCTCGTTTTCGTGCGGCGCGCGGTGTAGCCGTCGGTACGCGTTTCAGGCCGCCTCGCGCAGCAGAGCCAGCGCCTCCTGCAGTGCGGCCTCTGCGTCCAGGAAGCCGGCGATCCGCGCGTTGACGATCGGCGCGTGCGTCACCGGACCCAGATGACCCATGCCGGGCAGCATCTCGTTGTGCGCATAGGGCAGCGCGTAGCGCAGCAGTTCGCCGATGCGCCGCGTCGCGCCGATCGTTCGCGCCCCGGTCAGGAACAGCACCGGCATGCGCAACTGCGCGATCCGCGCACGGTCGAGCGTGTCGTAGAACAGCGCGTGGAAATGCGCCTCGACCGCCGGCATGCGCGCAGCCACCGTCTGCTGGCGCGTCACCGGCAGCGCGTCCCACGCACCCTCGCCCGACCAGAAGTCGACGAAACGCCGCGCCGCCGCGTGCGCGTCGCCGCGCGCGAGCCGGTTGCGGATCGATACCGCGGTGGCGAGCACGTCGCGCGCGGGCGCGTGCCGCGGGTTGTAATCGAACAGCAGCCGAAACAACACGGGTTCGTACACGACCACGCTGCGCACGCGTGCCGGGTGCTTGGCCGCGAGCTTCAGCGCGACCGCGCCGCCGTACGAATGGCCGACGAGGTGTACGCCATCATGGGCCGCGTGCAGCAGCGGCTCGACGAGCGCGGCATCGTCGGCGAGCGTCATCCGCGCCGGCCCGCTCCACGCGGGCGTGGCGCCGTGGCCGTGGAAATCGACCGCGTGCAGGCGGAAACGCCCCTGCAGGCTGTCGACGAGCGCGTCCCACTGGCGCGAAGAGCTGCCGCTCGAATGCAGCAGCACGACCTCGGGTCCTGCGCCCGCGCTGCGTACGTTGGGTTTGGTGCGGATCATTTCGTTTTCCTCCGGTCGGTGTGCGCGACGCGCCGGGCGGCGCGCCGCGCGGTTCAGGCGGGCGCCATCGTCGGGTCGATGACGCTGCGGATCTCGACGATGCGGTTGGCGGGGAAACCGCTGCGCTTGGCGTGCTCTCGGATCAGGTCCTCGCTCGCTGCGCGGTAGACACAGTAGGTCTTGTCGCCGGCGACGTACGAGTGGACCCACTGGATGTCGACGCCGAGCGCGTCCAGCACGTTCTTCGACTTCTGCGCGATCGCGCAGAAGCCTTCGACCGTGTTGGCGCCGATGCCGGGGACTTCGCGTTCGATGATGTAGCTCTTCAACATGGCATTGCTCCTCGAAAGTGGCCTTCCGCTCGCGCGAAAGGCGGGTTGATGAAACGGCTCCTACTCGGGTTTGCGCGCGTACAGCGTGACCGCGTAGACGCGCAGCGACTTGCCGAACTTGCGGTCGAGCGGCGTGCCCTGGAAGCAGTGCACGCATTCGACGATGCGCGCGTCGGTCAGCCCGGCCGCGGCGACGTGCGCGAGCAGCGCGTCCTCGGTCAGCGCGCCGCCGACGCAGAACGCCCACAGGTCGGGGTCGGCGCGCGCCTCCGGCGCGAGTTCGCGCGACAGCGCGACGTCGGCCAGTTGCAGCACGCCGCCGGGCCTGAGCACGCGGTGGACTTCGGCGAACACGCGCGCCTTGTCCGGCGCGAGGTTGACCACACCGTTGGAGATCACGACGTCCACGCGGGCGTCGGCCACCGGCAGTTCCTCGAACAGGCCGTGCCGCAGTTCGATGCGCCCGGCCAGCCCCGCTTCGTGCGCGGCGGCTGCCGCGTGCTCCAGCATCGCCGGCGTCATGTCCACGCCGATCGCCCGGCCTGCGGGGCCGGCGGCTTGCGCCGCCAGCAGCAGATCCATGCCGGCGCCGCACGCGTGGTCGAGCACGACCGCGCCGGCGGGGATCGGCGCGACGCGATGCGGGTTGCCCACGCCGGCGAAGCGCGCGGTGCACGCCGCCGGCAGCGCAGCGACCGCCTGCCGGTCGTAGCCGAGCACCTCGACCGCGTAGGCGGGGCCGGTGCGGAAGTGGAAGCCGCTCGCCGGCGCGCGCGCGACGCGCTCGTAGGTGTCGTGCACCTTGCGCCGCAGTTCGTCGGCGTCGAAGGGGACCGTGCAGGCGGTCATGGCGGTCGTCCGACTCAGTGCGCGACCGACGCCATGATCGGCGTCAGCGCACGGCCGATACGATCGAACTGCGCGGGCGTGATCTTGGCGCCGAGCGCCTTCTGGAAGCGCTCGTCCTGCACACCGCTCACGATGTACTGCCAGCGATACGCGGACAGCAGCGCGGCCTCGACCTCGTCGATCTGCGCCTCCGTGTAAGCGCGGCCGCCGGCCTGCGCGAAGTAGCGCGCGTCGGACTCGGCCTGCGCCTGCAGGATGCCGTCGACCCCGGCGACCAGCTCGATCAGCTCGTCGATCGCGCGGTCGCGCTGCTCGGGCGTGAGCTTGGCGTCTTCGCGCTCCCACTCCAGCTCGTCGAGGATCGCGTGCTGCGACTCCTCGCGCGCGTGGTACAGGAACACGTCCTTCCACAGCGGCGACAGCTCGGGGTCGGGATCGATGCTCTGGTGATAGTGCGACAGCACGAAGATCTCGATGTGGCAGGTGAGCGCGAGCACGGCCCAGGTCGACTTGCCGAGCACGAAGCGCGCGACGTCGTTCGGCTGCGGCACGTAGTCGTAGCCCGGCGGCATGCCTTGCGCCGCCATCGCGTCCAGCCGGCGGAACAGCTCCTGGTGCTTCAACTCCTCGTCGGTGAAGCGCACCAGCGCCTCGAACGCGGCCTGGTCGCCGAGCCAGTGGTCGCGGCTGACCTCGGCGATCTTCGGCCCGATGAAGCGCTCGACCAGACCGAAGGTGTTCGCGTACGTGCGACCCTGGATCTGGCTGAGAAAGCGGCGCTCCTCGGGCGTGATGAACTTCAGCCCGCCCATCCGCGCCAGCGCGTCGGGCAGGAACTTCTTGCCGAAGTCGAACTGGCGGCCGCGGATCACGTCGCGGTCGATGTCCCAGCGCACGCGCTTGGAGACTTCGACGCACTTCGCGTAGCGGTTGCTCTCGGTGCGCGCGCCTTGCGCGCGGGCGGTTTCTGCGATGACTTCCATGGTGTGACCTCCGTCCGGAGTGGTGGTGGAAAAAGCGGTTCAAATGGACAGCATGTGCAGCGAAAGCAGAACGCGGCGGCGACTCGCGTCGGTCTCGCGCGCCAGCTCGGCGGCAACCGATCCCAGCTCGCTGCGGTGCAGCCCGAGGTCGTTCAGCGTGCGGTCGTCGAGCTGACCGAGTGCGGCCCGGGTTGCGCGCGCAATGCGCGCCGCACGCCATTTCGCGAGCGCACCGCGCAACGCATCGGCGGCGAGATCCGCGCAGGCGCGGGCGATCTCCGTCACCGAGGCGCGGTGCGGTGTGTCCGCGAACCGCGCGCGCGCTTCACCCGCGTCGGCTGGGGCGGCCGCGGGCAGGTCGGCGGCGCCGAAGCCATTGGCGGCCGCGGCGCGGCGCGCCCAGGCGTCTATCTCGGACGCGGCGAAGATGCCATCGTTGCTCGCCAGCGGCATCCGCGGCGCAACCCGCTTGACGCGTCCGAACACCGCGGGCAGCCGGCGTGCGCGGTCGCTCACGCTGCTGTCAGTGAGATTGGCCGGCAGGGCCTTCGATTCGATCGTGCGCATGGTCTTCTCCTAATTCGTCCGCGACGGTCGCCGCGGCGTGGATGACGGTGCGCACTCTAGGCAGCGCCGGTATCGCGCCGCTTTCAGATCGGAATCACTTCGTATCGCTGTGTAATCGTGCGAATGGGCATGCGCTGGACGCGTTCCTATAATCGCCACCCACCCCGACGCGACCCGGGAGACCGCGATGCCCAACGGACGCGTGCTGATCGTCGACGACGATCCCGACGTGCGGCAAATGTTGGCGACCTACCTCGCCGGGCACGACTATGCGGTCGAGGCCGTGGAGAACGGCGCAGCGATGCGCTCCGCGCTCGAACGGCAGGTTCCCGACGTCGTGCTGCTCGACGTAGGGCTTCCTGTCGAGGACGGGTTGTCGCTGGCGCGCTTCCTGCGCGAACGCTACCGCGTCGGCATCATCATGGTCACCGCCGCCGACGGCGTGGTGGACCGCATCGTCGGACTCGAAGTCGGCGCCGACGACTACATCGCCAAGCCCTTCGACCCGCGCGAGCTGCTCGCCCGCATCAAGAGCGTTCTGCGCCGGCTGCACGACGCGGCCGGACCGGCGTCGGCGCCGGCGCACGCCGCGCAGCGCGTACGCATCGGCCGCTGTACGCTCGACCTGCGCTCGCGCCAGCTGTTCGACGCCGACGCGCGCGCGGTGCCGATCACGGCGATGGAGTTCGACCTGCTGAAGACCTTCGTCGAACACCCGCACCAGGTGTTGACGCGCGACCGCTTGTTGACGCTGACGCGCAACCGCGAATGGGAGCCGTTCGACCGCTCGATCGACATCCGCGTCGCCCGGCTGCGACGCAAGATCGGCGACGACGCCGACAATCCGCTCGCCATTCGCACCGTGCGGGGCGCCGGCTACATGTTCGTGCCGCCGGCGGGTTGAACGCGCGCCGGGTTGCCCGCGCGTATCGCTGTGTTTCAGTCGTGTAACCGCGCGCGACGGACGCGGCGCACCCTCCTAGACTGAGACCGTTCCCACAACGGTCGCCCCGACGCGAGATGAACGAGAACCCCTCCCTGCCGAAGACCGCCGAGGGCACCGACGGATCGCTGCGCGACGTGCTCGCCAAGACGACCGCGGCGGCGCTGGCAGTGTCGAGCGCCGAGGCGGGGCGGGCGTTCGAGGACTTGGCGCGTGCGCTGGCGCGCATCCTCGGGGTCGATGCGGTACTGATCGCCGAGTTCAGCGACGCCGACCGCACGCACATGCGCACGCTGGCGACCGTGCTCGACGGCAAACTGCTCCGTCCCTTCGAGTACGAGGTCGCGTTGACGCCGTGCCGCCACATCGTCGGCCGCGAATCGCGCTTCGTCGCCTCTGGCGTGCGGCCCGAGTTCAGGCCGGGCACGATGTTCAGCGCGCTCGGCTTCGACTCGTACGCCGGCTATTCGCTGCTTGGCGCCGACGGTACGCAGCTCGGCATCATCGTCGCGCTCGACCGCAAGCCGATCGTCGACCGTGCGCTGACCGAGGCGCTGCTGAAGATCTTCGCGGTGCGCGCCGCCGCGGAGATCGAGCGCGGACGCGCCGAAGCGAGCTACCGCGCGATCTTCGACGCCGCCGAGGACGCTGTGTTCGTCCACGACTGGGACACCGGTGCGATCGTCGACGCGAACCCGAAGGCGGCCGCGGTTTACGGCTATACGCGCGAGCAGATGCGGCACGTTTCGGTCGCCGAGATCAGCTCCGGCGAGCCGCCGTACACCGAAGCCCACGCGCTGGCGCTGATCGACCGCGCCAAACGCGGCGAGGTGGTGCGCTTCGAATGGCACCGCCGCAACCGCGACGGCAGTCTGCATTGGGACGAGGTATGCCTGAAAGCGGCGACGATCGCCGGCCGACCGCACATCCTCGCCTTCACGCGCGAGATCACCGACCGCAAAGCCGCGCTCGAGGCGCTCGCGCAGCGCGAAGAGCAGTACCGCGCGATCTTCAATGCGTCCGCCGACGCGATGGTGCTGCGCGACACCGACCTGAAGCTCGTCGACACCAACGCCGCGTTCCTCGCACGCCACGGCGTACGGCGCGAGGAGGTGATCGGCAGCACGGGCATCAGGTTCATCACGCCGGAGCATGCCCCCGCGGTCGAAGCATTGATGCGCGCGGCCCTCGCCGGCCGCGGCGCTGCGATCGAGGCACAGACGCTGGCGCACGACGGTGGCGTGCTCGACATCGAAGTTCGCGCCGTGCCGATGGACTACCGCGGCCAGCCGCACGTGCTGTCGATCGCGCGCGACATCACCGAACGCAAGCGCGCCGAACAGGCGCTGCGCGCAAGCGAGGAACAGTACCGATCGATCTTCGAGGTCGCCACCGACGCGCTGCAGTTGCTCGATGCGGACTGCCGCGTGGTCGACGTCAATCCGGCGTACGAGCGCATGTACGGCCGGCGCCGCGCCGACGTCGTCGGCAAGAGCATCGAGCAACTGGTGCCGGCGCCCTTCCGCGCCGAGCGGCTGGCGCTGGTGCGGCGCGCGCTCGCCGGCGAGGCGGTCGAAGTGCAGACGACGGGCTTCCGCGACGACGGCACGACGTTCGACATGGAAGTGCGCACGATCCCCTTCCGGCACCGCGGCGCGCCGCACGTGCTGGGCATCGCGCGCGACATCACCGACCGGCGCGCACGCGAAGAGGCGCTGCGCGCCAGCGAGGAGCAGTACCGCACGATCTTCAATGCGTCGGCCGACGCCTTGATCCTGTGGGACTCGTCGCTGCGGCGCGTCGACGTCAACCCGGCCTACGAACGGATCTTCGGCTGGACGCGCGACGAGGTGGTCGGCCACAGTTTCGAGCACCGCGCCGTTGGCGCCGACTACGCCGAGAGCCGACTCGAGCTGGTGCGCCGCGCGCTCGCCGGCGAGATGTGCCATGCGGAGGTCGACTCGATACGCAAGAACGGCGAGCGCTTCCGCGCCGAGATCCATGTGATTCCGATCCGCTACCGCAGCGAGCCGCACGCGCTTGCGATCGTGCGCGACATCACCGAGCGGCGGCGCGCCGAAGAGGAACGCGCACGGCTCGAGGCGCAGCTTCGCCAGGCGCAGAAGATGGAGGCGATCGGTCAGTTGACGGGCGGCATCGCCCACGACTTCAACAACATCCTGGCGAGCATCATGGGCTACGTCGTGCTCGCCGAGGAGCGCGCGCAGGACGCCGGCGACACGAAGACCGCCGGCTACCTGCAGCACGCGCTCGACTCGTGCCGGCGCGCGCGCGACCTGATCCAGCAGATGCTCACCTTCTCGCGCGGTCGCCGCGGCGAGCCGCGCCCGCTGAATTTGTGCGAACTCGTGCAGGACACGGCCTCGCTGTTGCGCTCCTCGATGCCGTCGACGATCGTGCTGGACTTCGACTGCGACCGCACGACACCGCCGGTACTCGCCGACGAGGTCCAGGCCGGTCAGGTGCTGCTGAACCTCGCGATCAACGCGCGCGACGCGATCGGCACGACCGGCACGCTGCGAATCGGCGTACGGCCGCTGCACGCGAGCGGGCTCGTCTGCACGAGCTGCCGGCGCGCGTTCGCCGGCCGCTTAGTCGAGCTGACGGTTGTCGACAACGGCTGCGGGATCGACCCCGCGATGATTGATCGCATATTCGAGCCGTTCTACTCGACGAAGGAGACCGGCAAGGGCAGCGGCATGGGCCTGTCGACCGTGCACGGGATCGTCCATGAACACGGCGGGCACGTCGTCGTCGAATCCGAGGTCGGCCACGGCTCGGCGTTCCGCGTGCTGCTGCCGGCGCTCGACAGCGACGAGACCGCGCGCGGCGCGCTGCCGGCGGCGCACGCGGCAGGCAATGCGCGACCGCTGCGCGGCCACGTGCTGCTCGTCGACGATGAGGACTCGGTGCGCGACGCGATGCGGGAGCGGCTGCGGACGTGGGGCCTGCAGGTCAGCGTAGCGGCCGATGCGGCGGCGGCACGCGCCGTGTTCGGTGCGGCGAGCGAACCGATCGACCTCGTGATCACCGACCAGTCGATGCCGAACGAAACGGGGCTCGCGCTCGCCTGCGACCTGCGCGCGCGCCGCCCCGACCTGCCAGTGATCCTGTACACCGGCTACGCAGACGAACTGACCGCTGGCCTAGCGCGCACCGCTGGCGTGCGGATGCTGCTCAGAAAACCGGTCGAACCCGCCGAACTGCGCGCCGCGCTGGAACACGTACTGGCGTCGAATTGATCCGGATTTCGGCGCCTAAGCAAGTTCGTCCCCTTCGAAGACGGGAACCGAGGGGGTAACCCCTGCAGTACGCATCAAACGTGCGTCGTTATTCGTCCGCCTTTGTAAGGTGAAGCGGAACCGAGGCGGAATTCTCCGGCGCACGGCACCTTTCGGCCGCGGGCGACGGAGAAATCCGCTGCCCCCTTGTTCAGAGGGAGTGACGGCGAGGACGTTCACATGCCCGCACTGCGCCCGTGCGACGCCAGCGCGCGGCTGAACGCGGTGTAGGTTTCCTCACCGAAGCAGGCGAAGACCACGCGATCGAGCGAGGGCGTGCGAGGCAGCGTCTCGATCACGGCGTCGATCGCGACGCGCGCGGCCTGTTCGATCGGATAGCCGAAGATCCCGCACGAGATCGCGGGAAACGCGATCGAACGCAGCCCGTGCGCCTGCGCGAGTTCGAGCGAGCGGACGTAGCAGCTTCGCAGCTTGTCGGCCTCGCCGCGCGTGCCGCCGTGCCACACGGGGCCGACCGCGTGGATCACGTGCTTGGCCGGCAGCCGGTAGCCGCGCGTGATCTTCGCGTCGCCGGTCGCGCAGCCGCCGAGCTTTGCGCACTCGGCGGCGAGCTCGGGTCCGGCGGCGCGATGGATCGCGCCGCACACGCCGCCGCCGGGCGCGAGCGCTTCGTTGGCGGCGTTGACGATCGCGTCGACCGCGAGCTTGGTGATGTCGGCCTGCAGCACCTCGATGCGCACGCTGTCGATCGTTCGTTCCATCGACTTCACCTCCCGACGTGCCCGCCGCGCGGGACCTCGCGCGCTTGCCAATCGTACGCCCGGTCGTTCGCCGCCGAGGCGGCGTCCCGCTACCGCGGTGCGTCGGCTTCCGCGCCGTCGTCGGCGTATACGGCGCGCTCGCGCGCCCAAACGCGTAGCGCTTCGATGCGTTCGGCCATCACGACCGACAGCGGCCGCGTGCGCTCGAGTTCCGCGAGGATGTCGCCTGGTGTGAGCGCTGCGCCGCGCGCCTTCGCTTCGAAGCCGGCCGCGACGATCGCCTGCTCGATCTCCGCGCCCGAGAAGCCGTCCGAACGCTGCGCGATGCCGGCGATGTCGAACGCGGCCGGATCGTGCCCGCGCTTGCGCAGATGGATCGCTGCGATCTGCTCGCGCGCGGCGGCGTTCGGAAAGTCGACGAAGAAGATCTCGTCGAAGCGGCCCTTGCGGATCAGCTCGGGCGGCAGCTCGGCGATGTCGTTGGCGGTGGCGACGATGAACACGGCCTTGTCGCGCTCGGCGAGCCACGTGAGCAGCGAACCGAGCACGCGCCGCGAGACGCCGCCGTCCTGCTCGGCACCGCCGGTGGCGATGCCCTTTTCCATCTCGTCGATCCACAGCACGCACGGCCCCATGCCTTCGGCGGCGGCGAGCGCCTGCCGCAGATTCCTCTCGGTCTCGCCGTAGTACTTGTTGTACAGCGCGCCGAAGTCGAGCCGCATCAGCGGCACGCTCCATTCGCCGGCGATCGCGCGCGCGGCGAGGCTCTTGCCTCCGCCCTGCACGCCGAGCAGCACGATGCCCTTCGGACGGTCGGCATCCTCGACGCCGACGCTTTCGAGAAAAGGCGCGCGGCGCAGCGCGATCCAGCGCTTCAGCCGCGCGAGCCCGCCCACGTCTTCGAAACGCACCTTCGACGCTTCGAAGCCGAGCGCGCCGGCGCCGAGCGCTTCGTGCTTGGTCGTCAGCACGCGCCGCAGATCGTCGGCGTTGATCTCGCCGTCGGCGCGCAGCGCCTGCCGCACGAAGCGGCGCACGTCCTCGACCTCGAGCCCCATGAGCTGCAGCACGAGCTGCTCGACGACCGCACGGTCGCCGCGCGGCTTTTCGCCGGACTGCGACTGCCAGAGCTTGGCTTCCTCGGCGAGGATCGCGCGGATGTCGTCGCGCGTGGGCAGTTACGGGCGGAAGTGCGCGGCAAGACGCAGCAGCTCGGACGGCACGTCCTCCAGCCTCGGACTGATGAACACGAGCGTGCGCGCGGTCCGGTAGTGCTCGAGCGCGATTTCGCGGACGAGCCGCACGTTGACTGGGCTTGCGAAGCCGGGATGCGCGTCGCACAGCGCATAGACGCCGTTCTGCGCGGTCTTGTCGATGTGCTTGAGCGCGTCGGTCAGCTCGTTGGTCTGGTAGATCGACGAGTCGCCCGCCGCGCCGTGGTAGCGGCCGATGCCGTCGACGATGCTCCAGCGGAACAGCACCTGGTTTTCGAGGTTGCACGCCTGCTGCAGCAGCTTGAGGATGCGCGGCTCCTCGTGCGTTTCGATCAGGATGATCGGCACCTTCGAGCGCAGCAGCGAGCGCAGTTCGCGCACCTCGGCCTGTTCGTTCATCGCGTCTGCCCGGGCGGAAGGGACGAACTGCGATTGTCGCAGCGGCGCTCTGCGCGCAAGACCCGATTAGCGCCGGCGCGGCGCCGCTTGCCCCGGCATCAGTGCTGCCAGTCGACCAGCCCGGTGTATGCGGTGACGAGGATCACCGCGCCGAAAGCGATGCGGTACCACGCGAACACCGTGAAGTCGTGCGTCGACACGTAGCGGATCAGCCAGCGGATGCACGCGAGCGCGCTGACGAACGAAACCGCCAGGCCGACGCCGAACACCGGCGCATCGGCGAAGACGAGCGCCTCGCGCTGCTTCCACAGCGAATAGACGCCGGCGCCGATCAGGGTCGGGATCGCGAGGTAGAAGCTGAATTCGGTCGCCGCCCTGCGCGACATGCCGAAGATCATCCCGCCGATGATGGTCGCACCCGAGCGGCTCGTTCCCGGAATCATCGCAACGCACTGCACCAGCCCCACTTTCAGCGCGTCGAGCGGCGTCATGTCGTCGACGGTTTCGATTCGCGCGTGGCGCCGCCCTTCGAGGTCGCGCGCTCCGTACAGGCGCTTGTGACGCGCCTCGACCCACAGGATCACGAGCGCGCCGACAACGAAAGCGATCGCCACCGGTACCGGGTGGAACAGATGCGCCTTGATCGCGCGGCCGGCCAGCAGCCCGAGCACGACGGCCGGTGCGAAAGCGATCGCGACGTTCATCGCGAAGCGCTGCGCCACGCGGTCGGTCGCGATGCCGGCGAAGGTCGCGGCGATGCGCCGCCGGTACTCCCAGATCACCGCGAACATCGCGCCGGTCTGGATCGCGATCTCGAAGGTCGCCGCGTACGCGTCGGCGAAACCGAGCAGCGAGCTGGCGACGATCAGATGGCCGGTCGACGAGATCGGCAGAAACTCGGTCAATCCCTCGACGACGCCGAGCACGGCGGCCTTCAGCAGCGTGGGCAGGTCCAATCGGGCTCCATGGAGTTCGGCACGCGCCGGTGCCGGGGCGCCGCATTATGCGGTCGCACGCGCGATTCGGCACTACTTCGGTTCGATCTCGATGCGCAGCCCGCTGTAGGTCACCGACACCGCGCTGGCGCGGTACACGACGTCTGCGCGCCGGAGCACGCTGTCGGGCAGCGCGATCAGCGCGAAGTCGGGCAGGGCGGCGCCCTTGCGATCGATCAGTTGCGAAAACCCGAACAGCCGCGGCAGCGCGCCCAAGCGGACATCGTCGATCGTCGCCTGCGTCAGCACGATACCGTTGCCCGCGGCGTTCAGCTTCGGCTTGCCCGAGACTTCGATGCGCGCGTTGATCCAGCCGTACTGGGCCGGATCCAACGCGGTGTTCGGCAGCCGGACGGTCCACGCGAGCTGCACGCGCCCGGCCGCGGGCATCAGGCCGACCTCGGGACGGCGCAGCTCGAGCCCCCTGAAGACTTCCATCAACGCGCCGAGATCGGTTTCGATGTGGCGCTCGATCTCCTCGGGCGTCAGCGTGAGCGAATGCGGTCCGTGCGGCGACGCGCAGCCCGCGAGTACGAGGGCGATGCAGACGAGAAACCAACGGCGCATGGACGCTCCGAAGCGACGACGGTGCGAGCTTAACGCGCGCGGCACCGAGCGCGCTTACTCACTCGTAACGCAGCGCCTCGATCGGCAGCAGCCGCGAGGCCTTGCGCGCCGGATAGAAGCCGAAGAACACGCCGACGAGGGCCGAGAACCCCGCGGCGAGCGCGATCGACTGCGGCGTGATCGCGATCGTCCAGTTGGCCAGCGCGCCGACGACGTACGAGCCGACCACGCCGAGCGCGATGCCGACGAGCCCGCCGATCATCGACAGCGTCACCGCCTCGACGAGGAACTGCTCCAGGATGTCGCGTGCGCGCGCACCGACCGCCATGCGCAGTCCGATCTCGCGCGTGCGCTCGGTCACGCTGACCAGCATGATGTTCATGATGCCGATGCCGCCGACGAGCAGGCTGACCGACGCGACCGCGCCGAGCAGCAGCGTCAGCACCCGGCTCGCGGCCTCCTGCGCCTGCAGGATCTCGGTGAGGTTGCGGATCGTGAACGGGTCCTCGGCGCCGGGCTGCACGCGCTGGCGCTGGCGCAGCAGATCGCGGATACGCTCCTCGACGAGCTTCATGTCGACGCCGTCGGCGACCTTCACCGAGATCGAGCCGACCCGCTTCAGCCGCCCCTGCGCCTGGCCGAGCACGCGGTTGCGCGCGGTCGAGATCGGCATCAGCAGGATGTCGTCCTGGTCCTGCCCGAGCGCGTTCTGGCCCTTGCGCTCCAGCACGCCGATGATCGTCAGCGGCACCTTGCGCACGCGGATCACCTGGTCGATCGGATCGGCGTCGCCGAACAGCATGCGCGCGGTCGTTTGGCCGATCAGCGCGACCTTCGCGGACCCCGCGATCTCAGCCGGCTCGAACGCGCGGCCCGCCGCGAGCGGCCAGTCGCGCGCGATCAGATAGTCGTTGGTCGTTCCGAAGAACTGGGTCGACCAGTTGGCGTTGCCCGCGACGACCTGGCCCGTGCCGCGCAGCGCGGGCGCGGCGACGACCACACCTTCGACCTCGAGCGCGATCGCGGCCGCGTCCTCCTCGGTCAGCGTCTGCTGCGTGCCGGTTCCGAGCCGTACCCCGCTTGCGGTGGTCGAGCCGGGCAGCACGAGCATCAGGTTCGACCCCAGGTTCTTCAACTGTTCGCGAACGCGCTCCTGCGCGCCCCGGCCGACGGCGAGCATCGTGATCACCGCGGCCACGCCGATGATCATGCCGAGCATGGTCAGCGACGTTCGCAGCTTGTTCACGCGCAGCGCCTTGAGCGCGATTCGCAGCACGGCGGCGAGGCTCATCGCGCGGGCTCGGCCTCGTGGGGCTGCGTATCGAGCGCGGCGAGGTCGGCCGCGGCGTCGCGCGCAGCCTGGCGCCGGTCGCTGACGACGCGGCCGTCACGGAACGCGATCAACCGGCGCGCATACGCGGCGATCTCGCGCTCGTGCGTGACGACGACGATCGTCATGCCCGCGGCATTCAACTGCTGCAGCAGCGCCATGATCTCGATGCCGGTGCGCGAATCGAGCGCGCCGGTCGGCTCGTCGGCGAGGATCAGCGACGGATCGTTGACCAGCGCGCGCGCGATCGCCACACGCTGCTGCTGCCCGCCCGAAAGCTGCGACGGCTGATGATCGGCGCGGGCGGCCAGCCCGACCTGCGCGAGCCGCTCGAGCGCGCGGCGGCGCCGTTCCTTCGGCGGTACGCCGGCATAGATCAGCGGCAGTTCGACGTTCTCCACCGCGCTCGTGCGCGGCAGCAGGTTGAACTGCTGGAACACGAAGCCGATGCGACGGTTGCGGATCGCCGCGAGCTGATCGGCGTCCATGTGCGCGACGTCTTCGCCGGCGAGCCAGTACGCGCCCGAGGTCGGCCGGTCCAGACAGCCCAGCATGTTCATGAAGGTCGACTTGCCCGACCCCGACGGCCCCATCACGGCGACGAACTCGCCGGCATCGATCGCGAGCGAAATGCCGTCGAGCGCGTGCACGACGGTGTCGCCGAGCACGTAGTCCTTGTGCAGATCTTCGACGCGGATCAGCATCGCGCTTTCTCTCGAAGAGCCTGACGCCGGGAATCGGTCGAGCCCAACCCGCGATCCACCTCAGAAGAACATCCGCGGCGGCGCGCCTTTCGGTGCGGACGGGGCGCTCGCGCCGCCCTGCTGGCCGACGATCACTTCCATGCCTTCGACCACGCCCGGTCCGCTGATTTCGGTCGCGGTGCCGTCGGTCAGTCCGACGCGGACGTCGATCGGCTTGGGTTTGCCGTCGGCGAGCACCCAGATGCGCCCGCGCGCGCTCGGGCCCGACGATCGCCCGCCGAACTCGGCGGCGATCTCCGCGTAGCGCGCCTTCTGTTCGGGCGTCAGGATGTCCTCGATCCTCGCGCGCACCTCCGCGCGGATTGCGCTCGCCGCTTTCGCGCGCGCCTCTTCCGGCAGGTCGCGCAGTTGCATGAACTTCGTGCGCATGTCGGCCAGGATCGGATCGAGCCGCGATTGCTGCTGGGCGTCGAGCTTCAACTCGCTGACGAGCCGCTCGCGCAACTGCGCACCCGCGCCGGCCGGCGCGCCGCCATTGCCCGCGGCCCGGCCCGCATCCGCGGTCGGCGCCGGACTTTCGCCGGGTGGCCGATAGCGCAGCGCGGCGTTGGGAACCTTGAGCACCGACTCGCGCGTGTCGGTGACGATCCGCACGTTCGCGGTCATTCCCGGCATCAACTGGCCCGACTCGTTGTTCGCGGTCACCAGCACCGTGTAGGTGACGACGTTCTGCACCGTCTGCGCCGCCTTGCGTACCTGCTTGACCTCGCCGGTGAACGTGCGGCCCGGAAACGCATCGACGGTGAAGGTCGCGCGCTGGCCGACGCGAATTCGTCCGATGTCGGCCTCGTCGATCGACGTCTCGACCTGCATGTCGCGCAGATCCTTGGCGATCACGAACAGCTCGGGCGCCTGCAGGCTCGCCGCGACGGTCTGCCCGACATCGACGCTGCGCTTGATCACGACGCCGTCGACCGGCGCGCGGATCTCCGTTCGCGCCAGATCGACCTTCGCCGACGCGAGCTGCGCTTCGCGCTGCGCGAGCGTGGCCTGCGCGGTCTTGAGCTCCGCGGCGGCAAGATCGTACGCGGCCTGCCGCGCATCGAGCTCGGCCGGCGAGACGAAGTTGCGCCCGACGAGCTCCTTCGCGCGAGTCAGCTCGCGCTGCGCGTTGGCCAGATTGACCTGCGCGCGGTACACGGCCGAGCGCGCGGCGTCGGCATCGGCCTGCGCCTGCCGCACGCGGTACTCGAAGGTCTCCGGATCGATTCGCGCGATGAGCTGGCCCTTCTTGACCGGAGAGTTGAAGTCGACGAACAGCTCCTTGATCTGGCCGCTGACCTGCGTCCCGACCGATACCGACGTGACCGGAGTCAGCGTGCCGCTCGCCGATACGGTGGCGGTCAGCGGGCCGCGCTCGACCTTCGCGAGGCGGTATGTCGGCGCGGCAGCCTCGCCTCGCAGGTACCAGTAGGCTGCGCCCGCAGCGCCGGCAATGACGATCAGCACGGCCGCGAGCACGCGCGGCCGACGCAGGGATCCGGGATTCATCGATCGCGCTTCGTTGCGAAAGCGCGATTGTAGGTGCGGGCTCCGCGACCGCTGCGCGAGCTCACATCTGGTTACCGAGCGTTCGGCAAGTGCTCGACATGGTGAACGCCCGGTTACCTTCTCCACCGCCCCTGTCCCGCAGGCGGGCGAGAGGACGAACCCGCGGTGGCTGGTTCGTCAATCGTCGACCGACACCTCGGCGATGCCGGCGCTGCGACGGCAACGCGCAAGCGGTTTCCGTCGGGAATGGCTGCGGATCGAGCGCAAGCCGGGACCTTCGGCGGCCGATCCCGCTACTTCGCCGCGACGATCACCGCGCAAGCGAGCCGCGGCCCCGAATTGCCCGTCGGCTGAGTCTTGTAGTCGTCGGCGTCGCGATGAACGATCAGGCCGCGGCCGACCACGCTCGCGGGCCCCGCAGCGACCGTGAGCAGATCGGTCTCGAAGCGCAGCGTGGCCGTGCCATTGGCATCGGCCTTCAGGTTCGGCATGTCGCCCGCGTGGCCGTCGGCCTGACCGTGGTATCCGTGCGGCTTGCCGCCGGGGTTGAAGTGCCCGCCCGCGCTCATCGCATCGGGCGCGGAACAATCGCCCTTTTCGTGGACGTGAAAGCCGTGTTCGGCGTTCGGCTTGAGCCCGCGGACCTCGGCGGTCACGAGCACCCTGTTTCCGCGCTGCTCGAAGCGCGCGTGGCCGCTCGTCGCGTTGCCTTGCGTGGGCTTGAGTTCGGCGATCGCCGTCGGGCCGCCCGACCCGGTCATCGAGTCCCACCAGCCGCGAACGGTCGAACATCCGCTCGCGACGAAAGCCGCCGCGACGGCGAGCGGCCAAGCAGCGTGATGCAGTTTCATCGTCTTCTCCCGCGATGGCGATCGCGCGACGGTATTGGGCCTTCGCGCGCCGCGCAAGATAGCGCCGCCCGGCGACGGCGCCATCACGCCTTTGCGCCGCCGGCCGCGTCGCGACCCCGCTGCGGCCGCTGCCGCCATGGAATTGGCGGGCGTTGCTCCCCGTTTTCGTGGACCGGCGCGCGCGGCCCGGTCGCTACCCTTGCCCACCATGAACAACGGTTCGCCAACGGCCGCGGCCACCCGCCGCCCCGGGGAAGCGCACGCGCGTCCCGGGCCGTGGCGCGCACGGCTCGCCGACTGGTGGCGGCACGTCACGGATCGCCTGGCCGTGCGTCAGGCGGCCCTGATGGTGGCCGGCACGGCGGCGATCGGACTCGGTGCAGGCGTGGTCTACCTGTACGAGGTCGAGGAGTACCTGCTCGCTCAGGTCGGCAGTCAGGTCGACACCGCCGTGATCCGCGCCGCCGACGATATCGACAACCGCATCCTCGTGCGCAAGCGGGCACTGGAGGCGGCCGCGTTCGACCTCACGGTCAACCGGGGGCAGACGATCGATGCCGAAGCGGGCGAAGCGTTTCTCGCAGAGCGCAGCTCGCTGCTCGCGCTGTTCGAGCGCGTCGTGCTGGTCGACGCGCACGGCAACGCGCTCGCCGCGCGACCCCGAGCCGCCGGGTGGCGAGGATTGAACCTGGCCGACCGCGAGTACTTCCGGCGGGCGCGCGAAAGCGGCCGGCTCGTCGTTTCGGAGCCGGTCAAGGGCAAGCTCGTCAACGCGCCCGTCATCACATTCGCAGTGCCACTCACGGGTTCCGGCGGCGGGTTCGGCGGCATGTTGATCGGTGTGATGTACCTGACCGAAGGCGGGATTTTCGACCAGGTTCGCAACGCGTCGGTCGGTGCGGGCGGGCACTTTCTCGCGCTGACGCGATCCGGTTCGATCTTGATGCACCCGCGCCCCGACCGGCTGCTTGCGCCCGTGCCACCGGCCGCCGAGGATCCCGCGAGTACGCGGGCGCTGGCCGGTTACACCGGTTGGCTCTACGTGGACAGGCCTGCCGATGCGGCGGGCGTTTACGCGTTCAAGCCGCTCGTACAGGCGCCATGGATCGTCGGCGCGCACCTGCCGGCCGACGAAGCACTGGCGCCGGTTCGGCGCGCGCAGGCCGGTGCCCTGGTCGCCGGGCTGGGTTCGATTGTCGCCCTCGGTTTGCTCGTCTGGCTCGTCGCCGACGCCAGCCTGCGCCCGCTCGCGCGGCTCGCGCACGAAGTCGGCGAACTCGAACAGGGGGCGCGCAGCGGCAAGGTCACCGTCGGCGGTGCGCGCGAGGTCCGCGCCGTGGCGGAAGCGTTCAACCGGCTGCAGGATGCGCAGACGCGGTTGCGCGAGACGATGGCCGCGCGCGAGGCGTTCCACCGATCGCTGAACGAAAGCTCGCCGCTGGCGATCTTCGTCGCCGACGAAGGCGGCGAGTGGACCTACGTGAACCGGCGCCTCGAGCAGTTGTTCGGGCACCGTTTCGAGACGCTCGCCGGCGACGGTTGGCTGCAGGCGGTGCATCCGGAAGACCGGCGCCGCGTCGCGCAGGAGTGGGCGGCGGCGTTGCGGGGCAACCGCCCGCTCGAAGGGCGCTGGCGTCTGGTCGTCGACGGGTCAACCGTTTGGGTGCAGGTGCAGGCAGCGCCGCTGCCGGAGCACGCCGAAGCGGGCGGTTTCGTCGGTGCGCTGGCCGACGTGACCGCCGAGCGCCACGCGCTGGAACAGGCCGATCGCGAACGAGCGCGCAGCGACGGTGTCGTCGAAGCGATGACCGACGGCATCATCGTCGTCGACGAAGCGGGCCGCATCGCGCACTTCAACGCGGCGGCCGAGCGGCTGACCGGCTGGAAACGGCAGGCCGCCGTCGGACTCGACCTCGACCACGTCGTACGCCTGTTCGCGGACGAGGGCGGCGCGCGCGTCGACCTGGCGTCGCATCGCCGCGAGCCGCGCATGACGAGCGAAGAGTGGTGGTGCGAGGGCGCAAGCGGCTCGCGCACGCCGGTCGACGTCCACTGGGTGCGAACGGGGCCTCAGGCGGCAACGGGCGCGCTGCAGGGCGGCGTGCTCGTGCTGCGCGATGCGTCGCAACGCCGCGCGCGCACGCAGCATCTGGCCTGGCAGGCGCGGCACGACAGCCTGACCGGGCTGCTGAATCGGCGCGCGTTCGAGGAGACGCTGGCCGCGCGCTACGAGGCATTCGCCTTCCACGGCATCAACAGCGCCCTGGTCCTGATCGATCTGGATCACTTCAAGCGTGTCAACGACGAAGGCGGCCACGACGCCGGCGACGAGATGCTCAGGCGCGTCGCCGAAGTGCTGCGGGCAAACGTGCGCGAGTCGGACTACGCACTGCGCCTCGGCGGCGACGAGTTCGCACTCGTGCTGCCCGGCTGTCCCGAGGTGCGCGCGCAAGCCGTCGCACACGGCATCCGCGCCGAGATCGCCGCGCTGCGCGTCGAGCGCAACGGACGCGAATTCACGGTCGGCGCCAGCTTCGGTATCGCGAGCTTCGCGCTCGGCGACGAGGACAGTCAGGCGCTGGTGCGGCGCGCGGATGCGGCGTGCTACCGCGCGAAGGCCAAAGGACGCAACGCGGTTGAGATCGAAAGCGTCGGCGCCAGCGCCGCGTTCGAACTGTTCTGATCGCGACAATCAGCCAAAGCGGCAAAGCGCGGTGGACGCCGGCCGCGATGCGACAATCCGCGCATGGCCTGGCTGGACCGAATTCCGTTGTGGCTCATCGTCGCCGTCGCGATCTGGCTCGCGGCTGCGCCGTTCATCCCCGAGCCGCATCTGGTCGAGAAGCTCCGGATGCTCGCGGCCGGCACGCTGCGCCGGCCGATCGACATCTTCGATCTGCTGTTCCACCTCGCGCCGATCGCGGTGCTCGTGCTCAAGCTCGTGCGGATCGTGCGGATCAGGAACCGCGGCTGAAAGCGCTCGTGCGGCTCGCGTCGAACGCCGACGCGCACGCGGACCGCAGCGCTCAGGTTCAACACGGCGGCCGCAGCGCCGCGACCGCCGCGCGCAGTTCGGCGACTTCGGCGCGCAGTCGTTCGACTTCAAGGCGCAGGGCGGCGAGTTCGCCCGTCGCCGCAACCGCCGGCGGCTCGCTTTCTGCCGAAACGTCGACCGGCCCGCTCAGCAGATGCGCCCAGCGGCTTTCGCGCTCACCGGGGCGCCGCGGCAGCTTGACGACGAGCGCGCCGCCCTGCGCATCGGGCCGTGTCGCAAGCTCCTCGAGGAACGCCTCGACGGAAGAGATGTCGGCGAAGCGGTGCAGCCGCTCGGCGCCGATCCGCAGCTCGCCCGCCGTCTGCGGGCCGCGCAGCATCAGCACCGCCAGCAGCGCCTCGGCCTGCGAAGGCACCCTCAGCACGCGGCCGAGGTTGTGCGAATAACGGGCCACGCGCGCGCCGCTCGACTCGATCGCGAGCGACCTTCGCTTCAACTCGTCGACGGCGGCCTGCACTTCGGCTTCGGAGAGGTTGAGCACCGGATCGCGGTTGTTCTTCTGGTTGCAGCCCGCGACCAGCGCGTTCAGCGACAGCGGATAGATGTCGGGGACGGTGCGCTCCTTTTCGACGAGCACGCCGAGCACGCGGGCTTCCGCGAGCGACAGGTTGAGGTCCATGGACGTTTCCGTTATGCGCGCCGGTAGACCTCGCCGCCGCCGCGAACGAACTCGACCGCCTTCTCCTGCAGGCCCTTTTGCAGCGCTTCGTCCGCGCTCAGACCCTGTCGCTCGGCGTAATCGCGAACGTCCTGCGTGATCTTCATGCTGCAGAAGTGCGGTCCGCACATCGAGCAGAAGTGCGCCGTCTTCATCGCCTCCTTCGGCAGCGTCTCGTCGTGGAAGTCGCGCGCGGTGTCCGGATCCAGCCCGAGGTTGAACTGGTCTTCCCAGCGGAACTCGAAGCGCGCCTTGGACAGCGCGTTGTCGCGCAACTGCGCCCCGGGATGGCCCTTGGCGAGGTCGGCCGCGTGCGCGGCGATCTTGTACGCGATGATGCCGTCCTTGACGTCCTTCTTGTTCGGCAGCCCGAGGTGCTCCTTCGGCGTCACGTAGCAGAGCATCGCGGTGCCGTACCAGCCGATCAGCGCCGCGCCGATCGCGCTCGTGATGTGGTCGTAGCCCGGCGCGATGTCGGTGGTCAGCGGGCCCAGCGTGTAGAACGGCGCCTCGTGGCAGTGCTTCAACTGCAGCTCCATGTTCTCGCGGATCAACTGCATCGGCACGTGGCCGGGCCCTTCGATCATCACCTGCACGTCGTGCTTCCAGGCGATGCGCGTGAGCTCGCCGAGCGTCTTCAGCTCGGCGATCTGCGCCTCGTCGTTGGCATCGTAGATCGAGCCCGGGCGAAGCCCGTCGCCGAGGCTGAACGCGACGTCGTACGCCTTCATGATTTCGCAGATCTCCTCGAAGCGCTCGTACAGGAACGACTCGCGATGGTGCGCGAGGCACCATTTGGCCATGATCGAGCCCCCGCGCGAGACGATGCCGGTCATCCGCTTCGCGGTCAGCGGAATGAAGGGCAGCCGCACGCCGGCGTGGATCGTGAAGTAGTCCACGCCCTGCTCGGCCTGCTCGATCAGCGTGTCGCGAAAGATCTCCCAACTGAGTTCCTCCGCCTTGCCGTCGACTTTCTCCAGCGCCTGGTAGATCGGCACGGTGCCGATCGGCACCGGCGAGTTGCGCAGGATCCATTCGCGCGTCTCGTGGATGTGCTTGCCCGTCGAGAGATCCATCACCGTGTCGGCGCCCCAGCGGATCGCCCAGGTCATCTTCTCGACCTCTTCGCCGATCGAGCTCGTCACCGCCGAGTTGCCGATGTTGGCGTTGATCTTCACCAGGAAGTTGCGGCCGATCGCCATCGGCTCGGTCTCCGGGTGATTGATGTTCGCCGGGATGATCGCGCGCCCGGCGGCCACCTCGTCGCGGACGAACTCGGGCGTGATCGCCGTCGGCAGGCGCGCGCCGAAGGACTCGCCCGGATGTTGACGCCTGAGCATCTCGGAGAACGCTTCCATCCGCTGGTTTTCGCGGATCGCGACGAACTCCATCTCGGGCGTGACGATCCCGCGCCGCGCGTAGTGCATCTGCGTGACGTTGGCACCGGCGCGCGCGCGCAGCGGATTGCGTTTCAGGTCGAAGCGCAATTCGGCGAGCTTCGGGTCGTTCAGCCGTTCGACGCCATAACGCGAGGTCGGCCCCGGCAACTCCTCGGTGTCGCCGCGCTCGGCGATCCACTTCGCGCGCAGCGGCGGCAGCCCGGCGCGGATGTCGATCTTCACGGACGGGTCGGTGTAAGGCCCGGACGTGTCATACACCGCGAGCGGCGGATTCCGCTCGGTGCCGAAGCCCGCAGGCGTGTCGGACTGCGCGATCTCGCGCATCGGTACGCGGATGTCGGGGCGGGAGCCTTCGACGTAGACCTTGCGCGACTTCGGCAGCGGCGCGATCGCGGCTTCGTCGACGTGCGCCTCGACGGCGCGGAATGGCTGGCGGGCGTTCATGTCGCTCTCCTGCGTGGCGGAGAGCGGACGGGCCGTGACCGGCCTGTGCGTTTCCCTCCGCCGGTGTTAACCGGATCAGGTTCCGGGGACTCTCTCAACCGGCCGCCGTGCCGGTGGCCGGTACCCCCAACGCGTCGCGCGGCGGATCGATCAGCGGACGTTGCCGATCGCGTTGCTCGCCGCGTCGTGTTTGGACTTCATGATATTCGAGATCGGCTCGAACTGCCGGTGCTCGCGCTGGATCCGCTGCTGCAGTTCCATGTACTCGCGGTTGAACGCGGTCTGGATCTCGGCCGTCGTCGCCGCGGTACCGCGTTCGGCGAGGTCGCGCGCCTTCTGGCTCTGCGCGCGCAGCCACCGGTCGTACGCCTGCACCTTGGCGCGCTCCTCGGCGGTGAGCGTCGTCGCCGGCTTCAGCCGCGCTGCCGCGGTGAACTTGCGCGCCTGCGTCTTCAGCGCGGCCGTGCGCTCCTTCGTGCAGACGTCGAGCGGTTGCGTGCAGCCTGTTTCCGCTGCGGCCTTCGCCGTGGCCTGCGGCTGCGCGGCCGCCGCGCCCGCGCCGAGCGCGCAGACCGCCGCGACCGCAAAGAGCACTGATCGAATCACGTCTTCCCTCCAAGGTAACTGTCGATGACGCGCGGGTCGCTCGCGAGTCGCTGCGCCGGCCCTTCGAGCGCGATCTCGCCGGTTTCCAGCACGTACGCGTAATCGGCGATCTGCAGCGCAGCGCGAGCGTTCTGCTCGACGAGCAGGATCGCCGCGCCGCGCCGTTTCAGCTCGACGATGATATGAAAGATCTCGCGGACGATCAGCGGCGCCAGCCCGAGCGACGGCTCGTCGAGCAGCAGAAGCTTCGGTTTGGCCATCAGCGCGCGACCGATCGCGAGCATCTGCCGCTCGCCGCCCGACAGCGTCCCGGCGAGCTGCGCGCGCCGCTGCGCGAGCCGCGGAAACAGCGCGTACACCTCGGCCATCGTCTGCTTGTGGTCGCGGTGCCCCGCGCGGTAACGCTGGAAGGCGCCGAGCAGCAGGTTGTCCTCGACGGTCATTTCGCCGAACAGCTCGCGCTTCTCTGGAACGAGCGTCATGCCGCGCGCGACCATGCGCTCGATCGCGACCCCGTCGCAGTCGACGCCGTCGAAGCAGACTTCGCCGTCGGCTTCGCCGTTGGGCGGCAACGCGCCCATGATCGCCGCCAGCAGCGTCGTCTTGCCGGCGCCGTTCGGGCCGATCACGGTCACGATCTGACCCGCGCCGACGCGCACGTTGGCGTTGTGCAGCGCTTCGACCTTGCCGTAGGCGACCGACAGATCGCGCACGCGCAGCAGGATCTCCGCCTCTGCGGCGGCCCCTCCCCCGCCGGGCGACGGCGGCGCCTCGCGCACCGTCATTCGACGCCTCCCGACGGTCGGGCGCGCGGCGTCATTCGACACCTCCCAGATATGCCTCGAGCACCTTCGGGTCGCGCTGAACGTCGCGCGGCAGACCCTCGGCGATCTTCTGTCCGAAGTCCATCACCGTCACGCGATCGACCAGCCCCATCACGAAGTCCATGTCGTGTTCGACCAACAGGATGCCGATGCCCTCGTCGCGCAGCCTGCGCAGCAGTTCGGCGAGCGCGCGCTTCTCCAGGTAGCGCAGCCCGGCGGCGGGTTCGTCGAGCAGCAGCAGGCAGGGATCGGCGCACAACGCGCGCGCGATCTCGAGAATGCGCTGTTTGCCGAGCGGCAGCGCGCCCGCCGCGTCGAACATGTGATCGGCAAGCCCCACGCGTTCGATCTGGCGCGCGGCTTCGGCGAGCACGCGCGCCTCCTGCTTGCGATCCAGACGCCACGCGCCGGCGACGACGCCCGCGAGCAGGCCGGGGTACTCGCGCCGATGCGCGCCGATCGCGACGTTGTCGAGCACGCTCATCGTCGGCAGCAGTTTGACGTGCTGGAACGTGCGGCTGACGCCGAGCCGCGCGATGTCGCGCGACCGGCGGCCCGCGATCGGCTCGCCGCGGAAACGGATGTCGCCCGCGGTCGGGTCGAGCACGCCCGAGATCAGGTTGAACATCGTCGTCTTGCCCGCGCCGTTCGGGCCGATCAGCGCGGCGATTTCGCCCGCCTTCACCGAAAGACTCATGTCGTTCACAGCGACGAGCCCGCCGAAGCGCTTGGTCGCGCCTTTGACCTCGAGCAGCGTTTCGCCCGCCGCGGGCAGCGGCCTGCGCGCGAGCGGAGGCACACCGGGATCGATCCGGCGCGGCGCGCGGGCGAGCGGCACCCGGCGCGCGAGCACGGGCCACAGTCCGTCGCGCGCACGCTGCAGCACCAGGATCATCGCGATCCCGAAGACGATCACCTCGAAGTTGCCTGCCTGCCCGATCAGCCGGGTCAGGAAGTCCTGAAGCCATTGCTTCGACACCGCGATGACGGCCGCGCCGGCGAGCGCGCCCCAGACGTAGCCCGCACCGCCGACGACCGCCATGAACAGGTACTCGATGCCGACGTGCAGCGAGAACGGCGTCGGGTTCAGGAAGCGCTGCATGTGCGCGTACAGCCAGCCCGATGCGCAGGCGAGCAGCGCGGCGAGCACGAAGATCACCAGCCGCGACACCGCCGTGTTCACGCCCATCGACTCGGCCATCACCATGCCGCCCTTCAGCGCGCGGATCGCGCGGCCTTCGCGCGAGTCGAGCAGATTCTGGATCGTCACGATGCCCGCGAGCAGGAACAGGTAGATCAGGTAGAAGATCTCGCGCGCGCTCTCGATCGGGTGCCCGAACACCCTGACGGGCGGGATGCCGCGCAGACCGGTGAAACCGCCGAGAAACTCCATGTTGCCGAACAGGAAGTACAGGCTGATGCCCCAGGCGATCGTTCCGAGCGGCAGATAGTGGCCCGACAGCCGTAGCGTCAGCATGCCCAGCACGACCGCGAAACCGAGCGTGAGCAGCAGCCCCGCCGCGAGCGACAGCCACGCCGACGCACCGAGCCAAGCGAGCCACGGCGGCAGTTCGGTCATCGTCGTCAGCACGGCGGTCGTGTAGGCGCCGAGCCCGACGAAGGCGGCCTGGCCGAACGATGTCAGCCCGCCCACACCCGTGAGCAGCACGAGGCCGAGCGCCACGAGCGCGTACAGCCCGATGTAGTTCGCCAGCGTGACCGTGAACTCGGGCGCGAGCAGCGGCACCAGCGCCAGCGCCAGCACGAACGCCAGCAGCAGCGCGCGCGGGGTCATGCGGCGCACCCGCGGTTCAAGGCCTCTCGGATTTCACCACCGAGACACGGAGAGCACCGAGGAAAGCAATGAACATTGTGCTTTCTCTCGGCGTTCTCGGTGTCTCGGTGGTGAAGACACGGCGTCCGCAGTCCGCGCTGCAACTTCGCCGCGCTCATTCTTCTTCCTCGACGTGATGCGCGCGCAGCGAACGCCACAGCAGCACCGGGATGATCAGCGTGAAGACGATCACTTCCTTGTACGCGCTGGCCCAGAACGACGAGTACGACTCGAGCAGGCCGACCAGCACCGCGCCGACCGCGGCCACGGGATAGCTGACCAGGCCGCCGATGATCGCGCCGACGAAACCCTTCAGCCCGATCAGGAAGCCGGTGTCGTAGTAGATGGTCGTGATCGGCGCGATCAGCACGCCCGAGGCCGCCCCGATCAGCGCGCACATCAGAAAGGTCAGGCGCCCGGCGAGCGCGGTCGGAATGCCCATCAACCGCGCGCCGTTGCGGTTGACCGCGGTCGCGCGCAGCGCCTTGCCGTACACCGTGCGCTCGAACAGCAAATCGAGCACGACGATCAGCACGAGCGAACAGGCGATCACCCATATCGTCTGCGCCGTCACGGTCATGCCGGCGAAATCGAAACGCCCGTCGGAAAACGGCGGCGTGCGCGAGCCCTCGGCGCCGAAGACGAGCAGGCCGAGCCCGACCATCACCAGGTGCACCGCGACCGAGACGATCAGCAGCACGAGCACCGACGCCTCGGCGAGCGGCTGGTACGCGAGCCGGTAGATCATCGGCCCGAGCGGGACGACGACCGCGAGCGCGAGCAGGATCTGCAGCGGCATCGGCGCGCCGCCCATCGGCACGGCCGCGAGCAGACCCCAGAGCGCGAGCGGCAGCCCGAGATTCCATGCGGCGATCCCCGGCAGCCGGCGCCAGGTGCGCGTGCGCAACGCATCGACCCCGTCGATCAGCGCGACCAGCGCGCCGGCTGCGGCGAGCAGCCACAGCGTGCCCGGCATCCTTCCCGCCTGCAGCGCGACCAGCGTCAATGCGCCATACGCGACGAACTCGCCCTGCGGGATGAAGATCACGCGGGTCACGGCGAACGCGAGCACGAGCGCGAGCGCGAGCAGCGCGTAGATCGCACCGTTGGTCACGCCGTCCTGCCCGAGGATCAGGGCGATCTGGAAGTCCATCGCGGATCGGATTGCGGATTGCGGATTGCGGGTTCGGACTGCGAGCCAGCCGGATGCGGGTCACTTCGGCGCAACCGAGCGCCGCCCGGATTGACGCCGCTGCGGGGATCCGGCCCTCACTCGCCCGGCGGGCGGCCACGGCGCGGATCAGGGATCGCTCGAACGCAATCCGCGATCCGCGCTGCGCAATCCTCAAGTCACTTCTGCAGGACCCAGTCCCCGTTGACGATCTGCACCATCACCGCGGCGCGCTGGTCGAGGCCGAGGTGATCGGTCGGCGACATGTTGAAGATGCCGTGCGCGCCGGCGGCGTTCTTCACGCCTTCGAGCGCGTCGCGCAGCGCGGCGCGGAACTCCTTGGTGCCGGGCTGCGCCTTCTTCAGCGCCTCGGGGATCGCCGCCTGCAGCAGCACGACCGCATCCCATGCGTGCCCGCCGAAAGTCGACGCGCTGTCCTTGCCGTGGACCTTCTCGTACGCCTCGACGTACGCCAGCGCCGATTTGCGCACCGGGTGGTCGGCCGGAAGCTGGCGCGCGACGAGCATCGGGCCCGCGGGCAACCAGGTGCCTTCGCAGTCCTTGCCGCAGACCCGCAGGAAGTCGCGGTTGGCCACGCCGTGCGTCTGGTAGATCTGCCCCTTGTAGCCGCGCTCCTTCAGCGTCTTCTGCGGCAACGCCGCCGGCGTGCCTGAGCCGGCGATCAGCACGGCGTCGGGATTGGTGGACATGATCTTCAGGATCTGCCCGGTGACCGACGTGTCGGTGCGCTGGTAGCGCTCGCTCACAGAAATCTTCAGGCCGCGCCCCTCGGCGATCTTGGAGAACTCGTTCCACCAGCCTTCGCCGTAGGCGTCGGCAAAGCCGATGAACCCGACCGTCTTGATGCCCTTGGCCAGCATGTGCCCGACGATCACGACCGCCATCTGCTGGTCGTTCTGCGGCGTCTTGAAGACCCAGCGCCGCTTGGCGTCGACGGGATCGACGATCCGGCTCGACGCCGCCATCGAGATCATCGGCGTTTCGGATTCGGCCGCGACGTCGATCATCGCCAGCGAGTTCGGCGTCACGGTCGAGCCGATCACGACGTCGACCTTGTCCTCGCTGATCAGCTTGCGCGTGTTCTTGACCGCGGTCGTCGTGTCCGACGCGTCGTCGAGCACGATGTACTGGATCTTGCGTCCGGCGATCGTCTGCGGCACGAGCGCGAACGTGTTGCGCTCGGGAATGCCGAGCGAAGCCGCCGGACCGGTCGCGGAGAGCGTGACGCCGACCTTGATGTCCTGGGCTGCGACCTGGGCGGTGCCCAGCGCGGCCATCGGCGCGAGCAGCGCCGCGAGCAGTTTCAGATGCAGTTTCATGTGTCTCCTCGTCTTTCTTCGGACCGTCGGAACTGGGAACCGTCGATTCAGGGTGCCGACTTCACCCCGCGGTCAGGCTGCAAATCAGAACAGACTGCGTTCGCAAAAGCTTTGCGGTATCAGAAAAAACTTCGGCCCGGCGCGCAAGCGGGGGCGACCCCGATCCCGCGCCTCGCCGCGGGATCGAACCGCTTCGCGCAACCGCCGTTGTCATGCGGCCTCGCGGACCGGCCGCGCGGCCGGCTTGGCGGCGCGGCGCGCGTCGGCCGCGCGCCGCGACTGCAGCGGCCGCACGGCCGCGACCCCCCGCAGGAAGAGATCAGCGACCACCGGCGCCATGTCGGCGTGCCGCACCGGCCCGTCGTCCTTCAGCCACGTGAAGGTCCAGTTGATCATCCCGAACAACGTCATCGTCACCGGCTTGAGCAGCGGATCGCCCGCCAGTTGCGGCGCCGCGGCGGCGATCGCGTCCGCGTACGCCTGAACGACGCGTCGCTGTTTGGCGTTGACGAGATTGCGGTGCGCCGGTTTCAGGTACTTGACGTCCTGGACCAGCACGCGGTGGTACGCGGCCGCGTCCTCGTATGCACTCATGAAGCGCTCGATCAGCCGCCGCACCTTGGCCGCCGGCGCGAGCGGCTGCGCGTCGACTTCGGCGAGGATCGCGAGCAGCCCGTCGAGGTAGCGATCGGCGATGTCGAACAGCAACTGCTCCTTGTCGCGGTAATAGTGGTACAGCAGCGCCTTCGACACGCCGCAGGCGCGCGCCAGCTCGGCGATCGAGCTGACGGGGTAGCCGTTGCGCGCGAACAGCCTGGCCGCCGACGCGCGGATCGCGTCGCGCTGCCGTTCGAACGTCGGCGAACGCGTGCGGCTCATCGGTCGTCGAACGAAACGAGCACCCGCTCGGTCAGCGGATACGACTGGCAGGTCAGCACGTAGCCGGCGGCGACTTCGTGCGGTTCGAGCGCGTAGTTCTTGGCCATCCGCACTTCGCCTTCGAGCAGCTTCGCGCGGCACGTGCTGCACATTCCGCCCTTGCACGAGAACGGCAGGTCGATTCCGGCGGCGCGGCCGGCGTCGAGGATCGAATGGCTGCCGCGGTGAAACTCGATCTCGCGCCGCACGCCGTCGACCAGCAGCGTGACGCGCGCCTCCGCCGCTTCGGCGTCGTCGACCGGCGGCGCGGCCGCCGCGCCCGGAACGCCGAAGCGCTCGACGTGCACGTGCTCCCGCGCGACACCCGCCGCGAGCAACGCGCCCTCGACCTCGTCGATCATCGACGCCGGTCCGCAGACGAACGCTTCGTCGATCGACGCGGGCGGAATCAGCGTGTCGAGGAAGGCGCGCACCTTGGCGGCGTCGATGCGGCCGTTGAACAGTTCGATCTCCTGCGTCTCGCGCGAGAAGACGTGAAACAGCTCGAAGCGCGTCAGATACCGGTCCTTCAGCGCCCAGAGCTGCTCGAGGAACATCGTGCTCGCCAGCCGCCGGTTGCCGTAGACCAGCGTGAAGTGGGAACGCGGCTCGCGCGCGAGCGTGGCGCGGGCGAGCGACACGATCGGCGTGATTCCGCTGCCCGCGGCGAACGCGACGTAGCGCTTCGCGTGCTGCGAGTCGAGCGGCGTGAAGAAGCGGCCCTCGGGCGTCATCACGTCGACGATGTCGCCGGGCTTGAGGCGTTCGACCGCCCACGCCGAGAAGCGGCCGCCGGGCACTTTCTTGATCGCGACGCGCAGCTCGCCGTCGTCCGGCGCCGAGCAGATCGAGTACGAGCGGCGCAGCTCCTCGCCGTCGAGGAACACGCGCAGGTTCAGATGCTGGCCCTGAACGAAGCGGTAGTCGCCGGCCAGCGCCGGCGGCACGTCGAAGCGCAGGCTCACGGCGTCGGCCGTTTCGCGCCGCACTTCGGCGATGGCGAGTGGATGGAACTTCGGCGTCATCGCGCGGCGCTCACAGCGGCTTGAAGTATTCGAACGGCTCGCGGCAATCGCGGCAGCGGTACAGCGCCTTGCATGCGGTCGCGCCGAACTGCGACAGCCGCTCGGTATTGCCGCTGCCGCACAGCGGGCAGTCGACGCGCGGGACGAACGCGAGCGGCCGTTCGCCGGTCCGCGCGGCGGCACCGGGCGGCGCGATGCCGTAGCGGCGCAGCTTGTCCCTCGCTTCGGGCGCGATCCAGTCGGTCGTCCACGCGGGCGCAAGCCGCGTCTCGATCCGCACGTTCGCCGCGCCCGCCTCGCGCAGCGCCGCGGCGATCGATTGCTCGATGACTTCCGTCGCCGGGCAGCCCGAGTAGGTCGGCGTGACGACGACCGCGACCGTATCGCCGTCGGCGCGCACGTCGCGAACGATGCCCAGCTCGGTCACCGAGATCACCGGGATCTCCGGATCGGCCACGCGCGCGAGCGCCTCCCAGGCCTGCTCGGTCGTCAGCGTCACCACTTCGCCCCCGGATAGGCGCGCTGCAGGTACTGCATCTCGGCGAGCAGATGGCCGAGGTGTTCGCTGTGGCGGCCCTCCTTGCCGCGCGACAGAAACGGCGTGCGCGCCGGAACGGCGAGCGTGGCGGCCTCGAGAACCGGCAGCACTTCTCGCTCCCACGCAGGCGCGAGCGCCGACCAAGCCGGACCGATGCCGGCGGCCTCGACCGCGGTATCGACGGCGTTCGGCGCGAAGAACTCCGCCGTGTACGGCCACAGGTCGTCGAGCGCGCGCTGCATCCGGGCGTGCGACTCGTCGGTGCCGTCGCCGAGGCGAACGGTCCAGTCGGCCGCGTGCCCGAGCTGGTAGCGCGTTTCCTTGGCGCTCTTGCCGGCGATCGCCGCGAGCTGCGAATCGCTCGACGACGCAAGCGCCTCCCACAGCGGGAGCTGGAACGCGGCGAACAGGAAGTTGCGCAGGATCGTGCGGCCGAAGTCGGCGTTCGGCAGCTCGCAGATCGTTAGGTTGCGGTATTCGTTCTCCTGCCGCAGGAAGGCGAGCGAGTCTTCGTCGCGCCCGCGCCCTTCGAGCGCGCCCGCGTGCGTGAGCAGCAGCCGCGCCTGTCCGAGCAGGTCGAGCGCGGCGTTGGTCAGCGCGATGTCCTCCTCGATCACCGGGCCGTGGCCGCACCACTCCGACAGCCGTTGTCCCAGGATCAGCGCGCTGTCGCCGAGGCGAAGCACGTACTCGAGGTGGGCCGCACCGGCCGCGGTCGTCGCGGGCATCGTCGTCAAAGCCACCGCGTCCCCGCTCGCACCGGGACGACGACGCCGTTTCCGGTCGTTTCGCTGTTGGGCATCGTCGTCACATGTGGTTGACTTCGTCCGGCAACCGGTAGAAGGTCGGATGCCGGTAGATCTTGTCTTCGGCCGGGTCGAACAGCTCGGGCTTCGCGTCCGGGTCGCTCGCGTGGATCTGGTCGGCGCGAACGACCCAGATGCTCACGCCCTCCTGCCTGCGCGTGTACACGTCGCGCGCGTTCTGCAGCGCCATCTTCGCGTCGGGCGCGTGCACGCTGCCGCAATGCTTGTGGTCCAGCCCGCCTTTGGCGCGGATGAACACTTCCCACAAAGGCCACTCCTTGCGATCCATCTCACACCTCGCAGAAAAGGCTGCTTTAACCACGGAGACACAGAGCGCACGGAGAAAACCGAACGGCCCTTCTCGGTGTTCTCGGTGTCTCCGTGGTGAATTCCATCTTTCGCATCACGCCGCGCGGCGCTCGCGCTGCGCCTGCTTGGCCGCGTACGCGATCGCGGCTTCGCGCACCCACGCGCCGTCGTCCCACGCCTTGACGCGCGCGGCGAGCCGGTCGCGATTGCACGGGCCGTGGCCGTTGACGACCGCCCAGAACTCGTCCCAGTCGATCTTCCCGAAGTCCCAGTGGCCGCGCGCTTCGTTCCACTTCAGATCCGGGTCCGGCAGCGTGACGCCGAGCACTTTCGCCTGCGGCACGGTGGCATCGACGAACTTCTGCCGCAGGTCGTCGTTGCTGATCCGCTTGATGCCCCACTTGATCGAGTCGCCCGAGTGCGTCGACTCCGAATCGTGCGGGCCGAACATCATCAGGCTCGGCCACCACCAGCGATCGACCGCGTCCTGCACCATCGCGCGCTGCTCGTCGGTCCCGCGCATCATCGTCAGCAGCAGGTCGTAGCCCTGCCGCTGGTGAAACGACTCCTCCTTGCAGATGCGGATCATCGCGCGCGCGTAAGGGCCGTACGAGCAGCGGCACAAGGGGATCTGGTTCATGATCGCCGCGCCGTCGACCAGCCAACCGATCACGCCGATATCGGCCCAGGTCAGCGTCGGGTAGTTGAAGATCGACGAGTACTTGGCGCGGCCGGAGTGCAGCGCCTCGATCAGTTCGTCGCGCGAGACGCCGAGGGTTTCCGCGGCCGCGTACAGGTACATGCCGTGTCCGCCTTCGTCCTGCACCTTGGCGAGCAGGATGCATTTGCGCTTGAGCGTGGGCGCGCGCGTGATCCAGTTGCCCTCCGGAAGCATCCCGACGATCTCGCTGTGCGCGTGCTGGCTGATCTGCCGGATCAGCGTCTTGCGGTAGCCCGGCGGCATCCAGTCCTTCGGCTCGATGAAGTCGCCGCGGGCGACTTTCGCGTCGAACTCGGCCTCGTACTCGGCCTCCTTCAGCGAGCGCGGACCGCGCGCCGCCTCGTCCTTCGTGCCCTGCGGCAGATCGATCGCTTGCGTGTACATGCTCGCTCCTGCAGAGAAAGTGCATTCACCACAGAGACACAGAGCACACAGAGAACGACACGGCAGTCTTTCTCGGTGTTCTCGGTGTTCTCCGTGTCTCGGTGGTGAAAACCATCATCTCGGTCGTTTGTCGAGAATCCGCTTCGCCTTGCCGATCGAGCGTTCGATGCCGCCGGGCAGCGCGAGCCGCACGGTGGCCGTGACGCCGACGTACGCCTTGATGTTGTGCTCGAGCCTGCGCGCGGCCTCGTGGCGCGCCTGCTGGCTGCCTTGCGCGAGCGCCTGCCCCATCTCGACGTGAACGGTCAGCTCGTCGAGCGCCTCGGGCCGCGTCACTTCGAGCATGTAATAGGGCGTCAGCTCGGGCTGCTTGAGGATCAGCTCCTCGACCTGCGTCGGGAACACGTTGACGCCGCGGATGATCAGCATGTCGTCGGAACGGCCGGTGATCTTCTCGATCCTGCGCATCGACCGCGCGGTCGGCGGCAGCAGCCGCGTGAGGTCGCGCGTGCGGTAGCGGATCATCGGCAGCGCTTCCTTGGTCAGCGTCGTGAAGACGAGCTCGCCCTTTTCGCCTTCGGGCAGCACCTGCTTCGTCTCGGGGTCGATGATCTCCGGGTAGAAGTGGTCTTCCCAGACCGTCAGTCCATCCTTCGTCTCGATGCACTCCTGCGCGACGCCGGGGCCGATGATCTCCGACAGCCCGTAGATGTCGATCGCGTCCATGCCGACTTTCGCCTCGATCGCCTGTCGCATCGCCGGCGTCCACGGCTCGGCGCCGAAGATGCCCACCTTCAGCGAAGTCGACTTCGGATCGATGCCCTGCCGCTCCATCTCCTCGGCGATCGCCAGCATGTACGACGGCGTCACCATGATGATGTCGGGCTTGAAGTCGACGATCAGTTGCACCTGCCGCTCGGTCATTCCGCCCGACATCGGGATCACCGTGCAGCCGAGTTTCTCCGCGCCGTAGTGCGCGCCAAGCCCGCCGGTGAACAGCCCGTAGCCGTAGGCGACGTGAACGATGTCGCCGGCGCGGCCGCCGGCGGCGCGGATCGAGCGCGCCATCACGGTCGCCCAGGTGTCGATGTCGCGCGCGGTGTAGCCGACCACGGTCGGCTTGCCGGTCGTTCCGCTCGAGGCGTGGATGCGGACGACTTTCTCGCGCGGCACCGCGAACAGGCCGAACGGATAGTTGTCGCGCAGGTCGGCCTTGGTCGTGAACGGGAACTTCGCCAGATCCTCGAGCGAATTCAGGTCCGACGGCTTGACGCCCGCGGCGTCGAACTTGCGGCGATAGTGCGGAACGTTCTCGTACGCGTGCGCGACCGTCCACTTGAGGCGCTCGAGCTGAAGCGCTCGCAGCTCCGCGCGGCTGGCGCGTTCGATCGGCTCGAGATCCTCGGGCGCGGGTCGTTTGGCTGTCATGCTGCTTCCTCCCGGACGACTCACAGGTCGACCACGTGTTTGCCTTTGAGCGTGTGCGAGCGGCCGCGCATCACGGCGACCGTCTTGCCGTGCTGGTTCGTGACCGTGACGTCGTAGACGCCGGTCGCTCCGCTGCGCGAGATCTCGCGCGCTTCGGCGACCAGCCGGTCGCCTTCGTGCGCCGACGCGATGAAGTCGACGACGATTCCCGAGGCCACCGTCAGCGCGTTGTAGCTGTTGCATGCGTAGGCGAAGGCCGAATCGGCGAGCGTCGTGATGAAGCCGCCATGGCAGATCGCGAATCCGTTGAGCATGTCGCGGCGCACCGTCATCGTCAGCCGCGCGTAGCCGGGGCCGACCGCTTCGATCTGCATGCCGAGGCCCTTGGACGCGTGGTCCTTCGCATACATGCCGTGGCGCACCGCTTCGGCGATCGCCTGCGCGTCGAGCTTGCCGGTCGCGTGCGCTTCGTTCATGCACCTACTCGCGAAAACCGCGCTGCGTCCAGCCGCGGCGCTGGATCAGCACCGACGTCCGATAGCGCTCCTCGCCGTAGTGGTCGCGCAGATTGGCGAGCACGCGCGCGAAGTAGTCGAGCCCGACGGCCTCGGCCCAGGCCATCTGACCGCGCGGGTAGTTGACGCCGTAGCGCATCGCGTCGTCGATCGCGTCCGCCGTGCAGATGCCGTAGGCGACCGCGTCCGACGCTTCGTTGACCAGCGCGGCGATGATGCGCAGGACGATCAGCCCGGCCGCATCGTCGAGCCGCGAACACGCGAACCCCGCGCGCGCCAGCGTCGCGCACACGGTGCGGAAAGCCGCCGATCCGCACTGGTCCGCGGGCGCGAGCCCGAGCCGCGGTGTGGTCGCATAGTCGAGCGCGAGGTCGAACAGCACGAGATGCCGGTGCCCTTCCTCGACCGCGCGTCGCGTCGCGGGGCGGCCGTCCGACAGCATCAGCCGCGCCGGGCCGATCTCCAGCCAACCGGCCGCCCCCGCCTGCCCCTGCACACGGACCACGTCGATGCCCGCCGCTTCGAGCCGCGTGATGATCGGCGTCGCCAGACCGAGCGAACCGACGGCGACGATGCGCGACACCGGATCGGCGCCGGATTCGACCTGGGGCTGCGGCTTCGCGGCGCCTTCGCGATAGTCGTAGATGCCCTGGCCGCTCTTGCGGCCGAGCCTGCCGGCGCGCACCAGCTCGACCTGCGCGAGCGCCGGCGCATAGCGCCGGTCGCCGAAAGTGGCGTCGAAGACCGAGCGCGTCACCGCCAGATTCACGTCGTGGCCGATCAGGTCCATCAGCTCGAAAGGCCCCATCGGAAATCCGCCGCAGTCGCGCACGATCGCGTCGAGTGTCGCCGGGTCGGCCACGCTTTCGGTGTACGCGCGCCACGCTTCCGCGTAAAAAGGACGCGCGAGCCGGTTGACGATGAAGCCGGGCGTGGAGCGCGCGAACACCGTGTGCTTGCCCCAGCGCTGCGCCGTGGCGGCGATCCGCTCCGCGACCTGCGGATCGGTTTCCACGCCGCTGACGATCTCCACGAGCTTCATCCGCGGCGCCGGATTGAAGAAGTGCATTCCGACCAGCCGCTGCGGGCGCGCGAGCGCCGAGCCGATCGCGGTGATCGACAGCGACGAGGTGTTGGTCGCGAGCACCGCGTCGGCGCCGACGATCTCCTCGAGCGTGCGGAACAGCTTCTGCTTGACCTCGAGGTCCTCGACGATCGCCTCGATCACCAGCGCGCAGTCGGCCAGTTCAGCGAGTGCGGCCGCCGGGACGATTCGCGCCAGGGTGCGTTCGCATTCGTCGGAGTCGAGCCTGCCCTTGGCGACGAGCGCGCGCAGGTCCTTCTCGATCGCGGCGCGGCCGCGTTCGACCGCGCGCGCGTCCGCGTCGAACAGCCGCACGCGATGGCCCGCGCGCGCCGCGACCTGCGCGATGCCCGCGCCCATGGTGCCCGCGCCGATTACGCCGACGGTCGCGCTGGGTTCGAGTGCGCTTGCGCTCAAATTCATTCCCCGGTGAATTTCGGTGCGCGCTTTTCCATGAATGCGGTCACGCCTTCGCGGTAGTCGCGCGAGCGGCCGAGCTCGCGCTGGAAGTCGCGCTCCAGATCGAGGCTCGCCTCGAGCGTGAGGCCCGTGGCCGCGCGGATCGCCTGCTTGGTCCGCGCGTAGCCACGCGTCGGTCCGGCCGCGAGCTGCTCGGCGACCGCGCGCACCGTCGGCATCAGCTCGGCGTCGTCGACGCACTTCCAGATCAGCCCCCAAGCCTCCGCTTGCTCGGCGGTGAGCTTGTCGCCGAGCAGCGCCAGCCCCATCGCGCGTGCCGAACCGACCAGCCGCGGCAGCACCCACGTACCGCCGCTGTCCGGCACCAGCCCGATCTTCGAGAACGATTGAATGAAGCTCGCCGACCGCGCCGCGTAGACGAGGTCGCAGGCGAGCGCGATGTTGGCACCCGCGCCGGCCGCCACACCGTTGACCGCGGCGATCACGGGTAGCGACAACTGGTGCAGCGCAAGCACCAGCGGCTTGTAGTGTTTTTCGATCGACTCGCCGAGGTCGAGCGGCGCGTCGCCCGGAGCGACCGCGCGGTCCGACAGGTCCTGTCCCGCGCAGAAGCCGCGACCGGCACCGGTCAGCACGACGCAGCGCACGGCGCGGTCGGCGCGGATCGCATCGAGCGCTGCGCGCACTTCGCCGTGCATCGCGACGGTGAAACTGTTCAGCCGCTCGGGCCGATTGAGGGTCAGCGTGGCCACGCCACGGCTCGCTTCCAGCCGGATCGTCTCGTACGCCATGGGTCTCCTTGCGGCGCAGTGCGCTGCCGCGCCCGTTGCGGCCGGCGGTTTCGTCCGGCGACCGGGCCGATTCGTTGACCGGCCGTTCGGTTAATCGTAATTTGTGCCACCATTCCCGGCAAGCCCAGCGGCCCGGTCGAAGGCCGGCGGTGTGCCGCGCGCACGACGCACCTACTTCAAGGAGACCTCCCCGTGACGCACCCATTGCTCGAAAAGCATCGCGCCGTGCTCGACGGCGCACTCGCGGCGATCGCCCAGCGCGGGTTCTGGAGCCCGTACCCGGAACAGCCGAGCCCGAAGAACTACGGCGAGACCGCCAACGAAGCCGGCAAACAGGCCGTCCATGCGCTGTTCGGCAAGCGCTTCGAACTCGACCAGCCGGGAATCACCGGCTGGGCCGCCGCCGACCGCTCGCCGTACGGTGTGGCGCTCGGCGTTCAGTACCCCGTGTGCGACGTCGAAGCGCTGATCGCGGCGGGCGTGGCCGCGATGCCCGCGTGGCGCAAGCTCGGCGCGGACGGCCGCACGGGCGTGTGCCTGGAGATCCTCGACCGGCTGAACAAGCGCAGCTTCGAGATCGCGTACGCGGTGATGTACACGACGGGTCAGGGCTGGATGATGGCGTTCCAGGCCGGCGGCCCGCACGCGCAGGATCGCGGGCTCGAAGCGGTCGCGTACGCGTGGCGCGAGATGGCCTTCGTCCCGCGCGAAGCGCGTTGGGAGAAGCCCCAGGGCAAGAACCCGCCGATCGTGATGGAAAAGCGCTTCGAGGTCGTCGGCCGCGGCCCCGCGCTCGTGATCGGCTGCTCGACGTTTCCGACCTGGAACACGTACCCGGGGCTGTTCGCGGCGCTCGCGACCGGCAACCCGGTCATCGTCAAGCCGCATCCGGCGAGCACGCTCGCGGCGGCGATTTCGGTCGCGATCGCTCGCGAGGTGCTGCGCGAAAACGGCATCGACCCGAACCTCGTGACGCTGGCCGCCGTCGACGCGGCCGCCACGCAGAAGCTGGCGACGCATCCGGCCGTGAAGTCGATCGACTTCACCGGCGGATCGAACTTCGGCCGCTGGCTGATCGACAACGCACGCGGCAAGCAGGTCTACGCGGAGCTGTCGGGCGTGAACGTCGTCGTCGCCGAGTCGACCGACAACTACAAGGGCATGCTGCGCAACCTCGCGTTCACGCTGTCGCTGTATTCGGGGCAGATGTGCACGACGACCAAGGCGATCCTGGTCCCGGCGGGCGGCATCGACACCGAAGCCGGCCGCAAGTCGTTCGACGAGGTCGCCGCCGACCTCGGCGCCGCCATCGACAAGCTGCTGGCGGATCCCGCGACCGCGTGTGCCGTGCTCGGCGCGATCCAGTCGCCCGACACGCTCAGGCGCATCGAAGAGGCGCACTCTGCGGCGACGGTCGTGCTCGCGTCGAAGAAGATCGAGAACGCCGAGTTTCCCGGCGCCGAGGTGCGTACGCCCGTCGTACTCAAGTGCGGCGCGAAAGACGAAAGCGTCTACATGCAGGAGCGTTTCGGCCCGATCAGCACCGTCGTCGCGGTGCCCGGCGACGCGAGCGCCGCGGTGGCGCTCGCCGAACGGATCGTCAACGAGCACGGCGCGCTCACGGCCGGGCTGTATTCGACGAAGCAGCCGGTCATCGACGCGATGACCGAGGCCACGCTGCGCTCGGGCGTCGCGCTGTCGATCAACCTGACGGGCAACGTCTACGTCAATCAGTCGGCATCGTTCTCCGACTTCCACGCCACCGGCGCCAACCCGGCCGCGAACGCGAGCTACACCGACTCGGCCTTCGTCGTCAACCGCTTCCGCGTCGTGCAGCGGCGCTGGCACGTGTAGCCCGCGTCGATGCCCTGCTACGAAATCGACGGCATCCGGCCGGTCATCGATCCGACCGCGTTCGTTCATCCGACCGCGGTCCTGATCGGTGACGTGATCATCGGGCCGCGCTGCTACGTCGGCCCGGCGGCGAGCATCCGCGGCGACTTCGGCCGCATCGTCTTCGAGGAAGGCGCCAACCTGCAGGACACCTGCGTCGTGCACGGCTTTCCGCACGCGGACACCGTCGTCGAGGTCGACGGCCACATCGGCCACGGCGCGGTGCTGCACGGCTGCGTGGTCAAGCGCAACGCGCTGGTCGGCATGAACGCGGTCGTGATGGACGAAGCGGTCGTCGGCGAGTCCGCGATGATCGCCGCGTGCGCTTTCGTCAAGGCCGCGATGGTCATCCCGCCGCGCATGCTCGCCGCCGGTATTCCCGCCAAGATCCTGCGCGAACTGTCGGCCGACGAACTCGAATGGAAGGTCGCCGGCACGCGCGAGTACCAGAATCTCGCCGTGCGCAGCCTAAAGACGATGCGCGAGGTGACGCCGCTCGCGGCCGTCGAGCCCGACCGCAAGCGCATCGAGCCGATGAGCGGGGCGGTGCCGAAGGTGGCGTTGAAGAAAGGCTGAGCGGCGAGAACGCTGCGACGATCACTTCCACAGCGCATGGAAGTGATGCACGGGTCCGTGGCCGTTGCCGACGTTCAGCTCGTCGGCATGCTTCAGCGCCTCGGTCAGATACGCCTTCGCGCGGCGCGCGGCTGCGGGCACGTCCGCTGTCTGCGGCAGCAACGCGGCGAGCGCGGCCGAAAGCGTGCAACCGGTACCGTGCGTGTTCCGGGTCGCCACGCGCGGCGCAGCGAGTTCGATCATGCGGTCGCCGTCGTGCAGCAGGTCGACCGCCTCGCCGCCCGGCAGGTGCCCGCCCTTGAGCAGCACCCAGCGGCTGCCTTCGTAGGCCATCTTCTCGCGCAAGCGCTCGGCCGCGCGGTACATCTCCTTCAGGTTGTCCGGCGCGCGGGTCTCGAGCAGCACGCCCGCTTCGGGCAAGTTGGGCGTGACGAGCGTCGCGAGCGGCAGCAGCGCTTCGCGCAGCGCGCCGACCGCCGCTCGCTCCAGCAGCGGATCGCCGCTCTTGGCGACCATCACCGGGTCGAGAACGATGTGCGGCGGCCGCCAGTGCGCCAGGGACGCGGCGACCGCCTCGATCACGGGCGCCTGCCCGACCATGCCGATCTTCGCGGCGTCGATCGCCACGTCGGCGAACAGCGTGTCGATCTGGGCGCGAACGAAGTCGCCGGGGACGGCGAAGACGCCCGTGACCGCCTGCGTGTTCTGCGCGGTCAGCGCGGCGACGACCGCGCAGGCGTAGGCGCCGAGCGCGCTCATCGCCTTGACGTCGGCGACGATGCCGGCGCCGCCGGAAGGGTCGACGCCGGCGATGGTGACGGTGTTGGGAATGCGCCGCTGCGCCATGGCCGCCGTGTGACGGACGTCACGGATGTCGAACGGGACGCGAGCTTAACCCGGATACCTCAGCGGGACGCGGGAGTTGCGCGGACGCCGGGGCGAGCCAGGTTGCGCGAGACCGCCGCAGTCGCGTGCCAGGGGGCACGCGCGAGGAGTTGAGCGCAAGATGGCCGGCCCGGCGCCGCGCAAACCCGCGTAGCCCCGGCGGTACGAATTGGATCGGAAAGCCGTCGGTCGACATTGCGGATTCACCGGGACGCCACTGACGCATGAGGGGGCGACCTCGTGAAATATCCGGGTTGGCTTGACCGACGGCCGCGGTCGGCCCTACATTACTGACCGGTCAGTTAGTTACGACCGACCCCGGATCAACGATTGCTCCGCGGGCGCGGCGGCCCCTCCCTCCGTCCTGACTCCTCCTCCGGTCGGGCTGCTGCGTCCGCGGGCATCTTCTTGGCGTACTCCGCGATGGCGACGGCTCAGACGACCGCGGCGCATCCGCGCTGGGTAAGGCGCAAGCAGGCGCGCCCGTCGGAACTGCTCGCCGCCGCGCTCGCGCTGTTCGTCGAAAAGGGCTATGCGGGAACGCGGCTCGACGACGTCGCCGCGCGCGCCGGCGTGTCCAAAGGCACGCTGTACCTGTACTTCGCGAACAAGGAAGAGCTGTTCAAGGCGGTTGTCCGCGAGAACATCGTCCGCAACATCGCCGAAGCGCAACAGCTCGTCCGCACCTACGAGGGCGACACCGCCGAGCTGCTCGCGTACCTGATGCGCGAGTGGTGGCACCGCATCGGCGACACGCCGGCGAGCGGAATTCCCAAGCTCGTGATCAGCGAAAGCGGCAACTTCCCGGAAATCGCCCGTTTCTACGTCGACGAGGTGATCGATCCGGCGCACCGGCTGCTCGCCGGCGTGATCGAACGCGGCATGCGGCGCGGCGAGTTCCGCAAGGTCGACGCCGAGACGTTCGTCCGCGTGCTGATCGCTCCGCTGGTGATGCTGCTGCTGTGGCGGCATTCGCTCGGCCCCTGCGGCAAACAGCCGGTCGATCCGCAGCGCTACATCGAGATCCACATCGACAACGTGCTGCGCGCGTTGCGCAGCGAGACGGCGACTGAACGCCGCCCAGCCGGGGCCGTGCGACGCAGGACGGCCCGATGAAGCGCCGCACGCTTGTCGCCGTCGTCGCGCTGGCTGCGGTCGGCGGGGTCACCGCTGCGGTCGCGCTGCGCCGGCCTGCGGCGCCTGCGACGCAGCCGGTCACTTCGGTGACGACGGTCGAGTTCCTCGCCGACGAACTCTGGACCGCGCGGCCGCTCGTGCTCGAGCGCACGCTGCCGCTGACCGGGACGCTGAGGGCCGCGAACCAGACGATCATCAAGACCAAGGTGGCCGGCGATCTCGTCCAACTCGCGGTGCGCGAGGGCGAGAGCGTGCGCGCCGGACAGTTCGTCGCGCGAATCGACCCGACCGAGTACGAATTGCGCGTCAGGCGCGAGCAGGCCGCGCTCGCGGCTGCGCAGGCGCAGCTCGATATCGCCGCGAAGACACGCGAGAACTACGCGCAGTTGCTCGCCAAGGGGTTCATCTCGCAGACGGCTTTCGACAGCGCGCAGTCGGCGCTGGAGGCGGCGCGCGGCAATCGCGATGCCGCGGCGGCCGCGCTCGAACTGGCGCGCAAGGCGCTCGCCGACACCGAGATCCGCGCGCCGATCGCCGGCACCGTCGCCGAGCGCTTCGCGCAGCCGGGCGAGAAGCTTCCGGTCGACGGGCGCGTGCTGTCGCTGGTCGATCTGTCGTCGATCGAACTCGAGGCGCCGATCCCCGCCGACAACATCGCGCAGGTTGCCGTCGGCACGCGCGCCGAGTTCCGCCCCGAAGGCCTTGACCGCATGTACACGGGCAAGGTCGTTCGCATCAACCCGGCGACTGCGCCGGGCTCGCGCTCGGTGTTCGTCTACATCGCGGTCGAGCGGGCCGATCCCGCGATCCGGGCCGGGATGTTCGCGCACGGCCGGCTCGTGCTCGGACGAAGCGACCCGATGCTCGCCGTGCCGTTTTCCGCGGTGCGCGAGGAAGCCGGCCGCGCGGCGGTGCTCGCGGTGGTCGACGGCAAGCTCGTGCAGATGCCCGTGACGCTCGGCGTGCGCGGCCGCGCCGAGGGGCTCGAAGACGCGGTCGAAATCCGCAGCGGGCTCGCGCCGGGGACGCAGGTCGTCCGCCAATTCGATGCGCGGCTGCCGATCGGCGGCGCGGTCAAGGTCGCGCAGGCCCGCGCCGCGGCGACGCGCTGACGCGGCCCGCGCGCAAAGAGCGACGCCATGTGGTTCACGCGCCTGAGCATCGGCAATCCCTGGCTCGCGACCATGATGATGGTCGCGTTCGTCGTGCTCGGGCTGTTTTCGGTGCAGCGGCTGCAGGTCGATCAGTTTCCCGACGTGGCGTTCCCGGTCGTCGTCGTTCAGACCGACTATCCGGGCGCATCGCCCGAAAGCGTCGAGTCCGAGGTCACGCGCAAGATCGAGGAGGCCGTCAACACCGTCAGCGGACTGCGTGCGCTGACCTCGCGTTCGTACTCGGGCACTTCGCTCGTGGTCGCGGAGTTCGAACTGACGGTCGACCCGGCCACCGCCACGCAGGACGTTCGCGAGAAGGTCGCGGCGATTCGCGCGACCTTCCGCCGCGAAGTCAAGGAGCCGAAGATCACGCGCTTCGATCCGGCCGACCGGCCGATCGTGTCGATCGCGATGACCTCGACCGGCACGCGCAGCCTGCGCGAGCTGACCACGCTCGCCGACCAGATCGTCAAGAAGCGGATCGAGAACGTGCGCGGCGTCGGCCAGGTCAACCTGGTCGGCGGCGTCAAGCGCGAGATCCAGATCTACCTGAACCCGGCGCAGCTCGAAGCGCTGGCGATCGGCGTCGACCAGGTGATCGCTGCGGTGCGCGCCGAGAACCAGGAGCTTCCGGTCGGCGCGCTGCGTTCGGCCGAGCAGGAACGCGTCGTCCAGATCCAGGCGCGCGCGAAGACGCCCGACGACTTCAAGCGCATCGTCGTCGCGCGCAGGCCCAACACCGGCAGCGGCCAGCCCGTCTATCTGTCGCAGGTCGCCACGGTCGTCGACGGCCAGCAGGAGCAGGAGTCGGCCGCGCTGATCGACGGCCGCGAGACGCTCGCGCTCGACGTGCTGAAGGCGCAGGGGCAGAACACGATCGACGTCGTCGACTCGATCCGCAAGGCGGTGACGGCGGTCCAGCGCGAGCTGCCGCCCGACGTGAAGCTCGAAGTCGTCAAGGATTCGTCCACACCGATCCGCACCGCCGTATCCAACGTCGCGCGAACGATGGTCGAAGGGGGGCTGCTGACGATCCTGATCGTGTTCCTTTTCATCGGCTCGTGGCGCTCGACGGTGATCACGGGGCTCACGCTGCCGATCTCGGTGATCGGCACCTTCCTCGTGATGTACGCGTTCGGCTTCACGCTGAACATGCTGACGCTGATGGCGCTGTCGCTGTCGATCGGGCTGCTGATCGACGACGCGATCGTCGTGCGTGAGAACATCGTTCGCCACGGCGCGATGGGCAAGCCGCCGCGCGAGGCGGCACTCGTCGGCACGCAGGAGATCGGACTCGCAGTGCTCGCGACCACGCTGTCGATCGTCGCGGTGTTCCTGCCGGTCGGTTTCATGGGCGGGATCATCGGGCGGTTCTCCCACCAGTTCGGCATCACTGTCGTCGCCGCGGTGCTCATCTCGCTGTTAGTGTCTTTCACGCTCGACCCGATGCTGTCGTCGGTCTGGTACGACCCGGCGGTGCACGGCGCCAAGCCGCGCGGGCGCTGGTTCGGCTGGCTCGGCCGGGTGCTCGACCGCTTCGAACGCGCGACCGGCCGGCTCGGCGAGTTCTACCACGTGCTGCTGGAATGGGCGCTCGCGCACCGCGGCAAGACCTCGGTCATCGCGACGACGGTGTTCCTCGGCAGCTTCGCGCTCGTTCCGCTGCTCGGCACCGAGTTCGTTCCGCAGGCCGACTTTTCCGAGTCGCAGGTCAACTTCCGCACGCCCGAGGGCAGCTCGCTCGAAGCGACCGTCGCCAAGGCCCGCCAGGTCGAGGCGGCGCTGCGCGAGTTCCCCGAGGTCCTGTACACGTACACGACGATCAACACCGGCGCCGTGCAGGCGAAGAACGCGGCGACCGTCTACGTGAAGCTCAAGCCGCGCGCCGAGCGCAGCCGCAACCAGGCGCAGCTCACGCAGCCGATGCGCGAGCGGCTCGCGCGAATCGCGGGCATCGAGGTCACGCATATCGGCGTGATGAACCCGGTCGCGCAGCAGAAGATCCTCGTCGTCTCGCTGCAGGGGCCGGACCTGAAGCAACTCGAGCGCTACAACGACGAAGCGCGGCAGCGGCTCGCGCAGATCCCGGGCCTCGTCGACCTCGACTCGAGCCTGCGGCCGGCGCGGCCGACCGTCGACCTCGTGATCGACCGCGATCTGGCGGGCGACCTCGGCGTCGGCGTCGAGCGCATCGGCGCCGCGTTGCGCCCGCTGCTCGCCGGCGACGAAACGACGACCTGGCGCGGCCCCGACGACGAGAACTACAACGTGATGGTGCGGCTGCCGCCCGGGCAGCGCGCGACCAACGCGGATCTCGAACGGCTGACGATCACGAGCAATCAGTTGAACACCGACGGCAGCCCGAAGGTCGTCCCGCTGCGGCAGGTCGTCGACCTCGTGCCGACGTTCGGCGCATCGCAGATCAACCGCCGCGATTTGACGCGCGAAGTCGAGCTGACCGCCAACGTCTACGGCCGTTCGGCCGGCGACGTGAGCCGCGACATCCAGCGCGCGCTGTCGCAGATCGACTGGAAGCCCGGCTACCGCTTCGTGATGGGCGGATCGACCAAGGACATGGCCGAGAGCTTCGGCTACGCGGTCTCGGCGCTCGCCATGGCGATCGCGTTCATCTACATGATCCTCGCATCGCAGTTCCGCAGCTTCCTGCAGCCGATCGCGATCATGAGTTCGCTTCCGCTGACGCTGATCGGCGTGTTTGCCGCGCTGCTCGTGTTCCGCTCGACGCTGAACATCTTTTCGATCATCGGTTTCATCATGCTGATGGGCCTGGTGACGAAGAACGCGATCCTGCTGGTGGACTTCGCAAACCAGGCGCGCGCTGGCTTCGAAGGCAATCCCCCGCTCGCGCGCAACGAGGCGCTGCTCGAGGCGGCGCGGGTCCGGCTGCGGCCGATCCTGATGACCACGCTGGCGATGATCTTCGGCATGATCCCGCTCGCGCTGGGCCTGACCGAAGGCAGCGAGCAACGCGCGCCGATGGGCCAGGCCGTCATCGGCGGAATCATCACATCGAGTCTGCTGACGCTGGTCGTCGTTCCGGTGATCTACAGCTATCTGGACGACTTCGCGCACTGGGCCAAGCGCCGGCGCGCGGGCGGCGCGGCCGTTCCCGCTCGGGCACCCGCGGCGAAGCGCGACGACTGACGCGACGGAACGCAGGAATCCGGGAACGAAACGAGGCGTTCGCCGCAGGGCCGGTTGTTAGAATCCGCGCCGGTTCGCCCGAGCACACCAAGAACACTCCGCCATGCATGCCGTCACCGCCGTCGCCCGCGACTCGTTCGATGTCGAGCGCGCGCGCTACAACATGGTCGAGCAGCAGATCCGGACCTGGGAAGTGCTCGACCAGTCGGTGCTCGACCTGCTGTTCGTCGTCAAGCGCGAGGAGTTCGTTCCGCCCGCGTACCGCCGGCTCGCGTTCGCCGACCTCGAGATCCCGCTGCGGATCGAAGTCGACGGCACCGTCTACGACAGCGGCGAGTCGATGTTCGCGCCGAAGGTCGAGGCGCGCATCCTGCAAGAGCTCGGCATCCGCCCGCACGAGCACGTGCTCGAGATCGGCACCGGATCGGGTTACATGGCCGCGCTCGCCGCGCACAAGGCGCTGCACGTCCTGTCGGTCGAGATCGACGAGCGGCTCAAGCGTTTCGGCGAGGCCAATTTGACGCGCGCCGGCGTGCGCAACGTGCGCGTCGAGCTGGGCGACGGCGCGCGCGGCTGGGCGGCACGCGCGCCGTACGACGTGATCATCGTGTCCGGCGGGTTGCCCGCGCTTCCGCCCGGGCTGCCCGGACAGTTGAAGATCGGCGGCCGGCTCTTCGCGATCGTCGGCGAACCGCCCGTGATGGAAGCGCAAATCGTGACACGGGTCACCGACGCGGGCTACGACACGCTGAAACTATTCGAGACCAACGTCAAGCACCTGCGCAACGCGTGGCGACCGTCGACGTTCCGGTTCTGATGAAAAGTGTGACCGCGCCCGAACTGGCACGGTGGCTGCAGGACGAAACGCGTCCGAAGCCGCTGCTGCTCGACGTGCGCGAGCCGTGGGAGTTCCAGATCTGCCGGATCGAGGGCTCCCAGTTGATCCCGATGCGCGCGCTCGCCGTTCGCTTCGGGGAACTGGACCGCGATCGGCCGATCGTCTGCATCTGCCATCACGGTGGACGCAGCGCGCACGTGACACGGTTCCTGATGCACCAGGGCTTTACGGACGTGTACAACCTGACCGGCGGCGTCGACGCATGGGCGCGCCAGGTCGATCCGGCGATGCCGACGTACTAGACCCTTTCGGGCGGAGAAAAGCGTCATGCACAAGACAAGCAACAAGGTCCTCGCGGCGGCGGTCGCCGCGTCGCTGATGCTCGCCGCAGGCGGCGCGGCCGCGCAGAAGAACGATCTTCTTTCCATCTACCGCGACGCGCTCGCCAACGATCCCGTCTACGCCTCCGCGCGTTTCGCCAACCAGGCGGCGCGCGAGCGCGAGCCGCAGGCGCGTTCGGCGCTGCTGCCGAACGTCGGCGCCGCCGTCGGCTACAGCCAGATCTGGCAGGACTCGTCCACACCGAACGTGTCGAACTCGTTCAACTCGTGGGGGCCGTCGCTGCAACTGACGATGCCGATCTACCGGCCGCAGAACTGGGACGCGCTGTCGCAGGCGAAGCTCGCCGTGCAGTCGAGCGAGGCGCAGCTCGCGCAGGCGCGGCAGGACCTGATCCTGCGCGTCACGCAGGCGTACTTCGACGTGCTCGCCGCGCAGGACGCGCTCACCGCCATCGAAGCGAGCAAGAAGGCCACGGCAGAGCAGCTCGCGCAGGCCAAGCGCGAGTTCGAGGTCGGCACCAAGACGATCGTCGACACGCACGAGGCGCAGGCGCGTTTCGACCAGATCGCCGCGCAGGAGCAGGTCGCCCGCGGCGATCTCATCGTCAAGCGCAACGCGCTGCGCGCGATCATCGGCCGCGACGCCGGCGACAGCCTGCTGCCGCTGCGCGACGCGCCGCAGCTCACCGCGCCGCAGCCCGCCGACGTCGAAGCCTGGGCCAAGCGCGCCGAGGACTCGAGCTACGGTGTGGCGATCGCGCGCGCGGCCGCCGAGATCGCGCAGCTCGAGACGACGCGCAGCCGGCACGGCCACTATCCGACGCTCGACCTCGCCGCTTCGGTCAGCCAGTCGCGCACGAGCGGCAGCCTCACTTCGGACACGTCCAACACGTTCCGCGACTCGCGCATCGGCGTTCAACTGAACATCCCGATCTACAGCGGCGGCCTGATCCAGAGCCGCGTTCGCGAAGCGCTCGCCAACGAGGAGCGCGCGCGCCAGGACCTCGAGTCCGCCCGCCGCAACGCCGCGCAGGGTGCGCGTCAGGCGTTCACCGGCGTCGACTTCGGCCTCGCGCAGGTGCGTGCGCTGGAATCCGCCGAAGTGTCGGCCAAGAGCCAGCTCGATTCGACGCGGCTCGGTTACCAGGTCGGCGTGCGGATCAACCTCGACGTGCTAAACGCGACGACACAGCTCTTCAACACCCAGCGCGACCTCAAGAAGGCGCGCTACGACTTCCTCGTCAACGGACTGCGGCTGAAGTCCGCCGTCGGTGCGCTCGACGACAAGGATCTCGAAGCGATCAACGCGCTGCTGGCGCGCTGAGCAGTCCCTCGACGATCGCAGCGGCCCGCGCGGTCGCGCCGCGGTGCGCCTGCGCGAAGCGCAGCGCGGCGGCGCGCATCGATTCGAGCCGCGCCGAATCGGATGTCACTTCGGCCATCGCGCGCAGCGCCGCTTCGGCGCCGTCGACCTGGATCGCCGCGCCGGCATCGAGCGCGTCGCGCGTCGCTTGCTCGAAGTTGAACATGTGCGGGCCGACGACGACCGGGCAGCCGCACGCGCACGCCTCGATCAGGTTCTGCCCGCCGAGCGGCTTCAAGCTGCCCCCGATCAGCGCGACGTCCGCCGCCGCGTAGTACATCGCCATCTCGCCCATCGAATCGCCGAGCAACGCGTCGGCGTCGATCCGCTCCGGCCAAGCCCCCCCGAACGCGGAACGCCGCGCCACCCGCAGCCCGTTCGCCGCGAGCAACTGCGCCACCTCGTCGAACCGCTGCGGATGTCGCGGCACGAACAGCAAAATGGGGTCAGACACCAATTTTCGAAAAATGGTGTCTGACCCCAATTTCTTGATGGCGTCGATCAGGAGCGGCTCTTCGCCTTCGCGGGTGCTGGCGAAGAGCCAGACGGGGCGGTTGCCGAGGCGCTCGCGCAGCGCGCGGCCGCGTTGGAGCAGATCTTCGGAGGGAGCGAGGTCGAACTTCAGATTGCCGATCACGTCGATCGGCCCGGCGTAGAGCCGCGCGATGCGATCGCGATCGGCCGCGGTCTGTGCGGCGATCCGCGCGAAGCAGGCGACGGCCGCGCGCACGAGCGCAGGCCAGCGCAGCGCCTTGCCGAGCGACTTCGCCGACAGCCGCGCGTTGACGAGCAGCATCGGAACGCCTGCGTCGCGCGCGGCGAAGAGCAGATTCGGCCAGACCTCCGTTTCGAGCACGATCCCGATGCGCGGTCGCGCGTCGCGCAGAAAGCGCCGCACCGCGAACGGAAGGTCGTACGGCAGATAGCGCTGCACGACGCGCCCCGGCAATGCGCGGGCGATGCCCTCGCCGACCGCGCGTCCGGTCGGCGTCATGTGCGTCAGCACGAAGCGCAGCTCGGGATGCGCGTTGGCGAGCGACTCGATCAGCGGCTGCGCAGCGCGCGTCTCGCCGACCGACACCGCGTGCACCCACACGATCGGCGAATCGCCCCCGATGCGCGGACCGCGGCCGAGGAAGCGCTCGCCCCAGTGCGCCAGATATTCGCGCTGGCGCAGGCTGCGCCACAGCAGGTACGCGGCGACAAAGGGCAGTCCGGCGAACCACGCCGCGGAGTAGAGCCAGCGCGCGGCACGCTCGCTCATCGCGCAGCGCTTGCCGCGAGCACGCGTTCGATCGCGGCGATGACCGCGTCGGCGCTCGGCGCGAGCCCCACGCCGCCGAGGCTTTCGCACGGCGCATCCCCGGTGATCCCGACCAGCGCCGGGTCGTAATCGCAGTAGATGCCGACGGTCGGCGCGCCGACCGCCGCGGCCAGATGCGACAGGCCGGTATCGAGCCCGACGACGACACGCGCGCCCGCAAGCGCCGCGGCGATCGCATCGAGCGGCGCGCGCGGCGCCACTTCCGCGTCGCGCATGCCCGCCGCGCGCGCGCAGGTGCGAACCCCCTCCTCGTCCGATCCCCAGAACAGCAGCGAACGCAGCCCGCGCGCCGCGAGCCAGGCTTCGACGGCCGCCCAGCGCTCGTCGGGCCAGAGCTTGGTCGCGCGGCTCGCGTTGGTCAGCAGCACCGCGTAGTCGCGCCCGTCGACGAGCGCGCGCAGCTCGCCCTCGAGCGCGGGCGGTCGCAGGCCGAAGCGCGGCGGTCCTTCCGCCGTGTAGCCGAGCGCCGCGGCGCCGATCCGTCGGTTGCGCTCGATCGCGTGAAGTGCTCGCGGCACGCGGATCCGCTGCGCGTACAGGCACGCCGCCAGCGGCTCGCGCGCCGACGCCGCGTCGGGTCCTGCGACCGGCCCGCGTGCGCGGCGTGCAAGCCACGCGCTCTTGATCAGTCCCTGACAGTCGACGATGCGGTCATAGCGCTGCGCGCGCAACGCGGCCTCCGCCGTTCGCCACTCGCGCCAGGTCGCGGGCGAAGCCGGGCGTTTGCGCCAGCGGCGCAGCGCGACGGCGATCACGCGCGTGACCGACGGATGCAGCCGCGGAATCGCCGCGAAAGCTTCCTCGACGACCCAGTCGATCGTCGCGCCGGGATACGCGCGTGCGATATCGGACGCCATCGGCAGCGCGTGCACCACGTCGCCCATCGACGAGGTCTTGACGATCAGCACGCGCGGCGCGGTTGGCATGCGAACGCGAGCGCTACCGCTTGCGCGCGTCGCGGGCGGCGTCCTGGATCTTTTCGCCGGTCTTTTCGATCGCCTGGCCGGTCTTCTCGACCGCCTTGCCGACCGCGTCGCCGGTCTTCTGTGCAGCGCTCTCGACCACTTCGCCGGCGGCCTTTGCGCGCCGCTCGATCGCCTCGCCGGCCTGCTCGAGCTTTTCGCCGGCCGCGCGTACGGCTTCGTCGATGCCGCGCCCGACCTTTTCGGCGGGCCCCTCGGGCTTGCCGCAGGCCGACAGCGCAAGCGCAGCGCACACAGCGGCGACCCAGCCCGTTGGTTTCAGCCTCGGTTTCATCGGCTCCCCCCGGCGAACGAAGGTCGGTCAGAACGGCAGCTTCGCGTCCGGCTTGACCGCCAGCAACGCGCGGCGGAAATCGGACTGGATCCGTTCGAGCCCGCGGGCATCGTCGGCCTCGAAGCGCAGGACGACCACCGGTGTGGTGTTCGACGGCCGCGCGAGCCCGAAGCCGTCGGGATACTCGACGCGCACGCCGTCGATGGTGATGATCTCGGTGGCGCCCTCGAAGCGCGCTTCGCGCTTCAGGCGCTCGACCAGCGTGAAGTTCTCGCCTTCGGCGGTCTTCACGTGCAGCTCGGGCGTCGACACCGCATCGGGCAGCGCGTTGAGCGTGCCGCTCGGGTCGGCCGTGCGCGACAGCAGCTCGAGCAGCCGCGCGCCCGCGTACAGCCCGTCGTCGAAGCCGTACCAGCGGTGCTTGAAGAAGATGTGCCCGCTCATCTCGCCGGCGAGCGGCGCGCCGGTTTCGGCGAGCTTGGCCTTGATCAGCGAGTGCCCGGTCCGCCACATCGTCGGCCGCCCGCCGTGCGCGCGGATCACCTGCGCGAGCTTGCGCGAGCACTTGACGTCGAAGATCACTTCGGCGCCGGGCACTTCGGCGAGAACGCCCTGCGCGAACAGCATCATCTGCCGATCGGGCCAGATGATGCGGCCGTCCTTGGTGACGACGCCGAGCCGGTCGCCGTCGCCGTCGAATGCGAGGCCGAGCTCGGCATCGGTCTCGCGCAGGCAGCGGATCAGGTCCTGCAGGTTTTCGGGGTGCGCGGGGTCGGGATGATGATTCGGGAACGTGCCGTCGACTTCGCAGAACAGTTCGATCACGTCGCAGCCGAGCGCGCGGAAGAGCCTCGGCGCGAACGCGCCGGCCACACCGTTGCCGCAGTCGATCGCGATCTTCATCTTGCGGGCGAGCTTGACGTCGCCGGCGATGCGCTCGATGTACGCACCGGTCACGTCGGCGCTGCGAAGCGCGCCGGACTCGCTCGCGCGGACGAGATCCCCGGCGACGATCCGCTCGCGCAGCTTTTGCAACCCTTCGCCGTACAGCGCGGCACCCGCGAGCACCAGCTTCAGTCCGTTGTACTCGGGCGGGTTGTGGCTGCCTGTGATCGACACGCCCGAGCCGGTGCCCAGATGAAACGTGGAGAAGTACAGCATCGGCGTGGTGACCATGCCGATATCCACGACCGCGATGCCGGCGCTGCGGATGCCGTCGGTCAGCGCATCGCGCAGACGCGGGCCGGAAAGCCGCCCGTCGCGGCCGACCGCGATCTCGCGCTGGCCGCGGGCCGCCGCCTCCGATCCCAGCGCTGCGCCGATCGCTCGCACCGCTTCGGCGGTCAGCGTGCGATCGACGATGCCGCGGATGTCGTAGGCCTTGAAGATCGATGCGTCGATCGGCGGATGCATGGCGTCGCGGCGTCGTGTTGACCGGCGGGCATTCTACGCACCGCGTCCGTCGGACACCTGCGCCGTCGGCGCGAGGCGCGCTGCGGCGTCGGCGATAATCCGCTCGTTCGGCTGCCCCGCGATTCCGAAACATGCGGACACAGCGCGAAAGGCGCTTTCCCCCCTCTCCCCGACGAGCGGGGAGAGCGAGTTAGCGATCGACTCGACGCAACGCCACCCCGACGAACGCACACCTATCCTCATGCTCGCGGTCATCCTCTCCGGCGGTTCGGGTACGCGGCTTTGGCCCGTGTCGCGCGAAGCGCTGCCCAAGCCGTTCATGCGCATCGGCGACGGCCCGTCGCTGCTGCAGCGGACGGTCGCGCGCGCGACGCGCGCGGGCGCCGAGCGCTGCGTGATCGTGACGAACAAGGAGTACAGCTTCCGCACGTCCGAAGAGGTCGAGACGATGCGCGCGGGCGCGCCGGCTTCGCTGCAGCTTCTGCTCGAACCGATCGGCCGCAACACCGCGCCGGCGATCGGCGCGGCCGCGCTGTGGGCGGAGGCCAACGGCCTGCGCGACGAGCCGATGCTCGTGCTGCCGGCGGACCACCTGATCCAGGACGAAGCGCGCTTCGCGCAGGCCGCCGCGCGCGCGGCCGAGCTGGCGCGCGCGGGCCGGATCGTGCTGTTCGGCATCCGGCCGACGATGCCGGAGACCGGCTTCGGTTACATCGAGTGCGATGCGCCGCCCGCGGGCGACGAACCCGCGGCGGTCAGGCGCTTCGTCGAGAAACCCGACGCGGCGACCGCGGCCGCCTATCTGGCCGCCGGCAACTATCTGTGGAACAGCGGCATGTTCTGCTTCACGCCGGCGACAATCCTCGCCGCGCTCGGCGAGCACGCGCCCGCCGTGCTCGCCGCCGCGCGCAAGGCCGTGAGCCAGGCCACGCTCGAAGCCAAATCGGCGCAGCGGCTCGAACTCGACAAGGTTTCGTTCGCGCAGTCGCCCGACATCTCGATCGACTACGCGGTGATGGAGAAGGCCGACGGCGTCGTCGTTCTCGCGGGCGACTTCGGCTGGAGCGACATCGGCTCGTGGAAGGCGGTCGCGCAGGAGTTCGACGCCGACGCGCAGGGCAACACCACGAGCGGCGACGTGCTGCTCGCCGACTGCCGCAACACGCACGTGCAAAGCGAGGACCGGCTCGTCGCGGCGGTGGGGCTGAACGACGTCGTGGTCGTCGACACCGCCGATGCGCTGCTCGTCTGCGACCGCAACGCCACGCAACGCGTGAAGGAGGTCGTCGCGGAACTCAAGCGCCGCGGTCACGAGGCGCACAAGCTGCATCGGACGGTCGCGCGCCCCTGGGGCACGTACACGACGCTGCAGGAAGGGCCGCGCTTCAAGATCAAGCGCATCGAGGTCAAGCCCGGCGCGTCGCTGTCGCTGCAGATGCACCACCATCGCAGCGAGCACTGGGTCGTCGTCAGCGGCACCGCGAAGGTCGCGATCGACGGGCGCGACGCGCTGGTCGCGCCGAACGAATCGACCTACGTTCCGGTCGGCGCCAAGCACCGCCTCGAGAACCCCGGCAAGGTGCCGCTGGTGATGATCGAGGTGCAGTGCGGCGACTATGTCGGCGAGGACGACATCGTCCGATTCGACGACAAGTACGGCCGCACGCCCGGGTGACGCGCTTGGTTTCGCGCACCGAACTCCCGCAATGGCGCGCGCTCGCCGCGCATCGCGCAGCGCTCGACGCGTTTCACATCGGCGATGCGCTTTCGGCCGACCCGACGCGCGCGCAACGCTGGACGCTCGAAGCGGCGGGGCTCGGCTTCGACCTGTCGCGCCACCGTGCCACCGATGAAACGCGCGCGCTGCTCACCGAGCTGGCGCGCGCGTGCGAAGTCGAGCGCTGGCGCGAACGGCTCTTCGCCGGCGAGCCGATCAACACCACCGAAAACCGCGCCGCCTGGCACACCTCGCTGCGAAACCCCAAAAAATGGGCTCAGACACCAATCTCGAAAATGGTGTCTGACCCCGATTTTCTGGAGTTCGCGGAGGCGCTGCGGGCGGGAAGCGTGCGCGGCGCAGCCGGCGAAGCGATCGACCGCGTGGTGTGTCTGGGCATCGGCGGATCGGATCTGGGGCCACGGTTGGTCACGTATGCGCTGGGCGAACAGACGAGCGGGCCGGCGGTGCGGTTCGTCGCGAACATCGATCCGGTCGAGCTCGACGAGGCGCTGGCGGGCGCGCGGCCTGAAGCGACGTTGATCGTCGTGATCTCCAAGAGCTTCACCACGCTCGAGACGCTCGAGAACGCGCGCGCCGCGATCGACTGGATGCGCGAACGCGCGCCGGCGCTGGATATCTCGAAGCATCTCGCGGCAGTCACCGCGCAGCCCGAGCGCGCGAAGCAGTTCGGCGTGCCGAGCGAGCGCGTCTTCAGCTTTCCGGAGTGGGTGGGCGGCCGCTATTCGGTGTGGTCGGCGTGCGGGCTGCCGATCGCGATCGCGCACGGCCGCGCCTCGTTCGAGCGATTGCTCGCCGGTGCCGCGGCCGCCGATGCGCACTTCGTCGAGACGCCGCTCGAACGCAACGTGCCGGTGCAGCTCGCGCTGCTGGGCCTGTGGTATGTGAACTTCTGGCGCGTCGACACGCGCGCGGTGATGCCCTACGCGCAGCGGCTTCGCCATCTGCCCGCGTACCTGCAGCAGCTCGAGATGGAGAGCAACGGCAAGCGCGTCGATCGCGACGGCGCGCCGCTCGATTACGACACCGCGCCGATCGTCTGGGGCGAGGTCGGAACGACCGCGCAGCACAGCGTGTTCCAGCTCCTGCACCAAGGTACGCACTGGTCGCCGGTGGACTTCGTCACGTGCGCGGCGTTCGCCGACTCGCACGACGAGCGCGAGCGGCTGCTCTATCAGAACGCGCTCGCGCAGGCCGATGCGCTGGCGCACGGCGACCGCGTGCTGGAACCGGCGCAACGCCCGACCGCCTCGTACGCGCAGGCGCCGGGCAACCGGCCGAGCACTTTCGTCACGCTGCCACGCATCGACGCGTTCTCGCTCGGCGCGCTGCTCGCGACGTACGAACACCGCACCTTCGTGCAGGGCGTGGTGTGGAACATCAACAGCTTCGACCAGTGGGGCGTGGAAATCGGCAAGCGCCTGCTGTCGCAGCGTCTGCGCAAGCGATGAAAGGAGAATCGCGGTGACGACGAATCGGGTCCGCAAGGCGGTGTTTCCGGTGGCGGGGCTGGGCACGCGCTTCCTTCCCGCCACCAAAGCGATGCCGAAGGAGATGCTGCCGATCGTCGACCGGCCGCTGATCCAGTACGCGGTCGAGGAAGCCGCCGCCGCCGGCATCGAGCAGATGATCTTCGTCACCGGCCGCGGCAAGCGCGCGATCGAGGACCACTTCGATCGCGCGCCCGAGCTGGAGCAACTGCTGGACGCGCAGCGCAAGCACGAACTGCTCGAGCTGCTGATGTCGGCCACCCCGCCCGGCGTGAGCTTCGTCTATGTGCGCCAGCCGGAACCGCTCGGACTCGGCCACGCGGTGCTGTGCGCCGAGCACGTCGTGGGCGACGAACCGTTCGCAGTCATCCTCGCCGACGATCTGATCGACGCGAATCCCGGCGTCACCGCGCAACTCATCGAGAGCTACCGGCGCACCGGCGCGTCGGTGCTCGCCGTCGAGGACGTTCCGCGCGAGGACACGCGCAAGTACGGCATCGTCGCCGCCGAGCCGATGAACAAGCTGGAGGAGCGCGTCACGCGCATCGTCGAGAAACCGCGGCCGGAAGAGGCCCCCTCGACGCTGGCGGTGGTCGGCCGCTACGTGCTGCGGCCCGAGGTCTTCACCGAGCTGGCAACGACCCCGCGCGGCAGCGGCGGCGAAATCCAGCTCACCGACGCGATCGCACGCCGTGTGGCGCGCGGCGAGGTGATCGCGCGGCGGTTCGAGGGGAAGCGGTACGACTGCGGGTCGAAGCAGGGGTTCCTGCAGGCGAATATCGCGTACGGGAGGAAGAGCGGGTTGATCGAGTGACGCGATTTCCAATCAGGCCGACCAGCGCGCAAGTAGCACGGCATCCTCGGGCGCGCCGTCCAGAAGGAAGTGCCGTCTGCGGACCGCCTCGACGACGAAGCCGGCTTTCTCGAACGCGCGCCGACTGCCGACATTGCCGGCATAGCAGCCGGCAGTGACCTTGAGCAGTCCGAGCGAATCGAACGCATAGCGTGCCGCGAGTTCGATCGCACCGGCGGCAATGCCCCGTCCCCATACGTTGCGATCGCCGATCAGCAGGCCGATCTCCCCGCGCCGATGGTGCCGGTCGATGGGCCCGAGCTTGATATTGCCGACATGCCGCCCGCAGGGTACGTAACGGATGCCGAAGAGGATCGAGTCGTCGCTGTCGAGGACCGATTGAACGAAACGCCGCGTGCTCTCCGGCGTGTGGCGCACGAAACGCGACTCCAGATAGCGGTTGACCGCCGGGTCGTTCAGCCAGGCGACGTACTCGTCGGTGACATCGTCCGGCTCGAGCCCAAACAGCGCAACATCGCCGAGCGTCAATTGGACGTCTGCCGCCGGTCGCATCAGGTCTTGACCCGGATCGGCACACCCGCGTTGCGCACGTGCGCGCGGGTCTGCATCGGGTTCTGGTCGCGGAAGCAGAAGAATGTGCCCGCAGCCACCGCCTCGGCGTGCCCATCGAGAAAGCCCTCGACAAAGTGGCGCGCTAGGCCGCAGCCACCCGAGGCGATCACCGGTACTGACACGCGGTCTGCAACGGCGCGGATCGTCGGCAGATCGAGCCCTTCGCCGCTGCCGTCGCGCGCGATGTCGGTCAACAGGATTTCGCCTGCGCCGAGCGCCGCGGCGCGAACCGCCCACTCGATGGGATCGAGCGGCGTTGCCGTCCGTCCACCGTCGACGAATACACGCGATCCCTGTGCATCGTGCCGATAGTCGATGCTGACGACGACGCACTGCGCGCCGAAGATCGCCGCCGCGCGCTCGATCAGCGACGGATCGGCAATGGCCGCGCTGTTGACGCACACCTTGTCGGCGCCGTTGGCTAGCAGCAGTTCGAAATCGTCGGTGGTCCGCACACCGCCGCCGGCCGCGATCGGCATGAAGGTTTCGGACGCCGCTCGCCGCAGCACATCGAGTAGCGGTGCCTGCGGTTCGATAGGCGACGAATCGATGTTCAGGAAGATCAGTTCGTCGGCGAACTGCGCCTCGTAGATCTTCGCCTGCGAAACCGGGTCGCCGACCTCGATCACCTGCTCGTAGCCGCGCGTCGTCACCAGCACCATGCGCTCAACGGTGCCCAGCCGCCGCCTCTTCAGCAGCAGCTTCGGGATCAGGCGCTTCTTGACCACGGCGTCACACGCACGCGAGGAAGCCGCGGAGAAAGCGCAGCCCGGCTTCCTGACTTTTCTCGGGGTGAAACTGAGCGGCGAGGATGTTCTCCCGGCGCACAACCGCCGCGAACGTCGCGCCGTGCGTGCACTCGGCCGCAACGTCCGCCGGATCGCCGCAGAAAAAGCCGTACGTGTGGTCGAAGTAGAAATCTTCGCTCTCGCCAGCTTCGAAGCCCGCGGCGGCGGCGGCGAAACGGACCATGTTCCAGCCGACGTGCGGCAGCCGCACGCCGGGCTCGGCGACCGGCAAGCGCCGCACGCGTCCGTGGATCCAGCCGAGCCCCGCGTGCTCGCCCAGTTCTTCGCCGGCGTCGGCGAGCAACTGCATGCCGACGCAAATGCCGAGAAGCGGGCGCCTGTCCTGTAGCGCCCAGCGCATGAGCGAAGGCAGCAGCCCGCTCGCACGCAGCTTCTCCGCGCAGTGGCCGAAAGCGCCGACGCCCGGCAGCACAAGATGCGTCACCGCGGTCAAATCGGCCTCGCGCGTGACGATCTCGACCTCGCAGCCCAGGTGATCGAACGCGTTGGCGATCGAGCGCACGTTGCCCGCACGGTAGTCGACGATGCCGACCGTCCGACGCGGGGCAGTTCCCATCAGGCCGCTTCCTTCTTGCGAGCACGCCAGCGCTTGAGGATCTCGTCGGCATCGATGCGGGGCATCGCCCCCTCACGGCTCCACACCGCGTAGTCGTGCAGCGTCTTGCCCGCCTGAGTCTTGGTTGGATCGTGGCGGTACGGGGACACTTGATGGCTCATCGCGATTTCGAGGAACTCAGCCTCGGTCAACCCGACGAACTCGAGGAACAGATCCAGGCTCGGCGGCCGCCTTCCCTCGTAGCCGTGCACCAGAGCCTGGCCCTGCTCCTTGGTCATGCGGCCGTTGCGCACATCCAGCGCGACCAGGTGTGACGGGCGTGAGTAACCGCGCTTGATGTACTTGATGTAGTCGCGCACGCCCTGCATGTAGCACTCAATCTTCTCGTAGCGATACTGCGGCGGAACGTTCTCGACGTCGTCGCCCTGCCAGCCCAGCTCGCGCTGGATGATCTCGGCTTGCTTCTTCACATCCCACGGAATGAACGAGCCCAGGCACACGGAGCGATAGTTCAGTTTGCGCAATTCGCGTAGTGGCGGATACGAGTAAGGCTTCAGGTCGCGCATGTCGACCGTGCCGCCCAGCCGCACGTACATGTCGTCGGCGCTGATGCCGAGGTTGACGTAGCGGTTGAAGCGCTTCTCGTCGACCTCTTCCGCCTGGTCATAGCTGAAGTACGCGGTGTACTCGGCGGACGGTTCGCCCCAGAAGATCAGCGGGATCTTCTTTTCGATCGCGATCCACATCGGATACGAGAAAATCCCCGTGTGGCAATGCCAGCAGAAGTCGCCTTTCTCCAGGAACGCCTGCAGCATCAGCTTCTGCACGACCTTCCAGTTCGGCGTGAAGCTCAGGAAGTCCACCCCGAGGCGGCGCAGCGTGCGCTTGACGTTCTCCTCCAGATTGGGACGCAGGAAGCCGTGATCGAAGCGCACCACCAGCGGCTTGATGCCGTACTCCTTGACGAGGTAGTACAGCGTCCACGTGCTGTCCTTTCCTCCCGAGAATGGCACCAGGCAGTCGTAATCGCCCTTGCCGCGATACTCCTCGACCAGCGCGTCGAGTGCTTTCTTGTTCGCCGCCCAGTCGATCGACTCCTGCTTGAACTCGTGCTGGCGGCAGATGTTGCAGACGCCGTCGGCGTCGAACGAGATCGTCTCGTGCGTTTCGGGGAGCCCGCACTTGGTGCAGCGTCTCATGAATCACCTCTATCCAGGGCTGCAGCGGCGCGGCCCTTTGAACGAAGGAAGTTTAGCCGCCTCGGGACCGCGCTCAGGCCACCGAAAAGCGGGCCATGAACACGGGGTTTGCCTCGCGCTCAGCGCGCCAGAACTCGCTTGGGGGGACGCGAATGCGCGCGTACTCCTGGCCAAAGAGCGCGCTCGTGTACTCGAGTTGCAGGATCAGCCGATGACCCCGAGCCAGCGGCTTGCCCTTGTGAAAGCCTGACGTGTCGACCGCGATCAAAGTGCCGCGCGGCGCAGTGATCTCGACTTCGCTGTCCGCTCCGTGCAACCGAAGCACCTCTTCGTCCTGGTGGCGACCATCGCGCCACAACGCGGCAGGCCGCTCGCGATGGCTGGCACGGATGTAGCAGTGCGGACCTGTATCGGAAGTGACATCGGTCAAGTAGAAAAACAGCTTCAGAAACTGCGGCCGGTCCATATCGAAATGGTACAACTGGGCAGCTTCCGAACTCGCTGCACTCGAGTGCGCTGTGCTCCACCACATGGCGACGAGGTCGTTGATCGGTTCGCACCCCAGATACCGGCGCGCAAAGTCTCGCAACGACCTGTCCGCGAGGAGTTCCTGTACCACCGGATGCTCTATCAGCGCCGGTTCCGGCAAGTCGTACTTGATCGCGCGCGGACGTTTGGAGTCGAAGCGGTCAATGACCGGCCCATCGGAGGGTGTCGGCATCAGTCGCGCGGGTGTGCTTCGAGCGAACTCGATCAAGCTTTCGATCTGGGCGTCCGTCAACCGCCGGCCCAGCACGACGAAGCCGTCTCGTCGCAATGAATCCAAGGCCGCATCGCGCTCGGCCTCGCCAACGGTCGCCAGAAGCCCGGCGACGGACGGTGAAGCCGCCTCGGGCGGCGCAGCGAGTAGCCGAACGAGCCAGCGGTTGGAGCGTCCGCGGGTGATGCAATACAAGCGGCGCATCGCCCAGTAGGCGAACCACGGCGTTCGCCCGGTCCGCCGGAAGACCATCACGCCCATCCACAACGCCGGCCAAAGGACAAACCACGCGAACGGTCGGCTGTACGTAAGCTCTCGCACCAACGTCTTCATCCGTTTCCCTTAAAGTCCGCGGTGAGCGAAACGATACCTTGAAGCCGCGCTGCAGCGGCGAGCCGGCACCTGCCAATCTCATGCCCAATCCAAGCCAGATCCGTCGCAGCAAGGGTCTTCTGCGGCACACGCTCGACCAGTTGCTGCTGGTCGACTTGATTCGGTTCGCCGTCGTCGCCGTGCGCTATCTGTGGTTTGTCGGTGTGCGGCGCCAGTTGTCGACCCATGACTTGAAGACGGGCACCGACACCCCCGTCGCCAAGCACACGATCTCGCACAATCTGAAGGGCCTGCGCGACCTGGCGGTCAACCGGTCGCACTTGTTGGTGCGGCCGCTGTCGGTCCTCGAGACTTTGCCGGTCGACGCGCGCATCCTGTCGATCGGCCCGCGCAGCGAGGGGGAGCTGTTCAACCTGGCTGCGCATGGTTTCACTCTCAAGAACGTCACGGGCCTGGACCTGATCTCCTACTCGCCCCGCGTACGGCTTGGCGACATGCACGCGATGCGGTTCGACGACGACGCATTCGACGCGGTGATTCTGGGCTGGGTGCTCGCGTACAGCGAGGATCCCGCCCGAGCCGCGCGCGAGGTGGTGCGAGTCACACGCTCAGGCGGCATCGTTGCGGTCGGCGTCGAGTACAGCCCCCAGTCGCAGGAGGACATCGTTCGCGAGCTCGGCTATCTGCCGGGCGCTTCCAAGCGCATCGCGTCCTGCGAGGAAATTCTCGGCTTCTTCGGCGATGCGGTGGATCACGTTTACTTCAATCACGTCGTCGCTGCGCGAGATCGGAACCGCGTCGGCTCACTGTGTGTGATCTTTTCGATCGTCAAGTAGAGGAACCCGCGCGGCGCACGCATACCACCATCAAGGCGCTGCTCGCATGCGACAAGATCGCGGCAGCGACGGCGAGCCACGCAAGCGAGAGCGGCGTGGCGCCGCCTCCGCCAACGACGAGCCAGACCAGATACCCGAGGCACGCCGCTGCGACCGCCGCGCTTTGTGCTGCCAGCAGACGGCCTTCGCGCTCGACCACCAGCAACAGGCTCGACCAGAAGTCGGACACGCGAAACACTGCGGCCAGCAGCAACGGCAGCCACAGAGGTCGCGCCTCCGCATACTGCGGCATCCAGTGCTCGACGGTCCATACCAGCATCCATGCCGTCGGTACGACCGCTAACAGCCCGCCGACGAGCAGCGCCGTCGACACCAGCGCGGTGAGCCGATATGCGCTGGCTTCCAGCGAGATGGCACGTCGGCGCGACAGCAGCGGCAGCAGCCCGGAATTCAGTAGCCCCTGAACCGACTGCGCGGCCAGCAGCACCAGCCAACCAAATGCGTACAGGCCGAAGATGTCGCGTGAGAGCGCTTCGGCAGCGATCCACCGATCCACGTTAAACGAGGCGAACATCACCAGCGTCCCGGCGCACATCAGCAGCGCCGCGCGCCACGGAAGCCGACTGCGATGAACGGCCAGAGCGCGCACGAGCCAACGCGAACCGACGCGGACACGCGCAAGGACGGAACGACCGATGACGATGCAGAACGCTAGCGTGCCCGCGATCTCCGCCAGCACCACCCCGCGCGCTCCGAAGCCGAGCCCGGCGACCACGACGCCCGCAGCAGCGATCGCTGCACTGCGAGCAGCCATGTCGCGCGCATAGCGCATCATCTCCAATCGGCTGCGGCTCTCGAACGCCAAAGTGAGGAACGCGAGCTGTGTCCAACCGTGCACCACCCCGAGCACGAGTTCCTCGGCACTGAGATCGAACAGCGACAGCCCCGCTGCCGCCCACAGCAGCATCAGTAGCGCGATCCACGACGCGACCGCAATCGTCTGCGCAAGCAACCGCACGCCTCGGCGCTCCAGCCCGCGTGCGAACAGTGCAGGGACATCGCGGCTCGCGACGGACTGCAGCCCCAGGCTTGCGCCCATGCCGAAGGCAGCCGAAACCAGGAGCATCTGGCCGAGCGCGCCGAACTGCGCCACCGTGACCAACTTCGCATAGATGATCAGCTTGCCAAACGACACGGCCGCGGCGAGTGCCAGCAGCGGCGTGTACGAGAACATGCTGGCGCCGCGCGCGATCGTGGCGCGCATGGTCAGCGGTCGCCCCTGGGAAAACGTTCGCGCAACGCGTCGATCCAGCGCAAAGCGGGCCGGCGACGAACTGCGATCTCGCGGCTGCTGTGCAAGTCGTCCGGTGCCAACAAACTTTCCCAGTCGCGCGCCTCAACGCGCTCGACGACCGAATCTTCGCCGCCGGTGCCATCCGCCGCGGTCGGATCGTCCGGCTCCACTTCACCCGAGCGCAGCATGCGCTCGATACGCTGCGGGTCAGCGCCGTCGAAGTACCGATAGCGGGTCGTCGTAACGGCCTTAACGTAATCGACGTACTGGCTGAAACGGTAGATGTGCGTGTAGCCGTAGCGCAGCGCGCCGCGCATGCGCTCGCGCGCGGGAAGCTCGATGCGTCGCGCAAGGCCGTCGAGGTCGTCCGCCGAGGGCGCCGTGACCGCAATGCCGGCGCTTCGATAGGTCGAAGGCGTTAGCGAAATCACCGGCTTGCCGAGCGCGCTCGCCTCGAACGCGGCGCTGCCGCCGGTCACGACGACGACGTCCGCCTGTGCAATCAAATCGAAGGTGCTCGCGCGATCGCGGCTGCCGATCAGATGCACGCCGCGCCGGCGCGCCCAATCGCCGTAGTAACGCTCCGACAGTTCGCCGGTGCGCAAACCGATCCGCTCGCCCCAGTTCGGATGACAGCGCAGGACGGCACTGCGAACGTCGGCACCCAGCGTTGCAAGCACTGCATCAAGGCCGTCGGTGAGTTGCGGCCAGCCGAACGCCCAATGCGGATGCCCGTCGACTTCGTTGCGGCTGCTGGGGACGATCAGCACTCGCGGTCCGGCGCCCGTGCTCGCCGCCGGCCACGGCGTGGCCTGCGCGCCCCGGTTGTACGCACGCCACTCCTTGTCGTTGCGCCTCAGGAAGCGGGCCGCGAGATGTCGTGCGACCCGGCGGGCCTGCCGCTCCGACAGCGGCACGTCGCGGAATCGCGTGTTCAGCCGATCGAGCTGCTTGAGGTCCAGGCAGTTGTCGTTGATCGCGAACTGCAGTCCGTCGCCGAACCAAGTGCGCTCGACCGTCAGGAACGGGATGCCGGCGTCCCCCGCCGCCTCGATGACACCGCGGTTCGCTTCGAAACGGCCGTTGAAGCAGATCAATGCATCGAGCCGCTCGCGGTCGATCCACGCGCGCGCACCTTCGTAGGCGCGGGCTGCGGCCGCCGCGAACGAGTCTTGCAATGTACGGAACTCGACCGACTGCCACTGCTCGCTCGGCTCGGTGCGCAGCACGGTACACGTGCTCGAGAACGCGAACTCGCGTGCCCGCGCCGCGTCGAGCCGCACGCCGCCGCGCGGCAACGCGCAGACATGACCGCTTGCGAAAGATCGAACGCCGCCGACAATGCACTTCGGACACTCGACGAACTTCGTCGTCCCTTTCAGCGCCCTCGCGTAGCAGTGCGGCAACTGCGCGTCGCACGTCAGATAGCGGACATCGTGCCCGGCCTGGCGCGCGAGCGCCGCGAGGTAGGCGTTGTGCTCGACGTGCGGGCGAAAAGAGTAGATCGAAACGAAGCCAAGCCGCATCGGCCGCCTCAGGCCGCGAGCAACTGCCGGAAGTACGCGATCGTCTCCTTCAATCCGTCCTCCAGCGCCACCTTTGGCTGCCAGCCGAGCTTCGCCTTCGCCAGCGTGATGTCGGGCTGCCGCTGCTTTGGATCGTCCTGCGGCAGCGGCTTGAACACGAGCTTCGAGCGGCCGCCAACGAGCTTGAGCACGCGCTCGGCCAGCTCCAGCATCGTGAACTCGACCGGGTTGCCGACGTTGACCGGCCCGGTGAACTCGGGGTCGGTCGCCATCATCCGCACCAGCGCGTCGATCAGGTCGTCGACGTAGCAGAACGAGCGCGTCTGCTCGCCGGTGCCGTAGATGGTGAGGTCCTGCCCCTTGAGCGCCTGCACGATGAAGTTGCTCACGACGCGGCCGTCGTTCGGGTGCATGCGCGGCCCGTACGTGTTGAAGATGCGCACGACCTTGATCTCGAGCTTGTGCTGCCGCCAGTAGTCGAAGAACAGCGTCTCGGCGCAGCGCTTTCCTTCGTCGTAGCAACTGCGGATGCCGATCGGGTTGACCCGGCCCCAGTAATCCTCGGTCTGCGGGTGCACTTCGGGGTCGCCGTAGACCTCGGAAGTCGACGCCTGCAGGATGCGCGCGCGCAGCCGCTTGGCCAGCCCCAGCATGTTGATCGCGCCGTGCACGCTGGTCTTGGTCGTCTGCACCGGGTCGAACTGGTAGTGGATCGGACTGGCCGGGCAGGCGAGGTTGTAGATCTGGTCGGTCTCGACGTACAGGGGAAAGGTGACGTCGTGGCGCAGCAGTTCGAAGTGCCGGTGCCCGAGCAGGTGCTCGACGTTGCGGCGCGTGCCCGTGAAGAAGTTGTCGACGCAAACGACCTCGCGACCTTCCTTGAGCAGCCGCTCGCACAGATGCGAGCCGAGAAAGCCGGCGCCGCCGGTCACGAGTATGGAGTTGCCTTCCCTCATCGGTGATCCTTCAAGAGGCGCTCGCCGTCAGGCGATCAGATCCCACGCCAGCGCGGTGCCGGCAGCGATGTCGCGCGCGGCGCGGCGGCCGAGCACCTGTTCGAAGTGCTTTGGCGCCAGCCCCAGTCCGGGCCGGATCGCCCGCACGTTCTCCCCCGTGAACGCCTCGCCGCACGCCATGTTCCGTACGACGTACAGCGAGCGGCGGAAACGCAGCGAATTGACCTCGTTGGCACTCGGTCCGTAATGCACTTCGCCCAGCGCCAGGCGCGCGCGTTCGCCGTCCTCGACGAGCCGCTTCAGTTCCTGTGGCTCGAGCGAAAACGCGCTGTCCACGCCGCCGTCGGCGCGCCGCAATGTCACGTGCTTTTCGATCACGGTGGCGCCGAGCGCGATCGATGCCAGCGCGGCGCCGACCCCGAGCGTGTGATCGGACAGCCCGACTTCGCACCCGAACGCCGCGCGCAGATGCGGAATCGTCCGCAGGTGGCTGTCGGCGGGAGAAGCGGGATAGGCGCTGGTGCATTTCAGCAGAACGAGGTCGCGGCAGCCGGCGCCCCGCGCCGCGGCCACCGCCTCGGCGATCTCCGCGAGCGTGGCCAGTCCGGTCGAGATGATCAGCGGCTTGCCGGTGGCCGCCACTTTGCGGATCAGCGGCAGATCGACGTTCTCGAAAGACGCGATCTTGTAGCACGGCACGTCGAGCGATTCGAGAAAGTCGACCGCGGTGGCGTCAAACGGTGTGGAGAACGCGATGAGTCCTCTCGCCCGCGCACGCTCGAAGATCGGCGCATGCCACTCCCACGGCGTATGCGCTTCTCGGTACAGGTCGTACAGCGTGCGCCCCGCCCACAGACTGTTCGGATCGTCGATCGCGAACTCGCGCTCGGCGACGTTCAGTGTCATCGTGTCGGCGGTATACGTCTGCAGCTTCAGCGCCTGCGCCCCGGTGTCGGCGATCGCGTCCACGATCGCAAGCGCTCTGTCGAGCGAACCGTTGTGGTTGCCCGACATCTCCGCGATCACGAACGGCGGATGGTCGAGCCCGATCCAATGCTTGTCGATGCGAATGGACATCGTCACTCCCCTGATGACAGACGGCGCTGCAGCGTGAAGCGGTGCAACGTGTAGCCCGCTTCCGCGAACGCCAGTCGCGAGGCGTGATTGTCCGCGAGAACTTCGGCGTCGATCGTGCGCACGGCCGGCCGGTTCGCGGCCAGCCAGCGATGCCCCGCGTGCAGCAACAGCGCACCGAGTCCCTCCCCATGCCGCTCGGGGACCAGGTACACGGACACGCGAGCCGCCGCGCCGCGCACGTCGTAACGCAATACGCCCACCGACCCGCAGTCGTCTTCGCCGATCAGCAGCACACAGTCCGCGTCCCTCAGCCGCTCGGCAAACCAGGATGCATGGCTAACGGGATCGATCGGCGCGGGGTCGAGCGCATGGCGCCGCGTGGCCTCGTGGTTGCGCCAGGCGAGCACGCAGTCGCTGTCGGCTGGCGCTGCAGGCCGCAGCCGAATATCGGCCGCCAGCATGCGCGCGGCCACGCGGCGTGCGCCGTGGCCATCGCACGTGTCCGCAGCCTTCTCCGCCATCATCTGCACGAGGTTCGGCATGGCCGCCAGCCCGCCGACGGCCCGCGCCAGGCGATGTGCGTCGACATCGCCGGCGATGCCGAGGTAGACGGCCGCTCCGCGCCGCGCGAGCGCCTGCGCGATCGGGACCTGGTTGTCCGCCACCGCGATCAGCACCGTCGGCAACCCCTTGGCGCAACGCTCCAGCGCGCTGACCCCGGCGGCGCCAATCGCCAGATCAGCGGCATCCATGAGTTCGTCCATGCGCTCGGCGTCGACGTGGACCCGGACCCGGCCACGCGCCTGCGCAAGGTTGCGAATCGCCTCGAGACGCGGGTTCGCCGCGCCGACCACGACGTCCGCGTCGAGCGCGGACAGCGATGGCAGCGCAAGCGCTTCCAGCGCCTTCTCCGTCTCGCCCGTCGGATCGGCGCCGCCGAACGCGACGAGCAGCCGCGCCACACGCGCCCGCGGGCGCAGCGGCGCATCCTTCGCGCGGGCGAACTGCCCGCGCAGCAGCGCAAAGCGCGGCCCCAGCAGCCGCAGCGAGCGCCCCGGCAGCAGGCCGTCGTACCGTTCGCACACCGCCGAGACGTTGTGGTCGATCAGCAGGTCGCAGTCGTGCGCGCGCTGCGCGTTGTCATCGATCACGGCGACACGTCGCGCGAACTCCGCCGCGCCGCGCTCCCATTCGCCGCCCAGGCGGTAGTGATCGACGACGATCCAGTCGAGCGGCCCGACGGTTGCCAACGCCCGCTGCGTAGCCGTCGCGTCGGCACGCTGCGCGGCCGCGTCGAATTCGCCTCCCGGCTCGCCGCGCCACGTCTCGCCAGCGCTTGCCAAAAGCAGCACGGTGTGGCCGCGCGAGCGCAGCAAGTCCGCTGTCCTTTCCGGCAGCGCCGCGGCCGCGAATGCGGTCTGCACGCGGCGCGCTCGCAGTGCGTCGGCCAGCGCGAGGCAGCGCATCGCGTGACCGAGGCCGATGCGGTCGCTGGCGTCGACGCGAAACGCGACCGTCGTCATCGCACCTTGAACAGCGGCTCCAGCGGCGCGCAGCGCAGATAGGAGTCCAGCCGCGCGTTCTTGACCGCGTCGGCCAAGAGCGGCACGACCTCGCCGTAGACCGCCAGCAGACGGTCGATCTCGGCGTCGCCGTGCGCGTAGCACAGGTTGTGCGTGCCGACCGTCAGAATGCCGCGCGCGAACATCTCCTGCAGGAACAGCGTCTTGATCTGCCAGCTCGTGTACGGCGCCGCGTCCTTGATCGTCACGAACGACCACGTCGCATCGCCGGCGACCCCAAGAAAGTCAGCGGCGGCGTGCTGATCGATCAACGCCTGCAGTCCGCGCATCACGCGCGCGCCGCGTTCTTTCAGCGTGTCGATCACCGGCTCGCGCCGCAGCTTCGCCAACGTCGCCTTGGCGGCGGCGAGCGACAACAGTTCGCCGCCGAAAGTGAACGAGAAGAAGATCTCCTCCATCGCCTTCATCAGCTCGGCGCGGCCGGCCACCGCCGACACCGGGTAGCCGTTGGCCAGCCCTTTGCCGAAGGTCGCCAGATCAGGCACGACACCGAAGCGCTGTTGCGCACCGCCGACCTCGTAGCGAAAACCCGTGATCGTCTCGTCGAATACCAGCAGCGCACCGTGGCGATGGGTCAGGTCTTTGACCCCTTGCAGAAAGCCCGGTGCCGGTTCGATCACGTTCATCGGCTCCAGGATCACTGCGGCGAACTCGTTCGGATGTTGATCGAGCCGCGTCCGCAACGAGCCGAGGTCGTTGTACGCGAACGTGTGCGTGAGGTCGCGCACCGCGCGTGGCACGCCTCTGTTGCGCGCGGTCGAGCCGATGTACCAGTCCTGCCAGCCGTGGTAGCCGCACACGGCCACGCGGTCGCGGCCGGTCACCGCACGCGCCAACCTGATCGCGCCGGCGGTGGCGTCCGACCCGTTCTTGCCGAAACGGACCATCTCGGCACACGGCACAGCGTCCACAATCGCCTCGGCGACCTCCATCTCGAGCCGGTGCGGCAGCGAGAAAATCACGCCGACGTCGAGTTGCCTGCGCACCGCCTCCGTGACGTCGGGATCCTGGTAGCCGAGCGTCACCGCAGCGAGGCTCATGATGAAATCGACGTATTCGTTGCCGTCGGCGTCCCAGACATGGCTGCCTTCGCCGCGCTCGATGAAGTACGGCGACACGCCGTACGGGTACTGCGTCTTGCTCTTGCTGAAGGTCTGCGAGCCGAGCGGAATGGTTTTCAGCGCGCGCGCCAGCCACTGCTCGGAGGTCTCGTAGCGATGCTCGATCTTCATGATCTGGCTTGCCCTTGCAGCTCGCGCGCGATCGACCGGGCCAGCCCTTCGTTGCGCGCGTGCTGCGTGTTGTGCGTGATCCAGTGCGGATTGTGCTTCAGGAAGGCGAGGATGTCGGCCGTGACGAACGCCGGATTCGACGGGTAAAGGGCCGCGTAAATCGCCTCGACGAGCTCGAAGTCCGCCGGCTCGTCCACCGTCCAGCGCAGCGCCGACAGGTCGTTGTCGCCACGCACGCTCTGCAGACGGAAGCGATCGGGCTGCCGGACGATGAACTGGGTCACGTGCTCGCGCTGGTACTGTGCGGTCGCCTCGCGCGCGGCGGTTTCGAGCGCGGCCATCGTCATCGCCTCGACGTCGAGCCCGTCCGGCCAGGTCGGCTCGATCGTGTTGCTCGTGTAGTCGGCGCCGCTTTCGAGATGGCGCGTGACGACCAGGTCGATCACCGCCGGATCGGCGAGCGGGCAATCTCCGGTCAAGCGCACGACATGCGTTGGCGCGTACGGGCGCGCGGCGCTGACAAAGCGGTCGAGCACGTCGTCGAGCGACCCTCGGCACACGGGCACGCGCGCCGCCTCGGCCCAGCGCGCGAGCGCATCGTCGCTCGAGTCGGTCGAGGTCGCGAGCACCAGCGTCTCCAGCGTCCGTGCGCGCCGCAACCGCTCGATCTGGCGCGCGATCATCGGCTGACCGAGGATCGGCCGCAGCACCTTGCCGGGCAGCCGGGTGGACGACACGCGCGCCTGAAGGACACCGAGCACGTTCATGGCCCGACCTCTATTGCGCGATCCGCACGCCCGCCGGCCAGCGGCGCGGGTCGACGACCGCCGGATCGTCGCAGGCCAGCTCGCGCCAACCGGCCGCCGCCGGCGTGCCGAGCGCACGCACGCACTCGTCGAGCTGAGCGGGCGACTCCACGCCGAGCACGATCTGATCCACTTCCGCCACGTTCGCGACGAACCCCAGCGCCAGCCCCAGCGCCGACACAGCGCTCGCAGCGGCCGCCGCGTGCACCCGCGCGAGCGGCACCCCCGCCGCCGCGAACGCGGCCGGCAGGTGCTGCGGATCCGCCAGCAGCAGCCCCTGCAGCAACGCCGAACGCGCCTGAACCGATACGCCATGCGACTTCAGTCGCGCCAGCGTGCCGTCGGCCAGCGCGCGCTGGTCGAGCACGCTGAGCGGCAATTGAATCCAGTCGAGCCGAAACCGCTCCGTCAACGCGAGCGCCTGGGCACCGTCGTAGACCGACGCGCCGATCGCCCGCGCCCGCCCCGCGCCCTTCTGCGCCGCCAGCCAGCGATACAGCGCCATGCCGTCCGCACCGAGCAACTGCTGTGCGTCATGGATCATCAGCACGTCCACACCGCTGCGCCCGAGCCGCGCGAGCGACGCTTCGAATTGCCGCTGCGCGCCGCCGATCGGGTCAGCCGCGTCGGCCGCGCTGACCACCTTCGTGCAGATTCTGAATCCGGACGCCGGACCCGCCAGCCGGCCGAGCACCGTCTCGGCCGTGCCGTAGGCGGCCGCGGTGTCGAGCCATTCGATGCCCAACACACGCGCACGCACGAGCACCGCGCGAGCCACTTCCTCGGGCACCTTTCCGGCGCGATTGGTTACGCCGTAGTCGAGCCCGAACTGCGCCGTGCCCAGCGCAATGCGCGACGCGACGCTCATGAGCGCAGCAGCCGCAGCAGTTGTTCGACGACGAAGTCCTGCTGCGCGTCGGTGAGCGTGGCGTACATCGGCAGTGAGATCGCCCGCTCGTAGTACGCCTCTGCAACGGAGAAATCGCCCTGCTTGAAGCCGAGCCGCCGGTAGTACGGCTGCAAGTGAACCGGGATGTAATGCACCTGTACGCCGATACCGGCGGCGCGCAGACCGTCGAACGCGGCGCGGCGCCGACGCGGATCGGGCACCTGGATCGGATACAGGTGGTACGAAGACAGCGCGTCGGGATGCTGCCACGGCAGCGTCAACCCACTGCCGGCGAGCAACCGGTCATAGCGCGCGGCGAGCCGGCGGCGCGCGGCGAGGAATGCATCGATACGCTGCAGTTGGCTCACGCCGAGGGCGGCCTGCAGATCGGTCAGTCGGTAGTTGAACCCGAGCGCCTGCTGCTCGTAGTACCAGCCGCCCACGTCCTTCGTCTCCAGGTGCGCGCTGTCGCGCACCATGCCGTGCGTACGCAGCATCGACAGGCGGCGGTGCAGCTCCGCATCGTTGGTCAGCGCCATGCCGCCTTCGCCGGTGGCGAGGATCTTCACCGGATGGAAGCTGAACACGGTGATGTCGGCCCAGCGCCCGCTGCCGACGCGCTCGCCCTTCCACGTCGCGCCGATCGCGTGCGAAGCGTCGTCGATGATGCGAACGCCGTGGTGTCGGCACAGCTCGGCGATGCGATCGGCCTCGCACGGCTGTCCGGCGAAGTCCACCGTCACCAGCACCTGCGGCAGCCGGTCCTCGCGCGCGGCGCGAGCCAGTTTTTCCTCGAGCCGTTCGACGCTCAGGTTGTAGCTGCGCGCATCGATGTCGACGAAATCGACCTCGGCGCCGCAGTAACGTCCACAGTTGGCTGAAGCGAGGAACGTGTTCGGCGAGGTCCACAGCCGCTTGCCGGGGCCGAGTTCAAGCGCCAGACAAGCCAGATGCAGCGCGGCCGTCGCGTTGGCCACCGCGCACGCGTGGCGCGCGCCGGTGTACTCGGCCACGGCGCTCTCGAACCGCTCGATCGCGGGCCCTTGCGTCAACCAGTCCGAGCGCAGCACCTCGACGACCGCAGCGATGTCGGCCTCGTCGATCGACTGCCGGCCGTACGGGATAAAGCCCGCGCTCATTGCGCCTTCGCGATCAGCTCGCGGATCTCGGGCACCGTCAGGAACCATGAGTTCGTGCCCGAGTTGTACTCGAAGTCTTCGGTCATCGCGCGCCCGCGTTCGCCCGCCGCGTTGACCGCGAAGTCCGGGTGCACGTTGAAGCTGATGCTCGGCTGAATCAGGTAGTGGTCGGGGAACTCGAGCGTCAGCCGCGCGTCGTCGCCGGGAACCATCACTTCGTGCAGCTTCTCGCCCGGCCGGATACCGATCTCGCGCGTCGGCAACCCCGGGCCGATCGCTTCGGCGAGATCGGTGATGCGCGCCGACGGAATCTTCGGCACGAACACCTCGCCGCCGTGCATGCGCTCCAAGCACTTGAGCACGAAGTCCACGCCTTGCTGCAATGTGATCCAGAAACGTGTCATGCGTCGGTCGGTGATCGGCAGCTCCTTCGCGCCGTCGGCGACCATCTGTTTGAACAGCGGCACGACCGAGCCACGCGAGCCGACGACGTTGCCGTAGCGGACCACCGAGAAGCGCGTGCGGTGCCCTCCGGCAATGTTGTTGGCGGCGACGAACAGCTTGTCCGAAGCGAGTTTCGTCGCGCCGTACAGGTTGATCGGATTGGCCGCTTTGTCGGTGGACAGCGCGATCACCTTCTCGACCTCGTTGGCGAGCGCGGCGTTGATCACGTTTTGCGCACCCATCACGTTGGTCTTGATGCACTCCATCGGGTTGTACTCGGCGGCGGGCACCTGCTTGAGCGCCGCGGCGTGGATCACGTAGTCGACGTCGCGCATCGCCTGCACCAACCGCGTTTCATCGCGCACGTCGCCGATGAAGAAGCGCAGGCACGGATCGTCGATCTCGCGCTGCATGTCGTACTGCTTCAGTTCGTCGCGCGAGAACACCACCAGCCGCCGCGGCTTGTAGCGCGCCAGCACGGTCCTGACGAAGCGCTGACCGAACGAGCCGGTCGCGCCGGAAACAAAGATCGACTTGCCGTTGAGCATGGGCCTTCCAGTATCGCCGCCATGCGCGTCCGGCCTGGCGTGGACCGGGCGGACTGCGCGACCGATTGGCGAGGATACTTCACTGTGGCGCAAGCCACGGGCGCTGCCGGCCGGCCAAAGCGGCCGCTCCGGATCACTACAATGCCGGCGCCCGCGCACACAGCCGGGTAGCCTAAAACTGCGCGCAAACCGATTGAACTCGACACCCGTTCTCGAACGCGACACCGCTCCTGTTTCGGCCGCCGCCGACACGCGCGGATACGTCGACACACTCGTTTCAATCGTCACGCCCGCGTATCGCGCAGCGCGTTTCATCGCCGAGACGATCCGCTCGGTGCAGGCGCAGACCTACCGCGACTTCGAAATGCTGGTCGTCGACGATTGCTCGCCCGACGAAACGGCAGCGATCGTCGAAAGCTTCGCCGTGAACGACCCGCGCATCCGCCTGCTGCGCCAGCAGACCAACGGCGGACCGGCGGCGGCCCGCAACCGGGCATTGGCGGAAGCGCGTGGCCGTTGGATCGCGTTTCTCGATAGCGACGACACTTGGTTGCCGGAGAAGCTGGAGAAACAACTCGCATTCCATCGAGCCCGGAATGCGAAGATTTCGTTCACCGAGTTTCGCCGCGTCGATGCCGACGGCTCGCACGTCGGCCGCTTGATCACCGTGCGCGACTGGCTCGACTACGGCCGACTGCTCTGCGATACCGGCATCGCCACCTCGACCGTCATCGTCGACCGCAGCAAGACCGGCCCGTTTGCGATGAAGAAGACCTACTACGACGACTATGCCTGCTGGCTCGAGTTGCTTCGCAGCGGCGGCAGGGCCGTCGGCCTGCGCGAGGACCTGATGCGGTATCGCGTGGTCGGCGGATCGGTCTCGCGCAACAAGCTCAAGTCGGCGCGCCATGTCTGGCGCACTTATCGCGAAGTCGAGCGGCTCGGTTTGCTGCGGTCGGCGTGGTCGTTCGCCAACTACGCCGGCCGCGGCGTGTTGAAGTATTGGCGCTTCTGACTTCGGTGCCCGACCTCCCCGGCAAGGTGTTCGTGACGGGTGCAAACGGCTTCATCGGCCGGCATCTGTGCGAGCGACTCGAACGCCGCGGACTCAGCGTCACCCGCGCGGTGCGGACCCGGCCGGACCGCGCGGTTGATACCCCGCACGTGGCGACCGGTGAGCTCGAGGCATGCGACCGGCTCCACGACATGGTCACGGGACACGATGCGATCATCCACCTGGCGGGGCGAGCGCATGTGTTGCGTGAAACCTCGACAGATCCGCGCGCAGCGTTTGAGCGCGCCAACGTCGATGCGACCGCCCGCCTTGCGCAAGCCGCGATCGCCGCGCGCGTGCGGCGGTTCGTCTTCATCAGTTCGATCGGAGTGCTCGGCAACCGCTCGGACCGGCCGTTGACCGAAAGCGACGCGCCAGCACCGGCCGAGCCGTATGCGGAATCCAAGCTCCGCGCCGAGCACGTCCTCGCCGAAATCGCGCGGCCGACCTCGATGCAGGTCGTCGTCCTGCGCCCCACGCTTGTGTATGGCCCCAACTGCCCGGGCAATATGGCGCGGCTGGCGCGCCTCGTAGCGCGCGGCACTCCTCTTCCATTGGCGAACCTCACCGCGAAGCGAAGTTTGATCGGCGTGGACAACCTTGCGTCGCTCATCGAAGCCTCGTTGACGCATCCCGCAGCGGCGGGAGAGACCTTCCTGGCTGCAGACGGTGATGACGTGTCGCTCCCCGAACTCATTCGGTATCTCGCGGCCGGGCTCGAGGTGCAGGCGCGACTTTTTCCGTTCCCGGTCGACGTAGTATCGCTGGCCGCGCGAATGCTCGGACACGGCGCGACGTTCGACAAATTGACTGCATCGCTCAGGGTCGATGTGACCAAGGCGCGCACGCTCCTCGGCTGGTCGCCCGAGGTCGCTGTCGCGGATGGTCTGCGTGCGACGGGGCGTTCGTTCGCCTTAAGGAAACTGTCGTGACTGTCGTGCGCGAGTACTGGCTCATCGCGCCGGTCTTCATCGCCGCCTGGGGCGGCACCGCGCTGCTGCGTCGGTACGGGATGCGAAAGCTGCTCGACGTGCCGAACGAGCGCAGCTCGCACTCGCGCCCGGTTCCCCGCGGCGGCGGCGTGGCGATCGTGCTCGCCTTTCTCGCGGGTGCGCTCCTGCTGTGGTGGCGCGGCTCGATGCCGACCGCGCTGCTGGCGACGCTGTTCGTCGGCGGTGGCCTGGTCGCCGCCGTCGGTTTCTGGGATGACCATGTCGATCTGCCGGCGCGCGTGCGCTTGCCGCTGCACTTGGGCGCCGCCGTGGTGGCCGTTGCGCTGCTGGGTCCGTTGCAGCACGTTCCTCTTGGTGCGGCGACCTGGATCGTTCCAATATGGCTCGCTTGGCCGGTCTCGGTGATCGCAACCGCTTGGCTCTTGAATCTCTACAACTTCATGGACGGCATCGACGGCATCGCCGCCGGCGAAGCGGTCAGCGTTGCGCTCGCAGCAGCGCTAGTCGCTGGTCTGGTTGAGGCCGAGCTCCCCGGGTTGACGTTGCTCGCCGCGGCCGCAGCAGGCTTCCTCGTGTTGAACTGGCCGCCGGCGCGCATTTTCATGGGCGACGCCGGCAGCGGCTTCCTCGGTTACGCGTTTGCCGCCTACCTGCTCTTCAGCGCGAATGCCGATGCACGCTTCGTCTGGGTGTGGGTTCTCTTGCTTGGTGTGTTCTGGGTCGATGCCACCGTCACACTCGTGCGCCGTCTGGTAGCCGGCGAACGCTGGTACGCAGCGCACCGCTCGCACGCATATCAGCACGCCACCGTGCGTTGCGGTAGGCATCTGCCGGTCACGCTGACGGTCATCGCGATCAACTTGATCATGCTTCTGCCGCTGTCGATTCTCGCGGCAACACGCCCGGCGCATGCGTACCTTGTCGCGACCGTGGCGTGCGCCGCGCTCGCCTCGCTCGCAGTCGCACTCGGCGCGGGGCGCCGTCAAAGCTCCTCCGGAGCCGATTGATGTCCATCACGACGAGCGAGCGCCGCACTCCGACGGCGGCCCGGCGCGGTCACCGCCCCTTGGCTACATAACGGACCCGGTCGATGCCCTCGAAGTCGGCATCCTGGGTCCAAAGGATGGCGCCGTGCTTACGGGCGGTCGCGAGCATCACCGAGTCCGCCAAAGGCGACTTGTGCTTTACGCCGAGGTGAGCCGCCGCCAGAGCGATTTCGGCATCCAGTGCAATCACGTCGCCCTGCCTCATGTGAGCGACCGCCTGCAACGCGGCATCCTCTCCCCTTTGCTGCAGAACTCGCTTGAATACCTCGAGCACACTGATTGTTGGCACGATCAGCCGCGCGGTGTCCGTGATCGGCTTGGCGAAGAAATCCGCATTCGGCCCGTCGGCAAAGTACTCGAGCCAACCGGAGGAGTCGACAACGTTCAAACCCGATCCTTGTCGCGTTGCACGTGCGTATCGATGCCCCGCAGAAAGCCGCGCATCTGCCTGATGTCGCGCACGGGAATGAATTCGGCGCGCCCCTGGTGAACGATCACCTCGATCTTCTGCCCCGGCTTGATTGCAAGCAACTCCCGAACCTCCTTTGGAATCACGACCTGGAACTTCTCCGACACTGTCACGGCCGTCATACGAACTCCTTATCGATCACAGTTTCGCAAAGCGTAGGGGATACCGCCGTCGCGGTCAAAGCGCCGGGTACGCCAGTGGCCCGTATCGCCCCACCAACTGCGTCGCAGGCGCAGCGCCCCCTGACTGCAGGACGCGACTGAAGCGGCCTCGATCTGGCCGCAACATGCGTATAGTTGCGTGACAGCGGGGATGGCACCACATTGACGCGGCGAGCCGGCCGGCTCGAGTCCGGACAGGCGCCAGCACCGCAAATTTGAACCGATGTCAAACGCGTCGTTGCTCATCCGGTTGAAGTCACGGCTGCAGTCTTTCAACTGGCGCGCCCTCCTCGCGTGGTTGCACGACGTCTTCGCAGCCGCATTCGCGCTCGTTCTCGCCTACGCGATCCGCCTCAACTTCGAAGGGCCGCTGTGGGTGTTCGATTCGGTTTGGCATCTGCTGCCCTGGCTGTTGCCGGTGCAAGCCGTGGCGTTCTGGGCGACAGGGTTGTATCGCGGCCTGTGGCGGTACGCGAGCCTTCGCGACATTCGCCAAATCGCGCTCGCTGCGGGCGTGGCCACTCTAGCGATCCCACTCGTGACGCTTGTCGTCCGTCTCGACATCGTCGTGCCGAGATCCGTGCTAGTGATTTTCCCCGTGCTGCTCAGTTTTCTCATGGCTGGGAGCCGGCTCAGCTATCGAATGTGGCGGGAGCATCGGCTGAGTTTCTACACGCGGCGGCAGGGGGAGCCCGTCATCGTCATCGGAGCCGGCGATGCCGCCGCGTCGCTGCTTCGAGAACTGAGCAACAGCCCTCGCTATCGGGCAGTCGCGCTACTCGACGACGACCCTGCGAAGATCGGTCGTGTGTTGCAGGGGGTACGGGTCGTCGGCCCGATCGACAAATTCTCGGAAATGGCCCGGGAATTCGGGGTTGCCACTGCCATCATCGCGCTGCCGAGCGTTTCGCACGATGTGCGGCGGCGAATCGTGGAGATGTGCGCGAACGCGGGAGCACGGGTACTGACTGTCCCGTCGTTTGACGAGCTCATGCGAGGCAGCGGCGGCATCGTACGCCGCATCGAGATCGAAGACCTGCTCGGCCGTGACCCGGTGCAACTCGATCTGGAGGTCCTACGTAAGTCGTTTGCCGGCCGGTGCATCATGGTCACAGGCGCCGGCGGATCGATCGGATCCGAACTGTGTCGGCAGCTGGTCCGCTTCAACCCCCAGTTGCTCGTGCTGTTCGACATCAGCGAGTTCGCCCTGTATCAGCTGACCGAGGAGTTCGCCCAGCGGTATCCGGGCGTACCCATCGTTCCGTTGATCGGTGACGTCAAGAATGCAGCGCGCGTCGACGGTGCGATCGATCAGCACAGACCGTCGGTGATCTTCCACGCCGCCGCTTACAAGCACGTTCCGCTGATGGAATCGCTCAATGCGTGGGAGGCTGTTCACAACAACGCGTATGGGACGTGGGTGGTCGCACAGGCCGCGGCCCGGCATCGAGTCGAACGGTTCGTGCTCGTGTCCACGGACAAGGCGGTCAATCCCGCCAACGTCATGGGCGCGTCGAAGCGGCTTGCGGAACTGATTTGCCAGCACATGAACGGGACCAGCGGCGGAACGCGGTACGAGATCGTGCGGTTTGGCAATGTGCTGGGGTCCAACGGGAGCGTGATCCCGAAGTTTCAAGAGCAGATCGCGAATGGCGGGCCGGTGACCGTCACGCATCCGGATATTGTTCGCTACTTCATGTCGATTCCGGAGGCCGCTCAGCTTGTGATCCAGGCGGGGGCCATGGGTTGCGGCGGAGAGATATTCGTGCTGGACATGGGCGCGCCGGTGAAGATCGTCGATCTCGCCCGCGACATGATTCGACTCGCGGGTCATACCGAAGCGGAGATCCCAATCGTGTTCACCGGGCTCCGTCCAGGCGAGAAGCTGTTCGAAGAGCTTCTGAGCGACAGCGAAGCAACCCGACCGACCCATCATCCCAAGGTGCGAGTCGCTCGGCCGCTGGCGATGCCGCAGAGCGGGTGGTTGCAAGAGTTCCTCGATTGGGTGCAGCGAGCCCCCGTGCCATCCGACGAGGATGTGCGTGCCCAGTTGCGTCGCTGGGTGCCCGAGTACCGCGGCCCGGATGATGCTGCTACGCGCGATCGAGTCAGCGAACTGTCCGCACCGCCGATCGTGGCAGCGACCACCAATGCCGTCGACGGCAGGTAGTAACTAGTGCTTCACACCCCGAGCAGCGCGCTGTACTTGATGAGGAAGAGCGCCACTTGCCGATCTCGATGAACCTTCAGCTCGCCCTATTGCTCAGGATTCTTGCGTGGTCGCTCGCTGGCGCAGTCGCGGGGGTGGTCGTCGGAATCGCCACGGAGGACTACGAGTCCTCCGCGACACTGGGTCTTGCGAGTCCAAGCGCCGAGGCAGCGAGCGCCGCGCGGCTTGTTTTGGACTTGAATGTGAAGTCCGCGGCCGAGCGTGAGCCACAAGCTTCCGTCGAGCGGGAACCGAGAATCTTCAGTAAGGGCGTGAGCATTCCGGAGTACCGCCGCGTTCGCGCGTTGATCGCAAGTCCTGCCAACTTCACGGCATTCGCGCGGCGCAGTGGCGTTGCCGAATCGATTCAACAGCGCGTGCGTGCATACCTAGCGACGGAGAAGGGGTTAGCCGAGTTGATCGCACCCATTTACTCCCAGACGCGGGGCGAGATCCGCGATGTGGGTGAGACCAAACTGGACCGCGGCGAACCCGTCGTGAGCGCGTTACGCGTCTCTTTCAGGGCGGACACGCCGGAAACTGCCGTTGCGGGTGCCAGATTGCTGGCCGCCTACGTTCAGGACACGTTGCCTCGCGATGCCGTCCTCACTCAACTGAGCGCGAAGGCTGCGGTTGCCCGGTCGATCAAGCTCTCAGCCGATGCCGAGAGCGTGGAACGCAGGTTCGCCATCACGCAGCTCGAAGCGACGGTACGCGACCTGAATCGCGTCGTGCAGCAGTACCCCGCATCGGTTCGTCTCGAAGGGAGGCAGGTCGTCAGCGTTGAGGGCGGCGGCGACAAGTATCTATCGCCGATCGCGCAAATCGTCGCCGGCGAGTCCCGCTTGATCGAAACGCGTCGTGACCTTGACCGCTTGGCGCGGATGGCACGCCAAGCCGAGGTCACGCTCCAGTTTTTCGGGGCCGCGGAGCCGATCGCCAACAATCCGCTGCTCCCTTCGGTTGCCATTTGCGACCAGCTCATCGACTTGGCGCGCGCGCGCCTCTCCGCACCGGACGCGAAGGACGACGCCGCTCAGGCGCGACTGCTCGAACTGCTGACTTGGCTGTCAGACCTGCGTTCCATCTACATCGACCAGACCCGGCTCGTCGCAGAGCCTTCGATGCCCGAGCGACCGCAGCCACCGACGCGGACGCAGACAGGTGCCACCGGAGCACTGCTCGGGCTATTCCTGGCGCTGGCCGCGGCCGCCATTCGCCAGCGCTCGCGGCGCGAATCGCCCCCGACCGGCCGGGATCTCAGCTAGCCGCGTTCAGCCGGGCGAACCGGGTGCGTGGCTGGCGCGCTTGCGCGCAGCCTGGAGACACGGGCGACGGCCGCGATTAGCAAGAACTCCACGATCACGAACGGGTAACTGAGCACCTCCGCGGCCATGAGAAGCGGCGACAGCAGAGCCGTCGTCTGGACGGCAACCCAGACCGAAAGAGCCGTCAGAGACCACGGGTAGCGCTGGCACAGCCGAGCAGACAACGCCATCAAGACGCCGAGCGCCAACGCGCCAACGGCAAGCAGTGCCACACCGCCATCCAGGTAGAGGGCGCCCGGCAACGACGGAAACCGGCCAGCGAGCAGCCAGTCCAGATCGGGACGATCGGTGAGCCCGAGCTTCGCGGCGAGTTCTCTCAAGTATCCGAACAGCAGATCGCCGTGCTGCGGTGGCGCTTCGACGATGGCCGCGAACGTGAACGCGCTGTGGACGAGGTAAGCGAGCGCCAACGCGAGTAAACCGGCCAGTCGCCCGAACCACGTATCACCTGACAGTTGTTCGAACGCGGGTGTCGGTTGTCCGCCGAGAAATTCGAGCATTTCGACCGCATAGCGGTGTACGTCGATCTCGGTCAACTCCGCTCGCGCCGCGAACACGTAAAGTACGTAAGCGCCTGCGGCTGCGATCGCCGCCGAGAACGCGAGTATCCCCTTGAAGCGGATTCGCGGTAACGACTTGCCGAGGTCGCTGCGAAGGAACGCGAACGCGACAACAGCCGCCGCGAGCAGCAGCAGAAACGACCTTCCGCCGGTCAGCACGGAATTGCCCAAAACGAGCCCGAGCGACGACAGCCAGGCGATCACCCTTTCGGTCGACGAAAAGGTCTCCGGGCGCATGACAAGCAGCGCGACCGCCACGAAAAAACACGTCGACAACAGATACCCGAGCGCGCTCCACATGGAAGAGATGCCGTCCCTTTCGGCGCCTAGGCTCGCCCACTCGATCCTCGCCGCCGCCAGCCCGCCAAAGTAATCAATGTGCTGAACGAACACCTTGTCGACGAACAAGGCCAACAATCCAACGCCTGACAACGCCAGGCTCACGCGGGACGCGAGCCGCAGTCGGTCATCGTTCGCGACTGTGCCGCCCGCGTCATGCGACGGCCGCGACGCGATCCCATCCGACAGCAGCCACGTTGCGAGTGCCGCGATACCCGCAAGCAAGGCAAAGTCAAGCTGCAAGAGGATCGCCTCGGACACCGGGCCGAACATCGACGACGCGGGCAGCAAGGCGACTCCCAGGAAGTACAGCGCCCACGCCAGTGCAAATGCAAGCAAGAACCCTGGAAGCTGTGCAATCGCCATTTGTTCGGCTGAAACCCGAGTCGTCGCGAGTGCGAACGTTAGCGAAGCGTCGGCCGCCGATCGCGCGACGAGCCTCAACGCTGCGACAACGGCAAGACCGCCCGTCTATTCGCCTTGAGTACCTTCGGGCTGCGTGTCGATCGCGTTCGACGGCGAGGCGGCGCGGTCCGTCGCGGGTTGCGGCTGGCGGGGCCGCACAAGCAACGCCGCCCACTGGCTCGCGCGCGACGCGGTGAAAGCCACCAGCGCGACCGCGCAGAGAAAACCGTAGAACTGGACCGCCTCCGGAACGTTGGCGTAATGCATCCACATGCCAGCGGCGGCGTACAGCGCGGCGACGATGGCCAGGATCGCCAGCGTCAGGTGCACCCCAAGCCCCGCGTCGAGCAGGCGGTGGTGCAGGTGCCCACGGTCCGGATGGAAGGGTGACACGCCACGCGCGATACGACGTAGCATCGCCACCAACAAGTCCGTGATCGGCAGCGCCACGAACCATAGCAGTGTCGCCGGCGCAACCGCACCGTCTTCCTGGCTCAATCGCATACACAGCACGGCCACCAGGAAACCCAGCAGGGTGCTGCCCGCATCGCCCATGAAAGCCTTCCAGCGACGATTGAGCCGGACGGGCAGATTGAACATCAGAAATCCGATCACAGCGCCCATCGCGACCAGAGAAAGTTGCCAGCCGAAGGCGTCCCGCGTGAACGCCATTGTCCAGCCCAGTGCGGCCAACGCGATCAGTGCCATCGTGCCCGCCAGCCCATCCATGCCGTCGACCATGTTGAAGGCGTTGATCGTGCCGCCGACGAGTAGCGCCGCCGCGGCCGTGGCCGTCCAGCCGGTCAAGACCGTCTCGTCCGCTCCGAACGCGTATCCGAACGAAAGTCGTGGTTCGCCATCGATCATCAGCACAGCGAACCCGGCTGCCACCAAGTGAGTCAGCAGCCGCGCTCGCGCGGAGGCATCGAAACGGTCGTCCACGAGCCCGACGGCTACCAGAAGCGCGCTGGCGCCGAGCAAGTACTTCGCGTCCGGATCGGTCGCCGGCATCAGGGTCACGCCGACCACCAGCGCGATGAACATCCCGATGCCGCCGATCAATGGAACCGCGCCGACGTGCATCTTGCGCCCGCCCGGGTGGTCGAGCAAGCCGACCATCGGAGCCACTGGATGCAGCACCCAGATGACCAGGCACGACACCGCAAAGCTCAGCACAGGCAGGTACGTCATCTCAGCGCATCAGCGGAAACGGGTCAACGACCATCGATCGCACACTGCATGAAAGTCTGTGACGGCGCTGCCGAATATTCACGAACCCAGCGCCGGCGCAAAGACGCGCGGCCCGCGCATGTCCGCAGCTTGCGTTACGGCAGTGCACCGTTGCTCCCAGGTTCCCGCGACGGAATATCGACCTGAATGATCGCTGCACCACGAACCGCAAAAGCCCGGAGAACCGGGCATGACCACGCCTAATCCGACCGCCGGACGACCGACAGCAGCTTCCGTCCGCGCCCCCAACGACGGGGCTTGTTCGATTCTGGCCCGGCAACTCGCCGATGCGCCACATTGTGCCCTTGATCCCGTGAGTCGGCGCCTCAAACATCCGTTGAGCCGTGGCGCGCCGATCGCGCCAGAAAATCCACGTATGCGTCGGCAATGCCATCGCGCAGCGCCACCCGCGGAGCCCATCCCAGTGCACGCATGCGGCCGACGTCGAGCAGCTTGCGCGGCGTTCCGTCCGGCTTGCTCGGGTCATAAGCCAGTCGTCCGCGGAACCCCACGACCTCGGCAACCAGTTCCGCGAGTTCACGAATGGTGAGGTCCGCGCCGGCGCCGATGTTGATCAGAGGACAAACCCGCGGGTTCACCAGTTCGTCGAACACAGCGTCGTCGAGCCCGCTCAAGAACACGAGCGCGCGCCCCAAATCGTCGCAGTGCAGAAACTCCCGGCGCGGGGTTCCACTGCCCCAGAGCACCACTTCGTCGACCCCCCGCACCTTGGCCTCGTGCATCTTGCGGATCAGCGCGGGCAACACGTGGGAATTCTGCAGGTCGTAGCTGTCGCCCGGACCGTAGAGATTGGTGGGCATCGCCGCCAGGAACCGCGTGCCGTGCTGCCGATTCAGAGCCCAGCACATCTCGATGCCCACGATCTTGGCCAGCGCGTAAGGCCGGTTGGTCGGCTCCAACGGGCCCGTGAGCAAATACTCCTCGCGAATCGGCTGCGGGCAGTCGCGCGGGTAGATGCACGAGCTGCCGAGGAAGATCAGCCGTTCGACGCCAACCTCGTGCGCCGCGCGGATGACGTTCAGTTCGATCGCCAGGTTGCGCGTCAAGAAGTCCGCCGGGTACTTGTCGTTGGCGAGAATGCCACCGACCTTCGCCGCCGCAAGGAATACGACCTGCGGCCGCTCGGCCTCAAACAGCGCATGCGTCTGCGCGGCGTCTTCGAGGTCGACTTCGGTGTGGGTTCGAGTAATGACGGGCCCGAGCGCCCGCGCCTGCAGCGCACGCACGATGGCGCTGCCCGCCAAGCCGCGATGCCCGGCAACGTAGATGCGCTTGCCCGCAAGCCAGTTCATATCGGCTCGCCTCGCGTTCACTCGTGAAAGTCGAACGGCCGGTAGCCGTGGCGCTTGACCAACTCATCGCGTTCGGCGCTCTTGAGGTCCTCGCGCACCATCTCGGCCACAAGCTCGGCAAAGCCGATCTTCGGCGCCCAGCCGAGCTTCGCCCTCGCCTTGCTCGCGTCGCCAAGCAGCGTGTCAACCTCCGTCGGACGAAAATAGCGCGGATCGACGGCAACCACACGGCGGCCCTTCTCGTCGAGCGCGTGCTCTTCCACGCCGCTGCCGACCCAGCGCAGCTTCATGCCCAGCTCGGCCGCAGCGGCATCGACGAAGTCGCGCACGCTCTTTTGCACGCCGGTGGCGATCACGAAGTCCTCCGGCGCGGGCTGCTGCAACATCAGCCACATGGCCTCCACATAATCGCGCGCGTGGCCCCAGTCGCGCTTCGCATCGAGGTTGCCCAGGTACATGCAGTCCTGCAACCCGAGCTTGATGCGGGCGAGCGCACGCGTGATCTTGCGCGTGACGAAGGTCTCCCCGCGCACGGGCGATTCATGGTTGAAAAGTACGCCGTTGCACGCATAGATGCCGTAGGCCTCGCGGTAGTTGACCGTGATCCAGTAGGCGTAAAGCTTGGCCGCCGCATACGGCGAACGCGGATAAAACGGCGTGGTCTCCCTCTGTGGCGTTTCCTGCACCAGACCATACAGTTCGGACGTCGACGCCTGATAAAAGCGCGTCTTCTTCTGCAGCCCCAGGATCCGGATCGCCTCCAGCACGCGCAGCGCGCCCAGCGCATCCGCGTTGGCGGTGAACTCGGGTTCCTCGAAGCTCACCGCGACGTGGCTCTGCGCCGCCAGGTTGTAGATCTCGTCAGGCTGCACCTGTTGGATCACCCGCAACAGCGACAGCGAATCCGTCATGTCGCCGTAGTGCAGGATGAAGTGCCGGTTCTCGACGTGCGGATCCTCGTACAGATGGTCGATGCGATCCGTGTTGAAGAGTGAGGTACGGCGCTTGATGCCATGCACCTCGTAGCCTTTCCGCAGCAAGAACTCGGCAAGATACGCACCGTCTTGGCCGGTGATGCCCGTAATCAGGGCGCACTTCATCGTCATTGGCGAGGCTCCTGCGTCCCTAGCTCAACGCGAACGGGGTGGCGACATGTCGCGCGGTCATCAATACTCTCCGCCGTCAAAGAAATTGACCCAGTTTGCTCAGATTCTTCCAGGCCAATGTTCCGATTCCGCCGACGCGGTGCGTGCGCAGTGCCCGCAAGTCCTCGGCGGACTTACGGACGATGAGCCGTAATGACCGATTACTGACTCCGCCGACGCGCATTTTGACCAGGACGTGCGGAATGTAGAACGCGCGCAGCCCGGGAAGCGAGAACAGACGCAAGATAAGTTCGTAATCGGCTGCGATGCGGTAGCTGGCGTCGTAGCCGCCCAAGCGCTCGTAGAGGGGTCGCCGCACGTACAGTGTGGGATGCGGCGGCATCCAGCCTCGCCTGAGCAGTTCCGGCGTAAACGGCTGCGAGCGCCAGTACCGAACGACCCGCGCCAAGTCGTCCTGTCGCACGTACTGGAGGTCGCCGTACACGGCATCGACTGCGGGGTCACCAAAGGCTTCCGCGACCCGCGCCAAGACATCCCGATCGGCGAACACATCGTCGGCGTGCAGAAACCCGACGACGTCGCCACTGCTACGCGCGATGCCCTTGTTCAGCGCATCGTAGATGCCGCGATCCGGTTCACTGAAGGCCACGACTCGCGGCGAGCGCAGCGCTTGGACCAGCTCCCAAGTTCCATCGCGGCTCGCCCCGTCGACGATGACGTGCTCCACGTTCGGATGCGATTGCTCGGCGACCGACTTCAACGCGTCGGCGATCGTCGCCGCGCAGTTGTAGCTCGCCGTTATGAGCGAGATTCTCACTTTACAGCAGCGCCGCTTTATTGATGTCGGCTAAAAAATGTGGAAACCCGATTGCTCGCTCAAGATGAGTTCGGGTCCGATCTATCCGACCTTGTAACCGTACTCAGCTTCGATGGCATCCGCGATCGATACGTTGCTTGCCAGCGCACGGCGCTCGAGTTCTTGCATCTTCACGTCTACCAAGAAACGGTACCAAAAGCCCTGCAAGAAATGGAAAATGAAACCTTCGCGACCATCAAGTATTCCGAGAAGGCCTATATACCGATACAAGAAGTAGGCCGCACAGCGTAGCCCAGCCGGTAGCCCGGCATAGAGATGCTCTTTGAACCAGCGCTTCCGGCCCTCCTGGGAGCGGCGATCCACGTCGGCCTTCAATTCCCGGCGAGCAAAGCCGTACTTCCGATTTAGAAGATCGATCGCTTCGCGTGTAGCGTAGTTATTGTGTTTGTTGATCCACCATCCGACGTTGTTCAAATTCTCGTCGATCAAATCCCCAGGGAGTCGAGCCGTTCGGCCGCCATCAAGCACGATGTGCTCGTCCATCCATCGTTCTTCGCAGCGTCCTCGTCCTGTGCGGAAAAGTCGGAGCATATAAAGGTTGCCGCAACCGCCCCATCGGATCGCGCGCCCCATGAAGACCATGACCCGGTGAACGTACAGCCCCACTAAATCTTTGGGCACGAGACCAGCAACGACGCGATCCCGCAACGCCGCACGCAGCGGTTCGGAAAGGTATTCGTCAGCGTCGATGCGCAAGCACCAGTGGCCACGGATGCCACCGTGATCCAAGCCCCAGTTGAACTGACTTGAATAGTTTTTCCACGGGTTGACGTGGACCTCTGCCCCGTGTGCGCGACAGATCGCGACCGTCTGATCGGTCGATCCGCAGTCGATCACGACGACCTGTGACGCGATGCCCGCTAAGCTCCGAAGGCATCGGTCAATGTGCTTCTCCTCATTGAACGTGAGAATCAGGGCAGTAATGGTTTCCTGCATAAACGGTGCGGTAGAGTCATTACGATTGTCGTGGCACGTCGACAAACAATGTCCGCGCAGGCCGCACGTACAAGGCATTCCCCGTGCCATTTGATGGGTCGGTGCCCAGACCCACGAGGACGTAACCGCGTAGCCCTAGGAAGCCCATGATTTCCGCGAAGGTGGCGCCGCCGTTATAGAGCGGCTTGTATGCGGACACCTCGACGAAGATCGACCTCACCTTGTTAAGCAGTTCTCCGGCCGAGCGCAGCACTTGCATCTCGGCTCCCTGCACGTCGACCCAGAGGCAGTCAATAATCTCGTCTGCATACTGGTTCTCGGCGGCGTGGTCGTCTAGACGCCTCACCTGCACCTTGTAGGATTCGCTCTGCTTCATGCCGTAACTCTCTTTAGCCAGGTCGCCGACCTCCAGAAGCGATCCGGAACCCTCCAAATTAGTCTCATGGAAGGTCGCCTCACCGCTTACGTCGGACACTGCGCAGTCGAAGATCTGCACCTTGCCATCAAATCTGAAGCGCTCCCGCAGCGCCTGCACGTAGCGCGGGCTAGCTTCGAAGAGCTTGAACTCGGCCCTCGGATAGCGCCGGCGCATCGAGCTCACCTCGTGGCCCAGGTGCGCGCCCACTATCACAAAACGATGAACGTCCTCTCGCCGACACCCCAGATAGCGATGAAGGTTACGCTCGGCGTGAGCCTGAATATAGTCATATGGCTGAACATCATAGGGAATGCCAGCTAGGCGCGCGAGCCATCGCGCCGCGGCCCGCATAGCTTCTGCGACGCCCTCGCGCTGTAGTTTGGTCTTAAATTTCTCGTAAAGGCTCATGATCCTGCCTCAATGAGAATGTACAAGGCCAAGTGGAGGTTTCGTCGCTATGTGTTGGGCCCTCGATCGACTTCTTGCAAGCTGTCGCCTTTTCTGCGCCTCCAGAAGCAGGCTGTTCAGCGCGAGCAAGTACGGAACCGCAACGTTGCTGAGGTAGAGCAAACCCATGGTCAACCCAAATACCAGGAACGCGACGCCATAGGGTTGTGCCATTTGGGAACGAAAGCGCCGCACGAACGCTTGGTACGCGAGCCAGAGCGCAATCAGAGCAGCGACGCCCCATCCCCAGCCAATCGCCAAGCGCAGCCACATTGCGTGAAAGTGGAATGGAAAGATCCCGTCCACGTTCAAGCGCTCCTGCTGGGCAAGCCAGAGGTCCGCGAGGTACTGAGGGATGTCGACGTCGATGGGTGCTCCGGGCACAACCCCGGCCGCGTGGCTCCACGCATGGTTGAGCAGATACTCAACGCCCACCGCCCACATCCAGTACCGATCCATGTTTTCCAGAACGCCAAGCTCAAGGCCGCGGACCACAAATGACATGATGCCTGCACTAGCAGCCATACCAGCCATGACCAAACGCAGCGTAGTCGGGATCGTACTGGCGAACAGAAGAACACCAGAGGCAGCTAGTAAGCTTGTGCGGGAGAACGACACCAGCAGACCCAGAAAAATGACGGGCCCATGGACTAGAGTCAACTCGCGGTGGCTGAGTGCAAAGACCAACGACAGGCAGAGCAACGCTGCGTCATAGTTGACCTCGCCAGATCCCACTGGACGAACGATCGTGCCAGCCAATGCCGAGCGCGCCACCGTCTCGATTAGCAGGACGATTGCGAGGGCGGTGCCAAAGCGGCAGTACAGATGCTGCGTGGGCAGCCCGAACGCACGGGTGAACAGCAGCGCAATCAACAGGTAGAAAAAAGGTTTGGCTTCCATGGCTGCAGTCACGGACGGGGCCTCCCCCGAGGTAGCACTCCACGCCAGCCATATCATTGCCACACTGGCGAGCGCCAAACCCGGCCCGATCCGCAACTCGGGCTTGGCCCCTTTGTGCTCAGCGGCATGGCGAATCACTGCTGCGATAGCGAGGCCCACCCAGGCGACATCGATCCAGCTTCGCCAAAGTTGAGAACCCGCTAGCTCTGCCGCCAAGTTGCTGACGGGGAACAGCAAATAACACAGCATTAGGGGTGTGCTCCGCGCCGCGGTCAGTGGCACTCGGTCGCCAGACTTGCGCATGTGGTCCTGTCTGCGCCTCGCGGTCTCGCTCAAGGTGCACCTCTAGGAAAACGCCACCGCGCCGCCCGGAAAAAATTCCGTTGCGACGTAGCAGTCTTGGCCAAACTACGACTGAAAGCCCAGCCGTCTCTGACGCTCGATCTCCCTTTCCGAGTGGCGAACGATGTTTAGCTGTGGGTAAAGCCCGCGTAAACGTGCGCTTGCAGACTGGAAGCGCAACTCGTGATACAGGCCTTGCAGCTGCTGATAGATGGTGGGCGAAGCCTCCAATATGCGCTTTGCAAAGTCACGAGGACGTTTCATCGAAGTGCGTTCATCGATCGTGAGAGTGCGTTATGCGTCCGAACGCATGGCAGACGATGCCAGTAGCTCGTATGCAACCAAAGCACGTAATCGTGTTGTAGACGGCAAGCCCTGTCGCCGAAGCCGCGGCAGCTCCCGTCATGCCCCAGCTTGGGGTGAGCAGCGCGAGCGCAGCCAGATTGGCTACGCAAGCGGCGCCAGATGCGATGCCGATTACACGGAATTGACCGGCCGTCACAAGCACGACTTGTGAGTATCCCAAGACGGCGTTCACTACGTACCCTACAGCGAGACACACCAGAGGCATCCAAGCGGTCTCGTACGCGGGGCCTACAACTGCGACGAGCAGTTGTTGACCGAATAAAAAAATAGCTAGCAAAACAACACCGGCCGACAGAGCGCCCAGCCGCGCTAACCGAACCAGCAGGGCGGCGAGTTGCAGCCGCTCACCTTGAGCCCAAAGCTGTCCTACCACACCCGGTATTAATGCTCCTAGCAGCACGTTCACCGCGGATACATACTTGACCAAGGTGGCCGCGAGACCATATGCGGCCGTCTCATTCGCCCCAAGGTAGAAGTTGACAAACCAAAGATCGGCCTGCGTGATGACGAACATCGCTAGCGCGCTGCCGATGACCGGGCCTGAAGCCGCAAGTAACGTCCGCATGGCCGTGACCGATAAGTCGCTGGCGCGAGGTAAGAGCATTTCATGCCGCGACAGTATGACTGTACATAGAGACACCAGAAGGAGCCAGCCCAGAAGGAACGACGCGTACACAAATAGTTGCGCCCGCTCGCGCAGGCTAGGCAGACCAGAAACGATGACAAGACCGACGAACATGACAAAGCCAGGCAAAACGCCGCCTGAAGCCGGCTGAGACGCCAACCATGCAGCGGTCTTAAGCCGATGCTGGGCGCGCAGGTTATCGACCAATTGCATCGCGATCGGACACAGGCCACCTCCGATCACAACAAAGAGTAGCGTGGACAACGATAGGTCGCGATGACCAAGTCCAACGCCGCTTGAGAGAACTAAAGCAGAGGCGGCGGCGGTCACTACTCCTGCCACGCCGACAGCGCCGAGAGCGTTACTGATAACTCGGCGAGCTTGAGGCTTATCGTGTCGTGCAAGAGCCTGTGAAACTTGACTGATTGAAACCTGGCCCACGCCACTCTGGGCGACCAGTACCACTAGGCCTACTGCGGATACAGCAAGCCAGTACATGGCCAACTCCTCTGCTGGGAGTGAGCGTGAAAGTAAAACAGTGCACGATATCCCGAGGGCGACCGTGAGTGCACGTGCGGTCACGGCCACTGCCGCGGCGCGCCAAATCGATCGAAGCAAGTTCAGGCTCGCCATCACCGGTAAGGAAGATGAAAGCGAGCCGGATTGCGCTGTACACCCCAAAGGATGCGTCCGAGGTTGCAGTGCAAACGGCACGGGGTGCCAAAGCCGCCGACCAATTCTTCTCGTTTCACCGACGCCGGGGCGACATCGACGTATCTGGCCATGCCAGCGATATCTGCCATCGCTCAGGCTCTTCGTCGGCCAAACGCGGCAGCGATAGCCGCAAGGCGCGCTGCGCCATCGGCTGTAGCGGCGGCGCTATGCCATGCCCGACGCACGAACACCGCGATCAGCAATACGAAGCCGGTGACGAGCGTTGTGACGATCGCCACGAGCGCCCTCTTCGGCCGGCTCTTGCGCTCCGGCGGCACCGCCGCGTCGACAACTTGGATCAGCGCGCCTTCGCGCGCTTCGTCCAGGCGCGCGATCTCGTACTGTTTGGCCATTAGTTCGAACAGCGTTTCCTGGTACTTGAAGTCGCGGTAGCGGGAGATGTAGTCCTGCGTCGCTCCGGTGGCCGCGCCATTCGGGTCGGACTGCTCGGCACGGGCCAGTTGCGCGCGCAGCGCGGCAAGCTCCTGCTGCGCTTGGCGAAAGTCGGGGCTCGTTTCGGCCAGGTAACCGCGCATCGCGGAAAGCTGAACCTCCTTGGCGGTGACGGCGGCCTTCAGTTGCGCCACGCCCTCCGCCGCCGCACGCGGTTCGGCTTTGAGCACGGACTCGCTGACGCCGACCGCGGCCAGCGCCTGCTGCGCGCGCTTCAGTCCATCGCGCGCCTGCTCGAGCTGCTTTTCGAAGAAAGCGCGGCGCTGCTGCGCTTCGGTGAGCGCGAGGCGCTTCATCAGTTCGCCCAACTCTTCGACATACGCGTTGGCGATCGCCGCGGCACGTTTCGGCTCTTCGTCGTCGACGTCGATCGTGATCAGCCCGTCGCGGCCGGCACTGATCTTGGTGTTGCTGTCGAGCTCCTTGCGAGCATCCTGCAGGTAGTCCTTGTCGTAAACGCGCAGCAGGTCGAAGCGCTCGATCAGCCGGTCGGCGACGCTGCGGCTCTTGAGCAGCGCGACGTACTGGTCGGCCGGGTTCTTGATTCCCGCAGCTGCTCCGGCCAGGCCCGCCAGCGCGCCTAGCTGCTGCGCGACCATCGCGGCGGTCGACTGTTGTTGCTGTGGCGGCAGGATGCGCGCCGTGGCGGTGAAGATCGGGTCCATTGCAAACGTGATACCCAGCGCGGCGAGCCCGGCCGCCAGCGGGCCAAAGACGAGCAGCTTCCACTGTTCGGCCAGCACGACCAGCAAATCGAGCAGCGTGATCTCGTCTTCCGGCTCGAGGCGCGCTACTTCGGTGTCCATGCGAATGCCTCGGCGGCGTTCACTCGGGAACCCGTTGCTGCAGGCGCGCGATCGCCTGAGCCACGCTGTCCAGCGCGAACGTCAACTGCGGAATAAAGGAATGGGCAACGCCCAGATTGGCGGCCAGCTCGTCGCGATCTTCAACGTACTCGTGGACGAGACGATTTCGCAACTTGCGCGCAGCAAGAAAGGCATCCGCTGAGCCGATCAACCCCAGGCGCTCGGCCCGGTCAAGCATCTCGAGGACGGGCCGGGGCGGCTCCTGGACGAGCTCGAAGTACGCAGGCAAGAGCTTGTCGGTGATGGCGTCCTGAAGGCGGCTGAATCGGGCGGCGAACGCGTCGATGCGTTCCGACAAGGCATCGTCGGTATCGAGCGCCGCCAATCGCTGGCCGGTGACCGGCACGGCGAACAGTCGGGCCGCGACCCGCTCGAGACCGGCCGCTTCTTTTTGGCACAGCCGCTGGATTCGCTGCAACTTTCGCATCGGCTCGTCCGGGACCGCGCTCACAGCAGCTCTCCTTCGCGCAAAGCCTCTTCATGCACCGGTTGGCGCTTCGTACCCGGACCGATGACCAGCACGTCGACCGGGCGCCCGCCGAGCGCACGCAGCAGCTTGACGTAGAGCTGCCATTGCAACGCACGAACGTCGGCCAGTGGATCGGGCAGCTCGACCAGCAAATCGATATCGCCGCCCCGTTGGGTATCGTTCAGGCGCGACCCGAAGAGGCGCACGCGCGCCTGCGGGCCACAGACGTCGTGGACCACGCGCAGGATTGTGTGGCGGTCGTCCTCGCTCAGGCGCATCGGGCGTCGCGCAGGGTTGTCGCAATATTCTTACAGACGCGGGGCTTGATGTTCGTTCATCGCAACACCTTGATCGCCGCCGCCCCCAGACCGAGCTGATAGATGACCTGCGTCCAGTCTTTGAGGCCGCGCATGAACGCGGTGTAGCGGGTTTCGCGGTCGATCTTCTCCGGCACGACGATGGTGTCGCCCGGCTGCAGCACGAGGTCGAGCACGCGGTCGCCCCATGAAAAGAAGCCGCCACCCACCCCGCGCGCGACGATGCTGCCGTCGGCGCGCAGCACGAAGGTGGCGTCGACGTCGGCGCTTTCGGTCACGCCGGCCACCTTCAGGTACTCGCGCACGCGCCGCCCTTCACGCCAGATGAGCGCATTGTCGTTGTAGACCGAGCCTACCGCCTGCACGAAAGAAGGCCGCGCCGGCACGACGATGCGGTCGCCGTCTTCGAGCGCGATCGGCGGCAGCACGGGCGCCGCGGGGTCGAGTTCGAGGGCGATGCGGCCGTTGGGCTGCAAGGTCTTGAGCCGCTGCAGCCGCTCGCGCGCGAGGCGCTCTTCCAGCAACAACTGTTGCTGCTGAAGCGCCGCGTCGGTTGTCGTGATGTTGGCTTGGCGCATGGCCACGCCGGCGCTGACCTGCTCTTCGAGGCGCCGCACCAGTTGCTCGAGGTTCTGGCGTTGCTGGCGCCGCACGCCCTCGCGCGAGAACTCGGTACCGTACAGATACGCCTCGCGCGTGACGCCGCCGACGCGCGCCAGCAGGTCGGTCAGCGTCTCGCCGGGCAGCGTCTGATAGATGCCGGGGGCAGCGACCTCGCCTTCGATCCTCACCAGCCGCGTCTGCCGGTTCTGCGGCACGGCGAGATCGCGCTTGCCGAGGATCGTGACCACGTCGCCCGGCTGCAGCTCGAGGTCGTGGGCGGGGTCGCCCTGCAGCACCGCTCGGCCGAGGTTGAACGGGATCAGCCGGGTGGTCAGCTCCTTGCGGTCGAGCCGCTCGACGACCGCGTAGTCCCAGTTGACTTCGTCGAGCAGGTTGCGGACGTCGCTGCGCACTTTTTCGGCGGAGACGTCGGAATCGCGACCGGCTGGCTGCACGAGGATGTTCTTGCGGCGAAAGTAGTCGCGCGTGATCAGCGCCTCGGGCTCGGGGATCAGGTCGCGGATGCGCATGCCGGCCCGGTACGGATAGCGCAGCGGCTGCGCGACGTTGCCGCGCAGGGTGACGGCGTTGGCGAACTCGGGGCTGATCGGCAGCAGCGTGATCACGTCGCCGTCGCGCAGCCGGCGCTGCAAGCCCGCGGCATCGAGCGAGAACTCTTCCACGAGGCGCGGCGCGGACTGGGCGGGTTCGATGCGTTCGAGCAGCGCCCGCTGCGGCGCCGTGAGCACCGGCAGACCGCCGGACCACGACAGAAGATCGCCGATCGTGCCCTCGCCGTCCGTCAGTTCGTAGATGGCCGGCGACTGCGTGGCGCCCAACAGGGCGACCCGAGGCCCAGCCGAAGGAAACACGATGACATCGCCGGGAAGCAGGCGCTCGTCGCGGCTGCGGTCGCCGCTCAGGATGAAGCGGTACAGGTCGAAGTCCGTGACGACCTTGCTGTCGCGCACGAGCCGGATGCGGCGCATGCTGCCGTTGGCATTGGGTCCGCCGCTCAGGAAGATCGCGTTGACAAGGCTGGTCAGGCTGCTGACGGTGAACTTGCCCGGCACGCGCGCCTGGCCGACGACGTAGATGTCGATCGAGCGCAACTGGCCAAGCGTGGCCGAGAGCGTGAAGTTGCGAAAGCTGCGGCTGATTTCGCGCGTGAGGTACGACTCGAGTTCCGCGACTCGCACGCCGGCGAGCTGCACCGGTCCCACTTTGGGCAGCACGATCTGGCCGTTGCGATCGACCGTGAGCCGCAGTTCGAAGTCGAGCACGCCGGTGGAGCGCACCAGGACTTCGTCGCCCGGACCGATCACATAGTTGGCGGGAACGGGCACTCCGGTCAGCGGCGTGAAGCCCGGGGAGGTGTCGTCGAACAGGTTGGCGCCGAAGATCGGCACCAAGCGCCCGCTGCTTTCGGCGACGAAGCGCTGAAAGTCGGTGGTCGCGAGCGGCGGCAGCTTGCGCGGTGGCGTTTCCGCGGCGGCGGCCGGCGGTGCCGCGGGCAGCGCATTGGCGGCAGGCACGGCGATGCGCGGATCGACGATTTGCGGCGGGCGAGCCGGCAGGGCGCTCGCGGGGTTTGCGCCACGCAGTGCGCCGAGCAGTCCTTCGTCGTTGGATGTCTGCGCCGCTGCGGTGCCGGCCGCCGCTAGCAGCACCCAGGTCACGAGCAAACGCGGCAAACGGTGAGCACTCAAGCAGCCGCAGGCCGCGGCGATCATGCGCAGATTCTTGTACATCCGGGAGTTTCCAGCATCGGTACGGCGGGCGACGGGCCCGACGAGCGGCGGGCGAAGGATACCGAATCGGCGCCGCCGATGGCCGCAACGGCCGGCCGACTCGCGAATCGAATGCGGCGCCAGCGCCGATGCATGCTTGGCACGCGGCCTGCGCCAGGCGGTTTGGCGCCGCGCGGATGGGCGGTCACCACGCGCGCAACGCGATGGCGAGGCCGCCGATTTGCTCGCGAACTTCGCTTGCGCCGACGGGCGTATAGCGGCTGCGCCCGTAGCGGGCCTCGACTGTGCCGTACCGGCCCATCGCATAACGTACGCGAAGCTCCACGCCCTGCACGACCGAGTCGCCCGCGAATGGCAAGGTCGCGATCGAAGCCGGGTTGGCGCGGCCCGACAGCGCCTGCACCGATCCGGACCATGGCCCGCCGCTGAACGCGTGAAGCTGAGCCACCGCCGCGCGGATGTCGGTGCCGAGACTGAAGCCGAGCATTCGACCGTGCTGCGTGTACCCCTGCCGGTAGATGTGGTGGCGATACGCTGTTCCGGGGAACTCGTCGTGCACGCCGACGACGGTGTCGACATGCTCGAGCACGGCGCGCCAGCGCCAGCCAGTGGACTCGAACCACGCTTCGACGCCGCTCGAGGCCATGTACTTCGATGGTCGATAGCCCGCCTCGTCCTCGCCGATCCACTGCGTGTAAATCGCTACCGGGGCCCCGATTGGAGCCAACGACGCGCGAATGTCGAAACCGGCAAGTTGATTGCCCGGCTCGTTGGCCGCCGTCACACCGGATGCACCGACGTTGTCGCTGCCGGTGAACGCGTTCCACAATGCTCGCAGCGAGTTGCTGCGCCCTTCGCCGCCCCACTGGATCGTGCGCGATGCACCCAGCGCGAGCCAGCGCGTCGGCGAGATCTCCACCCGCATGCCGGCCAACCGCGGTGCGCGCGGCTCGGAGTGGCCCTGCAACTGGCCGAAAAACACTTCCGCGTCCCACGGACCGAGCCACGAGAGCCAGCGCGTCTCGAACGCGTGTGTTGGATCGGCGCGCCTCACCGATACGGCCGGTACGGGCCGCGCGTTGTCGCCGAGGATCAGGCTGCCCGCCCAGCCGGGCCCCCAGAAGCGCTCGACGGCGCCAGCACTGACGAGCGCACCGTGCCAGACGAAGCCGATGCGCGAACCGTCCAGATGCGTGCGGCGATCGCCGGACGAGTCTTCGACGTTGACATGCAGCCGGGCGACGACCGAGCGGCCGGGCGCCAGACAAGTCGCCGCGCCGATGCGCCACTCGGCAGGTGCGCCGTCACCGAAGCCAAGCACGATCCGCTCGCCCTCGTTGGCCTGCGCATCGAAGGCGATGCGCGACTCGCACGCCTCTGCATCGACGCCGGCCGCGCGCGCGGTGGCAATCGTCACCGGCCACATCATCGCGGGCGCCAGGAGCCGTCCTTCGTCGCGCGCGCGCAGCAACGCGTCGCGCAGATCGGCGCGCGGTGGCAGAAGTTCAGCCTCGATCGCACTGGCATCCGGCGACACGCAAACAAGCATCGCCGTCAGGCACCCGAACGTTGCAAGCTTTCGGTTCGCGCGCGCGGGGTACCGTTTGTTCGTCATGGTTGAATCTCGAGCGAAGTTGCGTGGGATGACGCAGCCTGCCGCGCTCGAGCACGCTGCGCGAAAGGCGCCAAGATACCGTGGCGGCGTGCCAGCCGCGCGCAGCGCACATCGCATCCCGATAGACTTCGTGCCGGACAACGTGATCGCACCGCGCGGTTCAGCTTCAACCACTCGAAGGTTGGTCGGTGATGGACTTTGCTCAGGCTTTGAAGGCTCATCAGGCGACATTCACCGCGCTCGACGCGTTGCGCGCGCCGATCGAGGCCGCCGCAAAGCGCGCGGCGCACGCGACGCGCCAAGGCGGCCGCATTCTGTTTTGCGGCAACGGCGGCTCCGCCGCCGACGCGCAGCATCTCGCGGCCGAACTGGTGGGCCGGCTCGTGCGCGACCGGCGCGCGCTGCCGGGGCTGGCGCTCACCACGGACTCGTCTGCGCTCACTTGCATCGGCAACGACTTCGGTTTCAACGAGGTGTTCGCGCGGCAGGTCGAGGGGCTCGGCCGCGCGGGCGACGTGCTGATCGCGATCTCGACCTCGGGCAACTCGCCGAACGTGATCCGCGCGGTCGAGGTCGCCAAGCCGATGGGCATCTACACGGTGGGCTTCCTCGGCCGCGACGGCGGCAAGCTCGCGCCGCTGGTGGACCTGCCGATCGTCGTGCCGGCCGAGGAGACCGCGCGCATCCAGGAGGCGCACATCTTTCTCGGCCACGTGATGTGCGCGCTGATCGAGAAGGAGCTGGGGGTCGGGGGCTGGACGTAGCGGCGGCGCGGATGGGCGCCGAGCCTCACGCGCATGCATATACTGCGAGTCGTCTTCTTCGCGCCCGAGAAGTGATATGGATCGGGATCGTGTAATCGAATTGTTGGCCAGGAGCAAACCCGTACTGGCAGCTCGGTACGGCGTGACAGAGCTCGCCTTGTTCGGCTCCACGGTGCGGGACTCAGCACGCCCAGACAGCGACATCGACATTCTGGTGGGCTTCGAAGGGCCGGCGACTTCGAGCCGCTACTTTGGGGTGCAGTTCTATCTTGAAGATTTGTTGGGGAGGCCAGTCGACCTCGTCACGACCAAGGCGCTGCGGCCGGAGCTGCGTCCGTTTATAGAGAAGGAGGCCGCTTATGTCTGACGGAGGGGCCCGCGAGTGGCGCTTCTACGTCGGGGACATGATCGCCTTCTGTGAGCGGGTGAGTGACGTTGTACACCCAAGGCATGGACGCGGGCCGATTCGTCGACGACCGCCTTCGCTACGACGCGACGCTTCGCAATCTTGAGCTGATCGGCGAGGCCGCCGGCCGGATTCCGGAAGCGGTCCGCAGCGCGCATCCGGAGATCCCCTGGCGGCTCGTTATCGCGACGAGGAACCGCCTCATCCACGGCTACCTCGGCATCGACAACGACACGCTCTGGAGCATCATCCACGATGACATTCCGCCCTTACTGACCGCGCTGCGCGCGATGCGCGCCGCAGCGTGATGTACGCCGTGCTCGTTGATCCAAAGTGCCGGTTGACCGAGGAAGGGCTGGGGAGTCGGGGCCAGACGTAGCGGCGGCGCAGTTGTGCGGCCCATCCGCCTGGCGCCCTCCCTGGTGGCTTGCTTCCGGCGTCGTGTCTTCGGGCACAATTCGCCGATGCTGAAAGACACCTTCGAGCGCATCGTCGAGGCGGTTGTCGAGGCGTGCCGCGAGGTCTACGGCGAGCGGCTTGTCGCGCTTGCACTGTTCGGCTCGGTCGCGCGCGGCACGATGCGGCCGGACTCGGATATCGACTTGCTGCTTATCGTCAATCCGTTGCCGGCCGGCCGGCTTGCGCGGCAGCTCGAGTTCGAACAGATCGACCGTCGAGTCGAGCCACTGCTCGCCCAGGCACGTCGCGCCGGGGTTCACACCGTTCTTTCGCCTGTGCTCAAGACACCGGAGGAGCTGCGAGCAGGCAGCTTTCTGCATCTGGATCTGCCCGACGAGGCGCGGCTGCTGTGGGACCCTGCCGGCACGCTGCGCGGGTATCTCGATGACCTGCGCGCGCGGCTGAAGGCGATGGGGGCGCGGCGCGTCGGCAGCGGCGCCGGGGCCTACTGGATCCTGAAGCCGGACTATCGCTGGGGCGATCGCATCGAACTATGACGGCGGACGAACTCGCTCGGGGATACCTGCTGCGCGCACGCAAGCGCATGGCCGCGTTGCGCGCGCTGATGGTGGAAGAGGCCTACCCGGACGTCGTTCGCGAGTCGCAGGAACTCGTCGAACTCGTGCTGAAGGGCATGCTGCGCTGGGTCGGTATCGATCCCCCGCGCTGGCATGACGTCGGCGACATCGTGCTCGAGCACGCCGCGCTCTTTCCGCCTGAGCTGCAGGGCGACCTGCCGGCGCTCGCAGCCATATCGCACCGGCTGCGCCGCGAGCGAGAGAACGCGTTCTACGGCGATGTCGACATGATTCCGGACCGCATTTACGACCGCGACGCGGCAACGCAGGCCATGGCCGATGCGCAGCGTGTCCTCGATGCGACACGGTACTTTCTCGGCGATGCGGGCTGAATCTCGCAGGTTGGCGTGATGCTTTTCGCCGCAGACCGACTCGCCGGCTGCCGGATTCTCGTCGTCGGCGATGTGATGCTCGACCGCTACTGGTTCGGCGAGGTCGAGCGCATCTCGCCGGAGGCGCCGGTGCCGGTCGTTCGCATCCAGCGCACCGAGGAGCGGCTGGGCGGTGCGGCCAACGTCGCGCGCAACGTGGTCGCGCTCGGCGCGCGCGCGGGACTGCTGACGGTGGTCGGCGACGACGAGGCGGGCCGCGCGCTGGTGCGGCTGCTCGATGCGTCGGGCATCGCGGCGCACGCGCACACCGATTCGCAGATGGCGACGACCGTCAAGCTGCGCGTGATCGGCCGGCGCCAACAGATGCTGCGCGCGGACTTCGAGACGCAGCCGGATGGGGAAGTGCTGCTCGCCAAGCTCGGCGAGTACGAAGCGCTGTTACCGGACCACGACCTCGTGATCCTGTCGGACTACGGCAAAGGCGGGCTCACGCACATCGGGCGGATGATCGAGCTGGCGCGTGCGGCGGGCAAACCGATCCTCGTCGACCCCAAGGGCGACGACTACTCGCGCTACGCGGGCGCGACGATCGTCACGCCCAACCGCGCTGAGCTGCGCGAGGTGGTGGGCCGCTGGAGAAGCGAAGCCGATCTGGAGGCGCGCGCGCAGAAGCTGCGCGGCCAACTCGAGCTGCAGGCGTTGCTTCTGACGCGCAGCGAGGAGGGCATGACGCTTTTCACGGACGACGGCGCGTGGTCGGTACCCGCGCAGGCGCGCGAGGTGTTCGATGTCTCCGGCGCCGGCGACACCGTGATCGCCACGCTCGGCGTGATGCTCGCGGCCGGCGCGCCGCTGCGGCAGGCCGTCGAAGCGGCCAATCGTGCCGGCGGCATCGTCGTCGGCAAGCTCGGCACCGCGACTGTGAGTTTCGACGAGCTGTTCGGCGCGTCTTGAGCGCACCCTCAGCGCAGCAGTTCGACGCGCGCAGCGGTCTTTGCGCGCAACCACGCCCGGTCGGAGGTCACCGCGACCGCGCCCAGCGCAGCGGCCAGTTGCAGGCAGGCGCGGTCGCCGAGCGACAGGCCGAGCGTTCGGGTGGTCCGCCGCAGCAGCCCGCACCGGTGTGCCTGCTCGCGGTCGAACGGCTCGATGTGAATGCGCAGGCCGTCGAGAATCGTCATGATCTCGTCGTCGGCCATGCCGATCTCGTTGAGCTTGCCCACCACCTCGGCGTAGTTGACCGCGCTCATCGAGCAACGACCGGTTTCGAGCAGCTTCAGAACCTTCTCCGAACCGGGCTCTGCGAGCACCAGGACGAGCAGCGCGGAGGCATCGAGCACGTGCGCCTTACTCACGCTCCGCCTCGCGGCGCCGCTCCGCGATCAGCTCGGCGGCGAGAGACCGGCCCGGCTTCACGTATTTTGCGACGGTCTGTTGCGCCAGCTTGACCGCATGGCGAACCGAACGCACGTGCAGACCGGACTCGTCGATTTCGAGCAGCAGATCGTCGCCTACCTTGACGCCGAGCGCTTCGCGCATCGGCTGCGGGATGACGATACGGCCGCCGGCACCGATGCGTGTGCGGGCTGACAGTCGGCTCATGGCAACTTTTCTCCTCATTGGCAAAGCGCAACCATTCTGCCACCGGATCGTAGGTGTGGCAATGGTGCCCGCTGCAGGCGATTGTCGGACGCGAGTCGTGGGCGTCGCGGCGATCGCATCGGAACGCAGGGGCTCGCCGGTACTGTCGACCGTTTGACATGCAGTTGCGCGCTCGGCATCCTCTGACGCATGCGCACGACGGCAAGACTGGAACGACACCTGCTCGCCCGAGCGATCGAGCCCGGCGAGCGCCACTGGTCGATCTTCCGCCGGCTGTGCACCGAAGCGAAGGTCAAGGGCAATCTCGTGCCGGACGCCTACTTCGCCGCGCTCGCCATCGAGGCAGGGTGCGATTGGATCACCACCGACCGCGACTTCAGCCGCTTTGGTGGCCTGCGCTGGCGCAGTCCGCTGTAGCGCGGCCGATGCGAGGAGCGTCATGAAGATCATCGTCACCGGCGCCGCCGGCTTCATCGGCGCCAACAACGTCAGGGCACTGAACGATCGCGGCGAGACCGACATCGTCGCGGTCGACAACCTGACGCGCGCGGAGAAGTTCCGCAATCTCACCGACTGCGAGATCGCGGACTATCTGGACAAGGCCGAGTTCATCGATCTGGTGCGACGGCGCGCGCTGCCGAAGCCCGACCTGGTTTTCCATCAAGGCGCGTGCTCGGACACCATGGAGTCCGACGGCCGCTACATGCTGGAGAACAACTACCGCTATTCGCTCGTGCTGCTGGATTGGTGCCAGGCGTCGCGCGTGCCGTTCATCTATGCGTCGAGCGGATCGGTGTACGGGCTCGGTCCGGTGTTCAAGGAAGATCGTGCGTACGAGAAGCCGCTTAACGTCTACGGCTACTCGAAGTTCCTGTTCGACCAGATCGTGCGACGGAGCATGCATGCGCTGGCCGCGCCGGTGATCGGGCTGCGCTATTTCAACGTGTACGGCCCGCGCGAATCACACAAGGGGCGGATGGCGTCGGTGGCGTACCATCACTTCAACCAGTACCGCGCCGAAGGCAAGGTCAAACTCTTCGAGGGCAGCCACGGTTACGCCAACGGCGAGCAGCGGCGCGACTTCATCCACGTCGAAGACGTGATCGCGGTCAACCTGCACTTCGCCGACAATCCGGTCTCGGGGATCTACAACGTCGGCACGGGACGCGCGCAGAGCTTCAACGACGTGGCGCTCGCGGTCGTCAACACCATGCGAGAGGCGAACGGGGAAGCGCCGCTCGCGCTCGCGCAGGCCGTCGCGCAGGGCAAGATCGAGTACATCGCGTTTCCCGAGGCGCTGCGCGGCAAGTACCAGGCGTTCACGCAGGCCGACATCGAACGTCTGCGCGCGAGCGGCTTCACCGCGCCGATGCGCTCGGTCGAGCACGGCACAGCCTCGTACGTGCGGTGGCTGCTGAAAAATGGTGTCTGACCCCAATTTTTCATGAGCCGCCGCGCCGCCTTTCTCGATCGCGATGGCGTGATCAACGTCGATCTCGGGTATGTCGTGCGGCAGGAGGATTTCCACTTCGTGCCGGGAACCCTCGAAGCGGCGCGCATCCTTGCGGACCGCGGGCTCGCGCTGGTGGTGATCACCAATCAGTCGGGGATCGCGCGCGGCCTGTACACCGTCGACGACTTTCATCGGCTCACGCACTGGATGCGCGAACGGTTTGCCGAGGCGGGCGCACCGCTCGCCGGCGTGTACTTCTGCCCGCACCATCCGACCGAGGGTCAGGGGCAGTATCGCGTCAACTGCACGTGCCGCAAACCGGCGCCGGGCATGCTGCTGGCGGCCGCGCACGAACTCGGCCTCGATCTCTCGCGCTCAGTGCTGTTCGGCGACAAGCGCTCGGATCTCGAAGCCGCGCATGCGGCTGGCGTATCGCAGCGCGTCCTGCTCGGTACCGACGGGCGCATCGATCCGCGCGACGAAGACGACGGCGGGCTGGCCACCGCGCGCTTTCGCTCGCTGCTCGACGCCGTGAGAAGCCCGCTGCTGGCGGACCTGCTCGACGAGGCCGCGCGTGCCTGAACGCCACCCTGCCCCGCGCTTCGAGCAGAAGATCGTCGCGCGCGCCGATCTCGCGGCACGCGCCGCGCAGCTCGCGCGACCGATCGTGCTGACCAATGGCGTCTTCGACCTCCTGCATCGCGGCCATGTGACGTATCTGGCGCAAGCGCGCGCGCTCGGCGCGAGCCTCGTCGTTGCGGTGAACTCGGACGCCTCGGTCAGGCGCCTGGGCAAAGGCGACGATCGGCCGATCAACACGGAGGCCGACCGCGCCGCGGTGCTCGCCGCGCTCGAGAGCGTCACGCTCGTGACGATCTTCGACGAAGACGTTCCGCTGCCGGTGCTCGAGATCGTGCGGCCGGACGTCTACGTCAAGGGCGGCGACTACGAAATGGCGCAGATCCCCGAGGCGCAACTCGCGCGCACCTGGGGCGCGAAGGTCGTGGCGATCGCCTTCGAGCACGAGCGCTCGACCACTGCGTTGCTCGCGCGCGTGCGCGGCGGCTGAACAGGCGCGCGGCGCGATGCGGGTTATCGGCGACGTTCAGGGTTGCTTCGCGAGCCTCGAGAAGTTGCTCGCGCAGGTCGACGCCAGGGAGCGGCTGCTGTTCGTCGGCGACATCGTCAACCGCGGGCCGCAGTCGCTCGAAGCGCTGCGTTTCGTGCGCGGGCTCGGGGACCGGGCGATCGTGCTGCTCGGCAATCACGACCTGCATCTGCTGGCGGTGGACGCGGGCATCCGGCCGCAGCACGCGGATGACACGCTGCAGGAGATCCTCGACGCGCCCGACCGTGGCGAACTGATCGACTGGCTGCGGCGCCGGCCACTCGCGCACTTCGAGGACGGCGCGCTGTTCGTTCACGCCGGCGTTCTGCCGCAGTGGACGGTCGACAAGGCGCTTTCTCTCGCGAAGGAAGTCGAGGCGCGGCTGCGCGCCGACGACTATCGCGACTTTCTCGCGACGATGTATGGCAATGCGCCGGCGCGCTGGGATGACAGTCTCGAAGGTGCGGATCGGCTGCGCTGCGTGATCAATGCGCTGACGCGGCTGCGCTTCGTCGCGGCCGACGGCACGATGGACTTCAAGGTGAAGGAAGGCGCGACCGCCGCACCGCCGGGTTACGTGCCGTGGTTCGAGCATCCGCAGCGCGCAACGCGCGGCACGCCGGTCGTATTCGGCCACTGGTCCACGCTCGGCTTGCTGTTGCGCGACGACGCGATCTGCCTCGACACCGGCTGCGTGTGGGGCGGCCGGCTCACCGCGATGAGCTGGCCGGAGCGCCGGATCGTTCAGGTCGACTGCCCGCAGGCGAAGGATCCGTTCCTTCATCCGGTGCGGAGCGCCTGACATCCCCCCTCTCCGGCTCCGGCGGGAGAGGGGCGGGCGTGAGGGCCTGCGGCCGCGCCGGGGAAAGCGCGCTGAACGTCGCGCGCTCATCGTGCAGCGGGACGTCGAGTTGCTGCGCGATGGCGGAGCGCGCGGCCGCGGCGATCCGGTGGCGGTTGCCGAGCTCGCGCGCGGACAGCGGCGCCAGAAACGCCACTTCGACCTCGAGCCCGCGCGCGAGCAGCGTGTTCCACAGCGAATTGACGAGCGCCATGTCGCCGACGAACGCGGTCGCCGTCGAACGTGCGCCGCGCTCGGTGTAGCGCAGCGCAACCGGCCACACTTCGCCGCCGGCTTCGATCGCCGGCGCGATCAGGTTGGAGTGAAACGCGAGCAGCCTGTCGCCGTCGGTCGTCGTGCCCTCGGGAAAAACGGCGACCGTTTCGCCCGCTTTCAGCTTGTCGCGCACCTTGTGGTTCATCGCGGCAACCGCGTGGCGCCGGCCGCGTTCGATGTACAGCGTGCCCACCATCGTCACGAGCCAACCCACGAGCGGCCAGCGTCCGATCTCGGCCTTCGCGACGAAGCGTCCAGGCACGCACGCGAGAATCGCGAAGACATCGATCCACGAGATGTGATTCGCAAGCAGCAGGCGGCCGCTGCTGCCCGGGTCGATGCCGGTGCGCGTGATCGCGTCATCGAGCGCGCGGCCGCTCGCGCGCAGCCGCACGCCGCAGATCGTCAGCAGCACGCGCGACCAGCCGCGAACGATACGGTTGCGTGCGGTCTGAGCGAGCCACGGGAAGACGAGCGTGGTGAGCAGCAGCCCCGCGACGATGTGCGCGAGCAGTGCGACGATGCGCAGCGGCGCCAGCGCTCGACGCATTCAGATCAGAAATTGGTGTCTGACCCCATTTTTGGGGTCAGCGCTGGAAGCGGGGTTCACCGCCGACGATGGTCGCGCGAGCGCGGCCTTCGAGTTCGTAGCCGGCGAACGGCGTGCTCTTGCCGTGGCTTGCCAGCGCTTCGGGCGTGACGCGCCAGTGCTCGTCGGGGTCGAACAGCACGAGGTCGGCCTTGGTACCGACAGCGATGCGGCCGGTGTCTTCGCCGAGCACGCGCGCGGGCGCACTGGTCACCTTGGCCAGCGCGGCGACCAGCGGAACGTCGCGCTCGCGCGCCCACTTGAGCACGAGCGGCAGCAGCGTTTCGAGCGCGGTCGCGCCGGGCGCGGCTTCGCCGAAGGGCAGCAGCTTGTCTTCGGCGCCGATCGGCGCGTGGTCCGAGCAGATCGCGTCGATGGTCCCGTCGGCGAGCCCACGCACGATCGCGTCGCGATCGCGGTCGCCGCGCAGCGGCGGATCGAGCCGGAACGCGGGATCGAAGTAGCCGATGTCGACGTCGATCAGGTGCACGTGGTGGATGCCGACATCGCAGGTGACGGGCAGCCCTTCGCGCTTGGCGGCGCGCACGAGTTCGATGCCCGCTGCCGACGACAGCCGGCACACGTGGACGCGCGCGCCGGTGGCGCGTTGCAGCTCGAAGATCGTGTGCAGCGCGACGGTCTCCGCTTCGACCGGGATCGACGGGAGCCCCAGTCGGCCCGCGACCGCGCCGGCGGCGGCCACGCCATTGCCCGCCAGCGTGTCCTCGACGGGGCGCAGCCAGATCGGCAGGTCGAAGGTCTTCGCGTAGCGCATCGCTTGCAGAAGCACGCCGTTGTCGTGCGGCAGGCTGCCGGTCTGCGCGAAAGCGACGCAACCGACCTCGGCGAGCGTCTCGATCTCCGCCAGCGCTTCGCCTTTCAGTCCCGCGGTCAGCGCGCCGAGCGGATAAAGCCGCGCGCCCGCCGCTTCGCGCGAGCGCTGCCGCAGCATGCGAACGAGGCCCGGTTCGTCGAGCGGCGGATCGGTGTCGGGCGGGCACACCACACCCGTCACGCCGCCGGCGAGCGCGGCGCGCATCTCGCGCTTGAGCGCTCCTTCCGCGCCCGGCTCGCGCATACGCGCGCACAGATCGACGAGCCCCGGTGCGACGATCAATCCGCGTGCGTCGATCGTTCGTTCGGCGACGAATCCGGAAGGTGCGCCGCCCACCGAGGCGATGCGCCCGTCGGCGATGAACACGTCGGCCCTCGCGTCGAACCCGGACGCGGGGTCGACGACATGGCCGCTCTTGATGTGGAGCTTCATGATTCGGATTGCGGATTGCGGATTGCGGATTGCGCTGATCGCGTCGTGCGTTGCGAGCCGCGCGCGCCTGGCCTCGCCACGGGAGAGATGCGCCGAACGAAGACGGTCGACGCAATCCGCGATCCGCAATCCGCGCCCCTCATTGCATCGCTTTCGAAGACGCGACGATCGACAGCACGGCCATGCGCACCGCGATGCCGAACGTGACCTGCGGCAGGATCACGCTCTGTCCGCCGTCGGCCACGCGCGAGTCGATTTCGACGCCGCGGTTCATCGGTCCCGGGTGCATCACGATCGCGTCGGGCTTGGCGAGCGCGAGCTTCTCGGGCGTCAGCCCGTAGTTGCGGAAGTACTCCTGCGCGCTCGGCAGCAGCGCGCCGCGCATCCGCTCGTTCTGCAGCCGCAGCATGATGATCACGTCGGCGCCGCGGATTCCGTCTTCGAGCTTGGTGAAGACGCGGCAGCCGAGTTCGCCGAGTCCCGCGGGCAGCAGCGTCAGGGGCCCGACCGCGCGCACCTCGGGAACGCCGAGCGTGGTCAGCGCATGGATGTCGGAGCGCGCCACCCGCGAGTGCAGGATGTCGCCGACGATCGCGACCGTGAGATTCGTGAAGTCGCGCTTGTAGTGGCGGATCGTGTACACGTCGAGCAGGCCCTGCGTCGGGTGCGCGTGGCGCCCGTCGCCGGCGTTGATCACGTGCACGTGCGGCGCGACGTGGCGCGCGATCAGGTAAGGCGCGCCGCTGGAGGCGTGCCGAACGACGAACATGTCGGCCTGCATCGCCGTCAGGTTGTCGATCGTGTCGAGCAGCGATTCGCCCTTGCTCGTGCTCGAGCGCGCGATGTCGAGGTTGAACACGTCGGCCGAGAGCCTGCGCGCGGCGATCTCGAAGGTCGTGCGCGTGCGCGTGCTCGTTTCGAAGAACAGGTTGAACACGCTGCGTCCGCGCAGCAGCGGAACGTTCTTGACCTCGCGCTCGGCGACGTTGATGAAGGAATCGGCCGTCGTCAGGATGCGCTCGATGATCTCGCGCGGCAGCCCTTCGATCGACAGCAGGTGGTGCAGCTCGCCGTGGGCGTTCAGTTGCGGGTTGCGATTCATGCCAGCCGTCATCGCGAAATGCCCCCGGCCTTCGGCCGGCCCCCTTTGTCGAAGGAGGCGACTCGGGCGAGCACCCTTTCGAAAAGGGCGCGGCGAGCGAAGCGCACGCGGGATCTCGGCCGCCTAGCCACGGGGCTTCTGCTCCAGCGTCAGATGCAGCCGGTTCGACTCGTCGCGCGACAGGACGATGCTCACGTCGGGCGGCACCTGCACGGTGGCGCCGACCATCTGCGCGGCGATCGGTAGCTCGCGTCCGCCGCGGTCGATCAGCACCGCGAGGTCGATCCGTGCCGGCCGGCCGTAGTCGAACAGCTCGTTCATCGCCGCGCGCACCGTGCGGCCGGTGTACAGCACGTCGTCGACGAGCAGGATGTCGGCGCCGGCGACATCGAACGGGATGCGCGAGGGTTTCACGCTCGGATTGAGCCCGCCGCGCGCGAAGTCGTCGCGGTAGAACGAGATATCGAGCACGCCGACCGGGTGCGGAATCTTCAGCTCGTCCTTCAGCCGCTCGGCGATCCACACGCCGCCCGTGCGAACGCCAACGAGCTTCACGTCGCGGCCGGCGACTTCCTCGCGCACGTGCTGCGCGAGCGTGCGGTAGATCGCTTCGGCGTCGAGCTCGATCGTCATCGCAGCCCCTGACCAGCGAATGGCGCCCGGCCATTTGCTGCTCGAACCTCTCCTCTCCCCTCGAGGGAGAGGGGCCGGGGGAGAGGGGGCTGAGCGTTCCAACACCCAGTCATTTACTCAACGCTCAGTAGGTACTGCTGCAGGATCACCGCTGCGGCTTCGTCGTCTCGGCCGCCTTCGACGACCGCCGACGAGTACCGCTCGTCGACGCGCTCGACCGGAAGCCGGTAGCGTCCCTCCAGTTGGCGCGCGAAGCGCTCGCAGCGCGCCGTCATCTCGTGCGCTGCGCCGTCGGGGTGGCGCGGGATGCCGACCACCAGCCGCGCGGGCTGCCACTCGGCGATCAGCGCGGCGATGCGTGCCCACCTCGCGTCGCCTTCCGCGTCGACGATCGCGAGCGGCCGCGCCTCGCGCGTCAGCGTGTTGCCGATCGCCACGCCGATTCGGCGCGCGCCGAAGTCGAAGGCGAGCACGACCTCGTCGGTCATCGGGACGGGAATCGAAACGGCGACGGCGGCGCGGCGGGTTGCGTCGAACGCGCCGTGGCCCGCATCGGTTCAGGCATGCCCCGCCAGCAGCGAAAGCTGCGTGCTGTCGATGCCGAGCAGCGCGAGCGCCGCTGCGAAACGCTCTTCGACCGGCGTCTCGAAGATCACGCTGGTCGTTGCGCCGACGGTGAGCCAGGCATTCTGCGAGATCTCGTTCTCGAGCTGCCCGGCGCCCCAACCCGAATAGCCGAGCGTGACGAGCAACTTCTGCGGCCCGTTGCCTTCGGCGACCGCTTCGAGCACGTCCTTCGACGTGGTCAGACCGATGTCCTCGCTGACGGCGAGCGTGGAGCCGTATTCGCCGCGCGGCACGTGCAGCACGAAGCCGCGTTCGGTCTGCACCGGTCCGCCGAAGTACACGGGCTCGTCCTTCCACGGCGCGATCTCGAGCTTCAGATCGATCTTGTCGAACAGCTTGGCGAGCGTCAGCTCGGTCGGCCGGTTGATCACCAGCCCGAGCGCGCCGCGTTCGTTGTGCTCGCACACGTAGACGACCGACCCGGCGAAGTTCGGGTCCGCCATCGTCGGCATCGCGATCAAAAACTGGTGCGTCAGGTTCATCGGCGGCTGGTCGGGCATAGGGCGATTCTAGTCCCTGCAGATTCGACCGGGATTGCGGATTGCGTTCGCTCGACATGGCCAAACGACGGATGGCGCTCAAGGCACAATCGCCGCGCCCGATCCCGCCTCGCGCAATCCGCAATCCGCGATCCGAAGCTCATGGACTCCGCTCTCGTCTGGTTTCGGCGCGACCTGCGCTTTGCCGATCACGCGGCGCTGTACCACGCGCTGCGGCAGGCCCGGCGCGTGTATTGCACGTTCGTCTTCGACCGGGCGATCCTCGACGAGCTGCTCGCGGAAGGGCTGACCGCGGACCGCCGGGTCGAGTTCATCCATGCCGCATTGGTCGATCTGGACGACGCGCTGCGCAGCCGCGGCGGTGCACTCGTCGTTCGACACGGCTTCGCGGTCGAAGAGATCCCGCGGCTCGCGGCAGAACTGCAGGCCGATGCGGTGTTCGCCAATCACGACTACGAGCCGGCCGCCATCGCGCGCGATGCGCAGGTGGCGAGCGCGCTCTCCGCAGCGGGGCGGCGTCTGCTGACGTTCAAGGATCAGATGATCTTCGAGAAGGACGAAGTCCTCACGGCCGCGGGCAAACCCTATACCGTTTTTACGCCGTACAAGAATGCCTGGCTGAAGAGACTGACCCCCTTCTACGTGCGGCCTTATCCGGTCGAGCGCTACGCCGGGGCGCTCGCACAACCAGCGCACGTCGACGCGATACCGACGCTGGAGCGGCTGGGGTTTCGCCCGACGGACCTCGCATCGCTGCCGCTGCCGACAGGCGCCAGCGGCGGCACGCAACTGTTCGAGGAGTTCAAGTCGCGAATCGATGCGTACGCGCAGACGCGCGACTTTCCCGCCCTGCGCGGGCCGTCATACCTATCGACCCATCTGCGCTTCGGCACCGTGTCGGTCCGCGCGCTCGTCGGCTGGGCGTGGGAGCGCTGGCGCGAAACCGGATCGGCGGGCGCAGCGACGTGGCTGAGCGAACTCATCTGGCGCGAGTTCTACCAGCAGATCCTGTACCACCACCCGCACGTGATCGGGCACGCGTTCAAGCGCGAGTACGACCGCATCGTGTGGGACGACGATCCGGGGCTGTTCGCCGCGTGGTGCGAGGCGCGAACCGGCTACCCGCTGGTCGACGCCGCGATGGTGCAGATCAACCGCACCGGCTACATGCACAACAGGCTGCGCATGGTGGTCGCGAGCTTCCTCGCCAAGGATCTCGGCATCGATTGGCGGCTCGGCGAGCGTTACTTCGCGCGCCGGTTGAACGATTTCGACCTCGCTTCGAACAACGGTAACTGGCAATGGGCTGCGTCGACCGGCTGCGACGCGCAACCGTACTTCCGCATCTTCCATCCCGTCACGCAGTCCGAGAAGTTCGATCCCGAAGGCCGGTTCATCAAGCGCTACGTGCCGCAACTCGCCGGGTTCACACCGAAGGAGATCCACGCGCCGTGGCGCGTCCCGCTCGAACGGCAGAAAGCGGCCGGGTGCGTGGTCGGCGTGGACTATCCCGCGCCGATCGTCGACCACGCGCAAGCGCGCGCGAAGACTCTGGCGCGCTATGCGGCGGTCAGGGGCTAGCACCTCCGCGCGCGCCGCTTGCCGCGGCGGCCCCGTAGAAAGCCGCCGCCCCAGCGCAACCGAGCGCCACCAGCGTCCATAGCGCGGCTGTGTAACCGCCAGGCATCGCTGCGATCGCGGCGGCGACAAGTGGACCGGCGGCTCGCGCGAGCAGGCCGGGGGTGGCGAGCGCGCCGGTCACCGCGCCGTAGTGTTCGCGGCCGTAGAGTTCGACGGGCACGGTTCCGCGCACGATGGTCAGCGCGCCGTTGCCCGCGCCGTACAGGAACGCGAACAGCGCGAGCATCCACCATCCGCCGTCGGCGAACAGGAACGCGAGCAGCGCGAGCGGCTGCAGCAGCACCGCGACGCGCCCGACCTGCACCGCGCTCATGCGCCGGCTGACGGTGAACTCCGCGAGCCGCCCCAGCACCTGCATCGGACCGACCATCGCGCCGACGCCGGCCGCTGCGATCGGCGCCAGCCCCTTGGCGACCAGCATCGCGATCAGATGCACGCCGAGCGCGGCGACCACGAGCGCGTGCGCGAGGAAGGCAAAGGCGAGGAGGTAAAAGGATCGGTCGCCAAGCACTTCGCCGAGCGTGCGCGAATCCGCGGCGTCAGACCGCGAGGACGCCGCATCGCGCCGCCCGCCGCGCGGCAGCAGCCACGCGTGCAGCGGCGCGCAGACAAAGAGGTTCAACGCCGCGAGCGCGAGCAGTGCGTCGCGCCAGCCGTAGCGCTCGATCAGCGCCGTGGTGAGCGGCCAGAACACCGTGCTCGCGAAGCCGCCGAACAGCGTGAGCAGCGTGATCGCGCGCCGGTAGCCGGCGCGGAACACCTGCGTCAGCACGGCGAACGCCGGCTCGTACAGCGTGGCCGCCATCGCCGCACCAAGTCCGATCCAGACCGCATACAGCGCGCCGACCGACTCCACGCGCGAGAGCAGCGCGAGCAGCACGCCGCCCGCGATCGATCCGGCCGTCATCACGGCACGGCCGCCGATGCGGTCGATCGTGCGGCCGACGAAGGTCGCGAGCACACCGGACACGAGCAGCGCCGCGGAGAATGCGCCGACGATGGTCGTGCGGTCCGCCGTGAGCGCTTGCTGCAAGGGATCGAGCAGCAGCGCGAAGCCATAGTAGATCGAACCCCACGCGATGATCTGCGTGACGCCCAGCGCGACGACCAGCGGCCAGCCGGCCGCGGGGTCGGCGCCTTCGGCCGGCGCTGCGTTCAGCCGCAGCACGCGGTCGCGGCCTTGACCGGGATCCGGACCGACGGTTTGCGCACCGGCGCGCAGCTTGGCCCGCAGGCAGCGGCCGGCGCCTCGGCTTCGTCGGCGGCGAACGACACGCCGCACACCCCCGTCTCCGGCAGGTCGAGCTCGACGCGATCGGCAGCCTCCAGATCGCCGGCGAGCGCGGCGGCGACCGAGCGCGCTTGCTCGTCGCCGGTAGCCATCAGGAACGTCGGCGCGCGGCCATAGCTCTTGACGCCGATCGTGTAGAAGCCCGGCTCGGGATGTGCGAGCTCGCGGTGGCCGTGCGGCCGGACGGTTCCGCAACTGTGGACGTTCGGGTCGATCAACGGGCCGAGCGCTTCGGTCGATTCGAGCCAGGGATCGAGCTTCAATCGCAGCTCGGACGTCATCGAAAGGTCGGGCCGCTGCCCGGTGGCCGCGATGATGCGATCCACGCTCTCGATGGCGATCGGCTCGCCGCGCGGGTCGAGCCCATGCACCGTCAGGCGATCGCCTTCGCGCGACAGCGCGGTCGTTCGAAAGCCGCGTACGACCTCGAGCGTGCCGCTTTCCTGCAAGCGCTTGAGCCTCGTACCGAGCGCGCCGCGTGCCGGCAGCGCATCGGTCGCACCGCCGCCGAAAATGCGCGCGAAGTTGTCGCCGCGAACCGCCCAGACGACCGAGGTGCCGGAAGCCTCGCGCGCCAGCTCGGCGAGCGCGAGCAGCGCGTTCGCCGCCGAGTGCCCGCTGCCGACGACGAGCACGCGCCGGCCCGCATAACGCTCGCGCTCGGCGCCGAGGACGTCGGGAATGCCGTAGGCGATGCGATCGCGCGCCTGCTCTTCGCCGATCGCGGGCAGGCCGCCCGCGCCAAGAGGATTCGGCTGCGTCCAGGTGCCGGATGCGTCGATGACCGCTCGCGCCCGCACTTCCTCGACGCGATCCGCGTGCGCGACGCGGATCACGAACGGCGCGCGTTCCCTGCCGTCGGTCTTGACCTTGTCGAAGCCTTCACGCGTGATCGAAACGACCCGCCGCCGCAACTGGACATGCGGCGCCACGTCGGGCAATTGCGCGTACGGCCGCAGATAGCGCTCGACGATGTCGCGCGCGAGCGGCAGTTCGTCGCCCGGCGGTGCGACCCAGCCGGCCGCCGTCAGCCGCCGTTCGATCGCCGCATCGACGTTGTAGCGCCACGGCGAGAAGAGCTGAACATGGCCGTAGTCGAGCAGATTCGCGCCGACGGAGGTCGCCGCTTCGAGCACGATCGCGTCGAGCCCGCGCTCGAGCAGGTGTGCGAGCGCGGCGAGCCCGACCGGGCCGGCGCCGATCACCGCGATGGGCAACCGCTCGGCGAGAGCGTGCGATTCGTCGCCTCCGCGCAGCGCCAAGTGCATCACCGTCGCGCACGACGGGCAGGCGCCGTTGAACTCGGCCGAAGCCCGCACCGCGACCGGGACGTCTTGCGCGTCGATCGAGCGAAAGCCCAGCCGCTCGAAAAACGGCGCTGCGCTCGCCGTCAGCAGATACAGCGAGCGCAGGCCGCGGCTGCGTGCGATGGCCAGCGCCTGCGCGACGATTGCGCTGCCCACACCGGTGCGCTGCGCGTGCGGCGCAACCGCGACCGAGCGCAGGAGCGCGTCGGCTCCGTAGATCTCCGCGCCGACGCACGCGATCAACGCGTCGCCGCGCCAGGCGAGCAGGAAAGTCGACAGGTGCTCGCGGGCACCCTCGAGCGGCAGCCCGGTGCGTTCGAGCAACTCGGCCACGGCGGGCCAGTCGGCCGCGCGCGCGAAGCGCACGGTGAGCGAAGCATCGACGGACATCACTGGGCTCCTTCCGTTTCGACGACGGGTTTGCACGAAAGGACCGCGCCGGCGTCGGCGCGCAGCGCCCGCAGCAGCAGCCCGAGCGCACGATCGACGATCGCCCGCTCCTCCGGCGTAAGCGCGGCGAGCACGCGTTCGGCCTGCGCGTCGAGCGTGGCGTTGAGTTCCCGATAGCGCTTGCGGCCTTTGGCGGTCAGCGCGACGACCCAGCTTCGCGCGTCGTCGGCGTTGGCGCGCTTGGCGACGACGCCGCCCTCGACCAGCGAGTCGAGCGCGCGGCTGATCCAGCTTTTTTCGAGCTGCAGCCGGCGGCCCAGCTCGGTCGGCGTCAATTCACCGGCGCGGCCCAGTTCGATCAGGATGTGGCACTGCGTGCTGGTGGTTCCGCAGCAGTCGGCGACCTCACGCTGCGTCCGCGCGTACAGCCGCGTCACCTCGCGCAGCAGGTCGCCACAGCAGCTCGCGGGGGGCTCGTTCGTCGTTTCGCGCATCGGACCATTTGGTTGTGTCTAGCAACGGTCCGCATCGTCGCCGAACGCGCATGTAGTTGTCAATAGCAACTTGCTGCGGGTAACCGGCGAACCAAATAAAACGGCCCGCCGAAGCGGGCCGTTTTTCGCCATGCGGGCAGGGATGCCGCGCGGACGCCGCTTGCGAGCGGCGCCGCGGTCTTACATCTCCATGTCCATGCCGCCCATGCCGCCCATGCCGGCGCCGCCCTTGGCGGGTTTCTCTTCCACCAGTTCGGCGACCATCGCATCGGTGGTCAGCATGAGGCCGGCAACCGACGCGGCGTTTTGCAGCGCGGTGCGCGTGACCTTGGTCGGGTCGAGCACGCCCATCGAGACCAGATCGCCGTACTCGCCGGTCTGCGCGTTGAAGCCGAAGTTGCCCTTGCCTTCGGCAACGCGGTTGACGACCACGCTCGGCTCGTAGCCGCTGTTGGCGACGATCATGCGCAGCGGCTCTTCCATCGCACGCAGGACGATCTTGATGCCGGCTTCCTGGTCCGGGTTCTCGCCTTTGAGCTTGGCGATCGCCTGCTTGGCGCGGATCAGCGCCACGCCGCCGCCAGCGACGATGCCCTCTTCGACCGCGGCGCGCGTCGCATGCAGCGCGTCCTCGACGCGGGCCTTCTTCTCCTTCATCTCGACTTCGGTCGCCGCGCCGACCTTGATCACCGCCACGCCGCCGGCCAGTTTGGCCACGCGCTCCTGCAGCTTCTCGCGGTCGTAGTCGCTGGTGGCTTCCTCGATCTGCGCACGGATCGCCTTGACGCGGGCTTCGATGGCTTTCGGATCGCCGGCGCCGTCGATGATCGTCGTGTTCTCTTTGGCGATCTCGATCCGCTTGGCCTGGCCGAGGTCGTTCAGCGTGGCCTTCTCGAGCGTCATGCCGGTTTCCTCGGCGATGACGGTGCCGCCGGTCAGGATCGCGATGTCTTCGAGCATCGCCTTGCGACGATCACCGAAGCCCGGGGCCTTGACCGCGCAGGTCTTGAGGATGCCGCGGATGCTGTTGACGACCAGCGTGGCGAGCGCTTCGCCCTCGACTTCCTCGGCGATGATCAGCAGAGGACGGCCCGCTTTCGCGACCTGCTCGAGGATCGGCAGGAGGTCGCGGATGCTGCTGATCTTCTTGTCGTGCAGCAGAACGTACGGGTTCTCCAGCACGCAGATCTGCTTCTCGGCGTTGTTGATGAAGTAAGGCGACAGGTAGCCGCGGTCGAACTGCATGCCCTCGACGATTTCGAGTTCGTTCTCGAGCGACTTGCCGTCCTCGACCGTGATCACGCCTTCCTTGCCGACCTTGTCCATCGCCTTGGCGATGATGTCGCCGATGCTCTGGTCGGAGTTGGCCGAGATCGAGCCGACCTGGGCGATTTCCTTGTTGGTGGTCGTCGGCTTGGACAGTTTCTTCAGCTCCTCGACCGCCGCAGTGACGGCCTTGTCGATGCCGCGCTTCAGATCCATCGGGTTCATGCCCGCGGCGACGTACTTCATGCCTTCGGTCACGATCGACTGCGCCAGCACGGTCGCCGTCGTCGTGCCGTCGCCGGCGGCGTCCGACGTCTTGGACGCGACTTCCTTGACCATCTGCGCGCCCATGTTCTCGAACTTGTCCTTCAGCTCGATCTCTTTGGCGACCGAGACACCGTCCTTCGTGACGGTCGGCGCGCCGAAGCTGCGCTCGAGCACGACGTTGCGGCCTTTCGGGCCCAGCGTGACCTTGACCGCGTTGGCCAGGATGTTCACGCCGCGAACCATCTTGTGACGCGCCTCATCGCCGAAGAAAACTTGTTTAGCTGCCATATCGAAATGCTCCGATAGAAGTCAGTTCAGGTCGTCGGACGCCGAGCGCGGCCGACGTTCGTGGTTCATCCGCGGGCGATCACTCGATGACGCCCATCAAATCCTCTTCGCGCATGACGAGGTATTCCTCGCCCTCGACCTTGACGGTCTGACCCGCGTACTTGCCGAACAGCACCTTGTCGCCGACCTTCACATCGATCGGAATCAGCTTGCCGTTGTCGTCGCGCTTGCCCGGGCCGACGGCGACGATCTCGCCTTGATCCGGTTTTTCCGCAGCGGTGTCGGGGATGACGATGCCCGACGCAGTCTTACGCTCGTTGTCCAGACGCTTGACGATCACACGATCGTGCAACGGACGGATCTTCATAGAGTCTCCTCAACAGGTCTCGAGTTACGAGAAAAAGCCAAAAAAGGGGAAAGGCTCCTGCGCCTCCAAAGAAGCCGACAACGCGTTAGCACTCGGCTTCAGTGAGTGCTGATTGTAGAGACGCGCGGCATCGGCTTCAAGTTGGCCGATGTCTGACATGGAGATGCGCGTCTCAAGCTATCGCGCAAGGCTTCAAGCGCGACCATGAAAAGGCAGGCACTTTAGGATAAGTAAGCGCCGGCTCATGAGTTACTGGCTGACACGGGTGCTGCCGGCCGCGCGGGATGGCGTGCCAGCATGGGGGCAGCGACTGAACGCCCGGCGCTCGATCGTGAAAGTCATCGGGGCGTCGCCGTCAGCGATCCGCGATCCCGGCCGCCGACGCGCACCACAGCACTCAAGGCCGCGCCAATCCGCGCGTGCGCCGTGCTCCCTGCTCCGCGGCGACACCGCAAGGGTCGTTGCAAGCCCCGGAGCAGCCGCGGCGCTCAGGGACGCGCTTTGCCGCCGACCGGCGTGCATTCGGCGGGCGCATCGAGAAGACGATTTACCGACACGCCAAGCGACCGCGGCCCGCACGGACTAGCCGCCGCGCGGGATGGTTCGCCTAGACCGTCCGCGCTATCAAAAAACCATCAGCCGCGCCGAAGCCGAAAGGGATACGTTGAACTGCGAACGACTGCGATGGTGCTGTCCGAAATGCTTGCCTGCCCGCCGACGGTGCGCTTGTCGCGCGACCGCGGCCGCCGCCCCGGAGGGTTCGTGCACTCCGTCCTGAGCTTCACGCGGCTGGAAATCCCGGAAGTCGAACTCTTCGAAACCGCGGTGACGTTTCCGCCGGCAACCGATCCGCTGACCGCGCACGACGAACTGGCCAAGGTGTTCGGCCACAAGGCCGGCTTCGGCCACTTTCTATTCCGCGCCGACAGCACGGTGCCCGGCCGCTACTGGGTGCAGTCCGTCGAGCCGTGGTCGCGCTGGCCCGAGCAGGCGTTGAGCGCGCTCGAACCCAAGCGCGTCGTGATCCAGCTCGCCGAGGGCTTGATGTACCGCTTCACGCTGCCGGTGTGCGCCGGCCGCGAGTTTCTGCACGACAAGGAAAAGCGGGTCGTTCCGTACGAAACCGCCGAAGAAGTGCACGCCTGGTTCAACGGCAACGCCGCTGAGTTCGGCATCAAGCCGCTAATGGTGGACGTGTCGATGCGAACGCTGCGCTTTCCGCACGGCGAACACCGGTTCAAGGTTCTGCACGCGGTGCTCGAGGGCGCGCTCGAGGTCATGCAAGCCGAGCGGTTGCGCCGACGCATCCTCAAGGGCTTCGGGTACTACCGCCGCACGGGCCTGGGGATGCTCCAGCTTTCGGCCTGACCGCCCCTCTTGATTGCAGCGGTCGCCGCCCCGACCTGCGAGGTCGGAGGTCCCCAATGATCGATGCGAATCAGACTTCGTTTTCCCGCGACGTGATCGAGGCCTCGCGCGAGGTCCCGGTACTGGTCGATTTCTGGGCCCCTTGGTGCGGACCGTGCCGCATGCTGGGCCCGATGCTGGAGAAGCTCGAAGCGGAGTACGGCGGCCGTTTCCGGCTGGTCAAGGTCAACTCCGACGAAAACCCTGAGCTCGCCGCGCAGTTCCGCGTCCGCAGCATTCCGTATGTGGTCGCCTTCGTCGACGGGCAGCCGGTCGACGCGTTTGTCGGCGTGCTACCCGAAGGCCAGTTGCGGGCCTTTCTCGCCAAGCTGCTGCCCGATCCGAGCGAAATCGAACGGCGCAAGGCCCTGAAGCTCGCTGACGCAGGCGCGTGGGACGAGGCCGCCGCCGCACTGCGCGCATCGATCGCGCTCGATCCGGGCAACGACGCAGCGCGGCTCGACCTCGCCACGCTGCTGCTGGAGCGGATGCCGCCGCCCGTGACTGAAGCGCGGATCAATGAGGCGCGCGAAGTTCTCGCGCATGTGTCGGCGGCAGCGAAGCTGGAAGCGCGCTATCGCGCGCTGCAGACGCACTTGGACAGCCTCGCGCAGGCCGCGCGGCTGCCGTCGGTCGACGAGTTGCAGCGGCGCATCGAAGCGCAGCCCGGCGATCTGCAGGCACGGCTCGATCTCGCGCGGCTTTACATCGCGCAGCGGCGCTTCGAGCCCGCGCTCGAACAGTTGCTGGAGATCGTCTCGCGCGACCGCAAGTTCGGCGACGACATCGGCCGCAAGACGATGCTCGCGGTCTTCGAAATGGCCGCCGACCAGCCGGCACTCGTGTCGCAGTACCGGCGCAGACTGGCGGCCGAGTTGCACCGGTAGAGCGGCTCGGCCGCGGACTCCGAGTCGGAGTCCGGAGCGCGCGCTGCGAAGCGCGCGCCGGCGCCGTTCGCGCCCGCTAGTCGGCGTACTTGACCGAGCACCCGTAGGCCGGCGTCGACGCGGTCGACACAGGCCTGCCGGCGTGCGCCTCGTCGAGCGCCTGCGCGACGAAATTGCGCGCCGTCTTGACGTCGGCCGGGTTGGCGCTGCGTTTGTCGTCGATCGCGCCCGCGTAGATGAGCCTGCCCTCGGGGTCGATCACGTACATGTGCGGCGTGGTGCGAGCCCCATACGCGCGACCGACCTTGCCGTCGGGATCGAGCATCGCGACGGTCGGCGCCGCGCCCTGCTTGCCGAGCCAAGCCGCCTGTTGGGCGGGTTGCACGAACTCGGGGTGGCTCGCCGCGGTCGAGTTGATGACGAGCCAGGCGACACCGGCCGCCGTGTAGCGCTTCTGCAGCGACTGCATGTTGCCGCTCACATAGTGCTTCTGCACGAACGGGCACGACGGATTGGTCCATTCGAGCACGACGTAACGGCCGCGAAACTGTGCCAGTTGCACGGTTTTACCGGCGAGGTCGGTCAGCGTAAACGCGGGCGCCGGCTGGCCCGGCGTCGCCTGCGCCATCGCAGGCGCGCAAACAAGCAGCGCGGCGCCGAGCGCCAGCGCACGGATCGTGCGATGAATCATCGTCGGTCCTCCTCGAAGTGCTTGTGCACTCAAAGCCGGGCGAGCGCATCGAGCACGGTGCGCCCGGTCAGCAGTTCGGGCAGCACCTGCGTGCCCCCCTTGCCGTCGTACAGCACATAGAGGGGCACGCCGTTGCGATTGAAGCGGGCGAGCTCCTGCGTGATCTCGGGGTCGCGATTGGTCCAGTCGGCGCGCATCAACGTGACGCCGCGCGCCCGAAAGGCGTTTTCCACATCGGCAGCGGTCAGCACGAGCCGCTTGTTGGCTTGGCAGGTCACGCACCACGCGGCAGTGAAGTCGACGAAGACCGGCCTGCCCGCGGCGATCGACTCCGCCATCGCCGCGCGCGACCACGGCTGCCATTGCGCTGCGTTCTTCGCGACGGCCGCCTGCGCGCGGGCGGCCACGCCGTTGGCAGGGCCGGTCGCGGAAACGGTCGCGTACGCGGCCACCAGCGCCGCGCCGAGCGCGACCCAGCGATAGCGCGGCACGCCGCGTTGCGCGAGCCCCAGCGCCCAAGCCGCCAGGCCGAGCAGCACCAGCGACAGCAGCAGCAACCCGACCGCATCGACATCGACCTGCTGCGCCAGCACCCAAAGCAGCCACACGCAGGTCGCGAACATCGGGAACGCCATGATCTGCCTGAAGCGTTCCATCCACGCGCCGGGTCGCGGCAGCCGCGCGAGCAGCCGCGGAAACGCGGTCAGGACGACGTACGGCGCAGCCATGCCGACGCCGAGCATCGCGAACACCGCGAGCGCGATCGACGCTGGCTGCGTGATCGCGTAGCCGAGCGCGGCGCCCATGAACGGCGCGGTGCACGGCGCAGCGACGACCACCGCGAGCACGCCTGTCGCGAAGCTGCTCGACAGACGGTCGCGAGCGAGCTGCTGGCCCACGCGCGCGTTGGCGAGTGCGGTGCCCCAGGTGAACTCGAACGCGCCGAGCAGGTTCAGCCCGATCAGGAAGAACAAACCCGTCAGCGCCGCGACGACCCATGGCGTCTGGAGCTGGAACCCCCAGCCGAGCTGAGCGCCGGCGGCGCGCAGCGCGATCAGCCCCGCGGCGAGTGCGACGAAGCTCGCGACCACGCCCGCCGCGTAGACGATGCCGTGCGCTCGCAGCGATGGATGCGCGAGGTGCGCCTCGTCTTCGGCGCGCTGGTGCTGCACGAGCCCGAGCAGCTTCAGCGAAAGCACGGGGAACACGCAAGGCATCAGGTTCAGAAGCAGCCCGCCGACGAGCGCCCCCGCCAGCGCGAACCACAGGGTCACCGGCGCGCCGCCTTCGACCGGCGTCGCCGCTACGACTGGGACCGTGCCCGCGGTCAGCGGCACCGTCACGATGCCGGCCCAGCCGCCGCGATCCGCGCGCGCCGGCCCGCCGTCGACGACGACGACGCCCTTGAGCGCCATGAACTCGGGTGCAACCGGTTGCGCCGCCGTCAGGTACAGCGCGGCGAGATCGCCTTCGCTGCGCAGAATCTGCGCCGCAGCGGGCTCGATGCGTGCCTCTTCGAGCGGGAAGAACTCGACCGACGAAGGCGGCGCGTTCGTCCCGCGCGGCTTGAACGCGAAGCGGATGCGCGTGCCGTCGATCGTCGCGGTCGCGGATTCGAGCGCGACGGGCTGCGGAATGCGGCTGCGCATGGCCGCAAACTGCGCGGCGCGCCGCGAAGGACCGGCCGCCTCGCGCACCGGCAGCGCGAGCTTGAGATCCGCGCCGCCGGGGATGCAGACGTCCTTGCAGATCAGCCAGTCGGCGCGCGCGGCGAACTCGACCGTGCCGCCCGACGCAAGGCCGGGCGGCGGTGTCAACGTCGCGAGCAGCAGCACCTCGCCTTCGTAACCGAAGTTCATCAGCGGGCCGACCGGGAAACGCTGGGGTACCGGCCATTCGATCGGCCCGGCCTGCCAGCCCGCGGGCAACTGCCACCGGATCTGCGTCGGCAGGCCCGAGTCACCGGGCACCTGCCAGTACGTATGCCAGTGCGGGTCGTGCTTCAGCCGCAGCGCGAGCTGCAGCGGCTGGCCCGGGACCACGGCATCGGTGGCCGCGACGAGCTCGGATTCGATGTTGTCGCCGCGCACCGGCTGCGCCGAGGCGGCGCCGGCCAGCACGGCCAGCGAAAGGACGAGGATCCGGGCGAACATGGGCATGCTGGCTTCGTACGCGGTATGGCTCGGGAGTTCCCCGCAAGTCCTCGCGCGACGCCGGGGCTTGGATCAGATCAAGGCGAAGGCCTCGCGAGCCGCCGCGACCGTGGCATCGATCGCGGCGTCGTCGTGCGCCGCCGAAACAAAACCCGCCTCGAACGCCGACGGCGCAAGATACACGCCGCGCGCGAGCATCGCGTGGAAGAAACGGTTGAAGCGCTCCTTGTCGCAGGCCATGACCTGCGCATAGCTCGCCGGCACGTCGTTCGCGAAATACACGCCGATCATTCCGCCCACCGCGTCCGCGCAAAAATCCACCTTGGCATCGCGCGCCGCACGGGCCAGCCCGTCGACGAGCTTTCTCGTCTGCGCCGCGAGCCGGTCGTAGAAGCCCGGCGCCTGCACGAGCTTCAGCGTGGCCAACCCGCAGGCGACCGCGACCGGGTTGCCCGACAGCGTGCCGGCCTGATACACGGAACCGAGCGGCGCCAGGTGCTTCATCACCTCGCGCTTTCCGCCGAAGGCCGCGACCGGCATGCCGCCACCGATCACCTTGCCGAGCACCGTCATGTCGGGCTCGATGCCATAGAGCGACTGCGCGCCGCCCATGGCGACGCGGAATCCGCTCATCACCTCGTCGAAGATCAGGATCGCGCCGTGCTTGGTGCACAGAGCGCGCATCGTTCGCAGGAACTCGGGCGTGCCGCGCACGAGGTTCATGTTGCCGGCCACCGGCTCGACGATCACGCAGGCGATGTCGTCGCCGTGCGTCCTGAATGCGTCCTCGAGCTGCTGCGCGTCGTTGTAGTCGAGCACCAACGTGTGCTGCGTGATTTCGGCAGGGACGCCGGCCGAGCTGGGATGGCCGAAGGTCAACGCGCCCGAGCCCGCCTTCACGAGCAGGCTGTCCGCATGGCCGTGGTAGCACCCCTCGAACTTGACGGTCTTGCGGCGACCCCTGCCATCGCCTGCGGCGCCGCGCGCCAGCCGGATCGCGCTCATCGCCGCCTCGGTCCCCGACGACACGAGCCGCACCTGCTCGATCGACGGCACGAGTCGGATCAGCGTCTCGGCCATCTCGATTTCGGCTTCGGTCGGCGCCCCGAACGACAGGCCGCGCGCGGCCGCCTCCTGCACCGCGCGAACGACCGCGGGGTGCGAATGGCCGACGATCATCGGACCCCACGAACCGATGTAGTCGATGTAGCGCTTGCCGTCGGCATCCCAGAAGTACGCGCCCTCGGCGCGCTCGATGAAGCGCGGCGTTCCGCCGACCGAGCGGAACGCGCGCACCGGCGAGTTGACGCCGCCCGGGATCGAGCGCTGCGCGCGCTCAAACAGTTGTTCGTTGCGATTCATGTTCGTGTTCGCCTGTCCTGAATCTCGAGATCAGCTCGCGTGCCGCCGCTGCCGGATCGGCCGCGTCGTATACCGCCGTGATCAGCGCCGCGGCGTGTGCGCCTGCGCCGGCGACCTGCGCGATGTTCTCCGCGCCGATGCCGCCGATCGCGACGACGTGCATGCCGGCGGCACGCGCCTTCGTGAGCAGCGCCAGCGGAGCACGCACCGCGGTCGGCTTGGTCGGCGACGCAAACACCGAGCCGAAAGCGACGTAATGCGCGCCCGCCGCCAGCGCCGCTTGCGCGCGCGCGAAGTCGTCGTAGCACGACACGCCGACGGCCATCGACACGCCCTCGCGCGCGAGCCGCGGCAGCGGATCGGGGTCGTCGCGGCCGACGTGAACGCCGTCGGCGAACACATCGAGCGCGAGGTTCACGTCGTCGTTGACGACCAGCTTCGCGCCGTGCGCGAGCGTCAGTTCGCGCAGCGCGCGCGCCTGCGTGCCGCGCATTGCGGCATCGGCGCGCTTGTTGCGGTACTGCACCCAGCGCACGCCGGCACCGAGTGCCGCCGCGGTCGCCGCCACGAGCCGCGCTGTATCGGTCCAGTCGGGCGTCAGCAGATAGACGCCGCGCGGCGCTTCAATGCTCGCCATCGTGGTCCGGGTCCGGCACGTCGTCGCTGGCCCAGAACAGGCGGTCGGGCACGGCGTCGCCCATGCCGAGCCGAAAACCGCCGGCGAGCGCCTGCGCGAGGAATTCGTTGGCTTCGCGAACCGCGTCGCCGACGTCGATGCCCTGCGCGAGAAGCGCGGCGATCGCCGCCGACAGCGTGTCGCCCGCGCCGCGGAACGGCAGGTCCACACGCTCGATGCTTTCGTTCTGCACGCTGCCGTCGTCGCCGAACAGGCGGTTGATCAGCAGGTCGCTGGTCGACTCGGCGCCGGTGATCAGCACGTACTCGGCGCCCCACTCGAGCAGCTTCTTCGCGCAGTCCGCAGCCGCGAACTCCTCGGCCGCGTCGTCGTCGGTGGCCACCGCGATCATCCGGCGCGCCTGCGCCAGGCTCACTGTCAGCACCGTGGCCTGCGGCAGCAGCAGCGCTCGCATCGCGGCGATCAGTTCCGGATCGAATCCCGCCTGCTCGCCCGCGTCGGAAAGGAAAGGATCGAGAACGACCGGCACGTCCGGATAGTCGGCGAGGATCTCGGCGATCGCCTGCGCGTTGTCGGCGCTGCCGACCGCGCCGACCTTGAACGCCGCCACCGGCATGTCCTGCAGCACTGCGCGCGCCTGGTCGTCGATCCATTCGTCGTCGACGACCAGGACGTCCTCGACGCGCCGGCTGTCCTGAACGACCACGCCGGTGATCGCGCATGCCGCATGGCAACCCATGCTCGCGCAGGCGAGCGCATCGGCGAGCACGCCGCCGGCACCGGTGGGGTCCGACATCGCGAACGCGAGGACGGTGGGCGGGGCGTGCGTGGACATGCGTATCGCGACGGAGGCGTGGGCTGCGCTTCGAGGGCGGAAGCGCGATCACATGAAGCCGGTATTACCGGTCGAAAACGCCTTCTTTTGAAGGCACAAGTTATGATGCGCGCCGCTCACTATGTTATCGGAAACGCTCAAGTCTCCAGGCGCAATGACGACTAAGGTTGCGACACGAACATGGATGTGCCTCATTTGCGGCTGGATCTACGACGAGGCGGCTGGCCTGCCCGATGAGGGCATCGCACCGGGGACCCGCTGGGAGGACATCCCGCCCAACTGGACCTGCCCCGAGTGCGGCGCGCGGAAGGAAGATTTCGAGATGGTCGAGATCTGAACGCGGGCGCCGCGACTGCTGCCTGCCGCGTGCCGCGCGGGTCCGGCCGCGGACGAGCGACCGGTACGCGCCCGACCGACGACGGCGCGACCCGAGTGGAGGTGGTTTCGAAACATGGCGGCTCAGGACTTCACGGACATCCGCGGCAAGAAGGTGATGGTGATCGACGACTCGAACACCATCCGGCGCAGCGCGGAGATCTTCCTCACGCAGGCGGGCTGCCAGGTGATCCTGGCGCAGGACGGCTTCGAGGCGCTCGCCAAGATCAACGACCACCAGCCGAACATCATCTTCTGCGACATCCTGATGCCGCGCCTGGACGGCTACCAGACGTGCGCGCTGATCAAGCGCAGCCCGCGCTTCAACAAGACGCCGGTCGTGATGCTGTCGTCCAAAGACGGCCTGTTCGACCGCGCTCGCGGGCGCATGGTCGGCTCCAGCGAGTACCTGACCAAACCGTTCACGAAGGACAGCCTCCTGTCGGCCGTCCGACAGTATTCGATCAACTGACTTCTTCAATTCACGCCAGGCTCCTGCCCGTTCCGAGGAGGTAACCGACATGCCGATCAAGAAAGTTCTCGTCGTCGACGATTCGCCCACCGAACGCTACTTTCTGACCGAGTTGCTGACGAAGAACGGCTTCGCCGTATCGGCCGCCGAGAGCGCCGAGGAGGCGGTGATCAAGCTGCAGGCGAGCCAGCCCGACCTGATCCTGATGGACGTCGTGATGCCGGGGCAGAACGGCTTCCAGCTCACGCGCCAGCTTTCGCGCGACCCGGCCACGCAGAACATCCCGATCATCATGTGCACCAGCAAGAACCTGCAGACCGACCGGATCTGGGGTCTGCGGCAGGGTGCGCGCGACTACGTGACCAAGCCGATCAAGGCCGACGAGCTGCTGGAGAAGATCGCCGCGCTCGGCTGAGCGACGAAACTGACCGATGGAAGCCGGCAAACATCTCGTCAAACTGCGCGACTTCTCGACGCAGCTCGCCGAACGGCTGAAGGCGGCGCCGCAGACTGCCGCCGAGCCGACGCGGCTGGCGGTGCGGATCGGCGCGGAGAACTACCTGCTCGCGATGGAGCAGGCCGGCGAGATCGTCTCGGTCCCCGACATTGCGCCGGTGCCCTGGACCAAGCCGTGGTATCGCGGCCTCGCCAACGTGCGCGGCAGGCTCGTCGGCGTGATCGACCTGATGCAGTTGTCCGGCCGGCCGCCGCTCGCGGCGGACCAGGCGAGCCAGATGCTCGTCTTGGGCGAGGCCCTGAAGGTCAACGCGGCGATCCTGGTGACGCGCGCGTTCGGTCTGCGCAATCTGAAGGATCTCGAACCGGTCGGCCGCAACGGCGAAGGCGCGCCGTCGTGGGAAGCGGGTCGCTTTCGCGACCTGAACGGAACGGTGTTGACTGAGCTCGACCTCGGGCGTCTGGTGACGGCCGAGGCGTTTGCGTCGATAGGCATCTGAAGGCGACGCCGCCGCAGGCGCGCAGTGCGCCCGGCGCCAGAAGAATCGCCGACAGACGGAAGTGCGGAGGAACGCATGGCATTGGACCTCGGAGCGACGATGAAGAAACCCGGCGCCAAGGAAGCAGCGGCGGAAGGATCGGGCGAACCCTTCCGCTACACCGAATTCGCACCGATCGACGCGCCGCCCGCGCCGCCGCGCAAGGGGCGCAGGGCCGCGCCGCCGACGCAGCGCATCGAGCGCGATGCCGCGCCCGCCGCGCCGAACGCGAACTTCACGACGCGGCTGCTCGAGCGGCTGGTCGCCGCGCGCCTGCCGCTGATCGGCGATAAACCGGTCGCCACGCAGGTTCAGGTGCTGATGATCCTGACCGCGCTGTCGGCGCTGATCGTGCTGGTCGTGCTGCTGATCGACTTGCGGTTGGCCGCCAACGGCGCGGCGCAGATCGAGATCACCGGCGACACGCTGATGCACACGCAGCGCCTGGCCAAGGCCGCGCCGAACGCCGTGCAGGGCAACCGCAACGCGTTCGCCGAGCTGAAGGACAGCCGCGACCGGATCTCGGCCAACCTCGCCGCGCTCGAAAGCGGAGACGCCCGCGTGTCGGCCTCGTCGGCCGAGATCCAGCCGATGCTCGCGAGCGTGATCGAACGGTGGAAGGCGTCGGAGGCCGCCGCGTCGATGATCGTCGCGCAGGAGAAGACGCTGCAGTCCTTCGGCGACGTGATCAGGCGCATCAACGACGCGAGCCCGCGGCTGCTGCAGTTGACCGAGGAGGTGTCCGCGCTGAAGCTGCAGCAGGGCGCGAGCGCGCGCGAGATCGCCGCGGCGGGCCAGCTCGTGATGCTGACTCAGCGTCTCGGCAAGAGCGCGAACTCGCTGGTCGTCGGTGAAACCGCCAACGCCGAAGTCGCGCTGCAACTCGGCCGCGACATCAATCTGTTCCGCGAGCTGACCCAGGCGCTGCTCGCCGGCAACGACACGCTGCGCATCCCCCCGGCAACCGACAACGAGACGCGTGCGCGGCTGCAGGAGCTCGGCAAGATCTACGCCGACTTCCAGACCTCGATCGCCAGCGCGCTCGGCAATCTGCAGGCCATCGTTCAGGCGAAGGACGCGGAGCTGGCGATCCTGCGCGACTCCGAGGCGCTGCGCACGCAGGTCACCGAGCTGCAGCGCGCCTACCAGAAGGAGCAACGCATCCGCCTGGTCAACTTCTGGGTGATCGCGCTCGCCGGCCTGTTCGGCCTGCTGTGCGCCGCGGCGATCGCCAAGGTGCTGCTCGAAGACTCGCGCAAGCGTGCGGCCGAAGCCGAAGTGCAGCGGGCCGAAGCGCAGCGGCTCGAAGAGGAAGCCAAGCGCGCCAACGAGCAGAACCAGGCGGCCATCTTGCGGCTGATGAACGAGCTGCAGGAAGTCGCCGACGGCAACCTGACCGTGCAGGCGACCGTGACCGAAGACATCACCGGCGCGATCGCCGATTCGGTCAACTACACGGTCGAGGAGCTGCGCGCGCTGGTCGGCCGAATCAACGCGACCGCCGAACAGGTCAACACCGCGTCGACGCAGGCGCGCGACATCGCGACCCGGCTGCTGACCGCATCCGAGGCGCAGTCGCGCGAGATCAAGGAAACCGGCGAGAAGGTGCTGCAGATGGCCGCGCAGATCAACGACGTGTCGCGCAGCGCGGGCGAGTCGGCCAAAGTGGCGCGCACGTCGCTCGAAGCGGCCGAGCGCGGTCAGCGCGCGGTGTACAACCAGATCGCCGGCATGAACGAGATCCGCGAGCAGATCCAGGAAACCGCCAAGCGGATCAAGCGCCTCGGCGAGAGCTCGCAGGAGATCGGCGAGATCGTCGAGCTGATCACCGACATCACCGAGCAGACCAACGTGCTCGCGCTGAACGCGGCGATCCAGGCCGCGTCCGCCGGCGAAGCCGGCCGCGGCTTCTCGGTGGTGGCCGAGGAGGTGCAGCGGCTGGCTGACCGCTCGGCCGAAGCCGCCAAGCAGATCGGCGCGCTCGTTCGGACCATTCAGACCGACACGCAGGACGCGGTGGCGGCGATGGAGCGCAGCACCCAGGGGGTGGTCGAGGGAACGAAGCTGTCGGACGCCGCGGGAACGGCGCTCGCGGACATCGGCCGCGTCTCGCGCCAGCTCGCCGAACTGATCGAACGGATCGCCGGCAACACCAATGAGCAAGCACAGTCCGCGGGCGGTGTGGCGCAGTCGATCGAGCGCATCCTGACGGTGACCGAGCAGACCTCGCAGGGCACTCGCCAGGCGGCGCAGTCGATCGGACAACTCGCCACGCTGGCGCGCGAGCTGAAGGCGTCGGTGGCCCGGTTCCGCGTGGCGTAGCAGGCGCCGCGCGTCGTGGAGTGAACGCATGTCGGAGACCCGCGATCCCAACCAGTTGATGGACGCCGCGCCGGATATCGCGCCGCTGGCCTGGGTCATCGACGAGATCCGCACGTCGCTCAACGACGCGGTCGGCGGCGTCAAGACCTTTCTCGGCACCAAGCAGGACCTCGACAGCCTGCGCAACGCGCGCAACCAGGTCCACCAGGCCAACGGCGCGCTGCAGTTGCTCGACCTGCGCGGCGTGGCGCTCGTCACCGAAGCGGTCTAGCAGCTCCTGCGCCGCTGGGAAGCCGATCCCAAGGACTGCCTGCCGGCGGCGGCGCGAACGATCGAAACCGCGCTCGCCGCGGTAATCGCGTATCTCGAAGGCTTGCTGTCGGGGCGGCCGAACCAGCCGATCCGCCTGTATCCCTATTACCGCGACGTGCTGCAACTGAACCGCGCGCTGCGCGTGCACCCGGCGGATCTGATCTTCCCCGACCTGTCGCGCCGACCGGCCTTCCATCAGATCGAAGTCCGGCCGATGACGGCCGACCAGCTTCGCGTGCGGCGCGTTCGCTTCGAGGAAGGCCTGCTCGGCTTCCTGCGCGACGCCGAGGACGCGCGCGCGCGCCGGATGATGCGCGATGCGCTCGCCGATCTCGAGCGGCTGCCGCAGCGCGGGCTCGCCCGCAGTTTCTGGTGGATCGTGCGCGGGCTGCTCGACGCGCTCGACTCGCACGCGATCGCCGTCGATGTCGACCTCAAGCGCGTGCTCGCGCGGCTGAACCTGCAGCTTCGACGTCTGATCGAAGGCGGCGGCGCGGTCGCCGAGCGGCTGATGATCGACGCGCTGTACTACGTCGGTCGCGCCGACGAGAAGGTGTCGCGCGTCGCGGAGGTCAAGCGGCTGTACGGACTCGACGCGCTGATCCCGGCCGATTTCGAGCGCGCGACGCTCACCGCGATCGACGCCGACGCGATGCGCTCGCTGAAGGAGGCGCTCGCGCAGGCGAAGAACCTGTGGGGCCAGATCGTCGGCGCCGGCACGCCGGACGTCGCCAAGTTCGCGCACGAGCTGCACCTGGCGCGCGAAGCCGCGGCGCGGCTCGAGGCGTACCCGATCGCAGGCGTGCTCGAGACGATCGCCGGCGTCACCGCGGAGTTCCCGCGGCTCGCGACCAACGTGCGCGAGACGCTCGGCATCGAGGTCGCCTCCGCGCTGCTGTTCGTCGAGCTTGGCCTCGACGAGTTGCCGCAGGTCGAACCGGAATACGAAGCGCGCGCGAAAGCCGTCACCGATCGGCTGCGCGCGGCATTCAACAATCAGCCGCTGCCGGACTCGGCGCCGTGGCTGTCGGAACTGGCCCGCCGCGCGCAGGACCGCCTGACGATGGGCACGGTGGTCGCGGAAACGCAGGCCACGCTGCGCGAGATCGAGCAGCGGCTCGACCGCTTCTTCCGCGCGCCGACCGAACGCGGCGAGTTGGCAGCCGCCGACCCGATGTTCGACCAGGTGTGCGGCGTGCTGTCGGTGCTCGGCCACGAAGAGCCGGTGGCCGCGCTGCGCAACGTCCAGCAGGCGGTGCGCGCCTTCGCCGATCCCGCGCAGCCGGTCGACGCGACCGAATTCCCGCGGGTCGCGCAGAACCTCGGCGCGATCGGTTTCTTCGTCGAGAGCCTGTCGCAGGATGCGGAGCGCCCGCGCGGCATCTTCCGCTACGACCCGGCGACCGGCGTGTTCTCGGCCGACCTCGGGCAGACGCCCGCCGCCGAGACGGTGCCGCCGCCCGACGACGAGTTCCTCGCGCCGCCGCGCACGCTCGACACGCGCGTCGAGCCGCCCAAGCGCGCAGAGAACGTCGAGACGCTCGCCAAGCAGCACGTCGCCGCCGCGCAGCACATCGCGCAGCGCCTGGCGCAAACGCCGCACGACGCCAATCTGCTGCACGAGCTGGCGCGCGTCGTTCTCGCGCTGACCAACGAAGCCGATCTGCTCGACGACGCGCAACTGAAAGGCACGACCCAGCAGACCGCGCAGTTGATGGCGCAGTTCAAGCAGACGCCGACGCCCGAGATCGCGCGCCGTATCGCGCAGCTTCTCGCGCCGCCACAGGCGCCCGCTGCGCCGCCGCCGACCGCGCCGCTGCCTTCGACGCAGGCCGCGGCTGACCGCGAACTGCAGCAGATCTTCGTCGAAGAAGCCAACGAGGTGCTCGACGGCATTTCGTCGCAGCTCGACGCGCTGCGCGGCGCGCCCGACGACGCGGCCACGCTGACCACCGTGCGCCGCGCGTTCCACACGCTGAAGGGCTCGAGCCGCATGGTCGGGCTGAAGGCTTTCGGCGAGGGCGCGTGGGCCGTCGAGCAGTGCTTCAACCTGTGGCTTGCGCAGGAACGCCCGGCCAGCGACGACCTGATCGCGCTCGCGGCGAAGGCCCACGAACTCATGCGCGACTGGATCGGCCGCATCGCGTCCGACCCGCAGGTGGCGATCGATGTCGGCCCGCTGGTGCGCGCCGCGCAGCGCGTGCGCGAGGGCGGAGCGTTCGAATTCGAAGGCGGCGCCGAACCCGCGGGCGCATCGGCGGCGCAGCAGGCCGCGCCGCCGCCAAAGATCTCGGGCAGCGCGGCAGATAAGGCGCCGCCCGCGCTGCCGGAAACGGAAACCGGCGGCGCATCGATCCCCGGCGAAACGCACCGCGCGGCGCCGGCGCAAGGCCAAGCCGCGATCGCGCCCGAGCCCGTCGCGGCCAGGCCGATCGATGAAGCGCCCGCGCCGACATCGGGATTCGACGATGACGTGCGCCGCATCGGGCCGGTCGAGATCAGCCACGGCCTGTATTCGGTGTTCCTGAACGAAGCCGACGAGTGCATCCGCACGCTCGCGCAGGACATTTCGGAGTGGCGCTTCGAAGCGAACCGCCGCGTCTCGCAGAACACGATCCGCCGCGCGCATTCGCTCGCCGGCATCTCGGCAACGGTCGGACTGACGCCAGTGTGGGCGATCGCCGATCCGCTCGACGATCTGATGCACGAGCTGGGGCGCGGCAACGGCGGCGCCGCGATCGCTCTGTCGCCCGCGCAATTCGATGCGCTCGAGCGCTCGATCGAGCGCATGCGCGGCATGCTGCATCAGTTCGCGGCGGGCGTCTTTCCGGACCAGGCGCCGCTCGAAGCGGACGCGGTGCGGCATTTGCTCGCCGAGGTGCGCCGGCACGCGGCCGGTGCAGGCGCGCCGGAGGAGCGCGCACCGCTCGCACTGGTCGACCCCGAACCGGGCGTCGAGCAGACCGATGCCGGACCGCTGCCGACTCTGCTGGTCGAGGAAATCTCGGTGCCGGCGCTCGAAGCCGACGAAACAGCCGAACCGGCCGATGCGCCCGCACCGCCGGACAAGCGCCCCGCTCCGGCGGTTCGCGACGAGCTCGATCCGGACCTGCTGCACGTCTTCCTCGCCGAAGCCAACGACCTGCTGCCTGCGATCGGCGCCAATCTGCGCGCGCTCGCGGCCAACCCCAACGACCGCGACATCGCCCGCACGCTGATGCGCCAGCTTCACACGGCCAAGGGCAGCGCGCGAATGGCCGGGGCCATGGGGCTCGGCGAACTGGTCCACGACATGGAAACGCGGATCGAGTCCGCGATGCAGCTCGTCGACGTGCCGCCGGTCATCGTCGAAGACCTGCAAGGCCAGTACGACGAGGCCGTCGCGCTGTACGAAGCCTTGCAGCACCCGGACGCTGCGCGTCCGGCCGCGAAGGCCGCTGCCGCCCCGGCACCCGCGCCCTCGCCCGCGCCGGCGCAGCCCAAGGCGCCTAGCGTGGCGGCGCCGCCCGCGCCTTCGGCCGCGCCGCTCGCGCCGGTCATCAATCTGGCCACCGCGCGCCCGGTCGAGCCGCCGCGCGAGACCGCGCCGACAGCGCCCGCACGTCCGGCCGCCGCCGCGGCCCCGACGCCGCAGGTCGCGTCCTTCATTCGCGTGCGCGCCGACGTGCTCGACCGGCTCGTCGACCAGGCCGGCGAGGTGTCGATCGCGCGGTCGAAGCTCGAGAACGAGGTCGGCACGCTGAAAGCGGCGCTGACCGACCTGACCGAAAACATCCAGCGGCTGCGCGGGCAGCTTCGCGAGGTCGAGATCCAGGCCGATGCGCAGATCCAGGCCCGCGCCGACCAGCTTTCGAAGGAGTCGGCCGCGTTCGATCCGCTCGAATTCGACCGGTACACGCGCCTGCAGGAACTCACGCGCCTGCTCGCCGAGTCGGTCGAGGACGTCGCGATGGTCCAGGCCAACATGCTCAAGGGTCTGGCGATGGCCGACGGCGATCTCACGTCGCAGTCGCGGCTGACGCGCGAGCTGCAGCAGCAGCTGATGCGCGTGCGGCTCGTGCCGTTTTCCAACCTGTCGGAGCGCCTGTACCGCGTCGCGCGGCAGACCGCCAAGGAGCTCGACAAGCGCGTCAACCTCGAAGTGCGGGGCGGCAACGTCGAAATCGACCGCGGCGTGCTTGAGCGCATGGGCGGACCGTTCGAGCACCTTGTCCGCAACGCGATCGTGCACGGGCTCGAGACGCCGGCCGAGCGGCTTGCCGCGGGCAAGCCCGAGACCGGCGAGATCACGATCGAGGTGCGCCAGGAGGGCAACGAGATCATCGTCGTCCTCGCCGACGACGGCGCCGGGCTCGATCTCGATCGGATCCGCGCGCGCGCGCTGGCGAAGGGGCTGATCGGCCCGCACCAGCACGCGAGCGATCGCGAGCTGATGGAGCTGATCTTCGCGCCGGGCTTTTCGACGGCGACCGAGGTCACCGAGCTGGCGGGGCGCGGCGTCGGCATGGACGTCGTGCGCTCGGAGCTCGGTTCGTTCGGCGGCCGCGTGGCGGTCGCGAGCGAGCGCCGCCGCGGCACCCGGTTCACGCTGTATCTGCCGCTCACGCTGGCCGTTACGCAGGTGGTGCTCGCCAACGTCGGCGGACGACGCTACGCGATCCCGGCCGGCATGGTCGAACAGGTGCGCCGCTACAAGCCGGCGCTGATCTCCGCCGCGCTCGCCGACGGCGTGATCGACATCGCGCCGGTCGGCCAGGTCGTTCTGCGGCCGCTCGCGCAACTGCTGGGCGTCGAGGTCACGCTGCACCACGCCAAGCAGACGCCGGTCGTGCTGCTGCGCTCCGGCGACGACCGCCTCGCAGTGTCGGTCGACGACGTGTCGACCAACCAGGAGGTCGTCGTCAAGAACGTCGGCGCGCAGGTGTCGCGCCTGGCGGGCATCCTCGGCGCGACGATCCTCGGCAACGGCGAGATCGTGCTGATCGTCAATCCGGTCCAGTTGATCACCCGCGCGCCCGAGCCGCCTGCGCTGTATGCCGCGCCCGGCCGAGCGGCGGCCGAGGAAGCACAGCGCGCGGGCGAGGGACTCGCCGCAGCCGAGCCCGGGTCGCCCGCGCTGGTGATGGTCGTCGATGACTCGCTGACCGTGCGCCGCGTGACACAGCGGCTGCTCGAGCGCAACGGCTACGAGGTGCTGCTGGCCAAGGACGGCGTGGACGCGTTAAGGCAACTGCAGGACGCGCGGCCCGACATCATGCTGGTCGACATCGAAATGCCGCGAATGGACGGCTTCGACCTGACGCGCAACGTCCGCGCCAGCCGCGAGACGCGCGACATCCCGATCTTCATGATCACGTCGCGCACCGCCGAGAAGCATCGCGGGATGGCGCTGGAGATCGGCGTCAACGAGTACCTCGGCAAGCCCTACCAGGAAGAGGAACTGCTGCGGCTGATCCGGCGTCACCTCGCCGAGCGCGCGACCGCGTAGGCCCGCGCGGCCGAACGCAGAGCTTTCGCATCGTGCGACGCGCTTCAGGTCGCGCCGGCGGCGAGCGCGTCGCAGCGGGCCGCGTCGAGCGGCTGCCCCGCGTCGCGAAACCTGCGCGCCGCGGCGGAAAAATGCGCGGCGGCCACCGCTTCCGACTCGCCGCGCGCGCGGGCGATATGACCGCGGACCTCGTCCAGCGCGGCGTCCCACGCGGGCAGGCGCATGACCACGTTGGCCAGGTACTCGACCGCGCGCTCGTAGCCGTCGACCAGATCCAGCCGGCGCGCGCGCGCCGCGGCGATCGCCGCCGGCACCGCGAAGGTGATTCGGCATCCGGGGCAGGTTTCGAGCGGGCCGCGCACCGCCTCCTGCGCATCCTCGAGCGCGGCGAGCGCCGCGGCGGGATCCGCGCCGAGCATGATCCGCGTTCCGTAAATGCGGTCGAGCAGATGGAACCCGACATCGGTCTGCCGCGCGAGGTCGAGCGCTTCTTCGAGACGCGCCGTCGCGAGATCGCGCCGGCCGCGATAGAGGGCGACCTCCGCGAGCCGCTGCAACGAGAATGCCTCGCCGGTCGCGCCGCCGAACGCGCGATGCAGTCGCGCGCCGAGCGCGAGGTGCTCCTCGGCCGCGTCGAGATCGCCGGCCAGAAGTTCGGCCTCGCCCCGCAGCGTCACGCCGAACGCGTGCCCGCGCGCCGCACCGAGCCGGCGCGCTTCCGCGGCGAGCGCATCGGCGAACGAGATGACCTCCGGATAAGGGCGGGCGCCGTACAGAAAGCGCTGCATGATGCAAAGCTGGCCGTCGAACACGCGAACCGCGAGGTGCGGCACATGCTGTGTCTCGTGCAGATCGGCCCAGACGCTGCTGTGCAGTTCGCCGCGCGCGTGAGCCGCCGCGGCCTGGGCCCACGATGCGATGACGATCGCCGCCGTATCGCCGGTCTGCAGCGCCAGCCGCCGCGCCTCGGCGGACTTGCGCGTTCCCGTCGCCGGGTCGGCCACGCCGAGTGCGGCTGCGCCGCTGTAGGCGAGCGCCTCGGCCAGCCGCCCTTCGACCGTCGTCGGCGAAACGCCGCGCAACGTGAGCAATCCGCCCTTGGGGTCGCCGAGCTTGACCTGGGCCAGCGCGGCCCTAGCGAGCAGGTCGTGCGAGTCCGGCGCGCCGGCCGCGTCGGCGGCGACGCGGTATGCCGCAACCGCGGCCGGGTCGCCGACGGCATCCAGCGCCTCGGCGCGCAGCCGCAGCGCCTCGACGTGCGAGCCGTCGTAGGCGAGCAGCGGGTCGAGCTGGCGCAGCGCGTCGGCATAGGCGCCGAGGCGGATCGCATCGCGCGCCGCCTGCAGCAGCCATGGCGCCGCCGCAGCGCGGCTTCCGCCGGCGAGCCAGTGGCGCGCGACCAGCGCCGGCGGCGCGTTCGACTGCGCGAGCCGCTGCGCAGCGTGCCGATGCACCTTCAGTCGCTGGTGCGGCGGCGTCTGCTCGACGAGAGCCTGCCGGACGAGCTCGTGGCGGAACCTGTAACGCCCGTCCGCGACCACGAGCACGCCGGCGGCGAGCGCGCGGTCGAGCACGGCGAAGGCCTCCGCCTCGGTGCCGTGCGCGAGCGCGACGGCGGTCTGTGTGTCGAAGTCGCCGCCGGCCAGCGCCAGACACCTGAGCAGCGACAGCGCGTCGTCGTCGACATCGCACAGACGCGCGGCGATCGCATCGCGTGCGCTTGCGGGCAGGTGCGAACCGGGCGCGGGCCCCGCGCAGCGCGCGAGCTCGAGCGCCGCGAACGGGTTGCCGCCAGCCAGCCGCACGATGCGGGCGCGCAGCTCGGCGTCGAGCGGCTGTGCAGCCACGCGCTCGATCAACTCGGCTGCATCTTCGTCGGCCAGCGGGCCGAGGTCGATCGGCAGCAACTGCTGCCCGCGCAGCAGGCGTGCCACCCCGGTCGCGAGCGCCGAGTCGGGCACCGGTGACCGGAGCGCGAGGACGACGAAGACGGGCCGCCCGGTGACCGCGAGATGCAGCAGCACGTCGGCGTCGCCCGGTTCGAGCAGATGCGCGTCGTCGACCTGTACGAGCATCGGCGCGCCGTCTGATGCCGCCAGCAGCGCGCGCCGGAACGCGCCGATGACCTGATGCCGCCCGAGCGGCGTCTGCTGCGGCGCTGCCGGGCCGGCGAGCGGACTGAGCAGCGCGAGCACGGCGCGCGCGGCGCCGCCGACTTCGTCGAGCAACGACCTGCGCTCAAGCAGCAATTGCTCGACGGCGGTGGTCGTCACCGCGTAAGGGCGATCCGGTGCCACGGCCGTGACGCCGACGACCGCCCACCCCTGCGCGCGTGCGAGTGCCCCGATCTGCCGGCAGAACGCGCTCTTGCCGATTCCCGCGTCCCCGCGCACGAGCACTCCGCCCGCGCGCTCTGCCGCGCCGGATCGCAGCCAGGCGGCCACGCGAGCCAGTTCCAGGTGTCGACCGATGAACGTCGAGCTCTCCTGCGGCAGGGCGCTCACGCAGCGCTCGTACAGCGCTTCGGTCTCGCGGTCGGGCGCGACGCCGAGGACAGCCTGCAGCGCACTGCGCAGGCGCCCGTACCAGCGAACTGCCGCTGCGCGGTTGCCGGCTGCCAGCTCGCGTTGCATCAGCGCGCGGTGCGCCGGCTCGTCCGTCGGCTCGGCCTCGGCGAGCCGCTCCCATTGCCCGCTCGCGCGCAGCAGCTCGAGATACGTCGATCGCACCCGCGTTCGCGCCGCATCGGTCCAGGCTTCGTAGCGTGACGCTGGAAGCAGTTCGCCCCCGTACGCGCTCGCCGCGTGCGCACACGCCGCCGGGTCGCGGCTGGCCAGCGCGCTTTCTGCCAACTGCGCAAAGCGTTCGGCGTCGACCGTCAGCGTCGCCGACGGGCAGAGGAGAACCTGCCCGCCGCGCAGGACGACGGCGTCGTCACTGTGCAGGGCGCGGCGTGCATGGTGCGCCGCTTTGCGCAGGTTCGCCGCGCCGGCCCGCGGACCGAGTTGCGGCCACAGCGCGTCGAGCACCTGATCGCGCAGCAGGCGACGGCCGTCGGCGAGGCTGAGCAACTGCACCAGTTGCGCCGCGCGCGCGCTCGGCCATGCCCGCGCCGGGACCTCGGCGCCGTCGACGGTCACACCGAAACCGCCGAGCACGCGGATCTCGACGCGGCGGTCGGCGCCCTTCGCTTCCGCTGGGTTCGAATCGCGCATGGTCGGGCAGTGTCCGCCAGTGATCCGCGCACGACAAGCGGGCAGTGCGACGGGAACGATTCAGGAACGGTGCGGCGTCATGCTTCGACAGCCGGGTGCATCAGGCGCTCGGCGCCCGAAACCTCGACGAGGAGTCCGACATGAACGAACGCAGAATGGTCTTTTCGCTGCCTGATGGCGGCAGCGTCACGCTGACCTGGGACGGTTCGGCGGCGCCGGAAGCGATCGACGCGCTGGAAGAGGCGACGACGCTGATGTTCCGTTCCCTGCGGCGCGGTGCCGGTCGGCCGCCGGCTCGCGACGCAGGCGCGATCGAGTACGACTCGTGGACCGCGAACCTTCACTGACCGGGAGGAGCCCATGACGCGATCGTTATACGAGCGGCTCGGCGGCGCCGAGCGCATCGCCGCGGTGATCGACGAGACCATCGATCGCCATGCGGTCAATCCGGTGCTGGCGCCGCGTTTCGCGAACAAGGATCTGGCGCGGCTCAAGCAGCTCGGAACGCAGTTCTTCTGCGCGGGCATCGGCGGCCCGCAACGCTACGAGGGGCGCACGCTGCGCGCCGCGCATGCCGGCATGAACATCAGCGAGCAGGAGTTCCTGTCGACCGTCGACGACATCGTCGCCGCGCTGAACTCGCACGGCGTCGCGCCGGCCGAGGTCAACGAGGTCGTCGCGATCCTGTTCTCGCTCAAGGACGAGGTGCTGCGCGTCTGAGCCGGCCGGCCGTCGCGTCGCTGCGAGCCCGGCGCGCCTCAGGACGGCGCCCGCGTCGCGCCCCGGGGCGCGAGCAGCACCGTCGCCAGCGCGAACAGGATCAGCACGAGCGCCGCGTAGTCCTGCCAGTACGGACGCTCGCCGAGCATCCACATCCCGGAAAAGACGCCGAGCACCGGGATCATCATCACCGACAGCCCGCTCGCCGCGGGCGGCAGCGTGCGCGCGAGCCGGCTCCAGACGACGTGACAGAACGCGATCGCGAACACGACGTTGTACGCGATCGCCGCCCACTCGCCCGCGGTCGGTGCGCGCCAGGCTGCGCGCTCGAAGAGCACCGATCCCGCGATCATCACCGGCAGCGTCAGCGCGAGCATCCAGAAGGTGAGTGCGAGCACCGGCATGTCGGTCAGATGCCGGCGCATCAGGTGCGTGCCGTAGCCCCATGCCGCCGCGGCGACGAGCATCAGCAGCGTACCGAGCGGGCTGCCGGCGAGCGCGGTGAACTCCGACGAAAGCAGCAGCAGCGTCCCGCCGAAAGCGGCAGCGACACCCCACCAGTGGCGTGCGAGCGGACGTTCGCCGAAGAAAAGCAGCCCCGCCAGCACGGCCCACACCGGCATCGTGTAACCGAGAATCGCCGCGCGTCCCGACGGCAGCATCTTCAGTGCGATCACGACGAGCGTGTGCCAGACGATCAGATTCGGGATCGACAACCTGACGATCCGCGGCCAGGCGCCGCGCGGCACCGCGAGCGGCACGCCCATGGCGCGCGCGGCGATCGCCATCACGACGAGTCCGCCGCCGATGCAGATCGTGCGAAAGTACAGCGGCGGCAGCTCGGTGACGCCGAACTTCATCACCGGCCAATTCACGCCCCAGAACAGCGTCAGCAGCACGAGCAGCACGAGGTCGCGGTTGGACAGGCGGGTCATGATCGGCGGGGCGGCGAAGTGGCGCGCGAAGGTAACACGGCGCCGATCGCGCGCCACGATCGCGACGCTCCTTACAATGCCCGCATGAACTTCACGGAAAAGCTCGCCGCGCGCTGGCATGCGGCCGACACGCTGCTGTGCGTCGGCCTCGATCCGGATCCGGCGCGCTTCCCCGCGCAGTTTCGCGGCCGCGACGATGCGATCTTCGCGTTCTGCCGCGCGATCGTCGACGCGACCGCCGAGTTCGCGTGCGCGTTCAAGCCGCAGATCGCCTACTTCGCTTCACGCCGCGCCGAGGATCAGCTCGAAGCGCTGATCGCGCACATCCGCAACGCGCATCCGCGAGTGCCCGTGATCCTCGACGCCAAGCGCGGCGACATCGGTTCGACCGCGGAGCACTACGCGCGCGAAGCCTTCGAGCGCTACGGCGCAGACGCGGTCACGCTGTCGCCGTACATGGGGCTCGACTCGATCGAGCCCTACCTCGAATACACCGACCGCGGCGCGTTCATCCTGTGCCGGACCAGCAATCCCGGCGGCAGCGATCTGCAGATGCTCGAAACGGCTTCCGGCGGAAAGCTCTACGAGCACGTCGCGCGGCTCGTCGCCACGCGCTGGAACACGAACGGCCAGCTCGGGCTCGTCGTCGGCGCGACCTATCCCGCCGAGCTGGCGCGCGTGCGCGACATCGTGGGCGACCTGCCGCTGCTGGTGCCGGGCGTCGGCGCGCAGGGCGGCGACGTGCGGGCGGCCGTCGAAGCCGGTCAGACCTCGCGCGGCGAAGGGGTGCTGATCAACTCGTCGCGCGCGATCCTTTACGCGGGGCACGGCGAGGGCTTCGCCGCGGCGGCGGCCGAGGCCGCGCGCCGCACGCGCGACGAGATCAACCGCCATCGCGCGGCTCGCTCGCGCTGACGCGGCGCGAACGGCTGGTCGTCCGCAGGACTGCGTAGCCGGCTAGCCGACGCAAGGCATGGAGCGCGCGGCGGCCCGGCGGTAAGCTGCCGCAGCGGATCCCCCAGCATGGCCATGCCCTCCCTCGCCGCCTTCCTGCGCGCGCCGCGACCCGGCCGCGCTTCGGCGCGCGTTCGGCTGATCCAGTCGCACCTGCCCACCGCGGCGGAACTGCGCGCGGACCTCGAAGCGGGTCTGCTCGCGCCGCGCGCTTCGATTCCGCCGAAGTATTTCTACGACGCGCTGGGATCGCATCTCTTCGCGGCGATCACCGCGCTCGATGAATACACGCCGCCGCGGACCGAAGCGGAGATCTTCGCGCGCCACGGCGCCGAGATCGCCGCAGCCGTCGGTCCGGGAACGACGCTGATCGACCTGGGCGCCGGCAACTGCGCGAAGGCGGCGCGCCTGTTCGGCGCGCTGCGTCCGCGCCAGTACGTCGCGGTCGACATTTCGGTCGACTTCCTGCGCAGCGCGCTCGAATGCCTGCAGCGCGAGCATCCTGAAATGCAGATCGTCGGCATCGGCCAGGACTTCTCTCGCGGGCTCGAGCTGCCGATCGAGGTGAACCCGTCGCGTCGCCTGTTCTTCTACCCCGGTTCGTCGATCGGCAACTTCGCGCCGGACGAAGCGATCGTCTTCCTGCACCGGCTGCGTTCCGCCGGCGGCGAAGGCGCGCAGCTCCTGATCGGCGTCGACCTGATCAAGGACGAAGCCGTGCTGAATGCAGCCTACGACGACGCGCTCGGCGTCACTGCCGCGTTCAACCGCAACGTGCTGCGCCACGTCAACCGCCTGCTCGATGCCGATTTCGACGTCGCGCAGTGGAAGCACGTCGCCTTCTACTCGGCGCGCGAGACGCGCATCGAAATGCATCTCGAGGCGCTGGCCGACGTGACGGTGCACTGGCCGGGCGGCGGGCGCAGCTTCGCGCGAGGCGAACGCATCCATACCGAGAACAGCTACAAGTATCGGCCCGAGACCTTCACCGAAGTGCTGCGCGCCGCGAGCTGGACCCCTCGTCAGGTCTGGCTCGACGAGCGCGGCTGGTTCGGGCTGTTCCGCTGCGCGGCCTGAGCCCCGCAGCGGGTTTGCGCGCGGCGCCCTTCGCCCCTCGGCTCGGACGTGCCGGGCGCGCTGCGACCGCGATCCGCGGCGCGAGCTTAATCCCCGCTTAACGGGTGCTTCCTACGCTGCGTTCCGTCGCATCACGCAGCAGGGGCATCGACATGAAACGTATCGCAACACGTCTCGCGCTGGCGGCCGCGCTCGCCGCGGCAGCGGCCGGCAGCGCGCTCGCGCAGACGCCGGCCGACTATCTGCGCGCGCTCGAAGCGGCGGCGCGCAAAGACTCCCCCGGATTCGCGGGCTTTTCCGCACAGCGCGGCGAGCGCCTGTTCAAAACGACGCACGGCGGCGACTGGAGCTGTGCGACCTGCCACACCGACAATCCGCTCGCGACGGGCAAGCACGCGAAGACCGGCAAATCGATCGCGCCGCTCGCGCCGGCGGCCAACGCCGAGCGCTTCACCGACACGGCCAAGATCGAAAAATGGTTCAAGCGCAACTGCAACGACGTGCTCGCCCGCACATGCACGCCGGTCGAAAAGGGCGACGTCGTGACGTGGCTGGCTTCGCTCAAGAGATAGGAACACACATGCGAAACGAAAAGAAGCGCCGCCGGTTCGATGCGCTCGCGTGGGGCGTCGGCGCGATGACGGCCGCCGTGCTGTTCGTCGACGCGGCCCAAGCCGAATCGAAGCAATTTCGCCTCGACCACCCGCGCTACGTCGAAGAGTGCGGCAGTTGCCACGTCGCCTATCCGCCGCAACTGCTGTCGGCCGAGTCGTGGCGCGCGGTGATGAACGGGCTCGACCGGCACTTCGGCACCGATGCCGCGATCGACGCGGCCGCGCACGCCGACATCGCCGCCTACCTCGCAGCGAACGCCGGCACGCCGCGCAAGTTCGGCGCGACCGCGAAGCGCGTCACCGAGACGCGCTGGTTCGCGCGCGAGCACGACGAGGTGCCCGCGCACGTGTGGAAACGCCCCGACGTGAAGAGCGCGGCCAACTGCGGCGCGTGCCATACGCAGGCGGAGCGCGGCGACTACAGCGAACGCAATCTGCGCGTGCCGCGGCGCTGAGCCGATGCGAACGTGCGGCTGCGTGCGGTCCCGCGGACACGCGAGCGGGACCCTCCTCTCGCGCGAATCGGCGGCGAATCGAACCCACGGCGCGCTGCACGAGCCCGCCGCAGGCACTAACGTCTGGAAGGACAAGCGATGAAAACCGAAAGAACCCTCGTCTGGGACCTGCCGACGCGCGCGTTCCACTGGCTGCTCGCGCTGTCGTTCGCCGGCGCGTGGCTGACCGCAGAGTCGGAGCGCTGGCGCGACATTCATGTGCTGCTCGGGTATACGGTCGCGGCGCTGATCGTCTTCCGGCTGCTGTGGGGCGTGTTCGGCACGCGCTACGCGCGCTTCGCGTCGTTCACGCTCGACCCGCGCGCGGTGTTCGACTACCTGAAGGCGTTGGCGACGCGTACGCCTCGGCACTACTTCGGCCACAATCCGGCCGGTAGCTGGGCGATCGTCGCGATGCTCGCGCTGCTCGCGCTCACGGCCGCGACCGGCTGGGCCGCGTACGCGGAGCTCGGACCCGAGTGGCTCGAAGACCTGCACGAAGGCGCGGCCAACGCCACGCTCGCGCTTTTGCTGGTGCACATCGCCGCCGTCTTCGCGAGCAGCCTGCTGCATCGGGAGAATCTCGTCGGCGCGATGGTGACCGGCTACAAACCGGGCGCGGGCGATGCGGCGGCAGGCACGCGCTGGTTCGTCGCGCTCGTGCTGGTGGGCGCGGTCGGCGCGTTCTGGGCGGGGCTCATTCCGGCGCCTGGCCTCGAACGCGGCACCGCGTTGACCTCGCTCGTCGCAAAAGGCGCACCCGCCCTGAGCGCGCGCGGCGATCGGCGCGGCGGCGACGATGACGACGACTGAACCTGAAGCGACAGTGGACGGATGCGACTGCTGCTCATCGAAGACGACCCGATGCTCGGCGCGGCGCTGAAGGCCGGATTGCGGCAGGACGGCCACGCGGTCGACTGGGTGCGTACGGCGGATGAGGCGCGCGCCGCGTGGCTCGTCGCGCCCGAAGCCGGCGCCGCTTACGAAGCGGTCGTTCTCGACCTCGGGCTGCCCGACGGCTCGGGCGTCGATCTGGTGAAGCAGGCGCGCTCGCGTGGGCTCGACACGCCGATCCTGATCGCCACCGCGCGAGACCGCATCGCCGACCGCATCGCGGGGCTGGATGCGGGCGCCGACGATTACATGGTCAAGCCGATCGACCTCGACGAGCTGGCGGCGCGGCTGCGCGCGCTCGAACGCCGCGCCGCGGGGCGTTCGGCGCCGCTGATCGAGCTGGGCCGCATCACGATCGACCCGGCCGCGCGCCGCGTGACCCGAAACGGGGTGCCGATCGACCTGACCGCGCGCGAGTTCGCGCTGCTGCTCGCACTGGCGCGCCGGCCCGGCGCCGTGCTCACACGCGCGCAGCTCGCCGAGACGCTGTACGGGTGGGACGAATCGGTCGGGAGCAATACGGTCGACGTCCACATCCATCACCTGCGGCGCAAGCTCGGCGCGGAGCTGATCGAAACGCGGCGCGGCCTCGGCTACCGGCTCGTCCCGCCGAGGTCCTGACCGATCCATGCCAAGCGCGCGCTGGTCACTGCGCGGCCGACTGATCGCGTTGCTGGCGTCCGCAGCGATCGCGAGCTGGGCGGCGGGCGGGCTGTGGCTGTACCGCAGCTCGCTCGCCGAAAGCGATCGGCTGTTCGACGCCGCGCTGGTCGAGACCGCGCACGCCGTGCTCGCCGTCGTCGCGCACGAATGGCTCGAGGAAGACGACGACGAGATCGAGCTTAAGGTCGTCGACCACACGCACGCCGAGTCGCTGTTCTATCAGGTGCGCAGCGGCCGCGGCCGGCTCGTCTACCGCTCGCCCGGGGCGCCCGCCGAACCGTTCGACGACGCCCACGCGCAGGGCTTCGCGACGCGCCGCGTGGCCGGCACCGATTACCGCGTCTACTCGCTGCAGGCGCCGCGGCAGCGCGGGTCGATCCATGTCGCGCAGCCGCTCGCCGCGCGCGCGGCCGCGGCGCAGGCGGCCGCGCTGCGACTGCTCGCTCCCGGGCTCGTCTTTGCGCTGCTGCTCGCCGCCGGCGTCTGGCTGATCGTCCGCCGCGTCACCGCGCCGGTGGTCGGCTTCTCGCGGGCGATCGACGCGCGCACGCCGGGCGACGCGACGCCGGTGCAGCTCGATGCGCTGCCCGCCGAGCTCGTGCCGGTCGGCCATGCGGTCAACCGGCTGCTGGCGCGCGTCGACGAAGCGCTGCGGCACGAGCGCACGTTGACCGCGGACGCCGCGCACGAGCTGCGCACGCCGCTGGCGGCGTTGCGCGCGCAGGCCCAAGTCGCGCTGCGCGCGCGCACTGACGCGGAGCGAAGCGAAGCGCTGCGCGAGCTGATCGGCGGCGTCGATCGCGCCGCGCGCGCCGTGGAAAGCGTGCTGACGCTCGCGCGGCTCGACGCCAAACGCATCGACCCGGCGGCGCTGCCGACCGTCCGCCTGGACGAACTCGCGCGACTGGAGACGGCTGAATTCGACGACGCCGCGCGCGCGCGCGGCGTCGCGCTGGCGGTCGAGGTGCCGCCGCTCGAGTTGCGCGGCGACGCGGACGCGCTCGCGATCCTGCTGCGCAATCTGCTCGACAACGCGCTGCGGCACGCGGCGAGCGCCGTGCGCGTGGCGGCGCGCGCGGCGGACGGCTCGGTCGTACTGACGGTGGCCGACGACGGGCCCGGGATGCCGGCCGAGCAGCGCAGCCGCGCGTTCGACCGCTTCTATCGCGGCGCCGAAGGCGGCGGCGCGGGGTTGGGGCTCGCGCTGGTCAAGCGCATCGCCGAACTGCACGGCGGCGACGCATCGTTCATCGACGGCCTGGGCGGTCGCGGGCTCGGCGTCGAGGTCGTGCTCGCGCGCTGATTCAACCCTGGGCCGCCTCTTCGGTGGTCTGCGGCGCGACGGTCACGCGCGTGGCGAGCACCTTGTCGATGCGCCGGCCGTCCATGTCGACGATCTCGAAGCGCCAGCCGGCCCATTCGACGGCGTCACCCGTGCGCGGCACGCGGCCGAGCAGGAGCATCACCATGCCGGACAGCGTGTTGTAGCGGCCGAGTTCCTCCTCGGGCACGAGCGTGAATCCGAGCCGATCCTTGAGCTCCGGGATCGGGATCAGGCCGTCGAGCAGCCACGAGCCGTCCTGCCGCTGGATCGCCCACGCGTCCTCGGAGCGAGGGGTCTTGAACTCGCCGGCGATCGCCTCGAACAGATCCTGCAGCGTGACCATGCCCTGGATCTCGCCGTACTCGTCGACGACCAGCGCCATGTGCGCGGTTGACGACCGGAAGTTCTCCAGCAGTTCCATGCCGGTCAGCGACTCGGGCACGTACACCGGCGTTTCCAGGTTCTTGCCGAAATCCGGGCGGCCGTCCCGGATCGTCTGCATCAGGAGCTGGCGGGCGCTGATGATCCCGAGCACCTCGCGCAGTCCGCCGCGGCAGACCGGGAAGCGCGAATGGTCGGTCTCGAGCACTTTCTTGAGGTTCTCGTCGAACGGGTCGTCGAGATCGAGGTACACGATGTCCGATCGCGGCGTCATCAGCGAAGCGATCTGACGGTCGTCGAGGCGGAACACGTTGCGCACCATCGTGCGTTCCTGCTCGTCGATCACCCCCGATTCGGACCCCTCCTGGATCAGCGCATGGATCTCTTCCTCGGTAACCGCCGTGGCGCCGCGGCCCTTGACGCCGAGCAGCCTCAACAGAAGGTCGGTCGAGCCCGACAGCAGCCGCACGAACGGCTTGGCGACGAGCGCGAGCCAGCCGATGGGCCGCGCGACCCGGCGCGCGATCGTCTCGGCGGCGATCTGGCCGAGCCGCTTCGGCACGAGTTCGCCCAGGACGATCGAAAAGTAGGTGACAACGACGACGACCAGCCCGGTGGCGGCGATCTGGGCGACCTTCGCTTCGGCGCCCATCTGCACGAGCCAGGTCGTGAGCGGCGCGGCGAACGCGGCCTCGCCGACGATGCCGCTCAGGATGCCGATCGAGGTGATACCCACCTGGATCGTCGACAGGAAGCGCGTCGGCTCCTCGTTCAGCGCCAGCGCCGCCGCCGCGCCGCGGTCGCCCTGATCGACCAGGACCTGCAGCCGCGCCTTGCGCGCGGTCACGAGGGCGATCTCGGACATGGCGAAGACGCCGTTGAACAAGATCAGGACGAGCAGCAGCAACAATTCAGAGGGCATGAGCGCTCCGCGCGGGCCGATCCGTTGGGATCCACACGCGGAGTCTAAGGGCCGCCCGCAGTGGGGGAATTGATGCCCGACGACTGATCCGCGCGCTTTGGAAAGCGGGCGCCCACGCGGGCCGCGGACGAGCGAAAGGTGAAGCGGGCCGGAGACTTGGCCGCCGACGATGAGGCGGCGGGCACGAGAAGCGTCAGCGAAGCGCCAAGGGATCCAGTTCGCCCTCGGCACGCTGACGCGTCTGCGGCAGCAAACCGGCCACGTGCTCGGGAACCAGGCTCGCCGCAGCCATTTCGAGGACGATCTTCAGATGCGACGGCCGCAGCGGTTTGCGCAGCGCGATCGGCGGCATCGCGTCGCCGTACAGGCTCGTGGCGGTGGCGGCCGCATCGGCAGCGAGCAGCAGGATCGCGGCGTCGTCGGCGTCGCGCCGACGCAGCCCCCGCGCCAGCAGCAGCGCGTGGACCGGCGCCTCGTCGGCGACCACCCACGGCAGCACGTCCGACGCCATCGAGGTCACGAGCGCGCGAACGAAACGCTCGTCATCGTCGCTGAAAAACGCGAGTCCGAGGCGTAGCGGAGGCTCGATCGTCGCAGACTTCATCGCGGATGGCGCAGAGCGTTCGACCGGATGGTCGCACGTGCCTGCGCGCTCGGCGTCCCGCAAATTGGCGAGCGCGCACGTATGACAGCAGATCTGAATCAACTCGGCGCGATTCGCGCCGGCTCAGACGTCCTGCCGCTGCTCCAGCAGCGAAACCAGGCCTTCCAGCGCGGCGACGATCGCCTGCGTCCGAACGGCCGCGCGGTTGCCCTCGAAGCGGCGCGTGGCGGTCTTGACCCACGGCGCCGCAGCGGGGTCGCGTTTGATCGCCCAAGCGAAACAGACGGTGCCGACCGGCTTGTCGAGCGTGCCGCCGCCCGGCCCGGCAATGCCGGTGACCGCGACGGCGATCTGCGCATGGCTGTGCGTCAGCGCGCCGAGCGCCATCGCGCGCGCCACCGGCTCGCTGACAGCGCCGAACTCGCGCAGGTACACAGGCGAAACGCCGAGCACCTGCTGCTTGGACTCGTTCGAGTAGACGATGAAACCGCGGTCGTACCAGCCGCTCGATCCCGCGACCTGGGTCACCGCGAAGCCGATGCCGCCGGCCGTGCACGATTCGGCCGTGGCGAGCACCAGGCGCTGCTGCACCGCCAGTTCGCCGAGCCGCTCGGCAAGCTGCGCGATGTGATCGACGACGTCGTTCATCGGTGCATCCATCAGGCGAGCCGGTACCAGAGTGCGAACACCAACAACGTGTAAAACGCGGCGACCAGATCGTCGGCCATCACGCCGATGCCGCCTTTCCAGCGCATGTCGAGCGTGCGAATCGGCGGCGGCTTGGCGATGTCCAGCAGCCGGAACAGCAGAAACGCGAAAGCCTGCTGCAGCGCCGGATTGGCAGTCCCGTCGGGCAGCATCACGAGCACGGCCCAGAAGGCGACGATCTCGTCGATCACGATGTGGCCGGAATCGGCCTCGCCGAGTCGCTCGCCGGTCCGCCGCGCCGCCCAGACGCCGACCGCGAACCCGACGCCGATCACCGCGAGCCAGCTCGCGTCGGTGAGCCAGTGATCGAGCGCGACGAAGCTCGCCCACGCGAACAGCGTGCCCCAAGTGCCCGGGGCGGTACGCGGCATGCCGCTTCCGAAACCGAGCGCGATCATGTGCAGTGGGTGCTCGCGCAGGAAGCGCCAGGTGGGTGGCCGCGGTCCGTCGCCGGCGGGCGGCGCGTCGCCCGCGGCGCGGCTCGCGCGTTCTGGCATGGACTGCGGCGGCAGTGAAGCGTTCATCGCGCGAAGTGGTCGTATCCGCGGTACGTAGTGTCCACGAGCCCGCCCTCGGCGTCGAGCACTTCGAGTCCGCCCTCGGTCGTCATCGTTCCGATTCGGGTTGCCGCCACCCCCGCCGCGGCCGCCGCGGCGAACACCTCCGCGCGAACGGACGCGGGAGCCGTGAACAGCAATTCGTAGTCGTCGCCGCCGGCCAGCGCGCAGCGCCGCTGCAACGCCTCGGGCTGCCGTCGCAGCGCCGCTGACCGCGGCACCGCCGCCCACTCGACGCGGGCGCCGAGCCGCGACCGCTCGAGGATGTGCCCGAGGTCGGCAAGCAGCCCGTCGGAGATGTCGATCGCCGCAGTGGCCAGTCCGCGCAGCCGGACACCCAGTTCGACGCGCGGCACGGGGCGATCGAGCCGCGCTTGGCAGGCCGCCAGGTCGGCGGCGGCCACGTCCGCCACCTCCCCCGCACGATGGGCGAGCGCGAGCGCCGCATCGCCGACGCTGCCGGACACCCACAGGTCGTCGCCCGCGCGTGCGCCGGCGCGCGTGCGTACGGCCGAGCGTGGCACTTCGCCGATTGCAGTGATCGAGATCGTCAGCGGGCCGTCGACCGTGCGATCGCCGACGCGCAGCTCGGGCGTCCGCGTCGTGTCGCCGCCGACCAGCTCGCAGCCGTTCGCGTCGGCGAGGGCGAACAGCCCGCGCGTGTACGCCGTGAGCCAGGCCTCGTCGGCGCGCGGCAGCGCGAGCGACAGGAAAAAGCAGCGCGGCGTCGCCCCCGCAGCCGCCAGGTCCGACAGATTGACCGCCAGCGACTTGTGCCCGAGCGCCTCGGCATCGGTGTCGGCGAAGAAGTGCCGGCCCGCGAGCAACATGTCGGTGGTGATCGCCAGCGTAGCGTCGCCCGCGTCGATCAGCGCGCAGTCATCGCCGACACCGGCGCGCTCGCGCGTCGGCCGCGTGAAGTAGCGGGCGATCAGTTCGAATTCGTTCATTCGCGTCGCGGGTCGGGACGGCGCGCCGCGCAGCGGCCTTTCGCAGCGGTCCGCGCGGAGCGGGCGCACTCAGTCGCGGCGCCCGCCCTCCGTCCCCCGACCGCACTCGTCCGGACGCAGCGCGGCGGCCACTTTGTCGAGTACGCCGTTGACGTACTTGAAGCCTTCGGTGCCGCCGAAGCTCTTGGCCAGTTCGACCGCCTCGTTGATCACGACGCGGTACGGGATCTCCAACCGATGCTTGAGCTCGTACGCGCCGATCAACAGGATCGCGTGCTCGACCGGCGACAGCTCCTTGAGGTCGCGGTCGATGAAGCGCGCGAACTCCGCGCGCAGCGAATCGGCGCTTTCGGTCGCGCCGTGCAGGATCTCGCGGAAGTGCGCGACATCGGCCTTGTCGAATCCCTCGCTCTCCATCAGATGGCCTTCGATCGCGGCCACGTCGTGCCCGCCGACGAGCCACTGATACAGCCCCTGCAGCGCGTACTCGCGCGCGCGCCGGCGCGCACTGCGCCCGCCGCTGCGGGGTTTGACGGCTTCGCGTGCGCTCATGCGGGCTAACGCTCGTCGTCGAACGCCTCTTCGGCGTCCTCGCCGCCTTCTTCGAGCGCCCACATCAGGTTGGCCATTTCGACCGCCACGCGCGCCGCATCGCGGCCTTTCTCGAAGACGCGCTCGCGCGCCTGCTCTTCGGTATCGGTGGTCAGGATCGCGTTGGCCACCGGCACGCCGTAGTCGTGCGCGACGCGCGCCACCCCGCGCGCTGACTCGTTGGCGACGACCTCGAAGTGGTACGTCTCGCCGCGGATCACGCAACCGACGGCGATCAGCGCATCGAAATCGCCGGTCGCGGCGAGCTTGGCCAGCGCCACCGGCGCTTCGAGGGCGCCCGGCACCGTCACGTGCGTGATGTCGTCCTCGTCGACGCCGAGCTCGGCGAGCTCGTCGAGGCAGGCGCGCGCGAGCGCCTGCCCGGCCCACTCGTTGAAGCGCGACTGCACGATGCCGATGCGCAGGCCCTCGCCGTCGAGGTCGGGAGCGATGAAATCGATGGCCATGAGGTTCTAGTCTTCGAGGTAGCCGGTCACGTGCAGACCGAAGCCCGTCATCGACGGCATCTTGCGCGGCCGGGCGAGCAGTCTCATCGTGCCGACGTTCAGATCGCGCAGGATCTGCGCGCCGATGCCGTAGGTGCGCAGGTCCATCTTGGCCGCGCGCGGCGCGGGCAGCCTGCCCGCGTCGATGTCGGTCAGCGCGCCGAACTTCTCGAACAGCCGGTCGACCGATTCGGCGCAATTCAGCAGGATCAGCACGCCGGCCTCGGCCTGCGCGATCCGGGTGAGCGCTCTTCCGAACGGCCACGAATGCGCGCTGACCTCGGTGTCGATCAGGTCGAGCACCGAAGTCGGCTCGTGCACGCGAACCAGCACTTCGCGCTGCGGATCGATCGGTCCCTTGACGAGCGCCAGATGCGGCGCGCCGCACGGCGCGTCGCGGTACGCGACGAGTTCGAACTCGCCGGCGAACGTTCGCACGCGGCGCGCGCCGACGCGCTCGATCAGCGACTCGGTCGCGGCCCGGTAATGGATCAGGTCCGCGATCGTGCCGATCTTCAGCCCGTGCTGCTGCGCGAACGGGATCAGGTCGGGCAGCCGCGCCATCGTGCCGTCGTCGTTCATGATCTCGCACAGCACGGCCGCGGGCGTCAGCCCCGCCATTCGCGCCAGATCGCAGCACGCCTCGGTGTGGCCCGCGCGCATCAGCACGCCGCCCGGCTGCGCCACCAGCGGGAACACATGGCCCGGCTGCACGATGTCTTCGGGTTTCGCGTCGGGGCGCGTGGCCACGCGAATCGTGTGCGCGCGGTCGGCTGCGGAAATCCCGGTCGTCACGCCTTCGGCGGCCTCGATCGCGACGGTGAAGTTGGTCCCGTGCACGCTGCGGTTGTTCTGCGCCATCGGCGCGAGCCGCAGCCGCTGCGCGTGCTCGGCGGTGATCGGCATGCAGATCAGCCCGCGCCCGTACTTGGCGAGGAAGTTGATCTTCTCCGGGGTCACGAAGTCGGCGGCGAAGATCAGGTCGCCCTCGTTCTCGCGGTCCTCGTCGTCGACCAGCACGACGATGCGGCCGTTGCGGATCTCGTCGACGATCTCCGGAATCGAGGCGATCGGCGACTTGGCGGGCGGGGACGAAGGGGAAGGAACGGCTTGCAGCATCACGGCCTCCGCACCGGGCGGAAAGGAACGCGGATTCTACGCGCGGGCGACAGCGGCCGGGCGATCGAGTCTGTATTCACCACGGAGACACAGAGAAGAGCTTTTCTCTGTGTGCTCCGCGTCTCGGTGGTGAAATCACCGGTCTGCGCAGGCTCATGAACTCACGACCGAGACACCGAAACCGCCGAGAAAAACGGTTCTCTGTTCCTCCGTGCCTCCGTGGTGAGACCGCCCCTTTCACTACCGCTGCCCGAACGCGATGTCCCCGAAGATCGGCGCGACCCCGCGCGGCAGCGCGCGCCAGTACTGCCGCGGCGCCTGCACGGTGCCGCCGAGCGCGGCTGCGGCGTGCCAAGGCCAGCGCGGGTCGTACAGGAACCCGCGCGCCAGCGCGACCATGTCCGCGCGGCCCTCGGCGACGATCGCTTCGGCCTGCGCGGGTTCGGTGATCAACCCCACCGCGATCGTCGGCAACCCGGTCGCGCGCCGTACCGCGTCGGCGAACGGCACCTGGTAGCCGGGGCCGAGCGCGATCTTCTGGCGCGGCGAGACGCCGCCGCTCGACACGTCGATCCAGTCGCATGCGCGCGCCTTCAACTGCTGCGCGAGTTCGATCGTCTGCTCGAGCGTCCAGCTTTCCTCGCCTTCGAGCCAGTCGGTCGCCGAGACGCGCACGCCGACCGGCTTCGCCGCCGGGAACGCCGCGCGCACGGCGTCGAACACCTCGAGCGGAAAGCGCATGCGGTTGGCGAGCGACCCGCCGTATTCATCGTCGCGCCGGTTGGCCACGGGCGACAGGAACTCGTGCAGCAGATAGCCGTGCGCCATGTGAATCTCGATCGCGTCGAAACCGAGCCGCTCGGCGCGGCGCGTCGCCGCGGCGAAGGCCTCGCGCAGCCGTTGCAGGTCGTCGCGCGTCAACGCGCGCGGCGGCGTCTCGCCTTCGGCGTGGGGGATCGCCGACGGCGCTTCCGCGACCCAGCCGCCCTGTTCGAGCGGGATCTGCCGGCCGCCGTTCCACGGCTCCCGGCTCGACCCTTTGCGCCCCGCGTGCGCAAGCTGGATCGCGAGCTTGACGGGGGACACCGCGCGCACCATCGAGACGACCGAAGCCAGCGCCGCTTCGTTCGCGTCGGACCACAGCCCGAGGCAGCCGGGCGTGATGCGCGCCTCGGGAGTGACCGCGGTCGCCTCGACGCACAGCAGCCCCGCGCCCGAAAGCGCGAGCGACCCGAGGTGCGCGTGATGCCAGGCCGTCGCGCTGCCGTCGCGCGCCGAGTACTGGCACATCGGCGAGACCATGATGCGGTTGGGAAGCGTCAGGCCACGGAGGGAAATCGGCTCAAAGAGTCTGGACATGGTTCGCACGAAGCATCAGGCGGGTTCGACGGTCGATCAGAGATGCGCAGCGTAAACGCTGAGGTTCCATACGTTGTGAACGACGACCGGGAGCACGAGGCTGCCGGTACGCGCGCGCAGCCATAGGTACAGCAGCGCGGCCGGAGCCACGCCGAAGGCGACGCCAAACGAAACGCCGTGCGCCGCGACGAAGCCCGCGGTGACGACCACGCCGCCCCAGCCGAGCTGCGCACCGCCGATGGTCCGGCGCGCCGCGAAGGCGCGGTCCGCGAGCGCGAGCAGCACGCCGCGAAACGCAATTTCTTCGGCAAGCCCCGGCACGGTCGCCTGGTAAAGCCAGGTCTCCAGCGGCACGCCCGGAAGCCGAAAGTGCGACAGCGTCATCGCCGCGTAGTTCAGCGCGAGCACCGGCAGGGCCACGAGAACGGCTGCGCGAAACGAACCCGGCCGCTGCGACCAGGTGAAACCAAATTCGCGCCACGCAAAGCCCGCGCGCCGCACGAGCGCCGCGGCAAGCGCGAGCATGCCCGCCACCGCGAGCAGCCCGCCGGCCCAGTTCCAGCGGTCGCCGAGCCAGCGATCGTCCGGCCACGCCTCGGGCAAGGCCGTCAGCCCGAAGTACAGCGCGAACGCCGCGACGAACGCGACCGCGTACGCGCGCCCGGGCGCATCGGCGAACGCCGGCGCGGCGAGCGCCGCGGCGACCGCGAGCGCCAGCAGCGGCGTGCCGCCGAACACGGAGCAGGCTCAAGCCTTCGCCGCGGTCGTCGCGGCGAGCATGCGCTCGACGTAGCGCGCGATCAGGTCGACTTCGAGGTTCACGCGCGCGCCCGGCGCCAGGCGCTTGAGCGTCGTGACCTCGATCGTGTGCGGGATCAGGTTGATCGCGAGTTCGCATCCGGCCGGCGTGTCGGTCACGCGATTGACCGTGAGGCTCACACCGTCGACCGCGACCGAACCCTTGTAGGCGAAGTACTTCGCGAGCTCGTGCGGCGCGCGCACGACGAGATCCCACGACTCGCTGACGGGGGAGAAGCGCGCGACCTCGCCGACGCCGTCGACGTGCCCCGACACGAGATGTCCGCCGAGCTTGTCGCCGAGCGCGAGCGCCGTTTCGAGATTCACCTCGCCCGGCGAGTCGAGCCCGACGGTCCTGGCGAGGCTCTCGCGCGACACGTCGACCGTAAAGCGGCGATCGGCGAGCGAAGTGATCGTCATGCACGCGCCGTTGACGGCGATGCTGTCGCCGACGCGCGCGCCCGCGAGCGACACGCCGCCCGCGTCGATCGTCAGCCGCACGCCCGCGTCGGCGCCGAGCGGCTCGACGCGCACGATGCGGCCCACGCCTTCGACGATTCCGGTGAACATCTGAAATTCCCCCCTGCCCCGTTTGCGAACGGGAGATTCTTTACGCCCAGCGCGCGAGGATGCGCACGTCTTCGCCGACGGGAACAACCTCGCGGAAGCTCAGCCGCCGCGCCTGCGCGAGATCCGACAGCGCGGGCAGGTGGATCATGCCTTGCGCCTCGCCGATCAACAGCGGCGCGAGGTACACGAGCAGTTCGTCGACCACGCCCTCGCGCACCAGCGATCCGTTGAGCTTGAATCCGGCTTCGACGTGCAGTTCGTTCACACCGCGGCGCGCGAGTTCCTTCATCAGCGTCGTCAGGTCGACCTTGCCGTCTTCGTTCGGCAGCTCGATCACTTCGGCGTTGCGCTCGCGCAGCCGCGCGACCTTGCCTTCGTCGGCGAACGCACATGCGACGAGGACCGGCTCGCCGTCGAAAATACGAGCGCCCGGGTCCACTTCGAGCCGGCTGTCGACCAGCACCTTCAGCGGCTGCCGGCGCGTCTGCACCAGCCGCACGTTCAGTTGCGGGTCGTCGGCCTGCACCGTGCCGATGCCGGTCGCGATCGCGCAGGCGCGCGCGCGCCACGCGTGGCCGTCGGTGCGCGCGGCCTCGGACGTGATCCACTTCGACGCGCCACTGTCGAGCGCGGTCTTGCCGTCCAGGCTGGCGGCGATCTTCAGCCGCACCCACGGGCGCCCGCGATTCATCCGCGAAAAGAAACCGATGTTGGTTTCGATCGCCTCGTTGCGCAGCAGGCCGCAGCGCACGTCGATGCCGTTGGCGCGCAGCATCTCGAGCCCGCGACCGGCGACCTGCGGGTTCGGATCCTCGACCGCCGCGATCACCCGCGCGATCCGTGCCTCGATCAGCGCGGTCGCGCACGGCGGCGTTCGGCCGAAGTGCGAGCACGGCTCGAGCGTGACGTAGGCGGTCGCGCCGTGCAGGTCGTGGCCATTGCGACGCGCGTCGAGCAGCGCCTCGACCTCCGCGTGGTTCGATCCGGGCGGTTGCGTCCAGCCTTCACCGAGCACGCGGCCGTCGCGCGCGATCACGCAACCGACGCGCGGATTTGGCGTCGCGTGATACAGCGCACGCTGCGCGAGCGCCAGCGCGCGACTCATCAACTGGTGATCGAGCTCGGTGTACATGCGCGGATTCTACGGGCCGAAGAAAAGGCCGCGGCGAAGCCGCGGCCTTCGGGAAGGCGGAAGATCCGATTCACACGCACCGCAGGTGTCTCCACGCTCGTCCCCCTTTCCCGAAGGGGGACCGGAGGGGATTTCGAGTTGCGGCCGCTCGCGGGAGGCCGCATCAAATCCCCTGCCCCCTTTGCCAAACGGGGGCCAGTGCAAGACTCAGCGGATCTGCAGCCGCTTGCTCCCGACCGCCGCGCGTTTGGGCAACGTGAGCTTGAGCACGCCGTCCTCGTATTTCGCTTCGGCGCCCTCTTCGGTCACCTCCACCGGCAGTTCGAAGCTGCGGGCGTAGCTCGCGGCGAAGCGTTCGGCGTGCAGTACGCGCTCGCCTTCCTTGCGCTGCTTCTCGCTCTTTGCCTCGGCGTTGATCGAGACACGCGCGCCTTCGATCGTGACGTGGATGTCTTCCTTCTTCACGCCGGGCAGGTCGACCAGTACTTCGAAGCGGTCGCCCTTGTCGATCACATCCATCCGTGCGCGCGCGACGGTCGGCAGCTCGACCGCGCGCGCCGGCACGCCGGCGCGGTTGAAGAAGTCGTTGAAGAATTCGTCCAGCAGCGAGGACGGCTCGCGTCGCACCAGGTTCACCATGATTCGTTTCCTTTCTTGAGGCGGCCGCGGACGCGGCCATGGCCTCAAGCTGGGACGCGCGGTGCGCGTTTCAACCCCCCGCACTACGCGGTGGGGCGCCGATGGACGAAAAAGGGCCGCTCGCCCGAGCGGCCCTCACCGTGAGCGACATCGCGGTCTCACTCCGCCGGCCGCGGCGGACCGACGGAACGACTTTCGCTCAGTGAACGGTCAGGCGTTTGGCCTGCACCGCCGACTTCTTCGGCAGCGTCAGCGTGAGCACGCCGTTCTCGTAGTGAGCTTCGGCGCCGGTCTCGGTCACCTCGGAGGGCAACTCAAAACTGCGCGCGAAGCGCGCCGCCGAACGTTCGGCGTAAATGACCTCGCCGCCGTCTTTCTTCATCTTCTCGGTTTTCGCTTCGGCGTTGATCATCACGCGCGAGCCGTCGATCGAGACATCGATGTCTTCTTTCTTGACGCCGGGCAGATCGACGGTGATCTCGTAGCTCGAACCTTTGTCGATCACGTCCATCCGGGCGCGCTCGACCGTCGAGTAACCGCTCTCCAGCAGCGAGCTCGGCATCCACGCCGGCCGGCTGAAGAAGTCACGGAAGAGCTCATCGAACACCGGCGAGAACAGGTCCCGACGAACAAAGGGCGTCAGTGCAGTCGTCATGCAGTCAATCACCTCCTTGTTTGCTTGCTCGGTCCCGGCCGCGATCCCGATCGGGCAGGGATCCGCTGCACCGGGACCCTTGCGTGTCCAATTTAGGGTCGCGATCCGGCGGCTTCAAGAGGCGCTGGCAGGCATCGGCGCGTCCCGCGCGATGTGGCTGCGCAAAAAAAAAGGCCGCTTGCGAGCGGCCTTTCGCGGCGCTTGCGGCCGCTGCCCTCCGGCATCCCGCCGGTGGGCCCGGGAAGTCAGTGGATCTCGAGCCGTTTCGTCGGCGTCGGCGTGCGCTTCGGCAGCGTCAGCGTCAGCACGCCGTTTTCATAGTGCGCATCCGCGCCGGCTTCGGTCACTTCCGTCGGCAGCTCGAAGCTGCGCGCGTACCTCGCCGCCGACCGCTCGGCGTAGATGACCTTCTCGCCTTCCTTCTTCTCTTTTTCGGTCTTCGTCTCGGCGCTGATCATCACGCGCGAGCCGTCGATCGAAACGTTGATGTCCTCTTTCTTCACACCGGGAAGTTCGACGGTGATCTCGTAGTTCGCGCCTTTGTCGACCACGTCCATGCGGGCGCGCTCGATCGGCTCGAACTCGCCTTCGAGCAACGCAGGCATCCACGCGGGACGGCTCCAGAAGTCGCGGAACAGTTCGTCGAACATCGGCGAGAAGAGATCGCGACGGACGAACGGTGTCAACCGAGTCGTCATACACAGCCTCCTTGCTCTCGCTGCCCGGTCCCGGCCCGCCCGGACCGGGATTGCCTTCTCCGGGCTTCCACCCATCAATCTAGGACGGACGGTCGACGAATCAAGTCTGGCGTGCACCGGCACGGTTGCACGTTTGACCGCGGTCAAGCGCCGCTGCGAATGAGACGCAGGTGCGAGGTCACGGGCGGAAGACGCGGGCGACGACGTTGGGGTTGGTCTGGTTGGCGACGCTCTGCAGCCAAGCGACGACGGCGGCGCCGTTGGGTGCCACCGACAGCGAAGGCGCTGCCGCGGCGCCGGTCGCCTCGGCATCGAGCTGAAACGCGCCCGAGATGGCGCCGTTCGATGCAGTGAAGGTCGCGTAGAACAGATCGTCGGGCCCCCCGCCCGCGGGCGTCTGCAGCCAGACGAAAATCGCGTTGCCGTTGCCGTCGACGGCGACGCGGGGGGTGTGGCTCGCGACGGTGCCACTAACCTGACGTGCGAGCGACCACTGCCCCGCGGCAAACCGAGCAAAGAAGACTGCGTTGTTCTGGCGCCAGACGCTGTACGCGGTCGCGCCAGGGCCGGCGACGACAAGCGACTGATCGACGGTGCCCGCGCTGAGCTCCAAGGGGTCGGGCTTGGGCAGCCACGATGCCGCGGTGCCTGTCGCCGCCCTGAGGTCGAAGGCAGCGCTGGCGAGCACCCGCTGTTCCCACGTCACGACGAACTGACCCGGGCCCAAAGCGGCGACCCTTGGATTGCGCCCATCGCTCGCCTGCCCCGTGTCGACCGGCAGCGCCGAGCCGAAAGGCGTCGGCGAGTTGGTGTCGTAGCTTCGAGCCCTGATCAGTGCGATCCCGCTCTGCGCTTGCTCGCGCCATACGATCATCGCGACGCCGTTCGCGTCGATCGCGACGGCCGGCTGCGAACCCGTTGCGGATGTGTTCACCTGTGCCGGCAACTTCGCGGACCAGCCGCCGGCTCCGCTGCGGGCCGACACCATGACCAGTCGCTCCCCCGTCGCCTGCTGCTCCGTCCAGACGGCAGCCTGGGCGCCTGCGTCGTTGGCAGCGAACGCGAGTTCACCGGCGGACACACTGGACGACAGATTGGCGATGCTCAAGACGCCCCACCCGTTCGCCTCGCGCACCGCACTGACCAGACGTGTGCCGATTGCCGGCCGCTCGCGTTGCCAGACCGCCATCGAACCGAAACTCGAACGCTCGGCGCGCAACTGGGTAATCACGTCCGCAGCGTCGAACGCTTGTGTCTCGTCGATCGACTCTGCCGCCGTAAAGGCTGCGGTTCCGTTCGTGTTCTCGCTGACGCCGACCAGCGGAACCGTGCTCGGAAGGTCGGTGACGGGCATGCCAATCTGGCTCCAGAGCACGGAGGCAGTTCCGTTTGCGCCGAACACAGCGGCCGGAGGTGTCACGCTGCCCGCATTTGTCGCCAGCGTCTGCACCGCTCCCCAATTGATCGGCCCCTGTGCGGGCGGCAACCCGATGCTCGCGTCGCCGCCCCCGCCGCCGCACGCGGCGAGCAGCGCCGTCGCTGCGGCAGCGAATGCCGCGTTACGAACGCCGTTTGCGCGGCGGGCGGACTTCCTTGACCACTTCTGCGAACTCGTCGACATCCTCGAAACTCCGGTACACCGATGCAAAACGGATGTAGGCCACCTTGTCGAGCCGCTTGAGTTCGCGCATCACCAGCTCGCCGAGCTTCTCGCTCTTGATCTCGCGCTGCGCGGACGAAAGCAGCTTGTCCTCGATACGGCCGATCGCGTCGTCGACGGCCTCGCGCGGCACCGGGCGCTTGCGCAGGGCGAGCAGCATCGACGCGCGCAGCTTCTCGCGATCGTAGTCCACGCGGCTGCCGCCGCGCTTGACGATCGTCGGCAGCGCCAGCTCAACTCGCTCGTAGGTGGTAAACCGTTTGTCGCACGACAGGCAGCGCCGGCGCCGGCGGATCGTCGCGCCCTCGTCGGAGGCGCGCGAGTCGATCACCTGCGTGTCGACGTGGCTGCAGAAGGGGCACTTCATCTCGGATCGCGCTGCTCGGATTGCGGATTGCGTTTGGTCCCCGCAGTGCGGGGGGCCGCGTGCATGGCAAACAGCGGTGTGCCGCGTTCAGCGCGATCCGCGATCCGTGATCCGCGATCCTCACCCATAGACTGGGAACTTGCGCGTGAGCCGGCCCACTTCCTCGCGCACTCGCGAGACGGTTGCGGGATCGCGCGGGTTGTCGAGGATGTCGGCGATCAAATTCGCCGTCTGTTCGGCCTCGGCTTCCTTGAAACCGCGCGTGGTCATCGCCGGCGAGCCGATGCGGATTCCGCTCGTGACCATCGGCTTCTCGGGGTCCTTCGGGATCGCGTTCTTGTTGACGGTGATGTGCGCCTGGCCGAGCACGGCTTCGGCATCCTTGCCGGTGATGCCTTTGGCGCGCAGGTCGACCAGCATCAGATGGCTTTCGGTGCGGCCGCTGACGATGCGCAGGCCGCGCCTGATCAGCGTCTCGGCCATCACGCGCGCGTTGGTGATCACCTGCTGCTGGTAGGCACGGAACTCGGGCGCGAGCGCCTCCTTGAACGCGACCGCCTTGGCCGCGATCACGTGCATCAGCGGACCGCCCTGCAGGCCCGGGAACACCGCGCTGTTGATCTGCTTTTCCAGGTGCGGCTTCGTCAGGATCAGCCCGCCGCGCGGGCCGCGCAGCGTCTTGTGCGTGGTCGACGTGATCACGTCGGCGTACGGCACCGGGCTCGGGTAGAGCCCCGCGGCGATCAGCCCCGCGTAGTGCGCCATGTCGACCATGAAGTACGCGTCGATGTCGCGCGCGACGCGCGCGAAGCGCGCCCAGTCGATGCGCAGCGAATACGCCGACGCCCCGGCGATGATCAGCTTCGGGCGCTTCTGGTGCGCGAGCTGCTCCATCGCGTCGTAGTCGATCTCCTCGCGCTCGTTCAGCCCGTAGCTGACGACCTTGAACCACTTGCCGCTCATGTTCAGCGCCATGCCGTGCGTGAGGTGCCCGCCTTCGGCGAGGCTCATGCCCATGATCGTGTCGCCGGGCGTGAGCAGCGCGAGGAACACCGCCTCGTTGGCCTGCGCGCCCGAGTGCGGCTGAACGTTGGCGGCGATCTCGATCGTCGGCAGGCCGAAGAGCTGCTTGAGCCGTTCGAGCGCGAGCGTTTCGGCGACGTCGACGTGTTCGCAACCGCCGTAGTAGCGCTTGCCCGGATAGCCTTCGGCGTACTTGTTGGTGAGCTGCGTGCCCTGCGCAGCCATGACCGCGGGGCTTGCGTAGTTCTCGGACGCGATCAGCTCGATGTGTTCTTCCTGCCGCGTGTTCTCGGCGGTGATCGCCGCCCACAGTTCGGGGTCGACGTTGGCGATGGTGTGTGTGCTGCGGCTGAACATGGATTCCTCGTGGGGCACGGTCGCAAGTGGGATGCGTCACTTGCCATCGGGCCCAGGCGAGCGGCTACGGAGGTCCTGCGCTTCCCGAGTGTTTGCACTCTTCGATTCGCCAGTCACGCAGGTCGGGATGGCGGGGAAATTATGCCAGCCGGTGCGCGCCGCTCCCTCAGGCGAGCCAGCGCAGCAGCGCCACGCCGCCGGCCAGCCCTGCCAGCGGCCCGGCGAACGCGGCCATCGTGTTGAGCCCGATCGTGCGGCCGCCGGCGCCGTACACGAGCAGCGACTTCAGCACGAGGTTGGCGCCGACCGCCAGCGAGATCGCCGTCGCGGCGGCGATCGCCGGCAGCGTGCCGGTGTTGAAAAGCTGCAGCGACGACAGCGTGATCGCGTCGACGTCGGTCAGTCCCGAGACGACCGCCAGCCCGTAGACGCCCTGTGCGCCGACGCTGTCCGACAGCCAGGCCGACACGACGAGGATCGCCGCGTACAGCGCGCCGAAAGCGAGCGCCGCCAGCAGGTTGGTGGGGTTGCGGTACTCGTCGCCGCCGTCGCCGACTTCGGTGCCGACCGAGCGCCAGCGCAGCGCGATGGCGGGCACGCCCAGCAGCAACGCCAGCGCGATCGGAACGGCGATCGTCGGCGCAGCGCGCGGCGCGACGATCGTGACGATCAGCAGCACACGAGCGAGCATCGTCGCGTTGGCGAGAACGATCACCACCAGCGCCGCGGCCGGCGTATGCGTCGCCTGCCGGGCGTGGCGCGCGTACACGAGCGTGGTCGCAGTGCTCGACACCAGCCCGCCGAGCACACCGGTGAGCAGCAGGCCCTTGCGCGCGAGGGTCAGCCGCCACGCGACGTAGCCCGCCAGGCTCACGCCCGATACGAGCACGACCATCAGCCAGACGTTGAACGGATTGAGCACCCCGTACGGGCCGTAGGCCTCGTTCGGCAGCAGCGGCAGCACGACCAGGCTGACGGCGCCGAACTGCAGCATCGAGCGGATGTCGCGCGCGGTGAGCTTCTGCGCGGTGCCTTCCAGCTCGGCCTTGAAATACAGCAGCGCGGTCATGCCGACGCCGAGCGCGACCGCCAGCGCGGGCTCGCCGTAATAGTTCAGCGCGCCGAGCCCGAAGACGGTCAGCGCGGCGATCACGGTCGTCGTTCCGGAGTCGTCGGCGGTTGTGCGAGGGTCGGCGAAGTACGCGCCGGCGATTGCGGCGCCGACGATCGCGAGCCCGACGGCGAGCACCCACCCGGAGTTGGTCTCGCTCGCCAGCAGCGCGCACAGGGTGCCGAGCACGGCGATCAGCGCGAACGTGCGCACGCCCGCCTTCGCGTACGGGTTGCGTTCGCGCTCGATGCCGACCAGCAGGCCGATGCCGAAGCTGGTGGCGAACGTCAGGGCCAGGTCAAGCGTGACTCGCATGGGCGCAGTCTACGAAGGCCGCGCGCCTGGGACTGACCCTAGGTCAAGGTCTCGTCGCGCGCTTCGGACAGGTGGGCGATGTCGCCCCAGTCGACGATGTGCATGCGCAGCGGCGGGGTGAACGCGGCGATACGGTTGATCGCCGCGTTGGCCATCACGTGCTCGCGCGGCGCATCCCACGCGAGCGCACGCGCGGTGCGGTACGCGACATCGAGCACGCCGCCGTGCGCGAAGACCGCCACGGTCGCGCCGGCCCATTCGCAAGCGATGTCGTGCAGCGCGGCGTTGACGCGTTCGATGAACTCGGCGCCCGACTCGCCTTCGGGCATCGCCCAGGCCGGGTCGCGCTCGCGCCACGCGGCGAACTCGTCCGGCCAGCGCGCGGCGATCTCGTCGAGCGTGTGACCCTCGAACACGCCGAAGCAACGCTCGCGCAGCCGCGCGTCGGCGCGCGGATCGAGCCCCAGGCGCGCGGCGAGCGGTTCGGCGGTCATCCAGGCGCGCGCCAGATCGCTCGCGTAGATCGCGTCGATGCGCTCGACCGCGAGCCGCTCGGCGAGTCGCCCCGCCTGCCAGAATCCGGTCGCCGACAGCGGGATATCGAGGCTGCCCTGGATGCGGTGCTCGGCGTTCCAGGCGGTCTCGCCGTGGCGGATCAGCAGCAGCGTGGCCGGCGCCCGCTTCACGCCAGCCTGGGGTTCAGGGTGTACGTGCCGGTGATCTTCGCCGAGGCGAGCACGTGACCTTCGATCGCCTTGAGCACATCGGGGCCGGTGAAGCGGCCCTCGAGCGGAACGCGTTCGATGTCGAGCGCATACAGCGTGAACACGTAGTGATGGACGATCGAATCGTTCCACGGCGGGCACGGTCCGTCGTAGCCGTAATAGTCGCCTTCCATGTCGTGGTCGCCGGCGAACCACGACGTGTAGTCGTTGATCCCCTGGCGCGTGCCGTTGATCGCGGCCGGGCCGTTCTTGCCGCGCGGCGTGACCGCGTGCGAGTAGGCGCCGGCTTCGATCGAGCGCGTCGTCGCGGGGATGTCGACGAGCACCCAGTGGTAGAAGATCACGCGCGGCAGCGAAGCCGGGATCTCGCGGCCTTCCTGGTTCACGTCGTCGGGTTTGCTCGGCACGTCGTAGTCGTGGCAGATCAGCGCGAAGGATTTCGTGCCCGCCGGCACGTCGTCCCAGGCCAGGTGCGGATTCTTGTTCGACGACAGCTTGACGTGGTGTGCCGGGTCAGGCACCGCGAACGCGAACTCGCCGGGAATCCGTCCGCCGTCGGTAAACGAATTGCTCGTCAGTTTCATCGCCACCTCCTGCATCGCTCGAAGCGAAGTGTACGCACTGAAACGGTCATGTTGATGGTCGGTGCGCGGCTCAAAGCGCGCCCGCAGCCGTCGCCTTGGGCGCGACGCGCAGCCAGAACGTGACCGGCCCGTCGTTGATCGATTCGACCTGCATGTGCGCGCCGAATTCGCCGGTTTCGACCGGCGCATGCTGGCGCCGCGCTTGCGCGACGAAATGCTCGAACAGCCGCCGGCCTTCCTCGGGCGGGGCGGCCGGCGTGAAGCTCGGCCGCGTGCCCGTGTTGGTGTCCGCGGCCAGCGTGAACTGCGGCACGAGCAGCAGCCCCCCGCCGACATCGCGAACGCTTCGGTTCATCCGGCCGGCGTCGTCGGCGAACACACGGTAGCCCAGCACTTTCGATACGAGCGCTTCGGCCTGCGCTTCGGTGTCACCGCGTTCGGCGCAGACAAGCGCGAGCAACCCGGGACCGATGGCGCCGACCATGCGCCCGTCGACGAGAACGCGCGCTTGCGCGACACGCTGGATCAGCGCAATCATGCGGGCATTGTAGGTAACGGCCGCGACTCGGCCGAGCGGAACGAGCAGCATGGACCAGACCGCCCCACGCAGCGTCGCGGCGCCCGCGCGCGCCGACGACAATCCCAACCAGTCGCCCCCACTCGAGGACTACAACCTTTACACGGCCGACCTCGCGCTGCAGGAAGCCGTCCGCCGCGCTGGCGCGGGCTGGAGCGAAGCATGGCTCGCGCAGTTCGGCGAACGGCTCGGTCGGGCCGAAACGATCGCGCTCGGCGCCGCGGCCAACCGCAACCCGCCGACGCTGCACACGCACGACCGATTCGGCAATCGGCGTGACGAAGTCGAGTTCCATCCCGCGTATCACGAGCTGATGGCGCTCGGCTTCGGCGCAGGTCTGCACTCGTCGCCGTGGGCCGAGCCCCGACCCGGTGCGCATGCCGCGCGCGCGGCCGCCTACGTCCTGTACGGCCAGGTCGAAAACGGCACGCAGTGTCCGATGACGATGACCTATGCGTCGATCGCGGTGCTGGCCAAGCACGCGTCGATGGTGCCGGGCGCGAAGGACGTCTGGCTGCCGCGGCTCTACGCGCGGCAATACGATGCGCGCTTCGCGCCGATCCGCAGCAAGACCGGCGCGAGCATCGGCATGGGCATGACCGAGAAGCAGGGCGGCTCCGACGTGCGCAGCAACACCTCGCGCGCCGAGCCCGCCGGGCGCGACGGCGCGTACCGGATCACCGGCCACAAGTGGTTCTTCTCGGCGCCGATGTGCGACGCCTTCCTCGTGCTCGCGCAAGCGCCGGGCGGGCTGACGTGTTTCTTCATGCCGCGGCATCTGGACGACGGTTCGCGCAACGCACTGCGGCTCGTGCGGCTCAAGGACAAGCTCGGCAATCGCTCCAACGCCAGTTCCGAAGTCGAGTTCGACCAGGCGCTGGCGTGGCAGGTGGGCGAGGAAGGCCGCGGCGTGGCGACGATCATCGAGATGGTCAACTACACGCGGCTCGACTGCGCAACCGGCAGCAGCGGGCTGATGCGGCAGGCGCTCGTGCAGGCGATCCACCATGCACGCTACCGCAGCGCGTTCGGCAGACGGCTCGTCGAGCAGCCGCTGATGCGCAACGTGCTGACGGATCTCGCGCTGGAGTCGGAAGCGGCCACGGCGCTGGCGCTGCGGCTCGCCTCGGCTTACGACCGCACGGAAGTACACGAGCAGGCGCTGCGCCGGGTGCTCACGCCCGCGGCCAAGTACTGGATCTGCAAACGGCTAGCGCCGTTTGCCGAGGAAGCGATGGAAGTGCTCGGCGGCAACGGCTACGTCGAGGATTCGATCATGCCGCGCATCTACCGCGAGGCGCCGGTCAACTCGATCTGGGAAGGCTCGGGCAACGTGATGTGCCTGGACGTGATGCGCGCGGCGAGCCGCAACGGCGAAAGCCTGGTCGCGCTGTTCGACGAACTCGACGCGGCGCGCGGCGGCGATGCGCGGCTCGACGCGTTCGTTGCGACGCTCAAGCGTGATCTCGCCGATCCGGCGGAACGCGAGCCGGTCGCACGGCGGCTCACCGAGCGCATCGCGCTCGCGATGCAGGGCGCGCTGCTCGTGCGGCATGCGCCGAAGGAAGTCGCCGACGCGTTCTGCGCGTCGCGGCTGCAAGCCGATTGGGGCGCCTGCTTCGGCACGCTGCCCCCCGGCACGGCGTTCGGGCAGATCATCGACCGCGCGTGGCCGAGCACATGATTCACCCGCGCATCAGCGGGACGAACTCCTCGCTGAGGGCGCCCTAATACGCGCCACAGGCTGGGCTCTACGTAGTCGCTGGCGACGCCTTGGCGTAGCTGACGACATGGTGTGCCACCAACCCTGAAACGCCGCCAGCGCTGTCGACCGTTCCATAGGCGGTGCGCCGGCCAAGCTTCAACACGCTAGCGTGGCACACGACGTTCTCGTTGGCGGCACGCCGAAGAAACGTCGACTTCATGTCCGACGTGACCCACTGCTCGTCGACGCCCCGCAGCGTCATGATCGCCAGCCACATCGCGACGTCCGCGGCACCCATCAGCGCCATACCGCTGACGATGCCGCCCGGCCGTTCCAAGGACCGGCGGAAAGGCAACAGCACCCGGCATTCGCCTTCACTGCACGACACCACGGACATTCCGTAGGCGGCGAGGAACGGCGTCCGCTCCAGTACCGCATTGAGCTCCTGCGCGCTGGGGGATCTCGACGTCATTGCGTTCGGTGCGCTTCCGGATGGCGAATGCAAACGTGCTCGGCTTCGGTCGCCAATGCCCGCGCCGCGCCAAGTGGAAGCCGTACTGCGACTCCACGCAGGCATGGCGCGATCAGTCCGGCGCCGATCGGGCGCATTATTGATCGATTAGCGCCACATGCACCCCGGAACGCTTGACGCCCTCCGGCTCAGACGAACTTTCGCCGCAAAGGGTCGTCTTCGGGAACCCTGTAACCCAAACGATTGATGTGGCTGGCGATCTCGCCCTTGTACAGGTTTCGCAGCTCCGCGTTCGTGTGCTTTCGCAAGCCCCACCGCACTGCCGCCTCGGCGCGTCTTGAATCGGAACGGCCGAACATATCCAGCGCAAGCGGGTAGAAGCGTTCCAGCGCGGCTTGCGCGCGGTCCTTCGACGCTTCCGTTTGCGCCGCAGCTCGCATGAGTGCCACCCCATGAGCGAAATGTCCGGCTTCCTCCTTGAGTATCGACGCTGCAACAGAACTGAGCGGCGTGTAGCTGCTGTCAACCATCTCCTTGATCTGGAAGTGCCCTTCAAGCTCGCATAGGAAGCTGAACGCCGCCCGCTCTTCCCAGTGTGTGAACACGACGTTCATGCTGTCGGCAGCGAAGTAGCGGCGCGCCGCTTTCGGTTGTTGGACGACGTGCTCGAGACTGACGCCCAGATCTCGAAGAAGACCAGCGAACCGCCGAAAGTGATCAACCTCCTCCGCCGCAAACTTGGCGCAAACGTACCGTTCGTCGGCGTTCGGCGCCAACGGGTAAAAGGAGTCTATGTAGGTGTCGCCTGCGGATAGCTCGCCTTCACCGTTCGCGGCCAATTGGTGGATCAGCACCTCCTTGTACTCCGCCGGGAGCTTGTCGAGGTCGCCGATCCCGACCCGATCCGTGAACACCTATTACCTCCTTGTCCCGACATCGAAGCATGTCACCCAACGGCGTTCCGCATCCATTGCCGATTCGCGCCGCTGGCGTCACGTCACGTTCGCGCACCGATCTTGCGAGCTGATCCTCCGCCGGCCGTCTAGGTACACCTTGCGTGCGCAAGCGCGTTCGCAGCCGCCACCCGGTCCGCGCCTTGCTGCAGACCTTGATCCGACAGCGCTTCGTTCTCGGTGTGTGGCCGAACGAGCAAGCGGTCCAAGGCATCCCAAAGCGCCGCCAATGAATCAAGGAAATCCCTCACTCCTTCCCGGATCAACCCCGCATTCGTGACATCGAGCGCCGCAGTAACCGCTTCGACCACATTGTTCTCGTGGTGCTGTTCTGCACCGATCTCGCCCCAGTGCTCTGCGAGGTAATGCATTTCTGGATCGTCCAGCGTGACGCCGTAATTGCCGCTGTCTACGATGGCACGCTTCTCCCCCGGAATGAGCGATCGATTTGAGATGACTTCGAGCGCCAAGGCGGTGCCAAGGTTCTTCCATGTTGCCGTCGGACTCGCGTCGTTGCGGCGCCGAAAAACGGAAATTGCTGCTGCCGTTTGGGGCAACAGGCCGGTCTCATGGTCGTAACCGGGCGTGTCGCCCAACAGCAGGTCGGAACACCGCTTAAGCCCTTTCTCGATCTTCTCCTGGGAATCGATAGCGTCGAATACGATGCTCGGACTTGACCGATTCACGAGGTGTCCCGCCATCAGGGCAAGATCGGCGCCATGGCCGGACTCACTTGCGACGATCTCTCTTATGAGCTTGCTCTGTTGCTGGAGTCCAAGCGCATCGAGACCGTCAGGAAAGGCAAGGCCAGGACGAGTGGAGGCACAGAAACACTGGATCTGGTGAAAGAGCGCTGCCAGCGACTTCGGCGGCAATCTTCGGGCGCCCCAGTGATCCCAGATCGGATGTGCATAGGCCCGGTGCGTTCGAATCTCACGAACGAGTTCGTCGACAGTCAGCATCACAAGGTCTCCTTCGTGGAGGTTAGTACCAGTGCCAGCGCCGGAATGCGCACCATCTGTCGAGGGCCGCCACAGCTCCATGATTTCGCGTCGAACCGCGCAGCTGAAGCTCGTACTCAGGGCTTCCAGCACGCCGAGCCGTCTCAGAGCAACATCGCCAGCAAGCTGTCTCCAGCCGAGTTCGAACGCGTACTTGTCAGTGAGACCTGGTTTGGCCATCAGGCTATGCGTTGCGCCCGACTGAGAACTTGAGTACATGCAGCAAGCATGCGGAGCGATGTCAGCAACTTGACCACAACTTGCGCGGCCGAACCTAGTCGAAAGTTGCCGTTCTGGTCAGAACTTGCTCGGAACCTTGCCCAAATTCGTGGGACAACGAGGTTCGGGCCTTCCATCGCGCGAATATCGGATTGCCGAGGGCGTATGCAGCGGCGTACGGTTTCAATTTCCGTCCCAACGAACCTGGCGTCGGATGTCGCAGCGATGCGAGTTGGTGTTGGTGTTGCCAGGAACGACGGACAGCCACAGCGCGTCCGTTCAGCGCGTCCGGACCGGTCCATGACGCGTCGTTGCCCAACGAATGGCAGCTGACGAGCCGCGGCCGGGGTTATGTGTGCGCGAACTTCGGTTCGATGCGCCGCCCCCGTTCGACCAAGCGTACACAAGGAGGTAAAGGATGCTTCGGTTGCCGGAGTTCGACTTTTCCGACGCGGAGACGAACGCTCGGATATTCGGTATGCCACCTGACCTTTCGAGCCGCTCCGCGGGCTGGCGGTGCATCTATTTCGAACGCAGGCACGCTGGCCAATTCTCGACCGAGCCTCATGTCATGCAGAAGCACTACCTGATGGTCAAACTGAATGCTCGATCGGAGGCCACCCGCATCGCAGATGGGCGAGTCGTCAAGGAGGCGCAGCAGCGTGGCTCCACGGCGTACGTCCCCCACGGTTGCCCGCACCAGGTCACCTATCCAAAGAGCATGGGCGAGTTGTTCTTCATTTCGCTCGACCCGAAGCTTGTCGTGGCTGTCGCGGAACAGATGGATCCGCCGGTCCGCTTTGACGGCCATCCCGTGTTTGCGAACTCGATCGACCCGCTCGTCACGGCTATCGGGCTGGAGCTTGATCGGGACCTGCAGGAAGGTAACCTTCACGGACTGTTGCTCGCCGACGCAGCGGCCCAGGTGCTTGCAGCTCACTTGATACGTCTCTGCCGTGGTCGGTCGTCCACTCGAGAATCGTCGGCGCGGCTGCGGCTGTCGGAGGCGCGCTTGAGGGCCGTAGCCGAGTATGTGGGTGCCAATCTGGATCAGCCGATACGGTTGGTCGACATGGCGGCGCAGGCCGGATTGAGCCAGTACCACTTCTGCCGAGCTTTCAGAGCGGCCACGGGCTTGCCCCCGCATCGATTCGTGCTGGCGCGCCGGATCGAAGTAGCGCGAGAGCGCCTGAGAAACCGCACATTGTCCATACAGGAGGTGGCGTTCTCAGTCGGTTTCGCCGATGCGGGCCAATTCGCCAAGCGATTCAAGAAGGCGACAGGGCTTTCTCCACGCGAGTTTCGGCGCTCGTAGCGCCGCTTCGACGCTGCGCCTCGGAGGCCGACGATTCGTGGGCTGAATCAGCGCACGGTCACGCGCGCCCACTTGCGCTTGCCGACCTGCACGACGTAGGTGCCGGGTTTCACGACCAGCGCGCGGTCGGCGATCCTCTGCCCGTCGATCCTCACGCCGCCCTGCTCGATGTTGCGGATCGCCTCGGACGTCGACGGCGCCAGCCCCGCCTGCTTGAGCAGCACGGCGATCGCGATGCCGCCCTTTTCACCGGCGGCGAAGCTGAACTCGGGCATGTCGCTCGGCATGGCCCCGGCGCCGAAGCGGGCCATGAACTCGACCTCGGCGGCGTCGGCGTCGCGGTTCGAGTGGAACCGCGCGACGATCTCCTTGGCGAGCAGCACCTTGATGTCGCGCGGATTGCGGCCCTCCTGCGCCTGCCGCTTCAACTGCGCGATCTCCTCGTTCGAACGCATCGACAGCAGGTCGTACCAGCGCCACATCTGCTCGTCGGAGTTCGACATGATCTTGCCGAACATCTCGAACGGCGGCTCGGTGATGCCGACGTAGTTGTTCTTCGACTTCGACATCTTCTCGACGCCGTCGAGTCCTTCGAGCAGCGGCATCGTCAGGATGCACTGCGGCTCCTGCCCGTAGTGGCGCTGCAGCTCGCGGCCGACCAGCAGGTTGAACTTCTGATCGGTGCCGCCGAGCTCCAGATCCGATCGCAGCGCCACCGAGTCGTAGCCCTGCATCAGCGGATACAGCAGCTCGTGCATCGCGATCGGCGCGTTCTCGCGCATCCGCTTGGCGAAGTCGTCGCGCTCGAGCAGCCGCGCGAGCGTGTACTTGGCGGCCAAACGGATCAGACCGTCGCTGCCTAGCGGCAGCGACCACTCTGAGTTGTAGCGGATCTCGGTATTCGCGCGGTCGAGCACAAGCGCGGCCTGCTCGAAGTAGGTCTTCGCGTTGGCCTCGATCTGCTCGCGGGTGAGCGGCGGGCGGGTCGTGTTGCGGCCGCTCGGGTCGCCGATCATCGACGTGAAGTCGCCGATCAGGAAGATCACCGTGTGGCCGAGATCCTGCAGTTGTCGAAGCTTGTTGAGCACGACCGTGTGGCCGAGGTGGATGTCGGGCGCGGTCGGGTCGAGCCCGAGCTTGCAGCGCAGGGGCTGACCGGTCGCCTGCGAGCGCGCGAGCTTGCGGGCGAATTCGGCTTCGATCAGCAGTTCGTCGCAGCCGCGCTTGACCAGCGCGAGCGCGCGCTCGACCTCGGGCGTGATGGGGTAGTCGGCGTCGTGGCGGGACATCGGGCGAAGCGGCCGAATCCGGCGTTCACCGGCTGGCGCAAAGTGCGAGCGCGGAGTCTAATTGAAGCGACCTCGCAGGCGAGGAACGGCCCATGACGCAAGCGAAGGCGCTCTACATCGGTTTGATGTCCGGCACGAGCCTCGACGGCGTCGACGCGCTGCTCGTCGATCTCGGCGGGCTGCGGCCGGCGATCAAGGCACACGCCCACCACCAGTTCACTGCGGAGCTGCGCCGCGAACTGCTGCTGTTGAACTCGGCCGGCTGGGACGACTGTCACCGCGCCGCGGTGGCCGCGCAGCACCTGACCCGGCTGTACGCGGCAGCAACGCAGGATGTCCTGCGTCACGCGGAAGTCGATGCCGCCGACGTACGCGCGATCGGCGCGCACGGGCAGACGATCCGCCACCGGCCCGACGCCGGTTATACGCTGCAACTGAACGCGCCGGCGCTGCTCGCTGAGCTGACCGGCATCGATGTCGTCGCGGACTTCCGCAGCCGCGACATCGCCGCCGGCGGGCAAGGCGCGCCGCTCGTGCCGGCGTTTCACGCGGCGATCTTCAGTACCGACGACCCGCGCGCGGTCGTCAACATCGGCGGGATCGCCAACGTAACGGGGCTGCCCGCGCGTGGCAGCGGCGGCAAGGTGATCGGTTTCGACTGCGGGCCGGGCAACGTGCTGATCGACGCGTGGGCGCAGGCGCACTCGGGCGAGCTGTACGACCGAGACGGTCATTGGGCCGCGAGCGGGCGCAGCGAAGCCGCACTGCTCCAAGCGCTGCTCGACGAGCCGTTTTTCGACGCGCCGCCGCCCAAGAGCACGGGACGCGACCTGTTCAACATGGAGTGGCTGACGCGCAAGATGGCCGGCCGCCAGTACGACGCGCGCAATGTGCAGGCCACGCTGACGCGGCTGACGGCAGTGACGATCGGCCAGGCGATCGAGCGCCACTTCCCGAAGGCCGCCGACGTGATCGTCTGCGGCGGCGGCGCCTACAACAAGACGCTGATGCGCATGCTTGCGGAGGAGTGCGCGCCGCGCCCGGTCGTGTCGAGCGAGACGCTCGGCGTCGCCCCCGAGCACGTCGAAGCGATGGCGATGGCTTGGCTCGCGCGCGAGCACGTCGAGCGGCGCCCCGGAAACCTTCCCGCCGTCACCGGCGCGCGCGGCCCGCGCGTGCTGGGCTGCCTTTATCCGGCCTAGAAAAAGCTCGGGGCGCCCGATGGGCGCCCCGACGATCCGAGTACGCTTAACGTCGGCCGAAGCGTCAAACCGAGAACGAGGACCCGCATCCGCAGGTCGTTTGCGCGTTCGGGTTCTTGATCACGAACTGCGCACCTTCGAGGTCCTCTTTGTAGTCGATCTCGGCACCGACCAGATACTGGTAGCTCATCGAGTCGATCAGCAGCGTCACGCCGTTTTTCTCCATCGTCGTGTCGTCCTCGTTGACGACTTCGTCGAAGGTGAAACCGTACTGGAAGCCCGAGCACCCGCCCCCCTGCACGAAAACGCGCAGCTTGAGGTCGGGGTTGCCCTCTTCGTCGATCAACTGTTTGACTTTGGCAGCCGCCGAGTCCGAAAACAGCAGGGGCGCCGGCATCTCAACTGCAGCGTTCATGGGATCTCTCCATTGGGAATTCGCGAAGCCATTATAGGGTCGGCCGGGGCCGTGGGTTGACTCGGATCACCCTGCGGTCGACTCGGGCGTTCCGTCGGCCCGCGGGTCGGAGTTGGTGCCGCTGGCGGACAGTTTCAAGGCCAGTTTCGGCTCGGTCTTCGGGTCCGGTGCCGAACGATGCGCCAGGGTGCCTTCGACGACCGCGCCGTGGTGCATTTCGAGCGCACGGTAGTGGACATCGCCGGTGACGCGCGCCTTGGGCTGCAGTTCAACGAGTTCGCTCGCGTAGACGGGCCCCGCGATCCGCCCGGCCACGACGAGATGGGCCGTGCGCACCTCGCCTTCGACGGTGCCGTGCTCGCTGACGACGAGCATCCCGCCCTTTTCTCCTTCGACGCAACGAACGGCGCCCTTGACGACACCGTCGATTCGCAGTCCGCCGGAGAACAGAACGTCGCCGGTCACGGTCGTGCCCGCTCCGATGAGGCTGGCGATTTCCTTGGGTGCGGCCGGCTTCTTGCTGAACATGGGAACCTCCTTGTGGGCACAAGCCCCGCTAGAGCATGAATGTCTGCTGGGTCTGGGTCTCGCCGCCCGCGATGATGCGGACCAGCACCGAACGCGCGACTGCGCCGGCCGGAAGGCTCAGAGTCCCTTCCACGCGCTGATAGTGACGGAAGACGAGATCGAGCGAACGCGCCGCGTCGGCCGAACCCGGATCGGGCACCTGCAGGGTGAAGTTGCGCCCGCCCTGCACGAAGTTGACCTGCATCTGCACCGACCCGACGAAGTCGCGTTGCGGTTTGCCGCTCTGTTGGACGAGCAGCCGATAGCGCATCCGGTTCGGCTCGCCGTCGGGCTGCATCCGGAAGCTGCGGATCACGACGCCTTTCGAGCCGGTGCCGGCCGGCAACAGACTCTCGAAGAAATCGAGATCCTCGCGCAGGCGGTTGGCTTCGGTTTCGAGCTGCGCGACTTGCGCTGCGAGCTGCTCCTGTGCGCTGCGCTCCACTTTCATCTGCGCTTCGTACGCCGTGGCCACGGCCGCCAGGCGGTCGCGTTCAGCTTTCAGCTCGCGAAGCTGCGAGTTCAGCCGGTCGATTTCCGCGGTCAGCTCGCGTCGGCCTGGACCGGCGAACTCCTTGCCGTACTCGTAGATCGCCACACCGGCGGCGGTCGCAGCGACCAGCAGCATGAACGCGAACAGCACGCGAATCGGCCACGGGAGCTGGCTGCGGATGGTCACGCGCGGCGCGCTGACCGTCATCCGGCGCCTGAACAGCTTCCACTTCATCGCGCTGCTGCTTCGCTACGGCAGGATCGGTACCTGCTGCAGGCCTTCGGTTTCAGGGCGTCCGAACATGATGTTCATCACCTGGACGGCCTGGCCGGAAGCGCCCTTGACGAGGTTGTCCTCGACGACGAGCACGATCAGGAGGTCGCCGCCCGCAGGCCGGTGCAGGGCGATGCGCACGTGGTTCGACGCTCTCACGCTGCGCGTTTCGGGATGGCTGCCGAAGGGCATGACGTCGACGAACGGCTCGTCGCGGTAGCGCGCCTCGTACAAGGCCTGCACGTCGTCGTTCACCGCCGATTTCAGCCGGACGTACAACGTGGACAGGATCCCGCGCACCATCGGCACGAGGTGCGGTACGAAGGTCAGGCCGACCGCCCTGCCCGCCATCGCCGCGAGCTGCTGCGCGGTCTCCGGATGATGGCGATGGCCCGACACGCTGTACGCCTTGAAGTTGTCGGACACCTCGGCGAGCAGCAGACCCAGTTCCGCCTTGCGGCCCGCGCCGCTCGCGCCCGATTTGCAATCGGCGATGATCGAGTCGGTGTCGATCGCGCCGGGCCGGCGGCGTTCCAGCTCGAGCAGTGGCAGCAATCCGAGCTGCACGCTGGTCGGATAGCAGCCCGGCAGCCCGATCAGCCTCGCCTTGGCGATCGCCGCCCGGTTCAACTCGGGCAAGCCGTATACCGCCTCGGCGAGCAGGTCCGGGCACGTGTGCGGCATCTTGTACCAGCGCTCGAACTCGGCCGCGTCCTTCAGTCTGAAGTCGGCCGCGAGATCGATGACCCGCACGCCGGCCGCGAGCAGTTCGCGCGCCTGGCTCATCGCCACGCCATGCGGCGTGGCGAAGAAGACGACGTCGCACTTGGCGAGCGGCGCTTCGTCGGGCGTGGCGAAGGCTAGATCGACGCGACCGCGCAACGACGGGAACATGTCGGCGACACGAGTGCCGGCATCCTTGCGCGAAGTGATCGTCGCCAGTTCGACCGAGGGATGCTGGGCGAGCAGGCGCAGCAGTTCGACGCCCGTGTAGCCCGTGCCGCCGACGACTCCAACCCGTATCCGTCGTTGCATCGCACTCCTCGTTCACGGCGCCGGCCGGACATCGGCCAGCACAGACGAAAAAGCCGCTTCGCGAGCGGCTTTTTCGGTCGGAGTATACGTGCCGCCGCCACGCGGGCGGCACCGGCACGCTGCGCAAACAAAGTAATCCGGACGTGGAGGGCGCGCCGCCCCCCGGCCCTGCCGCGCCTCAGCGCTTCGAGAACTGTTTGCGGCGGCGCGCTTTGCGCAGACCGACCTTCTTGCGCTCGACCTCGCGCGCGTCGCGCGTGACGAGCCCCGCCTTGGACAGCATCGGCTTGAGCGTCGCGTCGTAGTCGATCAGCGCGCGCGTGATGCCGTGGCGAACCGCGCCGGCCTGGCCCGACTCGCCGCCGCCGTCGACGTTGACCTGAACGTCGAACGTCGTCGCGTGATTCGTCAGCTCGAGCGGCTGGCGCGCGATCATGCGCCCCGTCTCACGATGGAAGTACTGTTCGATCGGGCGGCCGTTGACGGTGATCTTGCCCGTGCCGCGCTTGATGAAAACGCGCGCCACCGAGCTCTTGCGACGGCCGGTACCGTAGTTGTAGTTGCCGATCATGCTGTCCTCAGAAGCTGTGAATCTTTCTACTGCGCGGCCCGCTGGCGTCGTTGCGCGGTGCTCGGGCCTCGCCTATCCACTTGATATGTCTCGGCCCTGCGCTCCGTGCGCCTAGCCAACGGGCCGCTC